>Ga0118677_10005473_pt1 | contig 22179 bp, 15 predicted proteins | sample AliMusrvi5mmetaG_FD_86154 | JGI IMG/M metagenome (GOLD analysis project Ga0118677, IMG submission 86154)
AAAAGGATCGTCTCCCAGTGTGCGAATGCGATTGTCCTCTAACGCTTGTTCGAGTTCAATAGATTCTTGTAGCGTTGGATTTGCCTTGGGGTTGTCGAGGCGAATGGTTACTACCTTCCCGTCTGGGAGGTAGGCCAAAACCCGTTCAAGCGGCGGGACTTCTTGCTCTTCGTTAAGCCACTCGAACACTGTGTTTTTGGGAAGTTTCATAGGGTGCAATTTTGACTTGGTTGCTGGGTTCAATCTTTGTGCGCAGGTCTGCGAGCCAGACCTTGTTGGCGAGGAGGTGCCGGATGATGGACAGCGATGACCCTGCACGTTGGCCAAGGTTGTCGTCAGCTTCGCTTGCTATTTCATTCAGCGGTCGGAATCCGGCGAAAACCTCCACTTCAATTTCCATCCGCACGACTTCAATTTCTTGTTCCGTAATTGGTTTTAAGCTGGAAGCGTTTTTCTTGGGATGAAACCATTCAATGTTTTTGGCGACTGTTTCATCCACCTCTTTTTCGGTAATGATTTTCCAATCGATGTGGGATTGCGCCCAAAACAGCCGCTCTATCTCCAGCTTTTCTACTGTCCTGGGGTCTTCAAGATCTTGTGCGTATTTGATGCAGCGGGCGTGCTCTGAGCCGTCTGCTAGCGTGACTATAAAATCCGTGGTCATTACCATTTCTGATTCGGCATTAGGTTCCTGCGGATGCCGAATGCCAAGCGCACGACAGATTTCCTTGGTTTTCTCTTGGGGGAAAAGCGGAAATTGCTCCCGAATGTCAGTCACCTCGTTTTCCCATTCGAAGAGGTAAAAGGCGCGGAGTTCGAGTTGTGAGAGGAAAGAGTGGACTCTTCCCGTTTTCCACCCGACGACCCGCGAGCTTTTCCCGAGAGAAGGAACATGCCGCACCTCCAGCCAGGGCTTATAGCTTTCCTTGCTGCCCTGCCCGTGCCCCTTTTTAATGTGACGAGCGATACCGGCGGAAGTCAGGAGGGGACTCTTCATATCCCTCCGCAAGAATGAAAAGCCGCAGCAGCATCAAAATACTGGGGCTTCTCGGAACGAGTTAGGTTGAAGGGCATGTTTATAGGTATGACCAGAACCTATTTATGTCAAGTAGAATTTACCAACTATTTTGTTAATGCACCAACCTATTTGTCAATTTACTAACCTATTTGTCAATTTACACCAGCTTGCTCAGCGCCGCCCAGGCGTGCGTGGATGAGTTTGCCGCGCTCACTGTATCCCTGCGCGATGACAACGACGCGGACTTGGCCAGGATCGGCCTTGTGACGTGCGGCCAGCTCTCTGGCGGTCGCGGCATCGAATCCCGTGCCGACTTTTCCGAGCGGCTTCCCGTTTCCATCCGCGACCTCAAACGCCGCGACCGGGCGACCTTCGACCGTGCTTGCGATGACCCGAGTGATGACTGCGGTCAACCGTATCAGGTATTTCGTGCGCACTGTGTCGGTTTGGTGGCCCTTCCCACCCGTGTAGGCGCAGCGTTTGAGAGTCCAGACCTCTCCCTCGCGGCCCTCGGCTTTCTGTTTGTCGGCGAGCGCCTGTTTTTCCCCCGTGGTGTAGGCGGTCGGCGTTGACTCGAGAATGACATCACCCAAGTCATGGCGAAGAATTGCCTCGACCACCGTCCGCCCCGCCGCGATCCGCTGCTCCTCGGTTGCTTCGAGAAGCGGGCCCCGGAACCACAGCGCCTTGAACGCCGAGTATTTGGTGACCGGGCGCACTGTTCCTTTGCCGAGCTTTATGTTCTCCGTCGAGGCCTGAGCTGCTGTGCGGTGCTCCTTACCCTTGGAGCTCAGGTAGAGCTTTTCGCCGTCCAGGACAAAGGGCCCGATCTCGGCGGCCGCTTTCCGTGCCGCTTGGTCGAACGCCTGCGCGAACGATGGGGCCACGAGAGTGGACCGGGACTGGTGCGCGACCCCGCCAGGGGTGGCAAAAACCACGTTCCGGTTCCCATCGCGTTTGGGCTGGCCCAGGTAGTCCGGGTCAAGAATGTAAGAAGACTGCGGGCGGGGGGCATCGGTCGGCTGCATTGTCGCCACCATCCCCGGCTGAAACCCGGCGGGAAGGCCAGGCATGATCGGTGCCGGGACGCGCCTGTCAGTCGGGGCATTGATGGGGGTGGCGCTCCCCGATCCTTCTGCGCCGTAGGATTCCGACTTTCCGGTTTCGAGCTGATACGCTTTCTCCCAAAACCCGGCCGCCATTTCGTCCGCTCCTGCCTGCTCGGCCATCAGGGCGAGGGCGACAACTTTCTTCGCGGAAATGCCCTTGCCGTATCGGGCCAGGTAGTCCGCAGCCCCAGCCCGCCCTCGGGCATGGAGCCCTTGCGGAACAACTCTCGTGTTCCAGCGCTCCACAATCTCGGCGTTTGGAGATTTTGATTTTTCGTGATAGCCCGCGACGAATTCGATGATGTTCATAAACAAGGTAAAGATACGCCGCAACCTTCAAGGCATCGTGTCCATGCAGCCGCTTGGGTGCCATGGAATGTGGGGCATGGCGGTGACGTTCCGGCCTTGCGTGGCCGGAACAACCGCTCCCCTCAGCCGTCTTTCCGGCAGTCGGGGATAAACTCGCAAAGGAGGTTTCATTGTGAAGCCGGATTTAGAGAAGCCCCGCATCGCGGAATGAAAAATACGGCGGATCAGATACGCCAACTCGGCCAATAATGAGATGGTCCAGAAATCGTAGCTGTAGGATTTCTGCGCCTTGGCGCAACTGGCTTGTGATGGTCCGGTCCGCCTGACTTGGATTCGGGTCGCCGGAAGGGTGGTTGTGAACAAGGATAAAGGCGAAAGATGCGGAGACGAGCACCGGCCGAAAAATCTCGAGGGGCCGTGCGGCGCACTCGTTCACCGTTCCGAGGGCAACTTGATGATATGCGCGCGGTCGCAGTTTCGCATCCAGCAGAATCACGACGAGCGTTTCTTTGTCGGCCTCGAACTCAGGTTTGGTTTCGATGATGTTTTTCCAGAAAGCGAACGTTCCCTCTGGCGAATCGAGAATGCTTCGGCTCGCGCCGTAGTCCTCGAGAGTTGATTCGCCGACGCTGCGAAGGACCACCTTCAATGGGATGTATTTCTTCATTGCTGTTCCTCGTCGTGAAACATCGTTTCCTCCGCAGCCTGAATGAGAATGGGACAGGCAGTCATCTTCGCTGTAGCCGCGATCAGCCCGTGGTTTTTCGCGATGCGGTGAATCTCAACTGCAAGCCGACTGGGCTCACCATCGGAAGAAAAGAAATCGCTGGTCTTGATGCCATTTCCAAAAAGCGCCGACGCGCGCTTATGGACGAAAATGATCCCGGACTTAGCCGCCGCTGACGGCAGAGCTATCCAGTGGGTGTGCGTGGTGAGGTTGATCGTGGCAACAATTGCAGCGCGGGCGGATCGAGTGAGTTTCATTTTGCGTGAACGATGTTGAAGCTCCGGAAACATCTTTGGCGTAATCGCGTTTTCGTTTTCCGCAGCTCGCAGAAGATACGCGGCAGTCATGCTTCCCGTCCTGGGAGCGCGAGCGGTGACATGAGTTCCGAGTCAAAATGAACTACGCCATTTTTCAACGGTCGGGGGGTCTGAGCTAGAGCCCCTCGCTCAGAAACAATCGGAACTCGCCGAACTCAGAAAACCGCGACGCACGCCGATATGACCAACCTGCCGATTAAAAACGCCCCGCGTTTCGGCGGGGCTTCTTCGGGTTGCGAAATTATCGGTTTTGACGATGGCCAAACATCACGGCGAGTGTTTTTTCCACGGTGCCTATATCGAGGGAACGGTTGCAGCGGACCCGAGCAACAACCAGCACTGTTGCGTTAAGGGAGAATTCTTCGCGCCAGATGGATAGGAGTGCGGAGATCTTCCCGCATCCCTTTAATGACTTACCGTCCGCATTCCAGCAAGAACGCCTGGACCAGTTCGAAAGCCCGCCTTGCGATCCGCTCGCGCTCTTCGGTCGAAGGCGGAGAATGAAAATCCACAACCTGCAATGGTCCGTAGGAGTCTATGCTGGCAAATTTTTCGCGGAGAATCTCCAATGCCTTCTTGATTCGCTTTTTATCCGAGTCCCGCCAGGGTTTTGCGAGTTCGGGTATCCCGGAGTTGTCGAGGCAGAAGCAGAAATCGTAGGCATCCTTCGGCTTGTCCCGCCCATCGAGAGCATGGGCTTTCATGACAAGAAAGTCCGACAGCGCAACCACCCTGAGTCTGACGGAGTTTTGAGCCCCTGCCGGAGTTGTTCCCGAGAGAGTGATGGCGATCGGCGCACGGAACGCAAACTCGCAGGCATCCGCCTGCAACACGCGAAATCCGGGAAGTTTGTTTCCCCCTTTGATTTTGAAGTCTCTGCCGGCCAAGAAGTCCACCTCTACGGAAACGGCAGCCATTCCATCGTTCAGATCGACTTTGCTGACGAATCGAAATTCCTTATCCCCGCGTTCGAACCGCCCGGTTTCCAGAAGCGCTTCCAGCAAGTTCGCGTAAAGCCCACGTTCGAGTTTCCGGGCATCGAGGGCAATATCCACATCAATGCTTCCGACATGGACTTCCGAAGTCGCCGTCAGAAGGAGGTCGGGCACCCAACCTCCGACAATGACCATTGATTCGCGAAAACTGCTGAGAATTTGTCCGACATCCAAGAGCACCCTTTTGGCCGCTTCGATCTGCCGGTCGGAATAGTCGTCCCGCTGTCTTGGTGATTTGTTCATTTTGATTTCTTCCAGGCAGGCTGGAGGCATTGGCGGAGGATGGCTTCCGCCGCCTCCGCTCCGCGACCGCCACTGTGCATCAAATCTACATAGGTTTGAAGGGGATTGGTAACGCGAAGACGCCCCTCGGCCCGGTGACACTTGAAAAAGACGCCCTTATCCTCGGGAACGAGAATCCGCAGGTTCGCCCCCGAGTCAACCGCCTTGGCGTCAAGTTGCTTCATGAGCTTTTCCTCATCGCCTCCCGACGCGTAGAGCCAAATGAGCGGCTGGCGCACGTTCGGCGCTTGGAAATCCGCCGCACTGAACGAGGCGTAGGCGAAGCGTGGACTCCATGCGAGTTCCAGATCAAGAGCCGCCAGGCGGGAGTGGATTTCCTCATTTTTGAGAAGCGTAAAGCAGGAAATCATTTGCTGGCGATCAAACCGGTATTTTTCCTGCCAGGCGGCGAGCAAGCCTTCGTGATCCAGCACCTTCGCAGTTCCGTCCGGCTCGAGAAACCCTTCTTCACGCAACTCGCGCACGACTTTGTTTGTCAGCCCGATGCTCACGCCCGGATCACACTCCGCACACAGTTCGCGCTGGCTCCATGACCGCCCGGCATTTTCCGGCACGAGCAGGGCTCGGATGAGGTGAGCGGTCTGCGGCATCGAGAGATTCAGCCGGCCGGGAGGCATTTTGAAAGCAGACGGATTTCCTGACTTTTCAATGAGGAGGCGACCGGGGACAGCGATGCGACAATTTCCGGCCAGATCAAACCAGCTCCAGCCCAGCCTGAGAAGGGTCTCCTGCATGCGATCCCCCGCAACCGGAATCCCAAGCACGGGAATGCGCCCACCGCTCGTCAGTGAAGCCGACGGAGGCAAGGTCCTGGATGGTCGTGCGTTCATTTCGCACTGCACGGCCAGGCGCAACTTGTCTTCCCCGATTTCCAACTCAAAGTCCGCACCACCGCTTGCCCGGGGGAATAGAGGGGTAAACCCGGCGCCCGTGAGAATCCCAGTCACAACATCAAACAGTTGCTTGGGAAGATGAGATGTGTTCATATATCTATACTGTTCACGGACGCATGAACAATGCATTTATCGTGAACGCCTGTCAAATAAAAATCTGGGGAAATCCTGTCAATCTGCGCCTGAACATGTCGGGAGGAATTGCCCAGCGGGTCTCCGTTCAGCATGGCGTCGGCGGCATTCGCGGCACCCACGGCGTGGGCAGGGGCGTCCAGCTTTCTCCGGGATTATGGTCAGGTGCCTCGTGTGATGCCGGCCCGGCCCGGAGGAAGGGACCCATCGCGCCACGCTGCCCATAACCCATGTGACGCCTACCCGATACCCCTGAATTCGTTGGCACAGGCTGGACTTCCTCCGCACATTTTTCATATTTTCCAGAAATGCACGGTCTGGAAGGATATGTGATTACAGAGCAGGTCGAGGACGATAAGGGAATCCATCTCACGGCGAAAATCCCCGGTAAACCGGCCGATTGCGACAAATGTGGGGGGAAGTGGAGTTCCAACGGAACCCGTCGGGTGCTGATACGTGACGTGAATATCGGCACGAAAATGGTCGGGGTGGAGGTCATCCGCCAGCGATATATCTGCCGCGAGTGCCGTCAGTGCGCAATCCAGACAATGCCACATATCCACGAGGGGCACCTAATGACCACCCGCCTCGTTGATTTCATAAAAAGTGAATCGGCCAAGTATCCCTTTTTGGCGGTTGCGAATAAAATCGGAATCGACGAGGGGACGGTAAGTGCCATCCATCAGGAATCTGTCGAATTGCGGATTGCGGCAATGGGTATTTCAACTCCGCGTTACATGGGCTTGGATGAAATTCACCTCGGGGATACTGACATGGCGGTTATTACAAACCTCGAAGCATCCACGGTTTACGACATACGCCCGAGCCGAACCGCCAAGGAACTCGGTCAATTTTTTAAAGAGTTGCCCGAACGTGATAAAGTCGAGGCCATCGTTATTGATGACTGGAAAGCCTACCGAACGCTTATTCGGGAGTGGTTTTCCTGCCCAATCGTTGTGGACAAGGCTCACTTGATATTCCGGGCAGGGCAGGCGATGGAGGCCGCCCGAAAAGCTGTCCGCTCGCCATTAAAGCGCTCCGAGCGTCACCTGATGAAATCGGATCGCAGCCTGCTTCCGAAAAGGGAATTTGAAGAGGCCTGGCAAGCGGAGGCCCTCAATAAAATGCTTGCCGATTTTCCAGTCCTTGCTCAGTGCAGGGCGGCACTTGTAGGTTTTTGGCAGTTCTGGAACGAGTCGACCGCCCAAACTGCCGAAGCCAACCTGACCGCCTGGAAAAACTCCGTTGGAGACTTGGCCAAACCTTATTTTAGCATACTGATGCGGATAACGGAAGACTGGAGTCAGGAAATTCTGAACTACTTTTTGTTGCCAATAAAACTCACAAACGCGAAAACCGAGCGATGGAACGACTCCATTCGCGATCTGGCGAAAGCGGGTCGTGGCTACTCGTTCGATACGCTCCGGCAAAAAGTTCTCCTGAACCTCGGAGTGGCAAAGGTGGAGCGCAGGTATACCCACGCTTCAAGAAGAGGGGCATCGGCCCCGGTAATGGGGTTCTCGATGAACCACAGTTTCTCTTCGCAAGGCGAGGAAGTGGTCGAGAAGCTCGGCGCGGACCTGGAGCTTTTGCTCGCTGATTTGAGGGCCGGAAACCATAGCCGGGGTGATTCGGAAATTCTGGTTGATATGGTTGCCGGAAAAACCCGAAAAAACAGCGTCCCGCCCGATCTATTCGGGTAGTTTTAGGTCGGTCTGCTCAGGCCGTCCCTTCAGCCACGGAATCCGCATACCCTGCGGCCCAATATAGGCGTTTTTGGCGGCCCGTAATGCCGTCGCGTATCGACTCCTCGTGCCCATGTCTGGGCCGAGTTTTTGAGGTCCGTATCTTGAAACTGCGCTTCCAACAGATGCGCACAACAAAAAATGAATACTAAAATGAATACACAGAACAACCCCTTCTTAAAAATCGGCAATAATGGACCCCTTATCAGGGAGACGAACTTCTGGGAGACTCAAATTGCGAAGCAAGGAATCCTTTTCCTCTCATTCAACGCCGGGGCTGCGCGGCTGCTGGTCCCTGAGAACCACGAGTATCTGCGCGATATGACCGCTTCCGATTACGCAATCTTGACGCGGGGTCGGTGGAACGGTCAGCCAAGCTATGAACTTCTGTTCGAGGACAACTCGGACGCGCCGTATATGGTCTTCATGAACAGTTCAACCTTTGACAGAATGTTGCCTGAGTCCGAAGCCGACAGCGACTTGCCGCTCCTCGTCTACGTGCGTGGGGAAGAGCATCCTGTCATTGCTTCGCGGAAACCTGCTCGCTACCGGGTCGTAGCTAACCTCCCCTGTATGAAACCAATCACTTTTCCTCCCGTCATACCCGATGCGGTTTAATCTCAAAAACGGGTGCTCATAGCTGAAAAGAGCGGGACCGCACCTAAAAAGAAATCTCATTAGCACCAAGTCACTCACTCACAAAACAACCAAGCCAAACACAAAAACACCATGAAGAAAGCATCAGCAAACACCACCAGCAAACCTAACGCCGACATCCCAAATATGAAACAACCAGCTCTTATTCTCAAAAAGCTTACCGATGATGGAAACTTTATCGGGTTCGATACTATCCGCATATGGCAATTTAACTTCGATGGAGAAGGAACTGCACTCCTGAGCTTCGATAGCGAAAACGAACTGAGCATCATGTATGGGATGGATTTGAACTTCATTTTGTGCGGGGACCCAGTGACCGGTCAACGTTGCTATCGACCCGTCAACTTGCGCTTTGCAAAAGCATGAAACGCCAGCAGCAAATCCATTCGATGAAAAACCAATCCATCGCTGAATCCGACAACGGCCATTTCGCCACTCTTTCCGGCACCGACCAGAAAGAATCCGACCGGCTGCTCGCCTTCTGGTTTGCCAACCCAGAATACTTTGCCGACCTCTGTGCAGTGAGCAAACCCGAGGGATGGATGTTGACCGTGGGGTCCGAGGACTGCCGGGACCTGGAATATTTTTATTTTTCTTCTGAGGAAGTGGCGAACGCCGTCGTTGCCTACGCATTGAGGGAACATGAGCAGATAATGCGTGAGCGCGAATAGGGGGTAAATAGGTAACCACTTTATATTTCTGCCCAACACCTAAGTTCATTTCAGTATACTATCTTGTGCGAGCAGTTCTACAGATGCCGGAATCGGATTTGAGCGATTATTCGCCCATCTCCAAGCGGTTCTCTTCACTCCCTAAAGGAGCGAAGGTAGGATGCTATGTGCGCCTGGATAGCGCATCCGAACCAATATTTTTCACTCCGACAGGGCCTGATTCTCTTGAGGTCAAGCAGGTGATTGAAGAATTGAAATATGCCTTCGCTCAGAAGGAAGCGACGATTGAGGAGCGCTTGCAGCTCGCGATTGCAAAAGAAAATGCGGTCAAGGAATTTATCGCGGCACAGCGCGAGTTTGGTGAAGAGGTGCTGAATGCCCGCGACATTTCCACGATGAACATCTGTTCGGCTGAGGCCTCTCAGGAGTTGTCGACCTTCCCAAGAACTACAGGACATTGCGCGAAAAAGCGCGTTATCCCGTCGCGCCAGTTCGCGAAGCCGTTTCGGTCTGCTACTAAATCAACAGTCAAGCATGGAGAACCTGAAATGGCTCCCAATGCTCCTTCTGAACATTTTATTACCCCCAAGCAAGCGGCTGAATTCCTGAAAATTGCTGTTTCGACCTTACGCGACTATTCACAGCGCGGAATTATTCCTTCGCACCGACTGTGTAAGCATCGGAGATACAAATTGTCTGAATTGGGGGCTGTGATGGAGCGAAACCGTATTGAGACTTTCGACAATCAAGCGTCTGCCCTCAAAGACCTGTTGAGATAGCCTTCCGTATTTCTAGCAATCTCTTCTTTGTGGGAAACTGGTTGAACCAGCTTTCTGGCTTTACCTTCACTTTCTTCCAATAGTTCGTCTCAATTATATTTGGCGAATTGCCTGACTCTACTGCCACTGCATTGATGTTTTTGAGTTGGGCGACTCGGTAACTGACAAAGGAATGCCGTAAGCCATTATGAATGATGCTTATCAGCGGCTTTCCATCAGCACCAGTTATTGCGTCCACCGCCGCCTTGAATACTGTGGTTAATGCAAACTCGTCTCCTATCCGCACCAATACTTTCCCATTTGTTTTCCTATATGGGCGTAACCATGCCGCTAAAACTGGCAGAATTGGAGCCAGGCGACGTATGCGTTTTTTGGCAATGCTTGGTGGAACTGCAATGACCTTGTCATCGAACTGAATATGCTCCCATTCCAACCTGGAAATCTCTGCGGATCGCAAGCCAGCGAAAGCGCCAAGTGCAACAGCAGGCAACATCCGGGGACTGATGCGAGTAAGCAATAGTTTTAATTGCTCTGGCGTGTAAATGCCAATTTCTCCTGGCAACACAGTGTAGATGGTGGAAAACTCCCCTTCGGTTGTATCCTCTCGCGGCAGGTAGTTTTTCGCTTTCGCATACCGCAGCACCGTAATTATTGCCTTCCTATAATTGTTCTTCGTCCTGCCGGTTGTTTTATCCATTCCCTCCAGCCACGCATCAATGTTGACTGCCCTGATGTCGGCAACTTGGCCTTTGAATGTTCTGGCTGCTTTGTGAAGTCGCGCCTGCATGTCGAGCCTGTAGCGTCTGGAACGGTTCTTGGTTTTTATCTCCGCCAAGAATTTTTCCACGAGTTCAGGGAACCCAATTTCCATCGGTTTCCCCCTGTCCAGTTCTTTCTTGAATTTCCGGACCGCCTCAATGACGCTGTATTCTCCAGCCAACAAAACATCCGCTTCCGTAAATTGCCGAACCGCATCCAACAGCTTTTTGCCACCAGAATTCTTCAGAAGCGTCAGGGCTTCGTGAATGACGAGGTTGTCTTTTGCCGTCAACTTCAAGTCGAACTGCAGCGTTCCGTCTCCAAGTTTCTCCACCAATTCTTTTGCCCGTTTTTCCGCCGCCTTAAATGTCTTTACTCGCTCCCTGTATCTGCAGTTCCCACGGTGGTAGGTGAGGCGGTAATATTGATATTCCACCCCGCGCGATTTCATTTTCTCTTTGGTGATGCGTATGCCCCCTGCCTCCACCATCGCCACAGGTTTTTTCTTCATGCTCGAAAAATGCCCCAAAAACGCCCCAACAAGCAAGAAAAGTTATATTTACCATAGAATACCTACGGCTTCGAGTCCCGTCATCCTGACGCTCGCGGGAAGTGGGACGTCTGGAGGGACGAGAACAACGATGGACGTCAACAACTTTGCCTTTGATCTTCTCAGCGCGGTCAGCCAAGGGGCTGGCGCCCCGCTTTCCATTATTGTCAACACCACCGGAATGGGTATGACATCCCTGAACAGTTCCAACTCATTCTCGGGCGGGTTGACCATCAAAAGCGGCTATGTCAAGTTTGCAGCCCTCACTTCGGCAGGCACCGGCACGATCACCCTCGGCGATTCCAGCGGGAGTAGCACTGCCCAAGTGATTGGCGGCGTAAGCGGAAATATCACAAATGCGATCGCTGTCGCGACGGGCAGCACCGGCCCACTGATTATCGGTGACCTAATTGGAAGCGGCTTCGCCCCGGTCTATACCGGCGCTGTCTCGATGGCGAACAACGTGACGGTCGGGTCCTACGGGAGCGGCAGCACGACGATGAGCGGCGGGCTCACAGGCAGCGGGAACCTCACGCTCGCCACTCTCTCAACCGGCAAAGTGTTCATCACTTCGAGCCCCGTCAACATGACCGGTTCGATCACGCATAGCGGCAGCGGCGCCGGCACGGCGACGATCAGCTCGGTGATCGGCACGAACGTCAACGGCGTCACCCAGAACGCGACCTCGAACCTGATTCTCACCGGCACGAACACCTACACCGCCGCGACGACGATCACAGCAGGCACCCTCCAGATCGGCGACGGTATCACCGACGGATCGATCGCCTCCTCAAGCGGCATCACCGACAACGGCACGCTCGCCTACAACCTCGTGGGCACCCGCACTTACGCCAACACGATCAGCGGCACGGGCAACCTCACTAAAACCGGCGCGGGCACATTGATCCTCAGCGGCACCAACTCCTTCAACGGTGGGACAACGATCAGCGGCGGGACGATCCAGCTCAACCGCGCGACCGGCTCTCTCGCCACCTCGTCAAACCTCACCGTCGGCAGCACGGGCACCCTGCTCGGCGGCGGCGGAACATTCAACGTGGACAATAGCGGGGCCACGGGTTCCCTTACCACTGCCCTCGGCACACTCACGACGGGCATTGGCGATAACGTGATCACGACGACCAGGACGGCCGCCTTTGACCAGGCCGTCACGTTCACCTCGTTGGCAGCGCGGACTGCCGGAGCGACGCTCAGCTTTGTGAATTCCGGGGGCACCAACTCCTCGTCCAACGGGTTCGTTCTCGCTGGCGTGACAGCGAACAGCTTCATCGACAAAGGCGTCTTCTACGGCACCGGTTCGACAAACGGCTACGCTTGGTATGATGCCAGCGGCTATGTGCGGGCACTCAACTACGGTGTGGACGGGGGGGTAAATTCGGCAACAAGCGGGACGACCACGTCCCTGGCCTCGAAAACCTACCAGCAAATTACCGGAGCCCTCACTGCCCAAGCCAGTGCCACATTCACCACCTTCAATATCAACGGAAACAACGACGTCACGCTCGCAGGCGGGGCGACATTCCAAGCGGATAGCATCCTCAAAAATGGCACTGCAGGCACCGCGACAATATCCAGCGGCACCGCGATCAAGGCTTCGAGCGGCGCCGAACTGGTCATCAATACCGCCTCATCAGGAGACAATCTGGTCCTCACCACCCCGATCATCGCCAACGGCACGAACGCGCTCACCAAGGCGGGCGCTGGCACGCTGACACTCAACGGGGCAAATACCTACACCGGCACCACGACGATCGCTGCAGGCACCCTGACGGTCGGCAGTGCGGGCACCCTGAACGGCGGCTCGTATAGCGGAGCCATCCAGGACTACGGCGTCCTGAACTACGCCAGCTCAGCCAACCAGACCCTGGGCGGTAATATTTCCGGAACAGGCTCCCTGACAAAGGCCAGCACGGGAACTTTAAGCCTCACAGGGACCAATACCTTCTCCGGCGGCATTCGGGTCAATAATGGCACTGTATATGCCTCCACCCCAACCGCTACGGGAACCGGCACGATTACCTTGGGAAGCGTGGGGGGTACGGAAAACGTGGACATGGACCTGGCCACCGGGACCGCAACAAACGCCTGGTCCATAGTGGCAGGGACCGGGACGCGCACCATACGAAATGGCACCGGAAGCATCAATTTGAGTGGGCCGATTGCGTTGAACAACAACTTAACTTTGGATACGATCACATCAGCCAACAGCTTCTCCCTCACTGGAGTCGTTACCGGCAGCAACAGCAACACCATCACCATTCAGAATACCGGCGGCGGAACTAACAGCACGACCATCGACGGCAACAGCTCGGCGACATACAGCGGATTAATTCAGGTTAATACCGGAGCAACTCTCGTGGTGGGGGGGACCGGCATGAATTTTGGTAATTCCACCGTGAATTTGTCGGGTACCGCCAAGTTGTCGGCTAGCCATGACGGGACGATTGCTGGCCTGAATGGAGACTCGACATCCCAAGTCATATCGGGTGGGGCTAGCAAAACCCTCACAATAGCCGGTAGCGGGAACTACACGTATAATGGCGTGATTGTTGCGGACACGCTCACTCCGTTCTACTCCCCGTCGATTTCAAAAACGGGAACGGGAACCCAGACTCTCACCGGCAACAATACCTACACCGGCACCACGGCAGTTTCTGCGGGCACCCTGACTCTTTCCGGGAACAATACGACTTCCGGCACCGTTACGCTCAGCGGCACCGGAACACTCGTGGCCAAGAATGTCCAGGCGCTTGGAACCTCCGCAATCGTGCTGAACACGTCCACCACTCTGGATCTGGCCACCGACACCCCCATCAATCCCATCAACATATCCACTGGAAACCTGTTATCTGGCAGCACCACGATCATTTCAGACAGACTGACTTCCGGGCTGGGGGTCAACCAGACATTAGGGACTTTGGGCATCAATAACGGCATACTCAACATCATCAAAGGCAGCAATGTTTCGGGAGGATCTCCTTCAGTTGCCTTTGGGAATGTGACACTGACCAATACGGGAGGCGTGATAGTCACTTTTAACCCGACTACGGCCAGCTTATCGCTGGCAAACGTCAACATGACAACGACCAACAACACCAGCCAAACACTGGTGCTGGACGGCACGGCCACAGGGAACATGATCACGGGTGCCATCAGCAACGTTGGAGGCGGCGCCGGCACTGGAACAATAATTCTCACGAAATCCAACACCAGCACTTGGACCCTCTCCGGCATCAACACCTACACCGGGGGGACCACGGTGAGCGGTGGCACGCTGGCCCTGAGCGGCGCGGGCAGCACGCTGGGTGCATCCACCGGCAGTCTGACGATGAGCGGTGGCGCGCTGGACTTGGGGGGATTGACAACCCCGACAGTCGGCGCGGTTTCGATCACTGCAGCCGCATCGAGCGGCAACACCATCGGAAACGGCAGCCTCACCGGCACGTCCTACGCGGCGAGCAACACGACGGGCAACGCCATCGTTTCGGCCAACCTGCTGGGTGGCTCGGTTACCCTTGCGAAGTCAGGTGCAGGCACGCTGACCCTCTCCGGCACGAACACCTACACTGGCGCGACGACGCTGACCCTCGGCACTTTGAATGTGAACAGCACCACGGCGCTCGGCGGGGCCACCTCGACATTGAATCTCAACGGTGGAACGATTGATAATACCAGCGGCTCGTCTATCACGCTGGCCAACAACCAGCCGATCACATTCGGTGGCAGCTTCGCCTACAGCACATCGGCGGGCACGGCCAGTAACAACCTGAACCTCGGCACTGGCGCTGTGACCAACGGTGCCAGCGGACGGACCATCACCCTCAACGGTGCAGGCGCTCTAACATTCGGCGGCGTGATGACCAATACGCTCGTCGGGGCCAACACGCTGACCGTAAACAATGGTAGCGGCACAACCTCTACCTCGGCGGTGAATTTCGGGGGCTATGCGCTTGCTGCACTTGCCGTCAACTACGTGGACATCATCAACGGCTCCGGCAATGTGAACATCACCGGCGCGGTCACCAACGGCGGCACGGCGACGGCCAGCGGCCTGACCTACAGCGGCACCGGCAAGTTGACCCTCTCCGGCGCAAACACCTACGCCGGCGCCACGACGATCTCCTCTGGAGGAACACTTCAGATCGGTGCCGGAGGCACCACGGGTTCGCTTTCCACCAGCAGCGCGATCACCGACAACGGCACACTGATTTTCAACCGCTCGGACACCGTCACGCAGGGCACGCAGTTCTCAAGCGGCGTGATCAGCGGAACCGGCACGGTCATCCAGAACGGCACCGGCACGTTAGTCCTCAACAATGCCTCAAACGGTTACACCGGCGGCACCAAGCTGAACGCGGGCACGGTCTCGATCACTACCGGCGGCCACCTTGGTCCAATTCCCGGAGTCTATACGGCGAACAATATCGATTTCACCGGCAACAGTTCACTCCAGATGACCGCAGGTTTCACATTCAACACCCTTCGAGGCATCACGATTGAGACCGGCGTCACAGGCTCGATGGAAGTTACGGGGGCGAACGTTGTTGTTGCAGCGCAGATCATCGCGGGCAGCGGTGGTGCCTTGACCAAGACCGGAACCGGGACCCTGACTCTCACCGGCGCGAACAGCTACACAGGCCTGACAACGGTGAGCGCGGGCGAACTCGACCTGAACACGACCGGGAGCCAATCGGTTGTGGGCAACCTGACGGTGAGCGGCGGCACGGCGAAGCTTCTGCAGGCGAGCCAGATCGCCAGCGGCAAGAACCTCGTGGTGAGCGGCGGCACATTTGACATCCAAACCTTCAATCAATCCTTGGCCAACGTGCAGCTCGCAAGCGGCAACATCAACGGCACCACCGGCATCCTGACCAGCGCGAATGCCTTCGATATGCAGTCCGGCTCGGTGAGCGCGATCCTCGCTGGCAGCAGCGTTGCGTTGAACAAGACGACAGCCGGCACAGTCACCCTCTCCGGCGCAAACACCTATACCGGCGCAACGACGGTGGGGAACGGAACACTCTCGTTCAACAGCGTGGCGGCCGGTGCGACGGCACAGGCTCTCGGCAAGAGCAACACGGTAAACCTCGGTGTGGCGAGCACGTCGTCAGGCGTTCTTTCCTATACCGGCGGTGCTGGCACGTTGGACAAGAACGTGAACGCGCTGGGCAACGGGACGGACACGATCCAAAACAGCGGCACCGGCCTGCTGACTCTCACCGGCACGCTCACCAAGAACGGCACGACCCTCACCCTCAAGGGCGGGACGTATGGCATCACCGTCAGCGGCACCGGCACGATTGCGGGATCGAGTTCCAACTCCGACCTGATCGTGGACGGTGGAGTGACGACGCTCGCCACGGCCAACACCTACAACGGCCCGACCTTTATCATCGACGGGGCGACGCTCAACGCGAACGCAGCCAATGCCCTGCCCACGTCGAGCGGGCGCACGGCGGTGAGCATCGACCAAACTGGCACCGGCACCTCGACGCTGGCGCTTGGCGCGAGCCAGTCGGTCGCGTCCCTCACCGGTGCCTCGACCTCGAAGGTCACCCTCGGCTCGAACACCTTGACCGTCGGCACATCCGGCGGCTCGACAACGTTCGCGGGCGTCATCTCCGGGACGCTCGGCAATGTGACCAAGGACGGCACCTCGACGCAGGTCTTCTCCGGCAACAACACCTACACCGGCACGACGACCGTTTCGAGCGGCACCCTCCTCATCAACGGCGACCAGAGCGCTGCCACCGGGAATGTGAGCGTCTCCAGCACGGCGACCTTGGGCGGTAGTGGCAAAATCGGCGGGGCCGTCAACGCGAGCGGGTTGCTCGCGCCTGGCAACAACAGCATCGGCGTCCTCACGGTCGCCTCGCTCGCGCTCAATTCGAGCAGCACGGTGCAATTTGAAATCAACGGGACCGCAACCCCTGGAACGGACTACGACCGGATCGTGGTGAGCGGCGGCGGCGCACTCGCCCTCGATGGCGCGTTCACGATCGCCTTCGGAAACCTCTCCGCCCTAGCCAACACCACGGACATCAACCTGTTCAGCTATTCAAGCAGCCACACCGGCGACTTCACCTCACTGGTTTCCACCGGGTACTACGCCAGCGCCGGATGGACCCATGTGGGTGAGACGTTCAGCATGAGTTACAGCGGGCAAACCCTGACATTCAGCGAGCTGACCGGCAACCTGACCGTCGTACCCGAGCCCACGACGTGGGCGCTTCCGGCCTTCAGCCTGACAACGGTCATGATCTTCCGCCGCCGCCGGGATCCCTGATTTCACATTTCACATTTCGCATTTCGCATTTCGCAATAAACCAACCCGCCGCCGGGATCCCTGATTCAACATTTCCTCAGCTGGTCATGCGCTGGCGTCGGATCCCTATTTAGCATTCTCTCCATGTGGCCGCCCGCCGGGGAGACTACAGCCGGGGACACGCTGATCAAGAATTCCACATATCACTCATCTTCTTGGTGAGCTCTCCGAACTTCCTGAAAATCTGTGTTTATCTGCGTCCGTCTGTGGTTCAGACTCTGTAGGGTTATGAGTGGCCAGTGGTAACATGACATCCGATCTGCATTTTGGCGCGGATGGGCGGTTCAAGATCGTCCAGTTCACCGACGTCCATTGGCTGGAGGGATCGCGCCACGAAGAGCGACTGATCGGGATCATCGGATCGATCCTCGACTTGGAAAAGCCGGACCTGGTGGTTTTGACCGGTGACATCGTCCACTCGCCGGCCGGGAGTTTGGATGGCTGCCGCAAGGTGACCGCCCCGATGGTGGAGAGGGGGATCCCGTGGGCGGCTGTCCTCGGCAACCATGACGACGAGGGCGACGCCACGCGACAGGAGATCGCCGCCTGCCTGGAGGCGCTTCCGCTTTCCCTGATGAAACGCGGCCCGGTCGAGCTCGGAGGCTGCGGAAACTATGCGATCAGTATTTGCAAAGCGGGCTCGGACGAAGCCTCGGCCCGGCTGTATTTCCTCGACTCGAATGCCTATAGTCCGCTCAAGTCCCGCGGGGTCGATGGCTACGCGTGGATCACCCGGGATCAAATCCGTTGGTTCCAGTCCATGCTCCTGCTGCGCCCGCTTCCGTCGCTGGCATTTTTTCATATCCCGGTCCCCGAATACGATGAGGCATGGAAAACCGGCGTCGCTGTCGGGCGGAAAGGCGAGGGGATTTGTTCGCCGCGTCTGAACTCCGGGTTCTTTGCCGCGCTCGTCGAATCGGGGAGTGTCCTCGGGACATTTGTCGGGCACGACCACTCCAATGATTATGCGGCCATGCTCCATGGGGTTTGCCTGGCATACGGGCGTTCGGTGGGGCTGGACACGTATGGCGATCTCGCCCGCGGCGCGCGCGTGATCGAGCTGGCCGAAGGCGCGGACGACTTTGCATCATGGATCCGCGAGGAAGGCGGAATCATCGCCTCCCAGTTTTCGCGCGCGGGACTCATTTCAACTGCAAACCATGAAGGCTAATCCTAAAAATGGTTTTACCCACGGAGCTCCAGAAGGGATAAATAATGGTCAAGCCGCCTACGGCGGGTTTGGAGTCGGATTTTTTGAACCACTTATGAAAGAAATATTTCCGTCGCCAACGGGCGACAGAGGAGGCGGGAACCGGCTGGCCGGTTCGGCGGCCTGTGTGGGCAGGCGATCTCGCAGGTTGAAAACTTGCAGAGTCGCCCGGCCACACAGACCCGGAGTCGCTTCGCGATCCGCGCCTCCTCTTCTCCTGCTGATAAGCCGGAGGACGGGGCATATTGGCCCGGCCAGATGAGTGTGCATGAGTGGTTAACTTTCTTGTGTGAATACTCCGCCGCAGGCGGCTCGAATCTCCGATGAAACATTTTTCCGCGGCACTCCTCTCTCTCCTTTTCTTCTCCGCATTTCAGGGTTTTGGATCCGAAGGGAGAGTGATCGGGACAGACCGCGACCTCGAGAGCTTTTCCCCGTTTGCCGCCAAACCGCTCACTTCCTGGCTGTGGACTGCGGAGGAAAAGAAACGAGCGGACGAATTCAGCAGCATGGCTCTCGTCCGGGATTCCGCAGGGGACATGCTTTGGACGTTGAGGGTTTCTCCCGACATCCCGTTCAAACGCCCGTTTCTCGAAACCCTCGACCTCGGGATCAAATTCTTCCCGCCCGAAGCGGACGCCATCCGCATGAAAGTCAAAGCGGTCACGGGCAAGGTGATCATCGGGCCGGGCGGGCCGACCGCCTACTTCGGCAACAGCGATGTTTTTCTCCGGCCAGTCATCGTCGATGCCGCCAAAGACGGCGCGGAGTGGAGGACGGTGGAATTTTCGCTCCACGAGGGATTGGGCCGCAACTTCCGGCGCGCCGGGTTCAGCGCAAACGCCCCGTGGATCTACTACGCCCGCTGGGCCCAGGAACCGACACGGTTCTATGTTTTCAAAGGATCTGGCGGTGAAATCCAAATCAAAGACATCGAGATCGTCGCCAAGGGGATCGCCAAACCTTTTCCCGTTTTTGCCGAAGCGGACGTGATCCCCGTCGCCACTCTTGCGGATTTCCATTCAGGCAGCGACACCGACAAAGCCTTCACCGCCCTCGTCGGAGGAAGCGCCAAGGAATTCGAAGCGTCATGGAATCCGGCGGAAAAAATCACCCATCCGCCGGCGGAAATCCAGATTGCGGATGATCCTGAAGCCGGAAAGGTGCTGCACGCACGGGGGTTGTTTCTCGAGGAGATGAGCGCCGTGGGGATCACGCTTTCGAACTCCCAAGACGGCGACGGCTTGCGCTTCCGCATCAAGGCCGACACGGAGGCCGCGAACATGATGATCCCGGCGGTCCCCGGCCAGCCATTGGATTTCCTGCTCTATGTTTCGTCGAGCCCGTTCGACTGGAAGCCGTTCTCGCCGTCCAGCGAGCTGCTGAAGGGTTCCCGAAAAGGCTACGACCGCAATCTGACCTACGAAAAACTGAAAGGCATGGAGGGGCTTTCGCTGGCCATCTACCACGCCCGGAGATTTGTTCCCAAAGGCCGGTGGAGCGACGTCACGATTCCTTTCGCCGACTTCCTTTGCATTTACGGCAGAGGAGACTTGAGCACCAGCTTCCAAAAGCAGCTCGCTCTGGATCCCCGGAAACTCGTCGCGGCCGCCGTCCTCGCGCCATGGCCGCGCAAGGGACGGTTCGAGACATCCATCGACATCCGCGATATCTCGCTCGTGAAGATCCGGGGAGAAACGCTGAAATCGTATTTTCAATTCCCCGACCCGGCGGCCCTCCGGTCCGTCAAGTCCGGCAAAGGCGGCCTTTCGTTTCTATTAGTCCCCGGGGAGACCGATCTTCCGGCGGATCTTAAGAAGTTGGTTGAAGACTGGGACTGACCGCTCATGCTAAAACCACTAAGAACTCTGATTTTCTCATCTCATGAACATAAAAGAAGAGCTGGAACCACAGATGGACGCTGATAGACACGGATGCTCAAGAGGTCATAGCCATCGGAGAACTCACCAAAAAGATCAGGCGTTTGATATGTGGAACTCTTTTCTGATCAGCGTTCATTTGTGTTCATCAGTGGTTCTATTTTCCTCTTTATGATAAAAGCCGTCCCCCCGATCCTGTCGCCCCGCCAGCAAACGAAAAATCACCGGAAGCTTCCGCTATTATTATTGGTGGGAGCGGCGTTGGTTTCGGTCGCCTGGGACCTGCCCGACCCCTCGGCCGGTGCTGCGAAGAGCGTTGCGGAAATGCAGGCGGCGCTCGACCTGAGACCGACTGTCCACCATTCGCTCGGGGTGCGTTCGGCTCAGGCGGTCGGGGACCGTGCGGTGAGGTTGGAGATCGGGCTCAGCGTGACCGATGCCGCCGGAGTCCCGGACTCCTACCGGATCATCAGCTTCGACGACCCCGCCTATGCGTATAAAAAATTTGTCCGGCCGGTTTCCGCCAAGGCCAGCAAAGAGGTCGAGGCCAAAGGCGTGGACGGCTCGATGCAGCCCGAGTTTTCCAGGACGATCGTAGATCTCGGGCTTCCGGAGCCGATGAAGCCGGGGGCAAAATACTATGTCGTGGCACAAGGAACGGCCGGGAAGATTGTCACGGGCTCGATGGTCACCGGCGCGCACACGGCGGCCGCGGTGGAGCCAGCCGGCGGGCCGCCGCGCGATCCGGCGATTGACCAGGCGGTGCTCGGGCTCCGGCGGATCGAGCCGGTCGGCAACGGGATTCTCCTCGCCGAATTCGGGCCCGGATTCTCCCCGAAAGCCGGCGCGGGGGCCGAGTCCTACAAGGTGACGGTGAATGGCGAGCCGCGCGGGGTCACGGCGATCGGCCGGATTACGCGGGTGGATGTGTATCTTCCGACGGCATGGCCGTTGAAGGCGATTCCGATGCACGAGATTTTTCTGCAGCTCGCCACGCCGTTTCAGGACGGCGACAAAATCCGGCTCGAAGTCGCCGACGCTGTCACCGGCGGCAACCGGGTGGCCGCGCTCGACTTCCGCGATGCCGCGAGTTTCAGCCCGTCGATCAAGGTGAACCAGGTCGGATACTTGACCGACTCCCCGGTGAAGATCGCTTACCTCGGCCGCTGGCTCGGAGATTTTCCCGCGCAGGAAGGCGGGGCCGCGCTGTATTTTTCCGATCCGCCGAAGTTCGAGGTGCGGTCGGCGGAAGACGGGAAGGTCGGCTTCGAGGGCAAGTCCCGGCTCATCCACCGCTCCGGCGAAAAGTCCGAGGGTGCCTACAAGGTGGATTACTCCGGCGAGAATGTCTATGAGCTCGATTTCACGGGGTTCAAAAAACCGGGCCGGTATTTTGTGAGCGTGCCCGGGGTCGGGCGCTCGCCGGAATTTTCGATTGGCGACAATGTTTATGAGCAGGCGTTCCAAGTCCAGTCCTACGGGGTATTCGCGCAGCGGAGCGGGCAGGATCTGGACGCGCCATTTTCGCCGTGGCGCCGGGTGGCCAGCCTGACCAAGGGGGTCGTCCCGACCACCCTGTCGCGCTACGTCGGCGAGGGGAACGCGTTCCAGCAGCTTCCCAAAAGCATCGAGGGCGATGGAAAGCCGATCGCCACCACCGGCGGCCACCACGATGCCGGCGACTACAACCCCAGATCCCATATCGAGGTCGCCCAAATCCTCATGAACGCCTACGAGATGGATCCCCAGAAATTCCGCGACGGCGACCCCAACCTCCCGGAG
>Ga0118677_10005476_pt1 | contig 22173 bp, 12 predicted proteins | sample AliMusrvi5mmetaG_FD_86154 | JGI IMG/M metagenome (GOLD analysis project Ga0118677, IMG submission 86154)
GTGCCGGTGCAGCCCGCAGTACCGCCGAAGTTCACCGTGCCGGTGAAACCGGTGGCGGTGTTTTCAGACACATCGAGTGCGGTGATGGTGATGCCGGTGATGGCGGTGCCCACGGTTTGGGGCGAGCCGATCGCCGAAATCACGAAGTGATCCACCGGGCCGGGACCGGGGCCGGTGACGGTGAGCAGCAGCCGTTGCGGGCTGCTGCCGGTATCCACCGAAACCGTGCCGCTGATGCCATTGTAATTGATGGTCGTGGGAGTGCCGGTGATCGCGGTGGTGGCGGTGGCCAGCACGTAGGTGACCGCAAGCGGGGTGGACGCGGCGCTGAGGTCGAGGATGCTGCCGGTCAGCGTCAGCGTGCCGGTGATGGCACGGGTGACTTGGGCCCCCGCCGTGGCGGCGACGGCCAGCGCATGATGGGCGCCTGACTGGATGGTGACATTGCCGCCGATGTTGCCATTGCCGGCCAAGGTGGCTCCGGTAACGACGGTCACGGCGGAGCCACCGAGCGATCCGGTGACCGCGAGCGTGCCGGCGCTGACCGTGGTCGCACCGGTGTAAGTGTTGGTGCCTGCTAGTTCGAGGGTATTGGCGCCGAGTTTTTTGATCCCGAGGGAGGTTCCCACGTTGGCGATGGAGCCGCCGTAGGTCTGCGTGGCCGGTGAGGCATTGCTGGTGTCCAATCCGACCGTGGCGGTTCCGGCATAGGTCACCGTGCCCCCAGCCTGGCCGCCGAGGCCACCTAACAGACCGCCGATGGTGCCGTTGCCGCTGGTGGCCGTCGTCCATTCACCCGTGCCGCCGACGTTTACCGCCAAGGTGGTTCCGCTGGCGGCCGCCACCGCGCTGGCATGGAGCCCGGCCGCCAGGTGTTTGTTGGATGCCGTGGCCAAGCCGTCGCGCAAAGGAATCATCGCGCACGGCTGAGGCGGCCGGTGCCCCCGCCCTGGCGGCAGGGGAGGTGGTTAGGGCAAACCGGTTGCCGGTGGCCATTTACGTCCCACACACAACCCTTCCGGCCAGCACCTCGCGGCCAGCTGGTTTTTCCTCAAACGGTGCCACTCTCGCAGCCCCGCGGGACGGGGTGGTGGGACCCGCTGCCAGCGCTTGCGCAATCCAATTGGCGGTTTAGCTTCGTCGCCGCGGACAACGCGCTGGACAGACCCGCCATCCTGCCGCCATCCTGCTGCCTTCCTCTAGCCAACCGGTGGCCAGAGGTGGAGTGCCATGCCCATTTCCCGATTCATGCCCCTGCGCTTCCTGTTGCCCCTCGCCTTTGTCGTGCTGGGGATCGTGCTGTGTGCCTGGCTGATTCCCTCGGAGTTGCGTGCCATCACCGAACAACTCACCGGTTTCCCGGATTCGGATGTCGCCGCCCACCGCGCCCGTCCGTATGTGCTGGCCGGGCTGTGTTTCCTGCCCTCTCTCGCGGCATTCGTGTATGCCTGCGGCGGCACGCTTGACCGCCATATCGCCCGGCACTTTGGCAACATTTTCTTCATTTGCGTCGCTACCCTGTTGCTCATTTGGATGCTCATCGACTTCGCCGAAAACCTGAAGGACTTCCGCCGGGGGCCGAGCGCCTTGCTCACCGCTGCGACCTACTATCGCGTGCGGGCTCCGGCCATCGTGCTGCTGCTGTTGCCCTACGCCCTGCTGCTGTCGCTGATCTATTCGCTTGGCAAATTGTCCCGCGACCGCGAAATCATCGCCATGGTCCAATCCGGGCGCAGTCTCATCCGGCTCACCGCGCCGCTCATCGCCGCCGGCGTGTGGTGCAGCTTGCTCTGCCTCGGCCTCAACTACCAATGGGCACCCACCGCCGACGGCAGCCAAGCTGAAATCCTCGATGCCGCCCGCGGGGTCCTCATCACCGAGGCCAAACATGTGCTCTACAACAACCCGGACGAGCATCGGCTGTGGATGATCGGCGCCTTCCCGAAAAATTACGAGAAAGGCGAGCCGTTGCTCAATGTGGAAGTGACCACCACCAGCCCGGATGGCATCCTTGTTTCACGGCTCGTTTCCAAACGCGCGTGGTGGGATCACGAGGACAAGGGATGGACGTTTGAGGGTCCCGTCATCTGCCATTTCGCTCCCGGCCGCGTGCCCGAGTTTGAGGTTCCCGATCCGCCCATTCTCCGCCATTTGTGGGCGGAAACCCCATGGCAATTGATCAAGCCGGGTTTGGCCGCACAATACCTTGGCATCCCCGATCTCAATGGCTGGCTCCGCTCCAACGCCACCAGACACCACACCCCGCCTAACAGGAACTCCGCCGCCCCCTACCTCACCCAATGGCACTACCGCTGGGCGCTGCCCTTCACCTGCCTCGTCACCGTCCTGCTCGCCGCGCCGCTGTCCATCCACTTTTCCCGCCGCGGCCCCGGCGGCAATATCTTCCTCGCCATCGTGCTCTCCGCCCTGATGATCTTCACCACCAACGTCATTCTCAATCTCGGCGAGGCCGGCTTCCTCCATCCCGCCCTCGCCGCCTGGCTGCCTAACATCGTCTTCTCGCTCCTCGGCCTCTTCCTGTTCCACCGCCGCATCGCCGACCGCCCGGTCTATCAGTCGCTCCTGCGGTTTTTCAACATCACCAAGAAACCCGCCCCCTCACCGCCATGGCCCTAGCAGAATCCTGGCACATCCGCTCGCGCGGCCGCGAGTGTGCCGCCTCCCAACGCCCCTTCGTTGCCGGCGAAACGATCGTCACCGCGCTGTTTCCCGATCCGGAATCCAGCGGCTACCTGCGGCGGGATTATTGCCTGGAGGCATGGAATGATCTGCCGCCCGAGGCCGCGGCACCCTTCTCCCACTGGCGCACCATCCACACCGCCCAGGTTGGCGACAAGTCGCAGCACCCCGAGCGGGAACAACCCGAGGAGATCCTCCGCCGCATGGTCGAGGAAGACCAGGACCACACCGAAAACACCCGCTATATTCTCGCCGTCATGCTCGAGCGCAAGCGGATCTTGCGCGAGACCGACACCCAGCGCACCCCCACCGGCATCCTGCGCATCTACGAGAATCGCAAGACCGGCGAAGTTTACATCGTCAAGGATCCGGATATCCCCCTTGATCAGGTCGACGCCCTCCAACAAGAAGTCCTGCTCTTGCTCGAATCCAACGAGCGCCCGAAAGCGAGCGAGGAGCCCGACTTGTCCGATCCGTCCGATCCGTCCGATCCGTCCGATCTGACACCCGATCCGCCGGCCAGCTCCTGACTTCTGCGCCATGTTTCTGCCGGGCTACAAGGATTTGGTGAAACCCCAGTGGGTGGCCACCCTCGAGGAACTCAAACTCGCAGGCGAGCTTCCCGTGAGCGATCTATCACGCCGCCTCGGCTTGAGTTACATGGCGGTCAAACAGTACTGTGAGGCCCTCAAAAAACTCGGATATCTTGAGCGTTCGCGTGCCCCGCGCTCCGAGGTCGGGCGCCCGGAGATATTCTATCGACTCGCTCCCAAGGCAGCGCTGCTCTTCCCCCAGGCCGGCGTCGGATTCTCGCTTGATTTGTTAGACCATCTCAGGGTGCTGTTTGGCGAGAGCGCCCCGGAACGGCTTATTTTCCAGTATTTCCAACACCAACAGGAACGCTGGCAGCCGCGGCTTGCCAAGGCCAGGTCGCTGCTGGAGAAGGCCACCCTGCTGGCCGGGCTCCGCGAGCACGATGGCTGCTTCGCCCGCTGCAAGTACGACCCGGAGAAAGGCGTCCGCATCGAGGAGTATCATCAACCGTTGCAGCCGATCTTCGCCAAGTACCCGCGTGCCCTCGGCATGGAATTGCGCATGCTCGAAGCGCTCCTCGGCACCCGCGTCACCCGCCGCGAAATCCACGCCGGCCGCCACGGTCCCGCCCGCGTGGATTACGAGGTCTCCACCCTCGGCATGCTCTGACGCGTCCCACTCATTTGTCAGAAGATCCGCCTGAATAGCCCGCCCCCGGATTTCGTCACACCTTGCGAATTCCATCATTCCCATGAAACGATCGTTTCTCCTGCCAGTCGCCGCGTTCGGCATTGTCGCCCTCGCCGCTTGTGGGAAGTCCAATACCGCCGCCGCCAAAAGGGTCGCCGAGCTTGAACGCCAGAACCGCGAGGTGATCGAAGCCAAACAACAACTCGAGCGCCAGCTCGCCGAGCAGCAACTTGCCAGCGAGCGAGAGGCGATCGAGCGCGAACGGATGCGCATCGAGGACGAGCGTGCCGCCCTCGAAGAGCAACGAGACGGGGAGGCCGCGGCCAAACAGGAAGCCCTCGCCGCCCGCGAACAGGAACTCGCCAGACGCGAAGGCAACATCGGAGGCCTTGAAGCGGCCCTTGAGGACAAACAAGAGACACTGCAACAACAAGAGCAGCTTCTCAGCGGCCGCGAACTCGAGCTGGCCGGCAGCGATGCCCCTCCGGAAACCGACACCACTCCCGCCGAGAGCCTCCCGGTGGCGGACTACGGCACGTTCTATGATTCGCTTGCCCCGTATGGTTCCTGGCTTGAAACCCCCGACTATGGTTACGTCTGGCAACCCGCGGTGGTTGGCAGCCTCGGCTGGCGCCCGTACACGGACGGCCGCTGGGTTTGCACCGACCACGGTTGGACCTGGATTTCTAACGAGCCATTCGGTTGGGCCTGCTATCACTATGGCCGCTGGGCGCAGCTCCGCGACCGTGGCTGGATCTGGGTACCGGGCGATCAATGGGCACCCGCCTGGGTGTGTTGGCGCGGCAACTCCAGCCACATCGGCTGGGCACCGCTGCCCCCGGAATCCCTTGGCTGGCGCAACTGCACTTGGGACCGCACCGTCGAGACCCGCTTCGGCATCCACGCCGGATGGTTTAATTTTGTCCCCATCGCCCACTTCTCCGATCCGATTCGCCGCCACTGCCTGCCTGTCCTGGAAAACACTGACCATTGGGAGCAAACCGCCGACATCACTAACATCCGTTGCCGCGACCGCGGTGTCTTCGTCGGCGGGCCGCGCTATCAGGACATCAGCCGCGCCCTCGGCCGGCCCGCTCCCTACTATCAACTCAATCTCAACGAGCACCAGCGCCCGGGCCCCGACCCCTTGGCGATGCGGCCGCGGATTGCGGGCAAGCAGATCAACATCGCCGCACCCGCAATCCATGCCGATTGGAATGCCGCCCTGCGCCCCTCCCGCGTCCGCGAACAACTGCAAAATGCCGCCATCGAACGGCCCAATGAAATCGCCCCGGAGGTCGTCGAGCACTTGCGCCAAAATCGCGAGCTAGACAGTCTGCAAGCCAATCAAGCGCTGACCCAACTCGGTGGTCGCGAGGGCTTCCGCGACAAACGCGCGCAAGTCTTGGCAGCCAATCAAGCCGCCGCTCGCGCCACGCAAGCACAACCCGGACGGCAACTCGCCTCGCCTCCCGCCGCCGCTCCCTCGCCTCCCGAACCGCCGCAGATCCCGGCCCGCCCCGACACCACCGCAGCACGCCAACCCGGCCGTCCTAACGAAAATCCGCCGCAAGTGCCCGCTGCAACAGCGAACGGGCAGGAACAAGCCCAACGCCAGCAACAAGCCGAGGCGATCAATCAGCAACGCACGGCACAAGCAGAGGCCCTGCGCCAGCAACAAGCCGAGGCCGCCAATCAGCAGAAATCCGCTCAAGCCGCAGCCCTGCACCAGCGCGGCCTTGATGATGCCAGCAAGCGCCAGGCGAAGGCTGCGGCCCAACAAAAGGACCAACAAGCCGAAGGTCAGCGCCAGCGCCAGGCCGAGGCCGCCAATCAGCAACGCGCGGCACAAGCCGAAGCCCTGCGTCAACAACAAGCTGAAGCAGCCAATCAGCAGAAAGCCGCACAAGCCGAAGCGCTGCGTCAACGCGCTGCGGAAGAAGCCCGTCAACGCCAAGCCGAAGCCGCCAATCAGCAACGCGCGGCACAAGCCGAAGCCCTGCGTCAACAACAAGCTGAAGCAGCCAATCAGCAGAAAGCCGCGCAAGCCGACGCCCTGCGCCACCGCGCTGCCGAGGAAGCCAACCAGCAACGGGCCCAGCAGGCGGAAGCCCAACGCCAGCGTGCCGCCGAAGAGGCCCGCCAGCGCCAGCAGCAAGACGATAAGAAGAAACAGGACGACGACTCCCGCCAACGCAGGCCAGGCAGATAGGCGGGGCGCTTCGCCAAGGCAACATTGACCGCGCCGCGCTTTACGAGACCGGCATTCTGCCTAATGCACCGCATTGTCTAACAGAACTACGGCGCCCGCGGAAGATCGCGGCCGCAAATTTCAGTTGAAGCGCAGGCGCAAACCCCTGATGCTGCGCCCGCCATGAGTGTGAAAAAATCCTCGGACCTGATGCTTCATGATGTGCTTTCGCAGCTCACGCTGCTCCAGGCGCAAAAATGTTTGGGACCGGAGGCCGCGGCGTTGATTCCAAAGTCCGGCGCGGTGGAGATCAATATCAGCGAGCAGGTGTTGTTTCGGCCGGATTTCCTCCAGTGCGTGTTTCCCGAGGTGATCGATCATCACGAGCCGATCGTGGTCACGCTGTCCTTGCATCCGGGCTGCCGCGACCGCTTGCAGATTGCCTGCAGCCATCAATCGGAACAGGCCAACTTGTATAAGGCGGCGGTGATCGCGATGGTGCTCGAGGACAAATACGCGCTGGGGCTGTCCACCGAACCACGGGAAAACCTGCCGTGGGAATTGATGTCGGAACCGGAACTGGATGCCCGCGCCCTGGCCGAGCGCCAGCAGCGGGCCGAGGAGGAACCGATGAAAGTCAAGCCAGCCGGCGCGGGCGGACCCTGGGTGGACTACGCGGTGAGAAGCGCCCAATCCGGCAAGACCTATCGGGTGGCGCTGCGCGGCGCGGCGCGCGGGCAGAGTTATTGTTCGTGCCCGGATTTCCGCCGCAATCATCTCGGCACCTGCAAGCACATCTTGCGCGTGCTCAAGTTCGCCAACAAAAAACACGGCGAGGCCGCCATGCGCAAACCATGGCAACCCACCCGCATCGCCGTTCACGCCCGCTATGACGGCAGGCTGCGCCTCGCGGTGGAAATCCCCGCAGGCCTCTCGCCGGCCCTCAACAAGTTGTTAGATCCGTGGCGTGCTCGCGAGGTGAGCGAGGGCGGCGGCATCAGGGACTTGTTCGGGTTGGTTAGAACCCTCTCCCATGCCGGCGAGGACTTTGTGATCTATCCGGATGCCGAGGAGTTCCTGAATGCCGAGCTGCATCAACTGGAGATGGCCGACCTGGTGCGGGAAATCCGTAAGAATCCCGCAAAGCATCCGCTGCGCAAGACCCTGCTCAATGCCGAATTGCTGCCCTATCAACTTGACGGCATCGCGTTTGCCGCCGGCAAGGGACGGGCGGTGCTGGCCGACGAAATGGGCCTTGGCAAAACCATCCAGGGTGTGGGTGTCGCGGAATTCCTGGCGCAACACGCGGGCTTGAGCCGGGTGTTGGTGATTTGTCCCGCTTCGCTCAAATCGCAGTGGCGCAATGAAATCCACCGGTTCAGTGATCGCAGCGTGCAGTTGATTGGCGGCAAGCTCGCCGAACGCGCCGTTCTCTATCAGGGCGACGCCTTTTTCACCGTCTGCAACTATGAGCAGGTGCTGCGGGACTATCTCGAAATCGAGCGCTCGCACTGGGACCTCATCATTCTGGACGAGGCGCAACGCATCAAGAATTGGGAGGCCAAGACCAGCCGTGTGATCAAGAGCCTGCGCTCGCGCTTCGCCCTGGTGCTCACCGGCACGCCGCTGGAAAACCGCCTCGACGACCTCTACAGCGTGGTGGAATTCATCGATCCGCGCCGGCTCGGCCCGGCCTATCGCTTCATTAACAAATATCGCGTCGCCATCGACACCGGCCGCGTCACCGGCTTCAAGAACCTCGACATCCTGCGCGAACAACTCAGGCCGATCCTGTTGCGGCGCACCCGCAAGAGCATCGCCCTGGACCTGCCGCCCCGCAGCACCGAACTGGTGCGCATCCCGCCCACCGAGGAGCAGTTGCAGTTGCATGGCGCGCACATGACCGTCGTCCATCAGATCACCAACAAGAAATTCCTAACTCAAATGGACCTGTTGCGGCTGCAAAAGGCCCTGCTGATGGCACGCATGACCGCCGACAGCACCGTGTTGGTGGACAAGCAGCCGCCGGGTTTCTCCAGCAAGCTGGAACGCCTCACCGAGTTGCTCGAAACCCTGCAGCAGGAACCCGACCGGAAAATCATCGTGTTCAGCGAGTGGACCACCATGCTCAACCAGATCGCGCCGGTGCTCAAGAAACTGAACATGGACCATGTGCGCCTCGATGGCGCGGTGCCGCAAAAGAAGCGGCAGATGTTGGTCAACGAGTTCCAGAACAATCCCGCCTGCCGGGTGTTTCTAACCACAAATGCCGGCAGCACCGGCCTCAACCTGCAGGCCGCGGACACCGTCATCAACGTGGACCTGCCGTGGAACCCGGCACTGCTGGAACAGCGGATCGCCCGCGCCCATCGCATGGGGCAGAAGCGCCCGGTGCAGGTGTATCTGCTGGTGACCGAAGACACCATCGAGGAAGGCCTGTTGCTGACGCTTTCCGCCAAGCATGAGCTGGCCGCCGCGGTGCTGGACCCGGATTCCGATCTCAACGAGGTGCAATTGGTCAGCGGCGTGGACGAATTGAAGCGCCGCCTCGAGATTTTGTTAGGGGCCAAGCCGGAACCGGCGGTGGATGTGAGCACCGCCGCGGTTCTGGCGCCGGCGGCGAGCGCCGAACGGAAGGATCTCATCGCGGCGGCCGGCGGCCAGTTGGTCACCTCGGCACTGACCTTGCTCGGTGCCAGCCTCGGCAGCGCGGAACCGGACGCCCGCCACGTCCAACAGCTCAGGGAAAACCTGTCGCAATGCGTCGAGATCGACGCCCAGGGCCGCTGCAAGCTGAGCCTGAACCTGCCGGACGCCGGCAGCCTGGACCAGATCGCCAAGGCACTGGCGACGCTGCTCCAAGCCGGCGGAGGCACCGCACAACCCATATAGTTCATGACCCGGACTGTTGAAAGGATGGGAGAAGCTTCCGGCATTCGCTAACAAGCCACTCGCGCGAAATGGGACGCCTGGGTCGGGTAAGCCAAGGTCAAGCCGATCCCGAATGAATGCAACCTGGCCGACGCCGGCAAGAAGGCAGGCCAGGAGAGCGGAATTCATCAATTTCTCACATAAAGTGCATCAGAGGTTCATGGGCGGCGGGTTTGGTACTGTGCATGACGTTCCGCGACCTGATCCACCCTGCCGCCGATTGGCTAGATGAGCCCACGCCGCGGCGGGTGGGGGCGGTGGCCCTTGTCACCTTCACGGGCATGGCGGCGTACGGATTCAGCGTGGGATACTGGCGCTCGCCGTTGATGGGCTGGTACGTGGCGGTGAAAATGCCGTTGCTCATCGCGCTCACGCTGGGCTGCAACGGTTTGCTCAACGGGTTGTTAGGAATGTTGCTCGGCACGGGTCTGGGCTTCCGGCAATCACTGCTGGCCTTGCTCACGTCCTTTGCGCTGGCCGCGCTGATCCTCGGGTCGCTCGCGCCGGTCACCTGGCTGCTGGCATGGAACGCACCATCGCCGGATTCGCCCGCCGCAGCCAGCGCCCACGCCGCCTATCTGGTGACGCACACGTTTCTCATCGGCTTCGCTGGCATCACCGCCAACCTCCATCTGCACCGCCTGCTCACCGCCAAAGCCCCAAACCCCGCCGCGGCCACCGCAACCTTGCTCGCCTGGCTGGGCGGCAATTGCTTTCTGGGCGCCCAGTTCTCATGGATCCTGCGGCCGTTTTTCGGCTATCCGACGCTGGAGGTGGCGTTTCTGCGCCCCGACCCGATGCGCGGCAATTTCTATCAAGCCGTGTGGCGCTCGCTTGACCACATCACCCGCGGCAATGCCGCTCCCGCGCTGGTGGGGATTCTGCTCATCCTCTTCATACCGATTCTCCGCACCATTCTATCCAAGCACCCAACCCCCAGTACCCCACGACCATGAACCCGCAAGACACCCCCGAATCCGCCCAAGCCCCGTCGCCCGCAGCCGTTCAACCACCACCGCTGACCCAAGCGCCGCCCGCATTTGCCCAAACACCGCCGCCGCCAGCCCAGGTGCCGCTGCCCGTCCACGCGCCGCCGGTCGAGCCCGCCCTGCCGGAAACCCTCGACATGAAGAGCTTGTTCGAGGCCCTGCTGCGCCGCCCGCATGCGCTCATTGCGCGCTTGGCCGATCCCGGCCACCGGGCGACCGGGCTGTTTGGCGCGACGGCGCTGGTCTCTTTCCTGCTATTCGGGCTGGTGCTGGGCTGTTTCGCCAAGCATGAGCAATTGTGGGCCGCGCCGGTGAAAATCACCAGCGGCTTGCTGTTTGCGGGCGTGATTTGTTTTCCCAGCCTCTTTATCTTCGCCACCCTGGCCGGGGCACGCGTCACCCTCTCCCAACTTGCCGCCTGCCTGGCAGGCGCTCTCGCCTTGGCCGGGCTGCTGTTACTCGGCTTCGCCCCGGCCATCTGGATCTTCGCGGAATCCACCGACTTGTTCGGCTTCATGGGCCTGTTGTCGATCACGGCCTGGCTGGTCGCCCTGTTTTTCGCCCTGCGCTTCATCATGGCGCTCATCTTCGCCACCGGAGGCACCCAGAACGGCCCGTTCTTCGTCTGGTGCTTGGTGTTTCTGCTCGTCTCGCTGCAATTGACGACCACCCTGCGACCAATCCTCGGCCGCTCCGACGTGTTTCTCGCCCAAGAGAAGAAATTCTTCATCCAGCACTGGAGCGACACCATGGGCGCCTCGCTGGGGGACAAAGCTCCCCCAAGCCCCGCAGCCGTCCCAACGCCCAAGCCGGACGGTGTCACCCCGGAGCATGCCGATCACCCCAAGGCCAAGCCCGCCGAGTAGGGGAAATTCCGCGGCAAAATCCCGGAAGTTTGCCTCGTGAGTCAGCATGGCCTTTACAAGTCGGCCAATCCCTGCCAAATCGCATTCAATTTAGCCGACTTGCCGCCACCCCATCCGACTCACGACCATGCCCAAAGACACTTCCATTCACAAAATCCTTGTCATCGGCTCCGGCCCGATTGTCATCGGCCAGGGCTGCGAATTCGATTACTCCGGCGTGCAGGCGTGCAAAGCCCTCAAGGAGGAAGGCTATCAGGTCGTCCTCGTCAACTCCAACCCGGCCACCATCATGACCGACCCGGAGTTTGCCGACCGCACGTACATCGAACCGATCACCCCCGAGGTGGTCGAAAAAATCATCATCCGCGAGCAACCCGATGCCTTGCTGCCCACCCTCGGCGGCCAAACCGCACTCAACACCTCGATGGCGCTCTTCAAGTCCGGAGCCCTCGACCGCCACGGCGTCCGGATGATCGGTGCCAATGCCGAGGCCATCGACAAGGGCGAAGACCGCCAGCGCTTCAAGGACGCCATGCTCAAGATCGGCCTCGACCTGCCGCGCTCCGGCACCGCCCACACCCTCGAGGAGGCCAAGAAAGTCGCGGAATCCATCGGCACCCTGCCGCTCATCATCCGCCCGGCCTTCACCCTCGGCGGCCAGGGCGGCGGCATCGCCTACAACCGCGAGGAATTCGAGGAAATCGTCACTTGCGGCCTCGACCTCTCGCCCGTCTCGGAAGTCCTCATCGAGGAGTCCCTCCTCGGTTGGAAGGAATTCGAAATGGAGGTCATGCGCGACCGCAACGACAACTGTGTCGTCATCTGCTCGATCGAAAACCTCGACCCCATGGGCGTCCATACCGGCGATTCCATTACCGTCGCCCCGATCCAAACTCTAACCGATCGCGAATACCAACTCATGCGCGACGCCTCCTTCGCTTGCATCCGCGAGATCGGTGTCGAAACCGGCGGCTCTAACATTCAGTTCGCCACCGATCCGAAATCCGGGCGGATGATCATCATCGAGATGAACCCGCGGGTGTCTCGTTCGTCCGCGCTGGCCTCCAAGGCCACCGGCTTTCCCATCGCCAAGATCGCCGCCAAACTCGCCGTCGGCTACACGCTGGACGAACTGCCCAACGACATCACCCGCGAAACCCCGGCCTCCTTCGAGCCCACCATCGATTACGTGGTTACCAAGGTGCCGCGCTTCACTTTCGAGAAATTCCCCACCGCCAACCCGGTGCTCACCACCTCGATGAAATCCGTGGGCGAGGCGATGGCTATCGGCCGCACCTTCAAGGAAAGCATCCAAAAATGCCTGCGCTCGCTGGAAACGGGTCGCTGGGGTTTCGGCTTTGACAAGAAGGATCCCGCCAACCCGACCCGCGACGAAATCACCCGCAAGCTCCTCATTCCCAACGCCGAACGCGTCTTCTGGCTGCAAACCGCCTTCACCAACGGTTGGTCCCTCGACGAAGTCCACGCCGCCACCCAGATCGACCCCTGGTTCCTCGGCCACCTCAAACAAATCGCCGATGAGGGCTCGAGGATGGGGAAGACAGGCGTCCCGCCTGTCAGGGAAGACAGCCGTCCCGGCTGTCATTCCTCGGAAGTCGCCAGCCGACAGGCGGGACACCTGTCTTCCATAACAGCCGGGACGGATGTTCTCCGCCCTTCCTCCAAGCATCCCACCAACCTGTCCTCCACCACATTCCTTCCCTTCACTCCCACCGCAGAGATCGACAAAGCCCGCCGCCACCTCCCGCACTGGGAGCAGGAGGGCTGCACGTATTTTGTCACCTTCCGGCTCAGCGATTCCGTTCCTGCCGCCCTGCTCGCTCAATCCCGCGATGAACTTGCCGCGTGGCACCAGCACAACCCGCCGCCGTGGGATTACCAGACCTTTGTCGAATACGAAACCCGCTTCCGTGATGGCCCCGAAAAATGGCTGGATCAAGGCCACGGCGAATGCCTTCTCGCCGATCCCGCCAGTCGTGTCATCGTCGCCAATGCGCTGCGCCATTTCGATGGAGTACGCTATATCTTGGACTCGTTCGTGGTGATGCCCAACCACGTTCATGTCCTCTTCAAGCCTTTGGCCGGGAACATTCTCAGCGACATACTCCACTCGTGGAAATCCTTCACCACCCATGCGATCAACAAAGTCACCGGTCGCGACGGCCACTTGTGGCTGGAGGAGAGTTATGACCGAATTGTCCGCGATTGGGACAACCTAATCAATTGCCGTGACTATATCGAGCGCAACCCCGCTATACTGCCACCAAATACCTTCGAGTTGGGCATGCTGAAAGCCCTTGTGATGCCGGTGTGGAACACAGGCGTCCCGCCTGTGTTGGAAGACAGCCGTCCCGGCTGTCATTCCTCGGAAGCCGCCAGCCGACAGGCGGGACGCCTGTCTTCCATAACAGCCGAGACGGCTGTTCTCCGCCGCCTCAAGAAGCTCGGCTTCTCGGATCGTCAGATCGCAATGGCCCACGGCACCACCGAGGACGCCATCCGTGCGACCCGCAAGGCCGCCGGCATCATCCCCACCTACCGCCTGGTGGACACCTGCGCCGCCGAGTTCGAGGCGGCCACGCCGTATTTTTACTCGACCTATGGCGACGAAAACGAGGCCCGCCAGTCCGCCAAGAAAAAAATCATCATCCTCGGCGGCGGTCCTAACAGAATCGGCCAGGGCATCGAGTTCGACTACTGCTGCGTGCATGCCGCCTTCGCCCTCAAAGAACTCGGCTATGAAACCATCATGGTCAACTCCAACCCCGAGACGGTTTCCACCGACTACGACACGTCGGACAAACTCTTCTTCGAGCCTCTCACGTTGGAGGACGTTCTCAACATCTGCGATCAGGAGCAACCCCATGGAGTTATCGTGCAGTTCGGCGGCCAAACCCCGCTCAACCTCGCCGCCGACCTCGAACGCCACGGCGTGCCGATCATCGGCACCTCGCCCAAGTCCATCGAGCAGGCCGAGGACCGCAAGTTCTTCTCCGCTTTGTTAGATAAACTCAATCTCAAACAGGCCGAGGCTGGCACCGCCACCAACGAGGCCGAGGCGCTGGTCGTTGCCAACCGCATCGGCTATCCGGTTCTGGTCCGGCCGTCGTTCGTGTTAGGCGGGCGTGCCATGATGATTGTCTATGGCGATGCCGAGTTGTCCCGTTATATGCGCGAAGCCGTCACCGCCTCGCCGGAACGCCCGGTGTTGGTGGACCGCTTCCTGGACAACGCCACCGAGGTGGATGTCGATTGCATCAGCGATGGTGAGACCTCGGTGATCGGAGCCATCATGGAGCACATCGAGCAGGCCGGCATTCACTCCGGCGACTCAGCCTGCGTGATTCCCAGTTTTTCACTAACCGAAGCGATTCGCGCCGAGATCACCCGGGCCGCCATGGACCTGGCCCGCGAACTCAAGGTCAAGGGCCTGATGAACATCCAGTTCGCGGTCAAGGACGAACAACTCTACGTCATTGAAGTCAACCCGCGGGCGTCACGCACCGTGCCGTTTGTCGGCAAAGCCACCGGCGTGTCCCTGGCGAAACTTGCCGCCAAGGTGATGGTGGGAGCCAAGCTCAAGGACCTCGGCTTCACCGAGACGCTCATGCCGGCGCACTTCTCGGTCAAGGAAGCGGTCTTCCCGTGGAACCGATTCCCCGGCATCGACATCGTGCTCGGCCCGGAAATGAAGTCCACCGGCGAGGTCATGGGCATCGATCCGGACTGGGGCATGGCCTATGCCAAGGCTCAAATGTCGGCCTTCAATCCACTGCCGGTTGCTGGCAACGTGTTCCTTTCCGTGGCGGATATCGACAAGGAACGCGCCGTGTTCGTGGCCCGCGACCTGGTGGAACTGGGCTTTAAGATCTATTCCACGGGCGGCACCCATGCCCGCCTGGTGGCCGAGGGCATCCCCTGCATCCGCGTCTATAAACTCGCCGAACAGGCCCGCCCGAACGTCATCGACATGATGAAAAACCGGGAGATCCAGTTTGTGGTCAACTCCCCGAGTACCCACGAAGCTCGCGAGGACGAAGTGAAGATCCGCGCCACTGCCGTCGCCCAGAAAATCTCCCACACCACCAACCTCGCCGCCGCCGAGGCCTCCGTCAAGGCCATCCGCTCGCTCAAGCAAACGCCACTCACTGTCAAAAGCATCCAGGAATATCACCAGTACCGGACCGCTCCGTAGGCGCATCTCGTAAGAGTGCAGGCGCATCTCGCAAGAGTGCAGGCGCATCTCGTAAGAGTGTAGGCGCACCTCGTAAGAGTGCGTCTTCAGTGCCGGAGATGCGTTTGCCACCGCGTCTTGACGCATTTGCAGGCGCACCCCGTAAGAGTGCAGGCGCATCCCGTAAGTGTGTAGGCGCACCTCGTAAGAGTGCGTCTTCATTGCCAGAGCTGCGTTTGCCACCGCGTCTTGGTGCATTTGTCGCGCCAAAATCACCCCACACCGGCCGGGAAATTCGGCTATTTGACCGTGGTGTGGCGTAAAAACTCAGATTTTCCGAAATATCTTGCAAACGCCGACCGTATTTCCGGCAAATGAAGCAACCCACACAGCCTCAATTTGAGATTATCAACGAATCGTTCGGATCCCTTTGGAGCCGAGCCGTGCCAAAAGCCGGTTGGACCGAATTTTTGTTAGGCTCGGTCCCGGGACCAGGGTCATCCCCACAGGTCTGGCTGGCGGACTTGGGCGACTTCGTGGGGCGCACCGGTGCCACCGTGGTGGAACTCGATGCCTTCGGCGATGAACTGCTTATAGGTGGGATGCGCGAGGCCTTGGCCGCATCGGCTCTCGCCAGCTTCCCTGCTTCATTGTTGATCAACGACAGCAATTGCAGCCCGCTGGGCGGCGGCCTGTTGGTCCGCGCGGTGCTCGGGGTGACCGTCGCGCCGGTGGTGTCCCATGGCACCACGATCGGCTTCCGCTTTGAGGATGAAAACGCGTCCTATTGCTATTTGGGCGGACTGGTGGCAGAGGATGGCGACAAAGACGGCGCGGACCAAACGACGCAAGTGATGTCCACGATCAAGGGAGCCTTGCAGGCCGGCGGCATGGTGTTTCGGGATGTGGTGCGGACTTGGTATTATCTGGACGGGATTCTGGATTGGTACGATGACTTCAACCGCGCGCGCACCGAGTTTTTCAAGGAACACGATGTGTTCTCGTTGCGGATGCCCGCCAGCACCGGCATCGGTATTGCCAACGCCGCGGGCAAACTCGTGCTGGCCAAGGTCCATGCCTTGCGTCAGAAAAATGACAATTGCAAGGTGCGCGTGGCCGATTCCCCCTTGCAGTGCTGTGCCTATGCCTATGGCAGCGCCTTCAGTCGCGGATTGGAGTTGAGTTCGCCGGAAGGCCGCACCTTGCATATCTCCGGTACCGCAAGCATCGCCCATGGCGGCGAAACCGATTTCGTCGGAGACATCGACGCGCAAATCCGGCGGACCTTGGAAGTGGTGGCAGCCATCCTCCATGAGGCCGGCATGGATTGGTCGGATACCGTGCGCGGCATCGCCTATTTCCGCGATGCCAAGGACATGGCGCTGTGGGATGCCGCCCGCGCGGAACTCAACTTGCCGCCCACCACGGAACTCGTCGTGCATGCCGACGTGTGCCGCGACGACTTGCTGTTCGAACTCGAGTTGGAGGCCGCGACGCCATGAAGCCCCTCGCATCGATGCTCCTGTTGCTGAGCGCCGCTTTGAGCCACGCCGCACCGCCCTTGGAAGCATCAATGCCTCGCGAACCCTTCGAAACAAGCGCCTTTTCCGTTCCACAAAGCCGGATCGATGCCATCGTTTTCGCCCGCCTGGCCAAGGAGGGCCTCGCTCCGGCCTTGCCCTGTTCCGATGCGGTGTTTTTCCGCCGCGTGTTTCTCGATGTGATCGGCACCCTGCCGAGCCGCGATGAGTGGGCCGCCTTTCAAGCAGACAAGGCGGCCGACAAGCGGGCCAAGCTGTTGGAAGCGCTCTTCACACGCGACGAATTCGCCGACTACTGGGCGCTCAAGTGGGGGGACCTGCTGCGCGTGAAGGCCGAGTTTCCCATCAACTTGTGGCCCAATCCCGCGCAGGCCTATCATCGCCTGCTGCGCACCTGCGTCCGCACCAACCTGCCGCTGGACCGCTTCGCACGCGGCTTGCTAACCGCCTCCGGCAGCAACATGCGGGTGCCCGAATCCAATTTCTTCCGCGCCGTGCAAAACCGCGAGCCGCGCTCGCTCGCCGCCGCCGTCTCGCTCGCCTTCATGGGCGTGCGCCAGGAAGCATGGCCTCCCGCCGAACTCGACGCACTCGCCGCTTTCTTCTCCCGCATCGGCTACAAGTCCACCATGGAATGGAAAGAGGAAATCGTGTTTTTCGACGAGTCCAAACCCGCCGTCAAATCCCCGCTGCAAATGCCCGACGGTCAATCGCTCGACATCCCGCCGGACCGCGATCCGCGCGCGGTCTTCGCCGATTGGCTGCTCAGGTCTAACAACCCGTGGTTCGCCCGCAATCTCGCCAACCGCGCCTGGTATTGGCTGCTGGGCCGCGGCATCATCCAGGAACCCGATGACATCCGCAAAGACAATCCGCCGTCCCATCCGGAACTGTTAGCCTTTCTCGAACGGGAGTTCGTCAGCCATGGCTATGACATGCGGCATCTGTTCCGGCTGATTGTGAACTCCCGGACCTATCAACAGTCCTGCATTCCGGCCGGCCCCAACCCGCGGGCGCTGGAGTTGTTCGGTGCCTATCCGATCCGGCGGCTGGATGCCGAAGTCCTCATCGACGCGATTTGCGCCGTGACGGGATCCCGCGAAACGTATTCCAGCGTCATTCCGGAACCGTTCACCTTCCTGCCCGACGGCTCACACGCCATCGCCCTGCCGGATGGCAGCATCAGCAGCTCGTTTCTCGAGTTGTTCGGCCGCCCGTCCCGCGATTCCGGGCTTGAAGCCGAGCGCAACTCGAATCCCAGCGGCGCGCAACGCCTGCATTTGCTCAACTCATCCCAGATCCGTTCCAAGATCGATCAAAGTCCCGTCCTGCGCAAACTGCTGCGCAATCCCGGCACACCTAACAACACCGCCGTCCAACTCTACACCGCCATCCTGTGTCGCCCGCCCACCGCGACGGAAAAATCCCTCGTGGGGGATACCCTCGGCGCCACGCCCAACCGCAAGGATGCGCTGACCGATTTGATCTGGGCCTTGTTCAACACCACCGAATTCCTATGTCGTCATTGAATTCATTCCGCTATGATAGATCAGCGCCGGTGCCGGATGCGGATTGGCAGGGGCTGCCGATGTCACGCCGCCGTGCCATCCAATGCGCCCTCGGCGGCACCGCGGCTGTCTGGTTTTCTAACCATCCGATCCTCGCCGCCTCCGCGGCGCCCGCCGCCAATGCGCCGGCCGGCCCGGGGCGGGCGAAGGCGGTGATTCAAATCTGGCTGTGGGGCGGCCCCTGCCACCTTGACACCTTCGACCCCAAACCCGAGGCCGGTGTCGACTATTGCGGGCCGTTCAACAAGCCGATTGAAACCAAGGTTCCCGGCATCCGCATCAATGAACTGCTGCCCGTGCTGGCCTCGCAAGCCGACAAGTTCGCCATCCTGCGCGGGATGACCCATGGCATCAACGCCCATGAAACCGCTTCCTATGTGATGCAAACCGGCCATCCCGAGGGCGGCCGCATCGTCTATCCGTCGGTTGGCGCGGTGGTGTCGCTGTTCAAGGGACGCAACGCCGGCTATAAGGGACAGATTCCTCCCTACATCGTGTTAACCGAACCGCAGGGACGTTTCTCCGAGGAGGGGTTCCTCGGCTCGCGTTACAAGCCGTTCGCCACCGGCGGCAACCCGGCGAAAACCCCGTTCGCGGTGGAAGGCATCGTCGCGGAAGGATTCAGCGACGAACGCCAAAAGGCACGTCGCGACTTGTTGCACCGCATGGACACGCTCGGCAACGCGGCACCCAAACATCCGGCGATTGCAGCGATGCGCCGCAGCGAGGAGGAAGCCTATGACTTGATTCTCGGCGACGGCGCGAAAACCTTCGACCTCAATCAGGAAAAAGCGGAACTGCGCGACAAATACGGCCGCAGCACCTTCGGCCAGGCCTGCCTGATGGCACGCCGCTTGGTCGAAATCGGCGTGCCATATGTCACGATCAATTACAAGGGCTGGGACACCCACAAGCAACACTTCCAAATCATGCGCCGCCAACTCCCCGAAATGGACAAGGGTGTTGGCACCCTCATCGAAGACCTCTCCAGCCGCGGGCTGCTAGACAGCACGATCGTCTGGTGGGGCGGTGAATTCGGCCGCAGCCCCAAGGTGCAGAACGAATCCCCGTGGAATGGCGGCCGCAACCATTACGGCAAGGCGTTTTGCGCGATGCTGGCCGGCGGCGGCTTCCGTGGCGGCCAGGTGGTGGGCGCCACCGACGCCCGCGGCGAGGAGGTCGCCTCCCGCCCGATCTATCCATGGGATCTGGTCGGCAGCATCTATCAAATGTTGGGAATCGACACCGCGGCCAGCCTGCCGCATCCGCTCGGTCTCAGCGCCCGCGTCACCCCCGGCCCGGAGGAAAAACTCAAGAGCGGCGGCCGGCTGGTGGAAATCATGTGATGCCTATTGATAACAAACGACTTTGAATACAAACACGATGCTCGGGAGGTTGATGGAGAATCTAACCGCTGATTCAGGCGTTGTAGCGGCGGTCTGCGGCCGTCGCACTTGTTCGTCGGGCTTGCCGTCTCCTTGTCAGAAAACCAGCGACGCTCACAGTGCGCCGCTACAATCCTTGCTCAAGCGCCTCATTCCTTGTGTCATATCTTTGCTATTGGCGCTGCCCGCGTTTTCCCAACAACGGCCGGGGCAAGCCGGCCCCGTGATCGGCTATGCCTTCCCGGCAGGCGGTCGTCAGGGCACCCGCTGTGAAATCACCGTGGGTGGCGCGAATCTGGCCGGAACCACCGCGGCGCGGTTTTCCGGAGCAGGCGTGAGCGCCGAGGTGGTCAAGATCTTCAAGCCGCTCAACGGCCAGCGGGAAAAAGCCATCCGCGACCTTCTCAAGGCGGAGCGCGATAAGATGAAGACTGAAAAACGCCAGCCCGGCTTTACACGCGACGAGGACCTGCTGACCCAGGTCGCCGAGCGTGCCGGCATCCCCAAAGACGATGTCGAGGCCTTTCGCGAAAGCATGATGCAACGCCGTGATCCCAAACACCAACTCAACCCGCAGCTCGTGGAACGGGTCACCCTCCGCGTCACAATCGCCGCCGACGCGCTTCCCGGCAATCGCGAAATCCGCCTCCTCACTCCGAATGGGCTGTCCAATCCCACGACGTTCCAGGTGGGAGTGCTTGCGGAAGTGACGGAAGTCGAGCCTAACGACAGCCCCGAACAAGTGGCGACAACTCCCGTGACGCTGCCCTGTGTGATCAACGGGCGCATTCTTCCCGGCGATGTGGATTGTTTCTCCTTCGATGCGCGCAAGGGCATGAATCTAACCATCGCCGTCGCGGCCCGCGAGTTGATTCCCTATCTGGCGGATGCCGTGCCCGGTTGGTTCCAGGCCAACATCCTGCTGCTGGATTCCAAGGGTCATGAAATCGCCTTCAGCGAAGACTTCGGCCACCGGCCCGACCCGCTGATCTGCGTGAGCATCCCCTCAGACGGACGCCACACACTGCGCATCCGCGACTCGATCTGCCGGGGGCGCGAGGATTTCGTCTATCGCATCAGCGTGGGCGCCCTCCCGTGTCTAACCGAACAATTCCCCGCCGGCGGCCAGATCAACACCCGGATCGACGTGCGCGTGGCCGGTTGGAATTTGCCGGAACGCAAGCTGCCGGTGGATGCCGGCGACACGCCCGGCTTGCGCAACATCGGCTTGCAGGCGCCCGCCATCGGTTTCGTGCGCTTTGAAGCCGGCAGCTTTCCCGAGTTGCTGGAGCCCGCGTCGGACACCAAGCCGGTGTCGTCATTGGAACTGCGGTTTCCCTGCACCATCAACGGGCTCATCAGCAAGCCCGGCGAACATGATGTCTTCGCGCTGCGCTTGCCGGCCGGTGCCGAAGTGGTGGCCGAAATCCGCGCCCGCAGGCTCGGCTCGCCCTTGGATTCGATGCTCCGCGTCACCGATGCCGATGGCAAGACACTTGTCTCTAACGATGACTACGACGACCCGACCGCTGGCTTGGAAACCCATCATGCTGATTCGCGCGTCGCCTTCACTCCGAAGAGCGATGGAATCTATCAATTCCATGTCTCGGACACCCAGGGCAAGGGCAGCCAGGCGCATTTCTATCGCCTGACCATTGCCCCGCCACAACCCGGTTTTGACCTGCGTATCGTGCCTTCGAGTGTCAATGGTCGTGCCGGGGCCATGGTTCCGCTCACCGCGCAGGTGATGCGGCACGATGGCTACAGCGGCGATATCGTGTTGTCCCTGACCGACCCGCCGCCGGGATTCGAGCTGGTTGGGGGCAAAATCCCCGCGGGCACCGATTCGGTGCGGCTGACCCTCAAGATGCCTAACGAGGTGCCCCCTTCGCCGGTGCCGCTTGCCATCGAAGGCCACGCGCGCATCGGCAACCAGGACGTCGCCCACAAGGCGGTTCCGGCCGAAGACCGGATGCAGGCGTTTTTCTTCCGCCATCTGGTGCCCGCCGAGGAATTGTTAGCCTGCGTGCTGCCACGTCCGCCGGGCACCCAACGACGGCCGGAAAGCCTGGCAGGCATCGAGCGTTTCCGCGCCGCCTGTGCGGCCGGGGTGACCATCCCCGCCGGCGGCACGGCCACTCTCAACCTGCCCGGTCTCGGCGCGCTGGCTAACAACCGGCCGCTCAAGTTCGCGCTCAATGCCCCGCCGCCGGGCATCACCATGGAGACCAAGCGCGATGGCAGCGCCGTCGGATTCGTTTTCCACGCCGACCCCGCGAAAACCAAACCCGGCCCGCTCGGCAATTTGATAGTGAGCGTGTTCACCGAGTTTCAACCGCGCCCGGTCGAGGGCAAACCCGCCCGGCCCCCGCAGTCCGTCCTCGCCGCCACCCTGCCACCCATCCCTGGCAAAGTCGTCGCGAAAGGCAATTGAAGCGTGGATGAAGCCGGATATTGCCCACTGAAATCCGGCCGGAGGGTCACGAAATAGTTCGCGCGAACCGGGCGCGACGTGGCGGCAAGGACCGCAGTGGAAAGGGCGGCGGGAATCTAGTAGATGCCGTGCTATTTGAGGAGGACGAT
>Ga0118677_10005480_pt1 | contig 22163 bp, 18 predicted proteins | sample AliMusrvi5mmetaG_FD_86154 | JGI IMG/M metagenome (GOLD analysis project Ga0118677, IMG submission 86154)
CTTCTGGACCAGGTCGGCGTGGTCTTCGTTGACCAGATCGATCAAGGTCCCCCAGTCGCGGGGATCGCGGAAGGGCCGGTCCGGGGCCTGGAAGAAGAGGCGTCCCTGGCCCAGGGCCGCCAGCTCGTCGTCGATGCGCCGCATCATGTGCACGTAGGGGAAATCATCGAGCTGGACGCTGGGCCCCATGTGGAAGTCCTCCCGCCGAGGCTGGGCCGGCATGAGCTCCAGGTAGCGGCGCACCTCGGACTTGCCCGAGGCGGGCAGGGCGAGGAGCAGGATCGTGTCGAGTACATTATTCATTTTCCGACCTCCTTGAATTGACCAGGGACAGGTTCCATATTGCGGACTAGCGGGTTGTGGCGGTCGGGCTTGCCGCGAGCTGCCGGTAGAAGTCGTTGCCCTTGTCGTCGACCAGGATGAAGGCGGGGAAGTCCTCCACGTCGATGGCGTAGACCGCCTCCATGCCGAGCTCTGGATACTCGATGAGATCGACCTTCTTGATGTTCTCTTCCGCGAGGATCGCGGCCGGGCCGCCGATCGAGCCCAGGTAGAAGCCGCCGTGCTTCTTGCAGGAGTCGGCCACGACTTGGCCGCGGTTGCCCTTGGCGATCATGACCATGGAAGCGCCGCGCGACTGCAGGAGCTCGACATAGGAGTCCATCCGGCCCGCGGTGGTGGGCCCCAGGGAGCCGGAGGGCGCTCCCGGAGGGGTCTTGGCCGGGCCAGCATAGAAGACGGGGTGATCCATGAGGTATTGCGGCAAGGGCTCGCCCCGGTCGAGGCGTTCTTTGAACTTGGCATGGGCGATGTCCCGCGCCACGATGATCCGTCCGTTGAGGGAGAGCTGCGTGGCGACCGGATGCCGGGAGAGCTGGGCCAGGATTCCCTTCATCGGGCGGTTGAGGTCCACGCGCACCGCCTGGGACACCGACTTGCCGCGGTAGGCGGCGGGGATGAGCCGCTCGGGCCGGCGCTCCATCTCCTCGATCCAGACGCCGGAGCGGTCGATCTTGGCGAGGATGTTGCGGTCCGCCGAGCAGGAGAGCCCCATCCCGATCGGGCAGGAGGCGCCGTGCCGGGGCAATCGGATCACGCGGATGTCGTGGACGAAGTGCTTGCCGCCGAACTGGGCGCCGAAGCCGGACTGCCGGGCGGCTTCCAGCAGCTCTTTTTCCAGGCCCAGATCGCGGAAAGCGCGACCGTGCGCGTCGCCGCTGGCGGGCAGGGCGTCGTAGTAGCCCGTGGAGGCGAGCTTGACCGTCTTCAGGGCGGCCTCGGCCGAGGTCCCGCCCACCGCGAAGGCGAGGTGGTAGGGCGGGCAGGCGGCGGTGCCCAGGTTCTTCATCTTCTCGATCAGGAACTTCTTGAGGCTCGCCGGATTGAGCAGCGCCTTGGTCTCCTGGTAAAGGAAGGTCTTGTTGGCGGAGCCGCCGCCCTTGGCGATGAACAGGAACTTGTATTCCATGCCCGGCGCGGCGTAAAGGTCGATCTGCGCCGGCAGATTATTGCCGGAGTTCTTCTCCTCGTACATGTCGAGGGCCACGGTCTGGGAGTAGCGCAGGTTCTCCTCGCGGTAGGTCTTCCAGATGCCGCGGGTGAGCCATTCCGCGTCGTCCGCTCCGGTCCAAACCTGCTGGCCTTTCCAGGCGACGACGGTGGCCGTGCCGGTGTCCTGGCAGAACGGCAGGACGAAGCGGGCGGAGACTACGGAGTTGCGCAGGAAGGTCAAGGCGACGAACTTGTCGTTGGCCGAGGCTTCGGGATCCTTGAGGATGGCGGCCACCTGGCGCTGGTGTGCCGGCCGCAGGAGGAAGGAGATGTCGCGCATGGCCTCATTGGCCAACTGCGCCAGGACCTCGGGTTCGACCTGGAGCATGGGCTGGCCCGCGAACTTCGCGAGACTAATGCCTTTCTTGGTCAGGAGACGGAACTTGGTTTTGTCCTTGCCCATCGCGAAGGGGGGGTGGTATTGGAAGGGGGGCGGCCGCAGCGCGGTCGGTTTCTTCATCCCCGGATTTTACAAAATAAGGCGCCGAAACTTTGGTAGTATCGTGAGCGCATGGCCAAGGATTCGGACCAGGGCTGGACCACCTTGCGGGGCGGCCGGCGGGTCAGGAAGGACCACAGGCTCCTGGAGATGGGGGGAGAGCTCGATGAGCTTAACTCCCTGCTGGGCGCGGCCGCCGCGCTTATGGTGGGACGGAACTGCGCTCCAGTCCGCGCCCAGATCCGGGATATTCAGGCCGCCTTGCTGGGCGCTGGCTGCGCGCTGGGCATTGCCGCGGATATGACCGCGGACATCCGGGCCTTGGAGCGTTCGGAGCGGCTGTTGTCCCAGGGCTTGCCGCCTTTGCGCGGCTTCCTCATCCCCGGCGGCGCCCCGGCCGGAGCCTGGCTGCACGTGGCCCGCGCCGTCTGCCGCCGCGCCGAGCGCCGGGCCGCCGGCTTGCCGCGCCAAGCCGCGTCCCTCTTGGCTTATCTCAATCGGCTTTCGCTGTGGCTTTTCAGCGCCGCGCGCTGGGTCAACGCGCGTCAGGGTAGGCCCGAACTCCCTTTTGCCGATGGACCGAAGAGGCGATGATCAGGAGGCTATTATGTGTCTGAAAACCCCGCAAACCGATGAATGCGACTGTTATGATTGCGTCGAGGCGCGTCAGGGGCGCGCGGCGCGGCGCCAGGGCAGCTGCGGGGGACCGACGCCGGGCGTCCCTGAGGCCTTGGAGTCGTGGCGCAGCGCCTTCCACCAGGCCTATCGCGAGGTCCAGGTGGATATCTTCAAGGCTAAGATCAAGGCCGGCATGTCCAAGACCATGGAGAAGGCCGCGGCTTTGGTCCTCGACGCCATGATGGACGAGATCCTGGACAGCGCCCGCCGGGCCGAGTCCCGTAAGGATCTCCGCAAGAAGCTGGATAAGCTCGTCGCCTCGGCCGGCGCCGACTAGTACTCCGCCCGGCCTCAGCGCGGGTTGGGCGCGGGCGGAGCCGGGACCGCGCCGCTGGACAGCGCCGGCGCGATGGCCGCTTCGGTGCTCACGGCCACGGTCGGAACAATAGGAGCCGTCACGGTGCCGCTGGAGACTTCCGGCGTGATGACCGCTGCGGTGCTGGGGGCCACGGCCGGGACCAGCGGCGGAGTCTCCGTGCCGGTCGATATGGCCGGCGCGGGCGGCGGAGTGACCGCGGCGGTGGAGACGGCCGGAGCCTCCACCGTCCCGCTGGAAACGGCAGTGCCGGAGGGCATGCCGACCGCGGACGCGCTGGCCAGGGCGATGTTGAAATTCTGCGCGACCTGCGCGGCCAAGGCGGGCATCAGCTCTTTCCAGCGGTCTACAAGCTGTTGGGGGAGGGTCTTGAATTCGTAGAGGGTCCGGGCGTTCGCCTTGGAATCCACGGTCAGCTCGTTCTTCCAAAGCAGGTGCATGTCCCGGCAGCGATAAAGCGCGCTGGTGAGGGTCAGGCTCGGGATCACGTTGCTGTTCTCGTCCGCCGCCACATAAGGGAGCAGGTTTGCCTCGAAGACCAACGCGTCGTTGAGGGCGAGGACGCGGGTATAATCGCGCGGGTGCGGCAAGGCGGCGTCCTCGTGCAGATACTTGTTCTGCCAGTCCAAGGTGTCGGCGGCGCGGTTCCACCCGGTCACCGTCGCGGTGTCGAGCGCTGCCTCGGACGCGGGGATGAACTTGCCCGGGAATCTGGTCTTGGCCAGTTCAGTTATCAGCAGGGGCTCGAGGACCTCCTGCGGCTTCCAGTGCGGCAGGTACTGTTGCAGGGATGTGGAGGCCGTTCTGTAGCGTTCGTCCTGCGCCCCTTGGGTGACCATTCCCAGCACCGGCAGGGTTTTGGCCATGGAGTCGGCCTTTGACGAGCTGTCCGTCACAACCCAGGCCCCGGGCGAGGGGAACACCATGAGGATGGTCCGCTGACCCTGGCCCGCGGCTTGGGGGGTATAGACCGGAGGCTCCATGGAAATGCACGCGCCGAATGATAAGAGGCAGGCCAGGGGAAATAGTTTTTTCATTTCTTTTCCGTTCTCCTCAACAGCGTCAGCTCCCGGCCCTGGGCCGGCTCCCGGAACAGGTGCATGCTGGGCTCCGTGCAGCCGGCGAGCATGAAATCAAGACAGCGCAAGGGGGCCCTTTCGTAGCGCCTCAAGTCGATGCGATTCATTATGAAGCGCATCACGTCGAGGTCCCGTCCGGGCCGCCGGTCCAGGATTAAGGAGCGCACGACTATCCAATCCGGGCGCTCGGAGATCTTCTGCCCTTGGAATCCCCCGATGATCTTGAGTCCCGTGTAGAACTGCAGGGGAGTGTCCCCATAGGTGGTCAGCACCACGTCGGTCGGCCGTGCGTTCGCCTTCAAGTAGCCCGCGAGGTCGTGGGAGCAATCGCGCCAGGTGTGGGTGATCTCGTAAACGGTCCCGGCCAAGGGCAGGCTGAAGGGACCGAAGGTCCCGAACCTGTCGCGCGTCTTCGTCCCGGTAAATCCGAAGAGCCCCAGCGGAAAGAGATGCAGCGCATCGGTGCCTATCAGCAGGAGCGCGGCCGCGATTCCCCATAGCCGTTTCTGGCCCGACAGCCAGTCTACGGCCAAGGCGCTGAGCACCGCGGTGATCGGCAGGAGGGGGGTTAGGTAGCGGAACAAGGCCCAGGGGCCGAGGGCCAGATAGCAGATGTAGAGCCCCGCGCAGGCCAGGAGATACAAGGACCGGCGTCTGCGGGGCTGCGGAACGGCCTCCTGCGGGCCTTGCCGCAGGAGCAGCCACAAAAGGAAGGCCAGTACGGGCAAGGGCAGCAGCTGTGTGAACGAGAGGCCCAGGTACCGCGTCAGCTGCTGCAGAACCCTGGCGACGGTCAAGGGTTCGGCCTTGCCTAGGATATGAAAGAAGACCATGCCCGGCCAGGCGCAAAGCGCCGCTGCGGCCAAGGCCAGGGCCAGGCGCTTGAGGAACGGGCGGCCCGGCCGGAGCACGGGCAAGGCGGCGCAAAGTGAGGCCAGAAGACCGATGGCGACGAAGTAGTTCGTGTAGAAAAGCAGCGCCGCGCACAGCGCCAGGGCGGCGGCGGCCGATTTGGGGCGGCGTTCCAGGGAAAACAGGGCCGTGAAGAGGCCGGCGACCAGCAGATAGGACATCGCGTACCAGCGCGCTTGGCGGCAGTGCAGGAGGAAGGGCACGGAAAGCGCCAGCAGGCCGGCGGACCACCGCGCGATGCGCACGGAGTCCAAAGCGCGGCGCGCGAAGGCGAAGGTGAGCGGCAGGCAGAGCAGGCCTAATAATGCGAAGGGCAGGCGGGCGGCCAGGCCGTTTTGGCCGAAGAGGGCCATGGAGCCTGCGGCCGCGTAGAATTGCAGCCACGGCGACCATCGCCAAAGCAGGTCCGCGCCGAACGCCTTGCTGGTCTCCGAGGAGACGAGATTGAGCCCGTCGAAGACCACGGGCAGCTTGAAGCGCAGGATGTTCCGGCCCAGCATGGCGGTTTCCGCCTCGTCCTGCCAGAGGTCGCGGCCGCCCAGGTTCCAGAACAGGAGCAACGCCGCCGCGATCAGGATGAGCGCCAGGACCGGGTCCACGAACGGCCGGCGCTCGGATGGGGTCGCCATGCGCTTCAATCATACAATCATGGCGCGCCGTCGGCAAATCCACCGGCTCCAAAGTAGCGCCTGACTTCTGAATAATCTACAATAAGCCACTACTCATGCATTCTCGCGATATCGACATCCAGATGCTCATCGATCAGCCTATAGAGAAGGTCTTTGACGCCTGGATAAAGCCCGAGCTCATCGAGCAATGGTTGGCGCGCAAGGCGCGGGTGGAGCCGGCTCCGGGCGGGGTCTACGAGCTGTTCTGGGATCCGGAGCACCCGGGCATCAACAGCACCGTGGGCTGCCGCATCGGGAGCATCGTGCCCAACGCGGAATTGAGCTTCAATTGGAAAGGGCCGGAGCCCTACGCCAAGGTCATGGGCGACGCCACCAAGGTCTTCGTGCGCCTCGAGATGCAGGGCAACGCCACGCTGCTGCGCTTCGTGCATACCGGCTGGGGCACGGGCGCGCGCTGGGAGGAGGCCCGCCTTTGGCAGGCCGAAGCCTGGCGGCGGGCCATCACCAACCTGAAGAACTTCCTGGAGAGTTCTGAGAAGTTCCTCAGGGGCCTTTCGATGAATTGAGGGAGCGGCCACAATGGGATTTTTGAGCTGGTTTTTCTACCGCATCTTCGGCACCCCGAGCGAGCGCTGGCTCAAGCGCTTCCCGCCGGCCTTGGCGCGGATCAACGCGTTGGAGGAGCAGGTCAAGGCCCTGCCCGACACGGCCTTCCCCGAGAAGACGGCCGAGCTCAAGAAGCGTTTGGCTGACTCCTTGGCCGGAGAGTCGGAGGGCGCGACGGAGGCGGAGCGCAAGGCGTTCCGCCAGGCCGAGCAGATGGCTTTGGACGCGCTCCTGCCCGAAGCCTTCGCCCTGGTGCGCGAGGCGGCCCGGCGCAGCATTGGCCTGCGCCATTACGACGTGCAGCTCCTCGGCGGCCTGATCCTGCACGAGGGCGGCATCGCGGAGATGAAGACCGGCGAGGGCAAGACCTTGGTGGCCACGGCCCCAGTCTACCTCAACGCCCTGACCGGCCGGGGCGTGCACGTGGTGACGGTCAACGATTACCTGGCCAAGCGCGATTCCGAATGGATGGGCAAGGTCTACAATTTCCTGGGCCTCACCGTGGGCCGCGTCCAGCACGACATGGACAACGCCGACCGCCAGGCGGCCTACCGCTGCGACGTCACCTACGTGACCAACAACGAGGTGGGCTTCGACTATCTGCGCGACAACATGGTGGTCCAGCGCGCGGACCGCGTGCTGCGCCCGCTCAACTACGCCATCATAGACGAGGTGGACTCCATCTTGGTCGACGAGGCACGCACCCCGCTCATCATCTCGGGAGCGGCCGAGCGCTCCACCGACCGCTACGCCATCGTCAACCGCATGATCCCCCTGTTCAAGACGCGCATGATCACGGAGGAGGAGGAGATCAAGGCCAAGTACGCCGGCACCGACCTGGCCTTGGGCTTCGACGCCATCGTCGACGAGAAGAACCACACCGCGGTCCTGACCGAGGACGGCATCAAGAAGGCCGAGAAGCTCCTCAATATCCCCAACCTCTACGACGACCTGGAGGGCGAGTGGGTGCACCACATCACCCAGGCCCTGCGCGCCCACTACCTCTACCGCCGCGACGTGGAGTACGTGGTCAAGCCGGGCGAAGACGGCAGCCCCGATGTCATCATCGTCGACGAGTTCACCGGCCGCCTCATGCCGGGGCGGCGCTGGTCGGACGGCCTGCACCAGGCGGTGGAGGCCAAGGAGATGCTGCCGCCCCGCGAGGAGAACCAGACCCTCGCCACCATCACCTTCCAGAATTTTTTCAAGCTCTTCCGAAAGATGTCCGGCATGACCGGAACGGCCATGACCGAGGCCGACGAGTTCTTCGAGATCTACCAGGTCAAGGTCTGCGAGATCCCGACGCACAATCCCATGATCCGCCGGGACGAGCCCGACTTCATCTACCGCACGGAGCGGGAGAAGTACGAGGCCATCGTCGCGGAGATCACCGAGCTCTGGAAGAAGGGCCGGCCGGTGCTGGTGGGCACCCGCTCCATCGAGAAGTCGGAGAAGCTCTCCGCCATGCTGCGCCCCCGCGGCGTGCCGCACCAGGTCCTTAACGCCAAGTACCACGAGATGGAGGCGCAGATCATCTCCCAGGCCGGCCGCAAGGGCGCGGTCACCATCGCCACCAACATGGCCGGCCGCGGCACGGACATCCTGCTGGGCGGCACCCCGCAGGACGCCGCGGAGTACGCGGAAGTCAAATCCCTGGGCGGCCTGCACGTCCTGGGCACGGAGCGCCACGAGGCGCGGCGCATCGACAACCAACTGCGCGGCCGCTGCGGCCGCCAGGGCGACGCGGGCTCCTCGCGTTTCTATCTGGCCCTGGACGACGAGCTCATGCGCCTGTTCGGCTCGGACCGGCTTTCCACGGTCATGGAGAAGCTGGGCATGAAGGAGGGCGAGGTCATCGAGTCGCGGCTGGTCTCCCACCAGATCGAGGGCGCCCAGCGCCGGGTGGAGACGCATAATTTCGACATCCGCAAGCAGCTCAAGGATTACGACGACGTGATGAACAAGCAGCGCGAGGTCATCTACAAGCTGCGCAACCAGGTCCTGGACCACGACGACATCTCCGGGCAGGTCAAGCTCATGATCCAGGAGGACCTCGACGACCATCTGGCCCAGGCCGCGCCGCCCGACTCCTACCCGGAAACCTGGGACCTGGTGGTCCTGAAGGCCTATCTGGAGCGCGCTTTCCTGCTGGCCTGGGACATCCCGGCCAAGGCTTCAGGCCTCGACCGCCAGGAGCTGCGGGACGGCCTGCTCAGCGCCATCCTGGAGCGCTACGCCCAACGGGACCAGGACTTCGAGGGATTCAACTTCCGCGAAGTTGAGAAGATGATCCTGTTGCAGATGATCGACAAGGCCTGGAAGGGGCACCTCTACGACCTCGACCATCTCAAGAAATCCATAGGCTTGCGCGCCTACGGCCAGAAGGATCCCAAGGTCGAGTATCAGAAGGAATCCTTCGCCATGTTCGAGGTCATGCTCGGCAAGATCCGCGAGCAGGCGGTGGAGTACGTGTTCAAGGTCCAGGCCCCGCGCCTGCCGCCCCCGCCGCCGGTCTTGCGGGAGCAGCGCGAGGAGGTCCCGGCCGCGGCCGGCGGCGGCCGGCCCGCGGGACCGCAGCCGAAGCCATCCGTCCTGCAGAAGTCGGACGGGCCGCGCGATATCCAGAGGATCGGCCGCAACGATCCCTGCTATTGCGGCTCGGGCAAGAAGTTCAAGAAGTGCCACGGCGCGTGACGGCCGCCCTCGCCGCCCTCCTCTGCGGGGCACTGACCGGCCTGGCCCTGCCCAAGATGGGTCTTTGCTGGCTGGCGTGGCTCTCGCTCGCGCCGCTCTTTTTTCTATGGCGCCGGAGCCGGGGCTGGAAGGACGCGGCCCTCGTCGGCCTGGCCGCGGGCTTTGGCTATCACGGCACGGTGCTCTGCTGGATCTACAGCACCTGCCGCTTCGCGAACCAGTCGGTGTTCGTGGCCTTCTTGGCCTGGTCGGCCCTGGCGCTCTTCATGGCCCTGAATTGGGCCGTCATCGGGGCATTGGGCCGGCGTTTCGCCGACAGGCTGGGCGCCCTGCGGCTTTGGGCCTGGGCCGCCATCTGGACCGCGGTCACTTTCTCCTGCGAGCGCTGGACGCCCCGGCTCTGCGCCGACATCCTGGGCTATACGCAGTGGCGTTATCCGTCCTTGCTCCAAGCCTCCAGCCTGGCCGGGCCGCACTTCTTGGGCTTCTTGATCGTGGCAACCAACGCGATTTGGGAACAGGCTTGGGCCGAGTGCTCCCCAGGAGTCCGGAGGGAGCCCGCGACGGCGCGCAATTTCGCCGTGGCGCTGGGCTTGGTGTTCTGCGCCTGGGCCTACGGCGCCTTCGAGTTGGCGCGGCGCGACACGGCCTTGCGCGGGCCGTCCGGCCGCGTGGAGTTCCTGCAGCCCGCCGTGGACCAGTACGAGAAATGGGACGCGCAGTATGCCCGGCGCATCCAGAATAATTTCGAGGAGCTTCTGTCGCGCCCCCGCGACGGCGCCCCGGCCTTGGTGCTCTGGCCGGAGAGCAGCCTGCCCTTCGTGGTGGGGGCGGATAGGAACCTGCCGCAGCCCGCGGCCTGGAGCCTGAAACTAGGCGCCTGTCAGATCGTGGGCGCGGTCTCCCAGGAAGGAGGCCGGGTCCGCAATTCCGCTTTCCTCGTCTCTTCCTCGGGAACGGCGACCGGGGTCTATCATAAGAGGCAGTTGGTCCCGTTCGGGGAGTTTCAGCCGTTCACTTTCCTCAGCCGTTTCATCGGGATCCTCAGCGAATTGGGAGGAGTGACGCCGGGCCGCCCGGTCCAGCCGCTCTTCGATACGCCGTTGGGCCGCGCCGGCGCCACCATCTGTTACGAAGCCGTGTTCCCGCGCCTGGCGCGCGCCGACGCTGCGCGCGGGGCGCGCCTGCTGGTGAACCTGACCAACGACGGCTGGTACAAGGACACCTGGGGGCCGTACCAGCATTTTCAAACCAATGTCTACCGCGCCATCGAGGACCGGGTGACGGTTTTGCGCTGCGGCAACAACGGGATATCGGGAGTAATCGACCCTTGGGGCGTGGTAACGGCGAGATTGGATTTGAACTTAAGAGGCAGGCTCGACGCGGCGGTGCCCCTGGCCGACCCCTTCCCGAGGCGCTCGTTCTACGCCCGGCATGGGGATTGGTTCGGCGCCCTCTGCCTGCTGGCTGCCGCCGGGCTGGCCGCGGCGGGTCTGAAGCGGCCGTGAACCGGTTCATCTACTCCCCGAGTTACGCCGTGGACATCGGCGCCCATGTCTTTCCCACGGCCAAATTCCGCCTCGCCGCCGAGGCCCTGGCCGCTTTAGGAGTCCTGTGCGAACCGCAAGAGCCCAGCCGCGATGACCTCCTCTTAGCCCACGACCCGGCCTGGGTGGACAAGGTCCTCACCTGCCGCATGAGCTTGGCGGAAGAAACGCTGATGGAACTTCCCTTCACCCCGGCCGTCTCTTTGGCGCACCGCCTTCAGGCCGCCGGGACCGTCCTCGCCTGCCGTCACGCCCTGGAAACGGGGGTGGGCCTCCACATCGGGGGCGGCTCGCACCACGCCTTCCGTGACCACGGCGAAGGCTTCTGCGTGCTCAACGACATCTCCGTCGGTATCCTGATGCTCCGCCAGGAAGGCCGCATACAGAGGGCCGCGGTCATCGACCTGGATGTCCACCAGGGCAACGGCACCGCCTCCATCCTGGCGGGAGAGCCCGGCATATTTACCTTCTCCATGCATCAAGACGACCTCTATCCCGCGGTCAAGCCGCCTTCCAGTCTGGACGTGGGCCTGCCGGCCGGGACCGGGGATCAGGAATACCTGCGGATCCTTGAGGCGAACCTGCCCCAGGTCTTCGCGCATCAGCCCGAGCTGGTGGTCTATCAGGCGGGCGTGGATTGCTGGGAGAAAGACCTGCTCGGCGGGCTCAAGCTCACGGCGCAAGGCCTGCGCCGCCGCGACGAGCTGGTCTATGAGGCCTGCCGTGGGCGAGGGGTCCCGGTGGCGGTCACCTTGGGCGGCGGCTACGGGGAGCATATAAAGGAAACGGCGCGCCTGCACGCCCAGACCTTGACGCTGTTCGCGGGGCGGGGAAAGGAAATTTCGTAGAATAACGGCATGGAACCGATCTTCGAGGAGACCGCGCGCAAGCTTGACGGGGCGGTGCAAAAGCTCGGCCAAGTCGCCAAGCTGCTGGACCTTCCCAAGCTGCGCAAGAACGTGGCCGACCGCGAGGCCGAGACCGCCGCTCCCGCGTTCTGGCATGACTCCAGCCTGGCCAAGAAGAAATCCAAGGAGCTCAACGATTTCAAGAAGCTCCTCGGCGACTACGAGAAGACGGTCCGCACCCTTGATGACCTCAAGGCCCACCTGGAATTGGCCAAGGAAGTCGGGGATGCGGGGGAACTGCGCGAGGTCGAGAAGGGGCTCGGCGAGGCCGAGCGGATGGTCCAGGCCATGGATGTCCGCCTCAAGCTCTCCGGCGAGTTCGACCGCGACGACGCCATCATCAGCCTGCACGCGGGCGCGGGGGGCACGGAAGCCTGCGACTGGTGCGAGATGCTTTTCCGTATGTACAGCCGCTGGGCCGAGACCCACGGCTTCGAGGTCGCCATCACCGACATCCTCAAGGGCGAAGGCGCCGGGATCAAGTCCGTCACCGCCTTGGTGCGCGGGGAGTCCGCCTTCGGCTATCTTAAAAGCGAGATGGGGGTGCACCGCCTGGTGCGCATCTCTCCCTTCGACGCCAACAAGCGGCGCCACACCTCTTTCGCCTCCATGGATGTTCTGCCGGACATCGAACAGGAGATCGACATCCAGGTCCCGGACTCCGATATCAAGCTCGACACCTTCCGCGCCGGCGGCCACGGCGGCCAAAACGTCAACAAGGTGGAGACCGCGGTGCGCTTGACCCATATCCCCACGGGGCTGGTGGTCGCCTGCCAGATCGAGCGCAGCCAATTGCAGAATCGACTCACTGCCTTGAAGATGATCAAGGCCAAGCTCTACCAGATCGAGCTCGACAAGAAGCGTTCGTCATTGGAGAAGCACTACGACACCATGGGTGACATCGCCTGGGGCCACCAGATCCGCTCCTACGTCTTCATGCCCTACCAGATGGTCAAGGACCTGCGCACCGGCCAGCAGTCCTCCCAGATCCAGACCGTGATGGACGGGGATCTCGATCCCTTCATCCAGGCCTATCTGGGCTGGCAGGCCGCCGGCTGCCCGCCGCGAGTCAAGGACTCCGCCGACGAGTAGTTTGAAAAGCCCCGCTTATTGAAGTTATAATCGGCGACATGCAATCCATCAAGACGTTCCTGATCTTTTCGATTTTGGCCTTCGCCGTCTGTCCCCCGGCAAGGTCCAGCGACCAAGGCAATGCTGCCGAGCATCTTCAAACGATCGAGCGGCGCATCGCTCGGCTGGAGCAACAATCCGCGCAAAAAAACGGGGGAGATGGCGCCAGTTTGGAGAGCCAACTGCAGCAAGCGCGGTTGGACTTTATCTCCAATGCCGCGAATGTGGAGTTGCCCGCGCCCGAGAGTGAGGCCCAGTCCAAGAAGCGCGACCTGATCGCGGAGCTGCAGCAGCTCGTCGAGCCATTGGTTGACGCCGTCATCCGGCTCAGCGAAAAACCGCGGCGCATCGAAACTTTGCGCACCCAGATCTTTAAGATCAGCGATCAAATGTCTCTGACGGATCACGCTCTTGCGAATCTGAATCGCGTGATCCAGGATAGGACTTATCCCGCGCTCGAACCCCGGCTCAAGGAGTCGCGGGATACTCTGATGCGCGCTCGCGATGATCTGGATGTCCGGGCCACCACGCTGCAACGGAAACTGGACCTCGAATTGAGCGATCATCGGTCGGTGGCCCAGGCCGCCACCGAGGCGGTCCGGGATTTCTTCGCGTCCAAAGGCAGGCATCTCCTGCTGGCCGGATTGATCTTCGCATGCGTGTATTGGGGCACGCTCCGGCTCATGCGCCTGATATTCGCGTCCCGGTGGATGAGCCCGAAACTGCGCGGCGTGATCAAACCGATCCAGGTGATGTACGGCATCCTCGCTGGACTGATCGCGATCCTCGCCACGATCATCACGCTGCATTTTCTCAACGACTGGTTCCTGGTGACCTTGCTGTGCCTCACGCTTTTGGCCGCGGTTTGGTCCTCCAAGGCGTTGATCACTCTTTTCATCGGCGAGATGAAGCTGGTGCTGAATTTGGGCCCGGTGAAGCAGGGCGAGCGGGTGGTCTGGCAAGGCCTCCCCTGGCTGGTGAAGAGCCTGGGGTTCCGTTCGGTCCTGGTCAACGAGGCCCTTCAAGGCGGCACGATCACTCTGCCGGCGGCGGCGCTGACGGCCATGATCTCGCGGCCGACGGTCGAGAATGAGCCATGGTTCCCGACCCGCGTGGGAGATTTCGTCCTGTTGGATGACGGCTGCTACGGCCGGGTTGAGATCCAAACTCTGGAAACGGTCGTTTTGGTGGTGGGCAAGACGAAGAAGCATTATTCAACGGCGGCGTTCCTGGCGAAGAACCCGCAGCGCGGGATGCAGGGCGAGAGCTTCCGGGAATAAGCGCGTGCGACCGAGAGCAGGCTGACGGGCCGGGTACGGAGAACGGATTGTCGCGACGTTGTCGCGACAATTGAGCCTAGAGTATGGCCGGGGCTTCACGGAATTAGTGCGACACTGTCGCACCAATTGACCTGGGGCGCTGGAGCGTCCGGACCTTGAAAGCTAAGATCGGCAACTTGCCCTCCGGGCGCCCCGCTGCCGTTTGCGGGGCGTCCCCGCCCAGACGCCTGCGTCTGGGCGGAGCCGTATAGCGGCTTAAAAGTTCCTGGAATTTCCTACAATGGTGTGGCTCGCCACGCCATGCCCGAGATCCCCGAACAGCGCGCCGCCCGCCTGCGCCAATCTATCCTCCAGAAGGCATTTGCCGGAGAATTCGCATGACTGACCTCATTTCCAGCTCTCCCGCCCCCGGCGGAGACATCCTCCTCTATAAGACGGATGACGGCCGCACCAAGCTCGATGTGCGCTTGGTAGATGAAACGGTCTGGCTTAGCCAAAAGCTGATGGCGGAGCTGTTCCAGAAGGATGTCCGCACCATTAACGAGCACATTCAAAACATCTTTAAGGAAGGCGAACTGGCCGAGGCGGCAGTTCTCCGGAAATTCCGGATAACTGCCGCCGACGGAAAAACCTACGAGACGGCCCATTACAGCCTCGATGTCATCATTTCGGTCGGCTACCGGGTGAAATCACAACGCGGCACCCAGTTCCGCATCTGGGCCACCCAGCGCCTGCGCGAATACCTCGTCAAGGGCTTCACGATGGATGATGAGCGGCTCAAGCGCCGCGGCGGCGGGAATTACTTCGAGGAACTGCTGGCGCGCATCCGCGACATCCGGTCCTCGGAGAAGGTCTTCTGGCGCAAAGTTCTCGATATTTACGCGACAAGCATCGACTACGATCCCAGCGCCGAGGCGACGCAGCTCTTTTTTGCCACGGTGCAGAACAAGATGCACTGGGCGGCGCACGGCCAGACCGCGGCGGAGGTCATTCATGAGCGGGCCGACGCCGCCGAGCCCCAGATGGGGATGACGAACTGGGTGGGTGCCAAGCCCAGCAAGACGGAGGCGGTCATCGCCAAGAACTATCTGCGGCCGAAGGAGCTCGATGCTCTTAATCGTATCGTGACCGTGTACCTGGAATTCGCGGAACTACAGGCTTTGGACCGCCGGCCGATGTCCATGCGGGATTGGATCGCGAAGCTGGACGATTTCCTGCGTCTAAGCGGACGGGACATTCTGAAACATGCGGGAAGGATTTCACACGAGCAGGCGGTGCGTAAGGCCGAGGGGGAGTTCGAGAGATTCCATCGCGCGCAACTTGCCGAGCCCTCGCAGGCGGAGAAGGATTTCGAGGCCGCGGTGAAGGAATTGGAAAAATTCCCCGCGCCCCGCCGAAAGAAAAGGAAATCATGAGCAACCCCAGGACAGCGGCGGGGTCTTCCTTAATAATGCCTTCAAGCGGACTGTAGGGCGACTAGAGCCCCCTGCCCACTAATCAGTAGGTCCAACGGCCCGGCCTAAACGCGACCTTCGTTCCCTTGCCAAACCACGGCGCCGGGACTAACTTCATGGCGTACGGGCATGGAGGCTGCCATGAAAATCCCCCCGGCCGTCCTGCTGGTCTCACTCGTCCTCTCGGCGCATGCTATCGCCGCCAAGCCGAAGCTTCCGGCCGCAAGCGCCATCGCTAGAAGTCCCGAAGTGGACAACGCGGTCGCGGAACTCTACCAGGCCGCGGCCCAGGTCTACGAGGCGGCCGCGGCGCTCGACCTCGCCACGGCCACCGCCAAGACAGTGAACTTCCAAGGGCAGAGCGCGGAGGTCCAGGAACTCTCATTCTCCACCGCGCCTGGCGGCGCCGTTGCGCTGACCGGCGCGCCGGACGAGGCGGCCGCGCTCCTCGATGTCATCCAGCCCCTGGGCGCGGATGGCGCGCAGGCCGCGCCCGGCAGAAGGCTGCAGGAATATTTTTCCGCGGCGCTGCGCCTGCGCGGCGCCTTCGTCGAGGCGGGCCTGCCCGCTAAAGCCGTGTCCGGCCTGGACGCGGGCCTGCGGACTTGCGCGGCCATGCGCGCGGTCATGACGCAATTGGCCAAATGTCCGGCCAAGAAGGGCCGCGCCGGTCCGCTCTGCTGGGAGGACGCGCGCGGCGGGACCGGGTTCTTGGCCCGCTACGACCTGTTCGCGCGCAACCGAGTGGCGAGCGATTTCGCGCAAGTCGAGCGGATCTACAAGACTGCCGCCGCGCTCGTCGCGGGTCCGGATAAACAGCATCCGAAGGCCATCAAAACCTTGCTGGAGGAACTCTCCCGTCTGCGCGAGCAGGCCAGCCAAGCCCGGCAGCGGCAGGCCATGCAGGGCCTGGACGCCGGCGTGGACATGGCCTTGGGGCACGCGGGCCTCAACGACCTCCAACGCCTCTGGAACGACAAGCAGGGCGACGCGGCGTGGCGGCAGGGTGACGCGGGCGTGAAGGTCCAGGCTGCTCTGGGTGCGGCCGCGGTGTATGCCGGCGGCGAGGCGGTGGCGGTCGGCGACGGCGCCATCATCGCCTACAAGACGAAAGCGGGCCAGCCCATCTATGCCGCGCCCATCGGTGCCACCACTGGCATCGACGACAGCCGGCGCGGGGAGCTGATAGCGGGCATCACGGACAAGATATTGAAGGGCGACGGCCTGGGCGCCAAGATAGACGCGGCCTTGGCCGCGGTGCGCGGGGCGCCAGGCCCCGTGCCGAATCCCGGCGCGGCGCGGGGCGGCCCGCCTGCGGCCGAGCAGGTGCGGGCGGGCGCGGAGCGCGGCTCTGTTCTGCCTCGGGGCTGCGCGGACCAGGACCGCTACCAAGGGTTCGCCGACGAGCAGTTGGGCGCGGTCCAGGAGCAGGCCGCCGGCTACGCGCGCAGCGCCGTGGATAAGGAGAGATGGGCGCAAGAGCAATGCGCCAGGCTGTCGCGGCAGAAGGGACTGGCACTCAAGTCGTTCGACGATAAGGAGGCCGACGCGATCTCGGACCTCGGCAGGCGGGACGCGGCCCGGGCCGCGCGGGGGAAGGCTTACGACGACCGCTGCGAGGCCGTCCGCGATCAGGCCGCCATCGAGTTGGCCAAGCTGGCCAAGGCTGGCCAAGGCCCCGGCGCCGAGGACCCCCGGATATGGACCCAGGACCGCATGCAGGCCACGGTCGCGATACTCCAGCAGGCCTATGACCAGGACCTCAGGGGCCTCCTTCCCGCCGTGCGGAGATCATACGGGCCCGGGGGCTCGCGCAACGCGCGGCTGGCCCAGGAGGCGGGGGTGCATGAGAGTTATATGGCCGGCCCGTCCGGGGGCGCCGTGGTCAAGGCCTTCTTCAAGGACTATGGCTCGGAAAGGGACCTCGCGGAATGCCGCGTGGCGCATGACTTCAGCGTGGACAATATCATTCCTTCCGGCCGGCCGCCTTTGGCTCGGCTGGTCACGCCGACCGCGGATACCGTGGCCGAGCGCTGCGTGCGCTGGAAGCTGACGGCCTACGTGGGCAGCCAGGACAACCGCGACCAAGCCTATGTGCCGGACGATACCGGCTTGCCTAAGGCCCCGCCCGAGGCCATGGACGACGAGGCCAGGAAGATACGGGCGCAGATGGACCGGCGGCGGATGTGAGGGAGGCAAGAGGGCTTATGAAAACGGAGCAGCCCGAGCTGGCGGGCGTCCCTGAGCGCGTCCTGGCTTTAAGCCTGGACGCGCTCCTCTTCATCGCCGGTTGCCGACTGAGCTTCCCTCTGGCCTTCCCCGGCTATCCGCTCGACATCCGGCCGGCCATGCTGGGCTGGCCCTACCTGTGGGCGGCGCTGTTCGTCCTCTACCAGGCCTTCTTCTCCTGCGAGGGGCGCGTATCGCTGGGCAAGCGGCTCCTGGGCCTGCGGGTGCTCCGTGACGGCGAGCCTTTGAGCCTGAGTCAGGCGGCGATCCGCTCGGCTCTCTATCCGGCGAGCTCGGTGCTCGGTATGGGCTTCGCGTGGGCGCTGTTCAACAAGCCGCGGCAGTGCTGGCATGACCTGGCCGTCGGCAGCGTGGTGGTCCGGGAGCGCTCGATGTCCCGCGGCCGGCGCCGTTCGGTCAACGTCGCCGCGGCTCTCTGCCTGTCAGCCCTGGCAGGCTCCTGGGCCTGGGAGAACGTCTATGTGCCTCGTTATCGCAGCCTTATGGGCGTGGCTTACGCGCAGACGGGCCTGCGTGAGATGGCGCAGTTGCAGAAGAGCTACCGGCGCAAGAACGGCCGCTATGCCACCAGCCTTTTCGCTCTGGCGGAAGTCTCGCTGGAGCCGCGGGGCTTCTTGACGAGCATGGCCCGGTTGCTGGAGGTGGAGTCAGGCGTGAGGTTCGAGAATACGGCGGAGGGGTTCCTCATCGCGGTGCGGGCGCGCGACGGCCGCGGCACGGTCGTGCGCGTCGCGGGCGACTGAAGCGGCCTAGTCCCAATGCCAGCCGCTTAAGCCCGCTTCTTTTCCTAATGAGGGGACAGGGCCATCAGCGCCTTCATGCTGGCGGCAACCTCGTTCACGCTCCCTATGATGACGTATAGGCGAAAACCGTAGGCTTGCCCGGGCTTGACCTGCGCGCCTTCGTAATGGAATACGGCGTTCCATTTGACCACCGCGTTGGGGCTCCCCATGGCGAATTGAGCCCTGCCGTAGCCGCCGTGTCGTCCTTTTTGTGGAAGGTCGGGGCTGTAAATCCCCATGGCGAATCTTTTGTCCGGAGTCCCGGTGATGACGGGCAATATTTGTTGCCCGCCCCTTTTGATCCCCGTCGGTGTGACGCCGGCGGAAGGCGCTAGATCCGCCAAGGTCGTCCCGTCATAGGTCCAGAACCGCGAGAACGCCCCGGGCATGTACCCCGTCAAGGCTTCGAATTGGGCGTTCGTGTGATGCTCATCTATCGGGGTTTGGAAGGCGACGATATACTCGATCACATTGGGCATCCCGCCAAAGCCAATGTGCACGTTCTTGCTCAGGGAGTGGTTGGACAGCGCCGTCTTATTCACCGCGCCGGTGCAGTGCGGTCCATCCTTTTCGCCATGCTTGAGCCAGAACGCCATTTGGGTATTGGTCGCCAAAAGGCCAGGGCCCTGGTAGATGGCCAGGAGCTTGCTGGTGCTGGTCTGGGAAACCCCATCGTCGGTAGAGCCCCCTTCCGTGGGATTGAAGCATTCACCTTCTCCGTCGAAGCTGCTGGCCGATTGCAGGAGCCTGCCGTGGTCATGGCTGTTGATGAACTCCATTCCTTTCCAGGTCACGGAATAGATGGCGCCCGCGAATCGCGACGAACTCCTGATGACCAAAGGGCTGCCGTCGAACATCCCGCTGATCGCGGCATCTCCGCTGGCGGACAGGCCCGCGAAGGCCTGGCCTCCGCCCAACGCCAGCGCCGCTATCCCTGCCGCAAGAAAGAGATTTTTTTTCACGTTTGGACCCCTATTTTGAAGCTTTGAGCCAGGTGATTGCTGTCTAGCTTTTGCCCTGCAGGCGCCGGATGAGGCCTGTGGTGGAATAACCTGCTTTGAGCCGCACGCGCACGACGCGTCCGGCGTGCTTGGCGCCGGCGATCTGGCCCTTCTTGTAATCCGCGCCCTTCACCAGGACGTCCGGCTTCAGCCGGCTGAGGAGGCGTTCGGGCGTGTCCTCGCCGAAAGGCACCACCGCGTCCACGCACCAAAGTGCCGCGAGAATCGCGGCGCGGTCGCGCAGGCGGTTGACGGGCCGGCCCACGCCCTTCTCCAGCCGGCGGGCCGAGGCGTCGGTGTTGACGCCCACGATGAGCACGTCGCCCAACGCCTTGCAACGCTCCAGGAGCAGGACATGCCCGGCGTGCAGGATGTCGAAGACGCCGTTGGTGAAGACCACCTTCTTGCCTTCCCAGCCCCAAAGCTGGCGCCGCGTCATGAGCCGGCCTGGACTATAGACCCTGGCCCGGGAGGTGGTCATGTCAGTGCGCCCGGGGGCTGTTGGGAAAGAGCCTGTCCTCGATGATGCTGCACCAGATGTGGATGATGGCGCCGTGGGCCTCCTGGATGCGGGCCACGTCCGAGGACGGCACGCGGACGCAGACATCTACGGCCTTGGCAAGCCGGCCGCCGCCCGCGCCGGTCATGCCGATCACGGCGACGCCCAGCCGCCGCGCCGCGGCCGCGGCCTTGAGCACGTTGGCGGAATTTCCCGAGGTGGTAATGGCCACGGCCACGTCGCCGGCCCGGGCGTGGGCTTGCAGCTGGCGGGCGAAGACCTCCGTGAATCCGAGGTCGTTTCCGATGGCGGTCAGGTCCGAGGAGTTGGCCGTGAGCGCCAGGGCGGACAGGGCCGGCCGGTCGCGGTTGAAGCGCCCGACCAGCTCGGCGGCGAAGTGCTGGGCGTCGGCGGCGGAGCCGCCGTTTCCGAACACCAGCACCCGATGGCCGCTGCGGCAGGCCTCCAGCAAGAGCCGGGCGGCCGCGGCAATCGGTCCGGCGCAGCACGCCGTGGCGGATAGGACGCGGCTGGACTGGCGCAGCTGCGCGGCGATGACGGGTTCAATGCCCTTCGGCATGGATCTCCTCCTGTAGGGAATCGACGAAATTCGTGTCGAAATCGCCATTTTGAAAGCGCGGGTGCGCCAGCACGCGGCGATGGAAGCCCGCGGTGGTGGGGATGCCCTCCACCTGCAGTTCGCCCAGGGCCCGCAGGGCGCGGGCGATGGCCGCGGGACGGTCCGCGGCGTGGACGATGAGCTTGCCCAGCAGGCTGTCGTAGAACATGGGGACCGTGTAGCCGGCGTAGATGTGGGTGTCGATGCGCACGCCGGGCCCGCCGGGCAGGCGCAGCCCGCTGATGCGCCCTGGCCGCGGGGCGAAGCCGTGCTCCGGGTCCTCGGCGTTGATGCGGTGCTCGATGGCGTGGCCGCGGATCTCGGCGGCCCGGTCCTGGCCGAAGGGCAGGCGTTCTCCGGCGGCCAGGCGGATCTGGAGCGCCACGAGGTCGAATCCGGTCACGCACTCGGTCACCGGGTGCTCGACCTGCAGGCGGGTGTTGACCTCGATGAAATAGAAGTGCCCGTCCGGGGCGAGCAGGAACTCCACGGTCCCCACATTGCTGTAGCCGGCGGCCCGCGCCAGGCGGATCGCCGCGGCCTGCATGGCCGCGCGCGTGGCGGGCGGCACGGCCGAGGAAGGGGACTCCTCGATGAGCTTCTGATGCCGCCGCTGCACGCTGCAGTCGCGCTCCGGGAAAGCGACCACGCCGCCGGCCGAATCCGCGGCGATCTGGATCTCGACGTGGCGCGGCCGCTCGATGAACTTCTCGATGTAGACCGAGCCGTCCTTGAAGGCCGTGGCCGCCTCGGTCTGCGCGAGCTTGACCTGGGCCTCGAGCTGGGCGGGGTCGCGCACCAGGCGCAGGCCCTTGCCGCCCCCGCCGGCTGCGGCCTTGACCATGACCGGGAAGCCCACGGCTTCGGCCGCCTGGGCGAAGCCCTGGGTGATGGTCCCGTCCGTGCCTGGCACGACCGGAACCTCGGCCGCGCGCGCCAGGGCCTTGGCCGAGGTCTTGTGCCCCAGCTTGCGGATGGCTCCGGCCGGCGGGCCGATGAAGACGAGCCCATGGTCGGCGCAGGCCTGCGCGAAATCGGCGTTTTCGGCCAGGAATCCGTAGCCGGGGTGGACGGCGTCGGCCCCGGTGCGCTTGGCCGCGGCCAGCAGCGCCTCGATGTTGAGGTAGCTGGCCGATGCCGGAGCGGGACCGATGCAGACCGCCTCGTCGGCCAGGCCCACGTGCAGGGACTCGCGGTCGGCTTCGGAGTAGACCGCCACGCTGGCCAACCCCAGTTCGCGCGCGGCGCGGATCACGCGCACGGCGATCTCGCTGCGGTTGGCGATGAGTATCTTCTTGAACATGCCTACCTCCCCGGGACCAGACGGGCCTGCCGCTGGCGGATGAAATCGAGGTCCGCGGGCTTGGCGCAGCAGCCGGCGGCGGCCTGCAGGTCCCGGCCCGCCTCGGAGTTGCGGCCCAGAGCGAGGCGGGTGTCGGCGCTCGCCAGCAGCGCCTCGCACCGGCCGGCCGCGGCGCCCTCCGGACTGGCGAGCATGGCGTCGTACTGCGCGAGGGCCTCCGAATACTTGTGCAGGGAATTCTTGTAAGTGTCCCCCAGGATGGCGCGGATGTTGCGCAGGCTCTTGGCGGAGAGCTGGGAGGGCTGGCGGGCGCTCAGATCCAGGGCCTGGAGGCATTGCCGCTCGGTCTCGGCGGCGATGCCGCGGCTATAGACCGCCTCGCAGAGAAAAGCCCGGGCCGCGGGGTCGCGCGGGTCGATGCGCGCCGCCTCCTGCGCCAGGATCAAAGCCAGGTCGGGATTGCTGCGGTCGAGCGCATCCTGGGC
>Ga0118677_10005481_pt1 | contig 22163 bp, 19 predicted proteins | sample AliMusrvi5mmetaG_FD_86154 | JGI IMG/M metagenome (GOLD analysis project Ga0118677, IMG submission 86154)
CTGTTGTCCCCGTACACGCCGGCGAGCAAATTGGACCCGGCTTGCTGCGAGCCATCTTGAGTGATTGTGAGCTGACCACGGAACAGTTTGAAGAACTTCTGTAGAAACAAGATATAGTCAAGGAGCTGACCCACATGAATATCCGTCCCATCGATGATCGTCTCGTCGTCAAGCAAGCCGAAGCCGAATCCAAGACCGCTTCGGGCATCGTGCTGCCGGAAGGCGCCAAGGAAAAGCCCACCCGTGGGACCGTCATCAGCGTCGGCCCGGGCAAGATGCTCGATTCGGGCAAGCGCGCCCCCGTCGCCGTCAAGGCCGGCGATGAAGTTTATTACGGCAAGTATGCCGGCACCGAGATCACCATTGATGGCGAAAATTACCTTATCATGCGCGAATCAGACATCGTAGCGGTAATCTAATCAACGTAACACAGGTAAGAAATTAAGAACCAATATTATAAAAATTATAGACCATGGCAAAAGATATTATCTTTAGCATAAAAGCAAGAGAAGCGTTGAAGAAAGGTGTAGATGAACTTTCGAACGCCGTGAAAGTGACATTGGGGCCAAAAGGCCGGAATGTCATCATCGATAAATCATATGGATCCCCCATTGTTACCAAGGATGGTGTAACTGTTGCAAAGGAAGTTGAACTGAAAGACCCTGTTGAAAACATGGGTGCCCAGATGGTTAAGGAAGTTGCTTCCAAGACCAGTGATCTTGCCGGCGACGGAACGACCACCGCAACTGTTCTTGCCCAGGCTATCTTTACAACCGGGTTGAAGAATGTCACTGCAGGTGCCAACCCAATGGACCTGAAACGTGGCATCGACAAAGCTGTTGCTGAAGTTATCAAATCGCTGAAGGCCCAGACCAAGCAGGTTGGCGACAGCATGGAAAAAATCGAGCAGGTTGCTTCGATCTCTGCAAATAATGATAACTTCATCGGCAAAATGATTGCCCAGGCAATGGATAAAGTTAAAAAAGAAGGTGTAATCACCATTGAAGAGGCAAAGGGCATCGAAACCACCGTAAAAGTGGTTGAAGGCATGCAATTCGACCGTGGTTATATCAGCCCTTATTTTGTAACTGATACCGATAAAATGGAAGTTGTTTACGAAACTCCTTACATCCTGATTTATGACAAAAAGGTCAGTGTGATGAAGGATCTTCTTCCGGTTCTGGAAAAAGTTGTTCAAACCGGCCGTCCGCTCATCATCGTCAGCGAAGATGTTGAAGGTGAAGCTCTAGCAACACTGGTTGTGAACAAGATCCGCGGTACACTGAAAGTTGCTGCCGTAAAAGCCCCTGGATTCGGCGACCGTCGCAAGGAGATGCTGGAAGATATCGCCGTTCTTACCGGTGGTACAGTGATCAGCGAAGAAAAAGGATATAAACTGGAAGACGCAACACTGCAATATCTTGGCCAGGCTGAAAAAATAACCATTGACAAGGAAAATACAACCATTATCAATGGAAGTGGTCAGAAAGCAGACATCACTGCACGTATCAACCAGATCAAGACCCAGATCGGAACAACCACCTCTGATTATGATAAGGAAAAACTTCAGGAGCGTCTTGCTAAGTTAGCCGGCGGTGTTGCTGTAATTTATGTTGGTGCTGCTTCTGAAATTGAAATGAAGGAGAAAAAAGACCGTTTCGACGATGCCCTGCACGCCACCCGTGCAGCCATTGAAGAGGGGATCATCCCCGGGGGCGGTGTTGCCTACATCCGCGCTCAGAAATCAATTGAGCATTTAAAAGGTGAAAACGAAGATGAAACCACCGGGATCGCAATCATCAAGCGCGCTCTCGAGGAACCTCTTCGCCAGATCGTCGAAAATGCAGGCCTCGAAGGTTCAGTAGTCATCCAAAAGGTAAAAGAAGGCAAAGATGACTTTGGTTTCAACGCCCGTACGGATGAATATGAAAACCTTTACCAGGCCGGTGTAATCGATCCCACCAAGGTTGCCCGCGTGGCACTGGAAAATGCTGCTTCAATTGCAAGCATGCTCCTTACAACCGAATGTGTTCTTGCAACCCATAAGGAAGAAAAACCTTCTATGCCACCAATGAACCCTGGAATGGGCGGAATGGGTGACATGTACTAAACGTTGACAACACTGTTCAAAAAAGCCCTGGGAGATCAGGGCTTTTTTGTTATAATTTGCCTAATATTGTAATGATCAAAAATTCCTGCTATGAAACAATGTTTTTATATGCTCAGCCGTGTATTGCTAATGGGTATGCTTGGTTTACCTCTGTTTGCACAAAAACAAGCCCAACCCTATAACCTTCCCATCGATCCCGAAACCAAAAAAATCGTGTACCGGGAAGTTGTCGAACAAAAAGGAACACCAGCATATCTTTATGATAAGGCCATAGAATGGTTTGGTTACTATTATCTGAATCCACAGGCTGTATATACGGTTCAGAGTAAGGAAAACGGAAAAATCGAAGGAGTCGGACGCATGAAAATCTATTATACCGACGAAGCTTCGGGGGTGAAAAGAGACGGGGGACTGATTCTCTACCAGATAAAAATGGAATTGAAAGAGAACAAGTTCAGGTATACACTGATGGATTTCAACCTGAAGGGGCCATCACGGTTCTCAATTGAAAAATGGATGGATAAATCCGACCCGGCCTATAATTCCAATTGGGATTCATACCTCTACCAGGTTGATACCACCATGCAACGGCTCATCTCGACCATGAAGGAAAAAATGAAACCTAGCGTAGTCAAGAAAGATGAGTGGTAGTCCCCGGCAAGATATCAGGTCATTGACAAAAGCGGACCTGGAAGATTTTTTCCTTGTGCGCGGTGAAAAAAAATTCCGGGCAAGCCAGGTTTATGAATGGCTATGGAGAAAATCCATCCGTTCATTCGATGAGATGACCAGTCTCTCCAAACCTGTCAGGCAACTACTGGAAAATCACTTTTCATTTTGTGCAGCTGTTCCTGAAATTCGACAAAACAGCGGGGATGGGACTGTGAAAACCGCATTCAGGCTGCATGACGGCTTGTTGGTTGAAAGTGTACTAATCCCGTCACGGGAGCGTGCAACGGTCTGTATCTCCTCCCAAGTAGGATGCGCCCTGGGTTGTCTGTTTTGTGCCACCGGACAACTTGGTTTCACCCGAAACCTTACTGTCGGGGAGATTTTAGACCAGGTAACCGGGATGCGGGATGCAGGATCCAGAATGCAAAATCCGGACTTCGTAAACCCCGAACAGGAATTCATCATCTCAAACCTTGTCTTCATGGGGATGGGGGAACCCTATTTGAATTACGAAAATGTGACCGGAGCCATTGAAAAAATCACATCATCCGACGGGCTTGGAATGTCGCCGCAGCGGGTCACTGTTTCCAGCGTTGGAATCCCGAAAATGATTAAAAAGATGGCGGATGATGATCCGAAATACCACTTTGCACTCTCCCTGCATGCTGCAACAGATGCCAAACGCGACCAGATTATTCCGTTCAACAAGAAACATCCGTTGGCCGAATTAACAGAGGCCCTCAAATATTACCACAAAAAAACGGCCAGGCGGTTTACCATAGAGTACATCCTTTTTGGCAATTTCAATGATTCTGTTGCTGATGCAAAGGATCTTGCTTTGTTTTGCAGGAATTTCCCGGTCAAACTCAATATCATCGAATACAATCCGGTAACAGGGTCAGGTTTTACAAAATCCGATCCTGACAGAACCCGGGCTTTCATTGATTCTCTGGAGCACCGAAACCTGGTTGTCAATGTCAGACAAAGCCGCGGAAAGGACATCGATGCCGCCTGCGGACAGCTTCACTTAAAACTTAAAACTTAACACTCATTCTAACCCTATGGACCGGACTAATTTTGAAATTCAGGGAAATATCGTAGATGTGGTCGCCAAAACCATTTTTCAGGGAACAGTCGTGGTGAGGGATGGAAAGATCGCAGCCATACGTAAAGAACAGGTTGCATCAGGCTTGTATGTTCTCCCGGGACTTGTTGACGCCCATATTCATGTAGAAAGTTCAATGCTGATCCCTTCTGAATTTGCCAGGCTTGCGGTGATTCATGGAACGGTGGGGTCAGTTTCCGACCCGCATGAAATTGCCAACGTACTTGGTGTTCCGGGGGTGAAATTTATGATTTCAAACGGGAATAAGGTTCCATTTAAATTTTATTTTGGTGCCCCATCCTGCGTGCCAGCTACCGCTTTCGAAACATCCGGGGCCCGGTTGGGGGTGGAGGAGGTAAGGGAACTTTTGCAAATGCCTGAAATTAAATACCTGTCGGAAATGATGAATTTTCCGGGAGTACTTTATAACGATCCGGAGGTGATTGCCAAACTGGATCTGGCACATCAGGCGGGCAAACCGGTGGATGGACATGCTCCAGGGCTAACCGGAGGGGATGTTGAAAAGTACATCGGGGCAGGGATTTCCACAGACCATGAGTGTTTTACCATTGAAGAAGCCTATGAAAAAATAAAGTTCGGAATGCATATCCTGATCCGGGAAGGCAGTGCTGCGAAAAATTTTGACACACTGTACCCGTTGATCGATGAGTTTCCTGACCAGGTGATGTTGTGTTCAGATGACAAGCATCCCAATGATCTTGCAGCCGGACATATGAACCTTTTAGTGAAACGTGCGCTCAATCTGGGACTCGACAGGATGAACGTACTGCGCAGTTGTACCTGTAATCCGGTGAAGCATTACAAACTTGATATCGGGTTGCTCCAGACCGGGGATCCTGCTGATTTTATCTGCGTGGATAATCTAACCGATTTCAATGTACTTGCTACCTATGTTAATGGAAATATAGTCGCAGAAAGGGGTAGGACACTTATTCCCGAAGTCCCTGAAAGCCCTTTTAATAATTTCAATATCAATCCTGTTAAAGCATCCGAAATCCGGGTTATAACCGGTGAGGGTCAGATAAAGGTTCTGACCGTATCCGACGGACAGCTGATTACGGGTTTGTACAGGGCCGATCCTTTAATTGCCGGAGACAACGTGGTGAGTGATATCACCAGGGATATCCTTAAAATAGTGGTTAAAAACCGGTATAGCGAAACCCCTGCATCCGTGGGATTTATTAAAAATATCGGGTTAAAAAGAGGGGCAATTGCCTCTTGCGTCGCTCACGACAGTCACAACATCGTTGCTGCAGGAGTGGATGATGATTCTATTACAGAGGCGATCAACCTGATCATTGCAGAAAAGGGGGGCATCTCGCTGGTAGATGGAGCCATAAAACGGATCCTTCCATTGCCTTTCGCCGGGATCATGTCAGGACTTGACGGCTTTGAGGTTGCCCGGCAGTATGATGAGATGGATCAAAAAGCAAAGGAGATGGGGGCGACGTTATCAGCGCCTTATATGACACTCTCTTTCATGGCTCTGCTGGTTATCCCTGAAATTAAACTGAGTGACCGTGGCTTGTTTGACGGAACACATTTTAAATTCACCGGTGTATTCGGGAAATAAACTTATATAGCTATGTACATTTGTAACATCTATTTGATTAGCTTTGTAGAATAACTTCAAATATATCGCGCTATGACTAATAAAACCGTACTCGACATTCAAAAACTTGAACTCGCTGCCAGCAAACTGCGTGCAATGGCTCACCCTATGCGAATTGCCATCATCGACCTGCTCACAGAAAATAAAAAACTCACTGTTACAGAAATTTATGAAAGATTGAGCATTGAGCAGGCATCGGCATCACACCACCTGAATATTTTAAAGAACAAAGGATTGCTGGAATCAAAGCGCGACGGCAAGATGATTTTGTATTCGCTGAAGACGAATGTGCTGGCAAACGTGATCGATTGTATCAATCAGTGTGTTACACACTAGTTCCACGCCTCCTCCACGTCCCAGTTGGCCCTGATGGTAACCGTTTTTGGTAAATAGATGACCTCTTCAGGTTGAATTTTTAATTTGTAATTTCCTGTATCCCAATGGCCATTCCTGTTGCGGTCGTAAATGGCCTTGAGTTTGTATTTTCCGGGGGGCATGAAATCAAAATGGATTTTTTCTGAGCCTGTAATGATTTTCTCCTCAAAAACCGCTGATTCATTCTCATTCATCAGTTGAACAATGTATTGTCCCGGTCTCTTTTCCATGTTCATGGAAACGATCAGGTTGCCGAAATCCTTCTCTGCCCTGGTTTTGAATTCCAAAAAGACCGAGTCGTGTGTAAAGTTCTGGATTCCGAAAAAGACGGAATCAGGGATGATGATTTTATAAGTTTTTTCCTCATCCCATTTGTGTTGGATGATAATTTCCCTTTTCAGGCTGTCGGAGAATGAAATATCCGGATGAATTGTGTCTTTTGCTGAAACCAGTAAAACCTTCGAAAAGTTCCAGCGAATCAGCGGATATGAAAAATTCAGTGTCAGTTTGTTTTTATACTGGTTCAGCCCGGAATGGGAGGCAGCATTCGAAATGCCAAGCTGGACTTGTTTCTCCTTGCCGGATGATTTTTTTCGGATCTCTTTTTTCGTGACTTCGAGGCGCACCGTGTCAATAGTCTTATTGCCAAGGATAACTTTGGCAACCAGTGAATCAACATTCGGACGTGTAATCCAGAGAGTCACTGAATCTCCTTGTTTGGATAACTCTTCAATATACCAGGGGGATATCGAATCAAAATTCAATGGTACCACACGCAGGTTTTTAACCGGGAAACGGAACACCACCAGGGCCTTGCCCTCCATTGGGAACGAAGCATGCTTAATGCGTTGAACAGAATCGGTTGATTCAAAAAGAAAAAGGGAAGCGGATGGATAGTTCAACAAATTTTGCCTGGTGGAATTAATTTTATTCATCGAATCGGCAACTTTCAGGGAATCTGCTGATTTTTTCCTTACCGGGACAACATTATGATGATCAGGATGTACGGAATCATTTGCTAAGGTATCGGGCTTCGGTACGCGAATGTAATAGGGTTTGACCAGGCTGTCGTTAAAAGCAATTTTTTCAGATGGTTGATTAAAAATCAGATCCCCATTCTGATCTGCAAGCGCAAACAGCAGAAATTCTCCTTGTTTAAGGTTGTGGAACATGAAATTCCCCTGTTCATCAGTTTTGGTAACATAATAAGGTGCCACATGAAGCGGCAGGGAATCCAAAGGAAGCGTGTCGTTGTTGCTGATGTATAATTCAATGAAAACATCCTTCTGAAGTTTGTGATCAAATGCAGTTTGAAGGGTTCCCTGCAGGGAGAGGGAGTCAACATAATGCCCTGTTGAAAATACGTAATTAAATCCCTTCAGCACATTCCCCTCGGTCAGATCAAGGATGGCGTTGCCAAAGGTGACGGAGTAAGTGGTGTTTGCGGCCAGGCTGTCGTCAAGTCTGACGATCAGTGATTTTCCCCTAACCCTTGTGTCTATCGGGCTTTTTAAAGGTGGTGAGATGAAAATTTCATTTACGGGGTTTTTGAGGTTGATGAACTCATTAAAATCGATCCGGAAACTTCCTCCTTTGAATTCAGTTGCTGAATTTGGCGGGTCACAGGATATGACTCTGGGAGGGTTTACATCTTTTGGCCCTCCCTCGGGGCTTATCGGATGTGCACAACCATAGAGCAACAATGCAGTTAAGATGAGAAAAAAGTAAAATAAAATTGTTGATCGTAACACCCAGCAAAGGATTTTCGTAAGTTTGCGACCCCAAATTTACCAATCGTTTCAATAACAAACCCTTTTTTTATTAATTTTACATTGTTAATTAACAAACAACAATCATATGTCAGGTCACAATAAATGGTCCACCATTAAGCGAAAGAAAGGTGCGCTCGACGCCAAGCGTTCGAAAATCTTCTCAAAGATCATCAAAGATATTACGATTGCAGTAAAAGAGGGAGGAGCTGACCCCGACGGCAACCCGCGCCTGCGTCTTGCAATTTCCAACGCCAAGGGTGCTTCCATGCCAAAAGACAACATTCAAAGGGCTATCAGCAAAGGGGCTGAAAAGGATGCTGCGGTATTGCTTGAAACTACTTATGAAGGCAAGGGGCCTCATGGAGTGGCGATTTTTGTTGAATGTACCACAGACAACCTGCAGCGTACTGTTTCCAATGTGAGGGCTTATTTTAACAAGTATGGGGGAGAATTGGGACAGAATGGTATGCTTAATTACCTGTTCGACCGCAAAGGTGTATTTGTGGTCCCAAAAGGAGATTTGAACCGGGATGAATTTGAGATGGAGCTAATTGATGCAGGTGCCGAGGATATTTCACTGGAAGATGATGTTTTCACCATCACCACGGCAATGGAGGACTTTGGAAGCATGATCAAGAAACTTGAAAAGCTCAACATTGAACCTGAAAGCGCCGCATTGCAGCGCATCCCCAAGACGACGGTTTCACTTGACGAAGATGCAACGCGGAAAGTACTTCGGCTTATCGATATCATTGAAGAAGATGATGATGTGCAGAATGTTTTCCACACCCTCGAGATTAGTGATGAAATGGCCGAAAAACTGTAAATGAAAAACGCGGCGACTGCCGCGTTTTTCATTTATGCCTCACAGATGAACTGTGTAAGGTTGACGCCTTTGGGCAGTTCGAGTTTCTTACGCAAACGGATACGTGAAATTTCAGTACTTGGGGCGGTAATCTTCAGGATATGTGAAATTTCCTTGGTGTTCAGGTTCATGCGTAACAAAGCGCACAGCTTGTGGTCGTTGGGCGTGAGTTGCGGGAAGTTTTTCCTCAGGCGGTCGAAAAAGCCAGGATGTATTTTTTCAAAATGGGCCTTGATACGATACCAGTCGTTGTCGAATTTGATGTTCTCATCAATCGTTTTCAGCACTTTCCCGATTTCTACTTTTGTAATGCTTTTATCATTTCGCACCAACCGGTTGATGTCTTTTTTTATCAGTCCGATGATTTTATTTTTTTGCGAGATAAAGATCGAGGAGGTGGCAAGTTCCCTGTTGATAAGGTCAAGCTCCATGTGGTGCTTCTGTTTCAGCAGCTGATTCACCTTTTGCTCAGCGTGAATGCGCTCCTGCAAACGAAGGTTGCGTTCTTTCTCAACCTTTTTACGGTGTTCGATCTCTTTTTTCAGTTCGGAGATGATCCGTTCATTTGTGATCTCCAGGTTGCGCTGGTAATTGGCAACTTCGATTGCTGCGCGAATCTGATCAATATCAACAGGTTTAAACAGATAGGCGTAGGGTTTAAGTGAAAATGATTTTGAAAAGATTTCACTTTTATTCATGGAGGTGAGGAAAATGATTCCGCAATTGTAATTTTCGGTCAGAATACGGGCCGCCTCAATGCCATCCATTTTCCCGGCCAGACCAACATCCATGATTACGATGTCTGGTTCCAGGTTGGATTCCTGCAGCGTGGCAATGCTTTCAATCGCGCTTTCTCCTTTTGTATCAATTCCCAGCACATCATAACCAAAATCAGTCAGTTTGGCTTTAAGGTCGTGGGCGATGATCAATTCATCTTCTACAATATACAAACTAATAGGTGCCATAATTTAATGATTTAAAATTTGAACTCTGAATTTGTAACAATATTATATGTGTCAACGGCAATTACCAGTTCTTCGTTGGTGGGCATCACCATCGACACTACGCTTGACCCCGGGCGGGTAACAATGGCTTCTTTTCCCCTAACTGCATTTCGTTCATTGTCATAATCAACTCCCAGGAAACCAAGGCCTTCCAGGATGCGTCTGCGTGTGTCAATGTCATTTTCACCAATGCCCCCTGCAAAGACAATCAGGTCAACACCACTCATGGCGGCTGCATAGGCACCGATGTATTTTTTAACCCGGTAAGCATACATGTCAAGCGATAACTGGGCACGCGAATTTCCGTTTCCGGCTGCCTGTTCAACATCGCGCATATCAAAGGAGATGCCGGAGATGCCGCATACGCCGCTTCTTTTATTGAACATTGCATTGGTATCTGCAATGCTGAGGTTCTCTTTTTCAGCCAGGAATAACAGCACGCCCAGGTCCACATCGCCGCTGCGCGTACCCATCATCAATCCTTCCAGCGGGGTAAAGCCCATGGAGGTGTCGAGTGATTTACCGTTCCGGATCGCAGCAACAGAGGATCCGTTTCCCAGGTGGCAGGTAATGATTCGGAGATTGTTGAAGTCTTTACCGAGAAAACGACAGGCCTTCTGAGCAACATATTTATGAGATGTTCCGTGAAATCCATATCGGCGGATCTTGTATTTTTCATAGAACTCATAGGGGATGGCATACAGGTATGAATATGCCGGCATGGATTGATGGAAAGAGGTATCGAAAACGGCAACCTGCGGAATGTCAGGAAGAATGGCTTCGATCGAGAGTATTCCTTTCAGGTTGGCAGGATTGTGAAGGGGGGCGAGTTCAATGCATTTTTCAATGTCTTTTTTGACATCTCCTGTAATGAGCGCGCTGGTTTTGAAATTTTCACCGCCATGTGCAACGCGGTGGCCGACAGCCACAATTTCGTTTACATCCTTAATAACCCCGTAAACAGGATCTTTAAGTGTTTCCAGGATAAGGTTTATCCCAACCTGATGATCAGGAATTTCCCGGATAACTTTATACTTCTCTTTCCCGGTAACCTGGTGCGTCAGTTCACTGGTGGGTAATCCGATGCGGTCGAGCAGTCCCTTGGCTTTGAGATCAGCTTCTTCAGAAAGCTCGATCAGCTGATACTTGATGGACGAACTGCCGCAGTTTAAAACAAGGATTTTCATTGATTTGAAAATGTTTAGTTCAGGAGGTTCATTTAGATATTTCAGATCTGGTTATCAAGGAGCCCTTGTTAGGGTATGCAAAGTTACGACAAAATAATCTTTTTACAAATGAAAACATTAAAATTAACGTAACATCTTCTTTTTTTTTAAATTATAGACTATTTTCTGTGAAGTTCAAGGATGACTTAATTTATTTAATAGTATTTTTGGACACCCTAACCAAGCGCTTTACTATGGCTCTGATTAATTCTGTGATTGCATGGCTGATGAAAAAGCGTATTCACCAGATTGAACTGTTTATGCAATACCCGGATGAGGTTCAAACGGAATGGTTGCGCAAACTATTGTCTACGGCCCGGAACACTGAATGGGGCCGTCAATATGACTTTAAATCAATATCCACACCCGAACAGTTTAAAAATCGCCTCCCGGTTCATGACTATGATTCAATGAAGGGGGCTATTGACAGGCTGCGCCAGGGAGAGCAAAATATCCTCTGGCCATCTGAAATAAAATGGTTTGCCAAGTCGTCGGGCACTACGAATGATAAGAGTAAATTTATTCCCGTGAGCCAGGAAGCACTGGAAGAGTGCCACTTCAAAGGGGGTAAGGACCTGCTGTCAATTTATTTCAACATGCATTCGGAGACAAAGCTTTTCGATGGAAAGTCGATTGCCATGGGGGGGTCGCACCAAATCATGGAGGTAAACAATGAATCATACATCCAGGGCGACCTTTCGGCCATCCTGATTCAAAACCTGCCTGGCTGGATTGAGTTTATGCGGACGCCAAACTTATCCATCGCCCTGATGGATGAGTGGGAGAGTAAAATAATAAAGATGGCCGAAGCGACGATTCAGCATGATGTGACCAGTATTTCCGGTGTTCCTTCGTGGACCCTGCTACTGTTTAAACACATCCTGGAGATTACCGGCAAGTCGAATCTCCTTGAAATATGGCCTAACTTTGAGTTATTCATTCATGGCGGGGTAAACTTTTCCCCATACCAGGAGCAGTTCCGGCAGATACTTCCCTCCTCAAAGGTAAATTATCTCGAAACATACAATGCCTCGGAGGGTTTTTTTGGCATCCAGGACCGGAATCTTGCTGACGACATGTTGCTGATGCTGGATTATGGAATTTATTATGAATTTATCCCGGTTGAAGAGGTCGAAACGGACCACCCTGCGGCATACAGCCTTGACCAGGTAGAATTAAATACCAATTATGCCATGGTCATTACAACCAATGCCGGTTTGTGGCGATATATGATCGGAGATACCATACAATTTACCTCACGCCGCCCTTACAGGATCAGAATCTCAGGACGGACGCGGAATTTTATTAACGCCTTTGGAGAGGAACTGATCATCGACAATGCTGAGAAAGCCATGGCCATTGCCTGCGAACGCAGTCATGCCATTGTAACCGAGTACACTGCAGCACCCATATATATTTCCGGTCATCAAAAGGGGGCCCATGAATGGCTCATTGAATTTGAGCGGCCACCCGGAGATATTTCATTTTTCACCGCAGCCCTCGATACTGCACTGAAGTCGCTCAATTCTGATTACGAGGCGAAACGTCACCATGGCCTTATGCTCGAAGAACCGCGGATAAGACCCCTCCCCCAGGGAACATTCTACAATTGGCTTAAATCGAAGGGGAAGCTGGGAGGGCAGCATAAAGTTCCAAGGCTATCCAACAACCGAAAATATATTGATGAAATCCTTCAATTGATAGCGCCGGGTTAATTCCTTTTTATAATTTTGATCGCAAATATAAACTTATGCATATCGCAATCGCCGGAAACATCGGCTCCGGAAAAACAACACTGACAGGTTTGCTTGCCAGGCATTTCGGATGGGATCCGCATTATGAAGATGTGGACACGAATCCATACCTGGGCAGTTTTTATGAAGACATGCAGCGATGGTCGTTTAACCTTCAGATATATTTTTTAAACAGCCGCTTCAGACAAGTGGTTGACATCCGGAATTCAGGAAAAACAGTGATACAGGATCGCACAATATATGAAGATGCCTATATTTTCGCACCCAACCTGCATACCATGAACCTCATGAGTACACGCGACTACGAAAACTACCGTTCGCTGTTCGACCTGATGAGTACATTTATCCTGCCTCCAGATCTGCTGATCTACCTGAGGGCCAGTGTTCCCACGCTGGTCAGCCAGATTCAAAAACGGGGACGGGAGTACGAAAACTCCATTCGTCTCGATTACCTGAAAAATCTGAATGAGATGTACGAGGAATGGATCGAAGGCTACAAGTTCGGCAAACTCCTGATCATCGATGCAGATACGCTTAAAGTCAGTGAAAATCCGGAAGACCTGGGGCAGGTGATTGAAAACATCAATGCACAACTTCATGGGCTCTTCTAGTCCTGTAAGCCGGGAAAAATCAAACAGGATGAAGATTTTGGGTGTTATTCCTGCGCGTTATGCCTCCTCACGTTTCCCGGGTAAGCCCCTAGTGGTGATTGACGGGAAAACCATGATCCGGCGGGTATATGAACAGGCAGTAAAGTGCAATAAACTGATTAAGGTAATCGTGGCAACTGACAGTGAAACAATCGCCAGTCATGTCCGTTTATTTCATGGAAATGTGATGATGACCGCTGAGCATCACAACAGCGGAACGGAACGTTGCGCTGAAGTTCTTGAGAAACTTCGCATGGAAGGAGAGGTTTTCGATTATGTGATCAACATCCAGGGGGATGAACCTTACATCGAACCTGATCAAATCAGCCAGGTAGCAGAATGCTTCAATAACCCACAGACCCAGCTTGCAACCCTTATCAAAAGAATCACTTCACCTGAGGAATTATCCAGTGCCAATGTTGTAAAGGTTGTGGCGGACAAAATGGGATATGCGTTGCTTTTCAGCCGTTCGATAATCCCATTTATCCGTGGGAGGGACCAACAGGAGTGGTTGTCGGCTGCAGCTTTTTACAAACATGTCGGAATTTATGGATACCAGGCTTCGGTCCTGGCGAAAATTGTCACCCTGCCGGTTTCTGAACTCGAACACGCCGAATCGCTGGAGCAACTGCGCTGGCTTGATCACGGATACAGGATTATAACACAAGTAACGGAATATGAAAGTGTTGCAATCGATTCTCCTGCCGACTTATTAAAAATTACCAACAATACCGGAACCTTTCTTCATTAATTCCGTATATTTACACGTTGAAAAACAGCAGATATATGGATATCCGTAATTGTATTGCAGAATTGATGTCGCTGCACGACTGCGTGATCATCCCGGGGTTTGGCGGGTTCATCGGGAATTATGCCCCTGCCCGGATTGATCCGGTATATCACACCTTTCAACCTCCCGCTAAAAAGCTTCTCTTCAACATCAACCTCAGGCAAAATGACGGGTTGCTGGCAAATGCCGCCGCGGCCGCCTTTGGAATATCCTATGGGGATGCATGTAAAATGATTGATGAATTTTCGGATGAATGCCGCACGCTGCTGAAAAACGGAAAAACATTCATACTTCCCGGGATAGGCCAACTCCATGCAGGCAAAGAAGGGATCATCTATTTTGAACAGGACCAAAATGCCAATCTACTCCCGGATGCATTCGGGTTGACGCCTTTCATCTCCCCGCCTGTCATAAGGCAGTCTTCTGTATTAAAACACGAGTGGAATCCTTCAAGCCGGGAAACCATGCAGCCCGGAAAGAAATTCATGATGCCGCGTGCACTTAAATGGGCGGCTGTAATTGCCCTGCCTATTGGTGTTGCTGCAATTATCGGGGTAACACAATACGATAAACTCTCCTCCAATTTTGCGAATAATGCAGGCATCCTGACCTCTCTCTTCTCCCGGTTTTCGGAGGCATCAATGGTTGAGAAAAAAGCTGCACCTTTCATTACCCCGGTCAAAAAAGCGGTGCAAATCCCGGCAGTATCTGTTGCTGCTGCTCCTGCCGCGGAGAAACCGGCTGCCCTCAGTCACGACGATCAATTTGCCGTGATTGTCGGCGCTTTCAGAATAAAAGAGAATGCCGAGAAATTGGTGGCTGATTTGCATGAACAGGGAATAGAAGCATCTATTTTTGACCAGTCAAGAAGCGGTCTGTTCCGCGTTACCATTGGCACGAGTTCCGACCGTGCTGAAGCAAGCCAACTTCTGGCTTCGGCCAAATCAACGGATTTCAGCGGCGCCTGGATTCTCGCAAAATAATCTCATCTGTGTCGAAAAAGAAACTGATCCACTTCCAGGAAAATCTCTCATTCCCCCATCTTATTCAACCAACTTACAAAGATCTTGTCGACGGGTTTTCACTCAGGGCGGACTGGCGTAGACAATTTTTTGGAAATGACCATCCCATCGTTGTCGAACTCGGATGTGGCAAGGGAGAATATACGGTTGGACTGGCGGATAGATATCCCCTTATGAATTTTATCGGCATCGACTGGAAAGGGGCACGACTCTGGAGAGGTAGCAAAACCGTTTCGGAGCAGGGTTTGAAAAATGTCGGCTTTGTCCGTGCCATGGTTGATCATGTTGAACATATTTTTGCCCCGTCGGAAATTGCTGAAATCTGGATCACCTTTCCCGATCCCCAGGTACAAAAGGAGAGGCTGAGGCTGACATCCCCGGTTTTTTTATCAAAATATAAAAATATTCTGACCCCCAACGGTATCATCCACCTTAAAACGGATGATAACATTTTTTACAACTATACCCTGGATGTGATCAGGGAACAAAATCACCAGATTTTATGGGCCACGGATGATCTTTATCAATCGGGTAACACCGGTGATGTTGTCGATATCCAGACATATTATGAAAACCGGTGGCTTGAAATGGGAAAGAAGATTTGTTATTTACGGTTTCAACTCGGCACAACATGAAGAAATCCATCACCCTTTTTGCAGCAATGACCATTCTGCGTTTTTCTGTAATGGCAGAGGAGGGGATGTGGATCCCGATGCTTCTTGAGCAGCTGAATATCAAACATATGCAGGATCTGGGATTGAAACTTACTGCGGAGGATATCTACAGTGTCAACCATTCAAGCCTGAAAGATGCCATTGTTCAGTTTGGCGGAGGGTGTACGGCTGAGATTGTTTCGGCCCAGGGACTTATTCTTACAAATCATCATTGCGGGCTTGGAGCGATACAGCGCCAGAGTTCGCTCATCCACGACTACCTTACCGATGGCTTCTGGGCTGCCTCATTCGGGGAAGAGTTGCCCAGCCCCGGCGTCACAGCTACTTTACTGGTAAGAATGGAGGATGTGACCGACAGGGTTCTTGAAGGGGTGGACAAAACCATGAATCAATTTCAGCGGGCTGCTGTCATAAAAGAAAATGCGGAGCGGATTGAACGGGCTGCCATGCAGGGTACAAATTATGATGCCAGGGTGAGGCCGTTTTATTACGGTAATCAATATTATCTCCTTATAAACGAGATTTTTAAGGATGTAAGGCTTGTGGGAGCCCCGCCGTCGAATATCGGAAAATTCGGGGGTGATACAGATAACTGGATGTGGCCAAGGCATACCGGCGATTTTTCGATTTTCCGGATTTATGCAGATAAAAACAACAAGCCCGCAGCATATTCAAAAGAGAATGTTCCGTACCATCCGAAAAGTTATTTGCCCATCTCGTTAAAAGGCTATCAGAAAAACGATTTTACATTCGTTTTCGGTTATCCTGGCAGCACCCGGGAATACCTTTCGTCATATGGGGTGGATCTGACAGCCAATAAAGAAAACCCGTTGAAGACCGGCCTGCGCCGGCAGCGGCTTGACATCATGCAATCCGCCATGGACCAGAGCCGGCTGGTGCGCATACAATATACCTCGAAAGCCAATGGAATAGCAAACTACTGGAAAAAGATGATCGGTGAATCCCGCGGTATCAAACGCCTGGATGCGGTATCTAAAAAGGAACAATTTGAACAGGTTTTCCAGGCATGGGCAGATTCCACACCACAAAGAAAAGCGCTTTACGGGAATCTCCACTTTGCATTCAAAGCGGCTTACCAGCTTTATCTGCCCATTGATTTGTCCTCCATCTACATCAGTGAGGCTGGCCAGGGAATTGAGATTGTGCGTTTTGCCGCCGGTTTCAGGGACCTGGTCAGAATAAGCAAAAAAGGAGGAGTCAATTCCGTGGATATTTTAAGTGCAACAGAAAGTTTGAAAAAAAACTCCCGGGAATTTTTTAAAAACTACCAGTCTTCAATTGATCAGAAGGTCATGGCAGTCATGCTCGGGGAGATGGATGTTCATATGGATCCCGGATTTCTGCCCGGTGTATTCACCGAAATCGATAAATCATACGGGCATGATTTTAGTGCTTATGCATCTGGTTTATTTGCTAGATCACTGTTTGCGGATTCTGTAAAGATCCTGAAATTCCTGGATTCCTATAAAAGAGCGAAAGTAAAGATACTCGAGGAAGATCCTGCTTTTCGGTTGATGACCAGTATTTATGACCGCAACGATAAGGATATCGTTCCTGTCATGACAAAGATTTCAGGAGAAATCGACAGCCTTCAGAGGATTTACATGGCCGGGCAGATGGAGATGCAGCGGCAAAAATTATTTTATCCTGATGCAAACTCCACCCTCCGCGTTGCTTGTGGCAAGGTGGATGATTACATTCCCGCCGACGCTGTGAGGTATGATTATTTTACGACTCTTGCAGGGGTGATGCAGAAGGAGGATCCAGCCATTTATGATTACCAGGTCGATCCGCGGTTGAAAAAATTATACCTTGCCGGGGATTTTGGTGGCTATGCCGACCGGGACGGAACCCTGCATGTTGCTTTTACCGCCAGCAACCATACCACCGGCGGAAATTCGGGGAGCCCTGTATTAAATGCCGAAGGAGAACTAATCGGCATCAATTTCGACCGCAACTGGGAAGGAACCCTCAGCGACCTGATGTATGATCCGTCGCAGTGCCGCAACATCTCGCTCGATATCCGTTATTGTCTTTTTGTGATTGATAAGGTTGCAGGGAGCCACCGGCTGATCGATGAGATGAAAATCGTTCATCCATAGATTTGAACCAGGGCATTCTGGATGGTCGGGTATTTGAACCTGAACCCTGAGTCCAGCAGTTTTTCCGGGAGTACCTTCTGACCTTCCAGCACAACCTGGGCTCCTTCACCAAATATCATTTTCAAGGCAAACGGGGGAACCGTAAACCAGGCAGGCTGGTCCATTACTTTTCCCAGCTTATCCGTTAATTCTGCATTGTCGCTGGGATAAGGTGACACGGCATTGACAACCCCCCTGATGGACGGATTCCCGATGATGAAAATAATTGCATCCACCAGGTCGGAAATATGGATGAACGATACCGCCTGTTTTCCGCTCCCTAATTTCCCGCCCAGTCCAATGCTGAAGGGAAAGCGCATTTTCTTCAATGCGCCGCCATCTTCGCCGAGTACAACACCCAGGCGCAGGATAATCAAACGGGTCATGGCTTCCGATTTCATTGCCTCATGTTCCCATCTGCGGCAGACATCGGCCAGGAAAGAATCTGCGTAGGCCATGCTGGTTTCAGTGTGTGTGTGTCCGGAATCGTAAATGCCTATCGCAGAGACCGATATAAAAACAGATGGTTTTTTTTCACCGCTCTTTATTGCATCGGATATTTTCCGGGTGGTGTTCACCCGGCTGTCGTTGATTTCCTGTTTGTACTCCGATGTCCATTTCTTTGATACCGGCGCCCCGGCCAGATTGATGACGATATCAGCCCCTTCGATGTACTGTTCATGAAATTCATGATCCGGCATTGCAAACGAGTCACGGGTAATAGCCTTCACGGTCCAGCCAAGCTCACGCATTTTCTGCATCAGCGACTGACCAATGAACCCGGTTGACCCACTTAGTGAAACGACCATACGATTTTTTGCGTAAAGTTATGGAATTCTTTAATTTTGCGGTACTTTTATAGGCCATAAGGAGATTTTATCCTTTGCTGAAACATCAAACACCATCTCAAGTAACTAGTCATGGACAACAACGAGCAGACAAGATTGTTTTCTGAATTTCCGCCGGTATCAACTGACCTCTGGGAGGAAAAGATCATGGCCGACCTCAAAGGCGGCGACTACCATAAAAAACTGATCTGGAAAACCGATGAAGGATTCGACGTAAAACCCTATTATCGTTCAGAAGACCTGTCGGGACTGGAGTACCTGAATATCCTCCCTGGAACCTCACCTTATGTGAGAGGTCTGAGGACAACTGACAATGCATGGATTGTAAGGCAGGATTTTGATTCGACAGATATCGGGAAAAGCAATATAATGGCAATGGATGCCATTGCAAAGGGTGCCGGTGCGGTGGGTCTGAAAGCTACTGAAGTCTCTACCCACAAGCAATTGGGCGAACTGGTTGCCGGAATCGATTTTCATAAGACCGCCATCAATTTCATCTCTGCCAAATCTTACCCGCTGGTGCTTGAATTTTTAATTTATGAATTGCAGCACAGGGGAGTCGGAGGGGAGAAGATCAGAGGCTCCATAAATTTTGATTCTATCAGCTACCTGCTTCTTCATGGCGAATTTTATATCAGCCGGGAACATGATCTGGAGGAGGCGGAATACCTGCTGGGCATCGTGCGGGAAAAGATCCCGGGGTTTAAAGTCCTCACGGTAAACGGTCATTATTTCCAGGATGCCGGTTCTACACTGGTGCAGGAACTTGCTTACAGCCTGGCCTCTGCCAGCGAATATCTTGCCTGCCTGACCGAAAGGGGAACGCCGGTTGACGATATCGCTCCATACATTCAATTTTCACTGGGTATCGGACCCAACTATTTTATGGAGATTGCGAAACTCAGGGCTGCCCGCCTGTTGTGGACCAGGATGGTTGAACAGTACCATGCAAAGCGTGAAGAATCGTTCAAGTTGTTTATTCATGCCACAACAGCTTTGTGGAATAAATCGATCTATGATCCTTATGTGAACATGCTGCGCACGACAACGGAAGGCATGTCGGCGGCACTGGGCAATGCCGATTCGCTAACCATCAACCCGTTTGACACCACTTTCAGGGAGCCGGACGAAATTTCAAGAAGGATTGCACGTAACCAGCAACTGATATTGAAGGAGGAGTCCTACCTTGATAAAATTGTTGACCCGGCTGCAGGGGCCTACTATATTGAAAACCTTACACATGCCATCGCTCATCATGCATGGGAGATGTTTAAGAATGTCGAAGCCAGGGGAGGCATGACAGAATGCATCAAAACAGGCTTTATCCAGGATGAAATTGAGCGCAGCCGGAACCAAAAGACAATGGATATCGCCCAGCGAAAAATCATTATGCTTGGAACCAATCAATATCCCAACCTTTTGGAAACCATGATTGATGCCATTAAACCTGCGGTTGAAATACATGAATCTGCACCTTCAGCCTTCAGGAAACTTACTCCTTTTCGCGTTGCATCCGGATTCGAGGAGATCAGGTTTGCCACGGAACGATTTGTGAAAAATGGCGGCAAACGTCCGGCTGTTTTCCTTTTTACCATGGGCAACCTGGCCATGCTTAGGGCCCGTGCCGGTTTTGCCACAAACTTTTTTGGCTGTGCCGGTTATGAAATCCTGGATAACCCGGGCTTCTCAACCGTAGATGAAGGAGTGAGTTCAGCCCTCTCCTCCCACGCGGAGGTAATTGTAATCTGCAGTTCTGACGAGGAATACCCCCTGATCGTTCCTGAAATCGCAGGCAAAATAAAAGAAGCAAGAGGAACGGTCAGGATTGTACTTGCGGGATTTCCCAGGGAATTAACTGAAACCTTTAAAGCTGCCGGGGTTGATGATTTCATCCACATGCGGAGCAACTTGCTTGATACGCTGCGTGATTTTCAAAACAAACTGGGGATCATGTAACTCAAAACATCCTCGGATGAATTCTATGCACAAAACACCATGACCGGAAATTCTGCAAACCCCACCCAAAAGTCTCTTCACATACTGGTGGTTGATGACAATGCCATCGGCCTGCGGTTGATGACAGCAATACTTACCAGGCTTGGCCATCAGGCAGACACAGTTCAGGATGGTGCTGCAGCTGTTTTAAAATTCAGAGAGAAACATTATGACGCCATCTTAATGGATATCATGATGCCTGTTATGGATGGGATTACCGCTACCCGTGAAATCAGGAAGGCAGAGGCTGAACGGCAGACAAAACCTGACGACCGGGTAAAAATAATTGCAATCACCGCTAATGCTTTTGATAACGATCGCGAGATTTTGTTTGAAGCGGGGATGGACCATTACATGAACAGACCTGTCAAGACCGATGAATTACAGCGGATTTTGATTTCATAGCCCTTGAAAATGAGCCTATACTCTTGTTCCCGCCTTTTTATCATCGCCGCCTTTGCCCCGGTGTGTCTGTTTAAGACTCAACCGTTGCATGCACCTGATGAAAAAGTTCGTAGCGAAATTGAGACAGGAAAAGCGGATGGGGCTCCAGGCACAGAGTATCTTTTTTGTTTTTGGAATTTCATTTTAACAATCTACAACAACTATATAAAGTACGATGAGACCAGATTTTAAAAATGTTGAACTAAAAGGAACCCCGGCACAAGAATCCTTTGCTGAATGGGAGAAAAAGGCAGGAATTGAAAAAAGCTGGAAAACACCGGAACAGATCCCTGTGAAACCTGTATTTGGCGAAAGTGATCTTCAGGAGATGGAACATCTTAACTATGCTGCCGGCCTGCCTCCATTCCTCCGGGGTCCATACTCCACCATGTATGTGATGAACCCATGGACTATCCGGCAGTACGCTGGCTTTTCAACGGCCGAAGAATCAAACGCATTTTACCGAAGGAACCTGAAAGCCGGGCAGAAAGGTTTGTCTGTTGCCTTCGACCTTGCCACGCACCGCGGTTATGATTCGGATCATGAACGGGTGGTGGGAGATGTAGGAAAAGCTGGGGTGGCCATCGATTCCATTCTTGACATGAAGATCCTCTTCGACCAGATCCCCCTCGACATCATGTCGGTGTCGATGACCATGAACGGGGCGGTATTGCCCATCCTGGCATTTTACATTGTCGCAGCCGAAGAGCAGGGTGTCCCGATGGCCAAACTTACGGGAACCATCCAGAATGATATCCTGAAGGAATTCATGGTAAGGAATACCTACATATATCCCCCCGGCCCTTCGATGAAGATCATCGCCGACATTTTCGAATTTACTTCGAAAAACATGCTTAAATTCAATTCGATCTCCATCAGCGGCTATCACATGCAGGAAGCGGGGGCCACGGCAGATATCGAACTTGCTTACACCCTTGCCGATGGTCTGGAGTACCTTCGTGCGGGGATTAACACCGGCATGGACATCGACACCTTTGCACCCCGGTTGTCATTCTTCTGGGCTGCCGGGATGAACCATTTCATGGAGCTTCCACGAGATTG
>Ga0118677_10005482_pt1 | contig 22152 bp, 22 predicted proteins | sample AliMusrvi5mmetaG_FD_86154 | JGI IMG/M metagenome (GOLD analysis project Ga0118677, IMG submission 86154)
ACAACTGCCACACACAGACCGTTCGACCGCTGAGAACAGAGGTGCTCCGGTATGGAGAATACTCAAAACCAGAGGAGTTCGCTTACGACAGACCATTCCTCTGGGGCTCCCGCCGCACAGGACCAGACCTTAATAGAGTCGGAGGGAAATATCCTGATTCCTGGCATTACAAACATCTCGACAGCCCGCAAAGCATGTTTGAAAAATCCAACATGCCACCATACGGCTGGCTTGCCAAAAACCGGCTAGATACGAGCTACTCGTTCAAAAAGACATCGACGTTAGGCTATGGCTACTCTGAAAGCGATGTCCGTCAACAGATCGACCAATACCGCTTAACAGTCACTGATAAGAGCTATGCTTCAAAAGAGAGCCGCGACAAGATAACTCCACCTGAACTGGGTAAGCAACTTACCGAAATGGATGCCCTCATTGCCTATCTTCAAAAACTTGGACGGGATGTCAAAAAGATGGAGGCGACAAAATGAGTTTTTCGGGTTTGGCTTATGTGCTGTTCACCGTGCTTCTCGCCATTATTTCGGGAGGAATCATAGCTTACTACTACAATCCAAAACGAAAGCAGAAGATTGAGGAGCCAAAACACAGAATGCTTGATGACGAAGAATGAACAAAAGGAGATGAGCATGAACGATAACGTAGAACCCCAGGAGGGCCATAACAAAATCCCCAAAGGGTGGCTGCTCTTTTTTTTCGGGGGAATTATCTTTTTGATCGGCTATATCGTCTCCTATACTCCGGCTATTTCCGGCTGGTCGTTCTACAAAGAGTTTGAAAAGGAGATGGCATCGGCAGCGAAATCAGAACCATCTGTTGCCGTCATGGAGTATTCGGGCGATAAAGAAGCCATTAAGGAGGGAAAGGAGATCTATGCCAACACCTGCGCACCATGCCATAACGCAGATGCAACAGGTGGAATCGGCCCAAATTTGACCGCTGCAGCACTCAAATACGGATCTACCAAGAAGGATATTTATGAATCGATTGCCAAGGGTCGCCCCAACGGTATGCCAGCTTTTGGTCCGCAGATCGGCTCAGAAAAAATCAGCAAGGTGGCTGCCTTTCTGGAAAGCCTGAGGAAACAATAACTCTCCCCAAGTCAGGAGCTTGCCATTTTGTGGAAACCATACCGAAGAGCTATTGAAATCCTGCAGGCCGTCACGCTGACTGGCCTGCCATTTCTTGTCATCAAGGGCCAAAGTGCGCTCCGGTTTGACATTCCAACACTCAAGCTTTATGTTTTCGGTTCGGTTATCTGGATAAGGGAATTCTATCTTATTCTTGGGGTTGTGCTGTTTTTCCTGCTCTTCATTGCCTTCGTTACTGTCATTTTTGGCAGAATCTGGTGCGGCTGGTTCTGCCCCCAGACAGTACTGCTCGATTTGAGCAAAAGCATTGCAAAACTGTTTGGCAGAAAAAACCAGAAAATCATACACTCTCTTCTTCTGATCCTGCTCTCTGCTCTAGTGTCAATCACTATGATCTGGTACTTTGTGCCACCTGCTGAAACGCTGAAAACCCTCTTTATTTCATCAACCATTACCTCCTTTTTTCTTGTTCTCTGGATAGCGATTTACCTTGAGCTGGCGTTTCTTGGAAGAAAATTCTGTACCTCGATCTGCCCTTACGCCATGCTGCAGAATGCCCTCTTCGACAAGGATACCCTTGTTATTGAGTACGATGTTTCCCGTGATGATACCTGCATGAAGTGTGATGAGTGCGTCAGGGTGTGCCCTGTCGGTATCGATATCAAGAACGGGTTGAGCTCCGCCTGCATTGCCTGTGCCGAATGTATTGGCGCCTGCCGTGTGCTCAGTGAACAAAGAGGAATGCCCCCATTCCCAAACTACAAAGGCCTGATAATTCGTCCGAAAACATTCTGGGTTGGAGGTGCAACTGCCGCCGCCGGAGTCGCTCTTTTTCTTTTACTCTGGAGCCGTCCACCCGTTGACTTTCTTGTCACCCGCGACAATGCGCCCCTGCCGTCAGGACTGAACCGCTACTCCTACACCATCTATAACAATGGAGGAAACCCGCTTATTCTTAAACTTTCTTCGCCCGACAACGTCGCCCTTATCGGTGAACACTCACTTCTTTTGCGGCCATTTTCAGCTTTGCATGGACTTATTTTGGTTAAATCAAGCCGGAAACTGGAGCGAGTGCATTTCAGTATTTCCGGTGGAGAAATTTCAATCAGCAGGGAGACCGGTTTTCCATGAAGCTCTTTTTCTACATCGTTTACCCGATTTTTTTCTTTGCCATGGGATGCGGCATCTATATCGCCTACAAAAGTGCTGACGGATTGGTAGATAACAACTATTACGAAAACAGCAGCCGCTATTTTCAGGCAAAAGCTACTGAAGAAAAACTTGGAATAGCTTTAAGCCTGCCCGACACGCTGAAACCGGGAGATAATGTCATTCGGGTGAACGCAACATCGCACGGCAAACCGCTTGGGAATGTTGCACTCTCACTTTTCATCGGCAACCTTTCCAGCACCCTTTACGACTCGACAATGATTATGCAAAAACTCTCTCCGGGCATCTACCAGACAACCGCAACCATTCCCTTCAAGGGTGTGTGGTTTGCAAGAGTTGACCTCAAGCAGCAGCAGCAACTTATCGCCAGTAAAAAATGGTTTTTCGACGTCAAATAAATGCATTGCGCGCTTTTTTCCTCTCAGCTCTATTCCTTATTTCAGGAAGCAGGCTCATGGCAAAAGAGAGTAATATGCACGAGGGGGCCTGCACTATCAAGGCAGGCAATCACACCATAACGCTCAACATGGAACCGAAACCGGTCAAAGCTATGAAAGAGATTACTTTCAGCTTGACGGTAATACCGTGCGACAAACTCCCGGACAAACTGATGCTCGATCTTTCAATGCCTGGGATGCAGATGGGTAAAAATCAGGTCCTGCTTGAAAAAAAAGGCGCTTGTTTCTATGAAGGAAAGGGAATTATTGTCCGGTGCATGAGCAGGCGGACACTCCGGCAGGTGACTATTCTCTCCGATGAACTTAAAAATCCGTCACTTTCCTTTAATGTCAGAGAGTGATACATCCCGGACGGAGCCGGTTTCCTGCACCCATTGCCTCCAGGAAACCAGCAGGGCATCGGCCATTATCGTCGAGATAAACGGAGAGAACAAAGTATTCTGCTGTAAAGGATGCCTTGGTGTTTATAAACTTATCCACAGCAACTCCCTTGATGCCTTTTATAACCAGCGTTGCGACTGGCAACCAGGCCCTCCGGCAACAGAAGTAAAGCTGCATGCCTCGGCCTTCAGCGACACCGTCTGCATCACCGGTAACGAACACCAGATTGAACTGCTACTGTCAGGTATCCGATGCGCGTCCTGCGTCTGGCTCATCGAAAAGTTTTTAGTGAAGTTTGACGGTGTTGTTTCGATCAGGGTAAACTATGCCACACACAAAGCGATCATCATCTGGAATAGTGAAAAAGTCAGCCTCGAGCACATTCTGAATGCAATCCGATCTATCGGCTATCTGCCCCACCCCTGCCATGGCAACGCGTCTGCTGATCTTTTTGCCAGAGAGAAACAGGATCTGCTGCTTCGATTCGGTACCGCGGGATTTTTTTCCATGCAGCTCATGCTCTTTACTGCCGGGCTCTATGCCGGATTTTTCGAGGGGATCGAGGCTCGATACCGGCTTGCCTTTCAACTCATTTCATGGGCTCTGGCCACACCCGTGGTTTTCTATTCGGGTTATCCCTTTATTTCAAGTGCTTTTCGATCGCTAAGGCGCTTGAGGCTGAACATGGATGTACTCGTGACACTCGGAACACTCTCGGCCTACTGCTACAGCATTGCAATGATCGCTTACGGAGGGGAAATATTTTTTGACACTTCGGCCATGATCATCACCTTCATTATTCTTGGCCGATTTCTGGAAGCGGGATCACGTCTAAAAGCGAGTAACGCCATTGCCGAACTGGCTGAACTGCAGCCACATGAAGCTCTGCTACTCTCCAGGAACGGCGAAACCAACATGGTGCCCATTGCCTCGGTGAAGATCGGAGATCGGATTGAGATCATCCCCGGCGACAGGATTCCGCTGGACGGCACTGTGGTTGAAGGTGAGGCGGAAGTGAACGAAGCGATGCTGACCGGAGAGTCAAATCCTGTATTGAAAGAGCCGGGCAGCAAGGTTTTTGCAGGAAGTTTTTCGATGAACGGTCGGCTCAGCATCAGCGTCACAGGCAATGCAGGCAACACCCTGCTCTCCCAGATTATACACACTGTTGAGGAGGCTCAGGCCCGCAAGGCTCCAATTCAGGGCATTGCTGATAAAACTGCCGGATATTTTGTACCGGCAACCATTGTTCTCGCCTTTGCCACCTTTTTCTATTGGAAGCTTACCTCGGCCAGCACCGTGACCGCTCTGATGAACGCCGTTTCAGTGCTCGTCATCGCCTGCCCCTGTGCCTTGGGTCTCGCTACTCCACTGGCCATTCTTGTCGGGACAACGAGTGCAGGAAAGAGAGGAATTCTGGTCAAAGGGGGAGATATTTTTGAAACCGTGTCCAAAACAACCATGGTGATACTTGACAAAACCGGCACCATCACTACCGGCAAGCCCTCCATAACCGACCTGCATGACTACGGCATCTCCCCTTCATTCCTGCAACATGTAGCTGCGCTTGAAACCGCTTCAGAGCACCCGACCGGCCGCACGCTTGTGGCTGCATGGCAGGGGGAACTCCTTACAACAGAGCAGTTCAAGGCTACACCAGGCAGAGGAGTCGCAGGGGTGATTGAAGGAGCCCTCTGGCGGGCTGGTTCAAGAGCCTTCATGGATGAGGAGAGAGTTCAGATTGATAATGAACAGAGAGCTCGCACCGCATTACTCGAAGATGAAGGCAAAACAGTGGTAATGGTAGCCTGCGGCAACAAGCTTGCCGGAGTGATCGGCATGATTGACGACCTTCGAAGCGATGCTCTTCCTCTGATTGAAGGGTTGCGGAAAAAAGGGCTTGCACTGAAGATACTGACCGGCGACAACCGTGGAGTTGCCGACTACATCGCAGCCAGATGCGGCATAACCGAAGTAGAGGCCGGGCTCGGACCGCTCGAAAAAGCAGCGGTGATACGCTCGCTGAAAGCGAAGGGGGAGTTTGTCATGATGGTGGGCGACGGCATCAACGACGCCCCAGCGCTGACAGAAGCCGATATCGGAGTCACCCTTGGCCATGCTTCCGGCATTGCTCTGGAGAGCGCCAGCGTTGCTATACTGGGCGATAATCTCAGACTTATAAACACCTTGATCAAAAGCTCTTCACAATGTTTTTCCATCATCAGGCAAAACCTTTTCTGGGCCTTTTCGTATAATCTCATAGCGTTGCCACTTGCCATGTCGGGAGTTCTTCACCCCATGATCTCCGCACTGCTGATGGTGGTCAGCTCGCTTGTTGTAGTAGGCAACTCTTTGCGGCTGAAAAAAATCTGACAAAGCTAATAATGAGCTCCACCTTTTACCTGATCGGCATAGGTCTTTTTGTTGGATTCGCCGCATGGCTTCTCTTTATCTGGGCAGTCAAAAGCGGTCAGTTCGACGACGCGGAAGCGCCTAAATACCGAATGCTTGACGATGACGACGAACCGGCAAAACAGGCAAAGCCCACCGAGAAAAAAAGCCCATGAGCAGCGCACCCTTTCTCGCCATGCTCCTTGCCGGATTAGCCGGAGGGTTCGGCCACTGCATCAGCATGTGCGGCCCGGTTGTTGCAACACTCACTTTTGGTGAAACGCGTCAAGGATTACGCCATCACATCCTTTACAATCTGGGGCGAGTCACCACGTATACAATCCTGGGTGGAGCAGCAGGACTCTCCGGATCATTTCTTGTCCTTGCAGCCTCTATCGAGCAACTCCAGCATACCATTATGATCATAGCGGGACTCTCAATAATCCTCATGGGACTTTCTACAGCAGAGTGGCTGCCACTCCCTCAAAAAAATAGCTGCAACCCCGGCAGCTCAGTCATGCAAAAGATTATGGCGCTCTTCAAGGTCCCTCGATCCATTGGTTCCTATTACCCGATGGGAGTCGTCCTCGGTTTTCTTCCTTGTGGCCTTACCTATACAGCCCTGCTGGCCGCTGCGAGAAGCGGCATGGAGTCAGAGTATCCCTTTGCCGGAATGATTCAAGGTGCCATAATGATGATGTTCTTCGGCACAGGAACGACCCCGGCGCTCATTCTTGTGGGAAAGGCAGTTAATACTGTCAGCAACAAAATGAGGAAACGATTTTACAGAATGGCAAGTATTATTATGATTATGACTGGTGTGTGGTTTATGGTGAAGGGGTGGTGAGGAAGTTTTAGACGATTTAAAATTTGCGTATTATATCACGAAGAGATTCAACTCATACAATACAAAACGCATGGCATCAGCACTTCCCTTGTTGAAGTGACAAATATTTCTACTTATGGCTTCTGGATTTTGATTGGAGAAGAAGAGCTATTTTTACCATACGCAGAGTTCCCCTGGTTTAAAGAGGCTCCTGTTGGCAAAATCTGCAATGTAGAACTCCATCACTCAGAGCATTTATATTGGCCATTTTTAGATATTGAACTTCCCATTGAATCAATTCGCAACCCTGATGCTTTTCCTCTCGTCAGCCGAGCGAAACCTTGACTCATTTCCGCACAATAATTGTTCCACAAAAAATCACATGTAGAAGAAGCTTTTTCCTACAATATGACGGAGAGAGATAACAGGCAAGTAAGAAAAATTATTTACGATCATTTTGAGTACATCGAGACACAATGGGATGATTTTCAAAGGAGACGTCAGCAATGAACAAACATCATGATATTGGGAACATAGAGTTTGATGGAGACTTTTTTGAGATAACTATTGATGGAGCAACCAAGAGATTTGAACTGAAAAAGATTTCTCCTCTGCTGCATCAATCTTCTGAAACAGAAAGAAAATCATTTGAGATTTCGCCATCGGGGTATTGGATACATTGGCCTCTTTTGGATGAAGATATCTTCATTGATGCGCTTTTGGGCATAGTCAGTGCACCTGCAAGGAACAGAGAAACGGCTACGCGGTGAATGCATGGGAGGTTATGAATACATCAATCCGGATGTATTCGCTCACCAAGAGTTTGTAGGGTGGTTTGCAGGAAATGGAGCACTTCAAATAACATCCAATAGCTGATTTCTCCAGCTAAGCAAGTCCAGCGATACAATAAAAAAAGACCGGCTCAACAAAGTCCGGTCTTTTTTTTACATTGAGCCTCAGTTCAAACCATTCAGTTTATTCCAGTCAGAACGTTTACTATTTTGGTTTGACAATTAAACGGACTATTTTAAACCTATTTTATGCGTACAGTGTTATAGTTACTCATACTTTAACACATTTTCTTAGCCTTTACATTTGCGGCTACCTCTGGTTCTCGTTTTTTTCTTTATTCCAGAGCAGGCAGACTGAATACGCAAGTAACTATATATGAAATATGAACATAGACAGGCGCCTTTTTCAACTCCTTAAAGAAGAGAGAGCGCCATTTATTTTTTCTTTGATTTCAGGAGTTATCGCATCGGGCTTACTGATAGCTCAGGCTTTTTATCTCAGCAGAGTCATTGACAGCGCTTTCATACAAAAAACCGGTTTAGAGAAGCTTTTGCCTCTTCTGGGCTTTTTTGCGCTTTTCAGCCTGCTTCGCATGGTTTTCAACTGGGCATCCAACAGTGAAGCCAACCGCGGAACGATTGCAATCCGTGAAAAAATATTCATCAGACTTATAGAGAGGGTAGGTTCTCTCGGACCGATCTACACTCGTTCGGTGCAAAGCGGAAGGCTCAGCACAACACTGCTTAAGGGCGTTGAAGCCCTCGATGCATATTATAGCCAGTATATCCCCCAGATCTTTTTTGCGCTTTTTACCCCTCTCCTGATTGTCTGTACCATCTTTCCCGCTGATCCGGTCTCCGGCTGGATTCTGCTTGCTTCAGCGCCACTTATTCCTTTTTTCATGGTAGTGATCGGAAAATCGGCAAGTGCAATGACGGAAAAGCAGTGGAAAACCATGAGCAGAATGAGCGGGTTCTTCCTCGATGTGCTGCAGGGGCTCCCGACTCTGAAACTCTTTGCTCAGAGCAGATCGCAGCGAGATACGATTGAAAAGACAGGGGAAACGTTCCGCCATGCAACCATGAGGGTGTTGAAAATCGCATTTCTCTCTTCGCTTACCCTTGAACTTGTAGGAACGATCGGCATTGCAATCATTGCTGTGGGCATTGGAATGCGTATGATGGATGGCAAGCTAACCTTTCAACATGCGCTCTTCGTGTTACTGCTCACGCCGGATTTTTATCTTCCTCTGCGACAGCTCGGCACAAAATTTCATGCCGGTATGGAGGGCGTGAGTGCTTCAAAAGAGATTTTTGCCATCCTTGACAGGAGCACCCCTGCCGGCGGGGATACAACCGGTTTCTTAAAGCAGGATAGTGCTGGGACGTGCCCTATTGTCTGCAGCAACCTGTCATACACCTATCCAGGAGCAACTCTTCAGGCAATTAATGGCATAACCTTTATCATCCCGGAAAGCAAGACCACTGCAATAATAGGACCAAGCGGTTCTGGAAAAAGCACAATGATCAACCTGCTTTTACGCTTTCTTGAACCAGGTGCAGGCAGTATTACCATTAACAACTGTCCAATTCATGATATTCCTCTTGAGAAGTGGCATCGCCAGATATCCTGGGTTCCACAACACCCTTACCTGTTCAACGCCAGCCTGAAAGAAAATATTCTTCTGGCACGTCCGAATGCATCGGAAGAGGAAATGAATGCAGCACTTACTAAAACAGGCCTTGCTTCTTTTGTTACCTCTCTTCCGGACGGACTTAACACAATGATAGGTGAACAAGGGTCGAGATTAAGCGGAGGAGAAGCGCAAAGGGTCGCTCTTGCGAGAGCATTTCTTAAAAACGCTCCCCTTCTGATACTCGATGAGCCGACATCACATACCGACCCTGAGCTGGAAGCTGCGCTGCGAAACTCCATGGAAGAACTGATGGAAGGGCGAACGACTATAATTATTGCACACCGCCTGGAAACAATACGCTCTGCTGACCAGATAGTGGTGTTGAGTCATGGAAAAATCACCCAGTGCGGAACACACGATGAACTCTTCACGGCAGGTGGCTTTTACCGTGATGCCTTGCTGCTTCAACAGGAGAGTTCACTATGAAAATATTTTTCAGATTGACGGCACTCGTCAAGCCATATTTCTGGTGGATGGCGCTTGCTGCTCTTATTGGATTTGCCACAACCGGAAGCGGTATTGGACTGCTGATGACTTCAGCTTATATCCTCGCAAAAGCGGCTTCACAGCCGACTATGGCAGCTCTGGAGCTCAGCATTGCAGGAGTTAGATTGTTCGGTCTTGCTCGTGGCGTGCTCCGTTATGCTGAACGACTGATCTCACATAACATCACGTTCAAGATTCTTACAAAATTGCGCTTATGGTTTTATGATGCCATAGAACCGCTCGCACCCGCAAGGCTCATGCACTTCAAAAGCGGTGACCTCCTGCAGCGTATTGTTGATGACATTCAAAGCCTTGAAAATATATATACAAGAGTTCTCGCTCCACCATTGACAGCAATACTTGTTGCTGCACTGATGTGGTTTCTTCTTGGAGTATACTCTATACAGGCAGCGCTACTCATCCTGCTTTTCCATCTTCTTGCCGGCATCGGCGTACCACTTTTCAGCGCCTGGTTGAGCCGTGGCGTACAGATAGGAATCATGAAGCATAAAACCGTGCAGCAGGTTCTTGCTCTCGATCTTTTTCAGGGCATCGGTGAACTTCAGGTGTACGGAAAACTCCCTGAACACCTTGAACAGTTGCACTCTGCCGAAAAAAGCAAACTTGAGCTCCAAAGAAAAAATGCTTTGATAGAGGGTATGCACGACTCACTCACCGGGCTTCTTATGAACGCGGCTGTCATATCCATCTTATGGGCACTTATTCCTGCCGTTTCAACAGGAGGCATAAGCGGAATTTCACTGGCTGTCATAACACTGGCTGTCATAGCATCGTTTGAACCTTTTCTCCCACTGCCAGCCACAGTCAAACACCTCGAAGCAGACAAACATGCCGGGGAACGACTTTTTGAAATACTCGATGCAAAGCCGGAAACAGAAGCACCTGCCACTCCACTTCCCTTTCCGTCGAACCATGACATCAGTGTAGACAGACTGAGTTTCTCATACCCTGAGAGCATGACGAAAACACTCGACAGCATTTCTTTTTCCATACATACCGGCCAACACATTGCTATAGTTGGGCCAAGCGGTGCAGGTAAATCAACGTTAACAGCACTCTTCATGCGCTTCTGGAACTGTTCGGAGGGAGAGATTTCAGTCGGTGGTTACAACATTTCACTGTTAGACCCGGAAGTGCTTCGGCGCAATATGTCACTGGTCTCGCAGCGAACATACCTTTTCGCAGAAACAATCAGGGAAAACCTTATTCTTGCTAAACCCGGTGCATCGGATGATGAACTTAAAACAGCTCTGTCTGCAGCGGGCCTGCCGCACTTCACCTCAAAACTTGATGAGTGGACAGGCCAGCATGGTATGAAACTCAGTGGAGGAGAGAGGCAGCGAATAGCCATTGCACGTATTCTTCTGCAAAACGCTCCGATAATAATACTTGATGAGGCTACAGCAAACCTTGACGGACTAACAGAAAAAGAGGTTACCGAAACCCTTAAGGCCATTACCTCCGGCAAAACCCTTATTACAATTACACACCGGTTGAAAGCAATGGAGCAGTATGACAAGATCCTTGTGCTCGACAAGGGGGCTATAACAGAAGAGGGCAAGCACCATGAGCTGATGGAAAAGGACGGCCTCTATAAAAGAATGTGGTCACTCCAGCATGAGGTGTCGGCAACTCTGATTTAAATCCGCCTCCATACAACAATCCGGCTCAAGGATTTTTTCCAAAATAGTGCAGACGCTCAGTATCAAAGCCTAATGATTTCGCACGTATAACCAATTCCTTCAAAAGCTTTGGTTCCATTTGAGGATCTTTGGACAAAATCCAGAAATATGCGGGATCACGGCCACAGACCATCGCCCAGCGGTAGCCAACCTTATCGAGCGCAATGATGTTGTAACTGGCATAAAAAGGACCGAAAAACGATACTTTCAAAGCTCCTTTGCGGGTATCCCCGACAAAAACACCACGGCCTTCAATTGTCTGCACCTCTCTTTTTTTTCTGTCATATCCTTTATTCAATACTTTAAGACTCCCGTCTTCAGAGGGTGTATATAACGCTGATACCTGCTCGAGATCCTTTTCAAACGAATTATCAATGCGGGCAACTTCATACCATGTCCCGAGAAAACGATCAATAGCAAAATTATCAACTACCGTAACCCCACGCGGAATACCCATACATCCGGCAAGAAGCAGTAGTAAAAGCACACACAGTTTTTTTATCATGGCTTTTCATGTTTTTATGATTCAGAAATTCGATTTCTACAAGCTTCTCCGGGATACTCTATTTCAACTGTTGAGTGAAAAAGCCCATAACGCTCCACAAGCATTCGGATCTCTTCTTTGAGCTTCATATAGGCTTCAACGTCAAGTTGAATATTGAGTTCCAAGTGCGCAGTAAACACTGAATGCTCGCCATCAAGCGACCATATATGAGCATGATGCACCGCATGAATATGCTGCAGCTGCTCAATCTCGCGGGTAATAACGGCAAGATCAAGTTCAGGCGGAACTGCCTGGAGAAAAACAGGCAGCATTGCCTTGAGATTTTTGATGACGCCTACAAGAATATAGAGGGTAATCAAAACGGCAAGAACGGGATCAAGCACAGGAAGATCCCAGAAGTAGAGAATAATGGCAACAACAAGTACTGCAACCCATCCAAGCACATCTTCCAGCAGGTGCAGGGCAACAACCCGTGAATTCATGCCCTTATCTTTTGACAGCTTTGTCATCGCAAAACCGTTGACGCTGACACCGACAAGAGCAAGCAGAATCATTCCGCCGGCATCCGGGTGATGCGCTGCAAAAATACGGGGTATGGCCTGAGCAAGAATAACAAGGGAGCTGGTGAGCAGCACCACGGTACTGATAAGCGCACCGAGAAGAGAGAACCGTTTATAGCCGTAAGAATATCGAGGGTTGCTTTTGCCATGAGAAACCTGTTCAAAATACCATGCCTGGCCCAAAGCAAACGAATCTCCAAGATCATGCACAGCATTGGCGAGAATTGCAGTACTCCCGGTTAACACTCCTCCAATAATTTCAACAGCAGCAAATCCAAGATTAAGAAAAAATGCAAGCTTTATGTTACCTGAGGCATGATGATGATCATGTCGATCATGGGGACAAGACCCTGAGGCTGTATTACTCATAAGATAGGGCGTGTAAGACCCGGGTTGCCGTTATTACAACTGACTGCATTCGGGTAAGACTCATACTGTAAAAATAGACCTTTCTTTTTAAACATAACAACAACCTTTCAATCAAATACTACAGTTTTTTTGCCATTTACAAGAATTCGGTGTTCGGCATGAAAACGAAGAGCTTTAGCAAGAACAAGACGTTCAAGATCGCGCCCTTTGCGGACAAGGTCGTCAAGAGAATCCTTATGGCTCACCCTTATGATGTCCTGAGCAATTATTGGTCCCTGATCGAGCTCTTCAGTAACATAATGGCTTGTCGCTCCGATGATCTTCACTCCGCGTTCATATGCCTGCCGGTAGGGACTGCTGCCGACAAATGCAGGGAGAAATGAGTGGTGAATATTAATAATTCGGCTTTGATAACTCTTAACAAAGCGCGGCGAAAGAATCTGCATATAACGGGCAAGCACAATGGTATCAATTGCATTGTCTTCAAGAAGGGCAACTTCCTGACACTCGATCGTCTCCTTATTCGCACTGTTGAGTGGAAAAACATGGAAAGGAATGCCATAGTGCGCTGCAAGCGGAGCAAGATCGTTATGATTTGATATGATCAATGGAATATCAACGGCAAACTCGCCGATACTGTTTCTCCATAGAATTTCAAGAAGACAGTGGTCGTATCGGGAAACAAATATTGCTATCCGGGTTTTAAGTCCGGTAAACCTGATTTTCCATTCAGCATCAAACTCTGTCGCCAGGGGTCTGAAGGCTTCCTCCAGTTCTGATAACGGCGTTGAATCACTTTCGGGGCTCCACAGTATCCTTACAAAAAAAATCTTTTCGACCGGATCCACATGCTCATCCAGATCAAGAATATTTCCGCCACACTGATAAACAAAGTTTGAAATACGATAAACAAGACCGGCCCGATCAGGACAAGATAAAAGTAAAATAACATTCCGGGAGCTTTGATCGGACGTAACCGTTGTTTCAGGGTTCATTATTATCATGTTTTTTTATATGCATATACGCTGATTCAAAATTTAATGTATTATTATAATCGATCGATCACTGAATGAAAATAAGTATTATTACCTCATGAACAGATCTTTTACGTGGAGTCTGACCTTTACAGCCGTTATTCTGCTCTGCATCCTCAGTTATATCTTTATTGATATTCAAGTCGCATTATGGTTTCATACTCATAATAACAGATTGGCTAATGAGGTGTTCAACGTCATCACAGATTTTGGTGAATCACAGTGGTATCTTATTGCAGGCTTGCTGCTATTTGCAGCTTTTCGAACTTCAAATCCCGCCAGAGCATATTCAGGCCTTTTTCTCTCCGTTTCCGTGGCAGTTTCGGGAATAGTTGCCGATATTATCAAGTATATCGCAGGTCGAGCAAGGCCGACCATCTATTTCAGTGAACATCTCTATGGATTCAGCTCTTTCCATTATGAGTTTGAATGGACATCATTTCCCTCCGGCCATGCAGCAACAGCTTTCAGTGCTGCAATAGTACTGAGCACTCTCTACCCCCGATGGCGCCTCCTCTTCCTTTTTTCAGGAGCACTGATTGCATTCAGCCGCATTCTTCTCGCACAACACTATATCAGTGATGTCATTGCCGGTTCATTGTTAGGGATCGTCTCCTCAATGGTGCTCTATAACCTTTATTTTAAAACAAAACTTGATGTCTCAGCATCCCGGAAAATCTGAAACTGCATGGTTTCTTGCTGCACTCGGATTTCTTATCCTTATCAGCTTCTTTTTAGGTCTGGGATCTGCACCGCTTTTTGATGTAGACGAAGGAGCGTTCAGCGAAGCGACGCGGGAAATGATGATCAGTAAAAATTATCTGACACCCTACCTGAATGGTGCACCCCGTTTTGATAAACCAATTCTTTTTTACTGGGTTCAGCTTCTATGCGTCAAACTGTTCGGCATTAATGAGTTTGCATTCAGGCTTCCCTCTGCGCTGGCAGGAACAGCCTGGGCAACTTCGATTTTTCTTTTTGTGCGCAAAGAATCCGGCAACCGTCAGGCATTATTAGCCTCGGCCATAATGGTGCTGTCGCTGCAGGTAGTTGTAATCACTAAAGCAGCCATAGCCGATGGAGTGCTGAACTGCTTCCTTGCAATAACAATGTTTTCCCTGCTCAACCATTTCAAAACAGGCTCAAAACGTTCACTTTATATAACATTTGCTACTGCTGGTTTCGGGATGCTCACCAAGGGACCGATAGCGATACTTATACCCGCTGCAGTTTCTTTTTTGTTCGCTATTGAGGAGGGATCATTTAAAAAATGGATCAGGATGATCTTTAATCCTATAGGATTATTGCTTTTTATCTGCATTGCACTTCCCTGGTATCTGCTTGAATACAGGGATCAGGGGATGGCTTTTATTGAAGGCTTTTTTGTAAGAGAAAACCTGAGCCGCTTCAACACCTCATTTGAAGGCCACTCAGGTTCCGTACTCTACTACATTCCAGTTCTTATTGTTGGAATGATGCCTTTTACGGGCCTGTTGTTTACTGTTATTTTCAACATTAAAAAGTTACTGTCTGACCGTACAAACAGGTTTCTGTTGATCTGGTTCGTATTTGTCTTTGTGTTTTTTTCCCTTTCAGGTACAAAACTGCCGCACTACATCATCTACGGCTATACGCCTCTGTTTATTCTCATGGCCAGAGCACTGACACTCAGCAAGCATAGTGAGCGTTTTGCAGCATTCCCCATGCTTTTTTTTGCTCTCCTGGCCAGCCTCCCTTATCTCCTGCACATTGCGTTGCAGAAAATTGATGATGACTTCTTCAGAGCAATCCTGATCGGGGGAACAGAACTTACAGGGCGGCATCACACACTCATCATGATTGCAGCAATCCTGTGTATTGCAGCAATTCAATTAATCCCTCTTCTTTCCCCTGCCGGCAAACTAATTTCAACAGGAGTGGTATTTTCTTTTTGCATCACTATCCACCTTATGCCACTTGCAGGAAATCTTATGCAAATGCCAGTGAAAGAAGCAGGACTCCTCGCTAAAAAAGAGGGTTATAAAACCGTAATGTGGGAAGTCTATAACCCCTCTTATTTTGTATATTCAGAATCACTTGCCGAATCACGTACCCCAAAGCGGGGCGAAATTGTGCTGACAACAGTCAAAGAACTCAAACATCTTCAAAATACTACCGTGCTCTATAGCAGATACGGTATTGTGCTGGCAAAACTGAAACAATGAAAAACTTATCATGAAGCTTTCAGTCGTCATACCGGTCATGAATGAGACTGAAAACATCAAACCATTGTTTGCTGCTCTCGCATCGTCACTTGCTGCTATTGAGCATGAAATTGTTCTTGTTGACGATGGCTCTACTGATTCCACTTTGGCTGAAATTCAGGCTAATGCTCCACCTAACACACATCTGGTTGTCCTGAACAAGCATTATGGACAGTCAAGCGCAATGGCTGCCGGTATTGATCACGCTCAAGGCGAGCTGATAGCTACAATGGATGGGGATCTGCAGAATGACCCATCTGACATTCCAATGATGATACAATACCTTCATGACCACGATCTGGATGTTGTAGCAGGACGTCGGACAGAACGGCAGGATGGCGTTATTCTGAGAAAAATCCCCAGCAGGATAGCTAATGCCATCATCAGAAATTTAACTCATGTGAACATCCACGACTTTGGATGTACCTTGAAAGTATTCAAAAAGGATGTTGCAAAAAATCTTGGGCTTTACGGTGAACTGCACCGATTTATCCCAGTACTCGTGCAGCTCTATGGCGCAAAAATGGGAGAGGTCGATGTCCACCATCATGCCCGAAAATTCGGGACATCGAAATATGGAATCGGTCGTACTATCAAAGTGATGAGTGACCTGTTATTCATGGTTTTTTTCCAGAAATACGGTCAGAAGCCAATGCATCTGTTCGGAAGCCTTGGTTTTTTCTCTCTTTTTATTGGAATCGCCCTGAACCTATACCTTCTGGCAATGAAAATTTCAGGCCAGAATATCGGAGGTCGCCCAATGCTATCCTTTGGCATAATTATGACCTTTATCGGCATTCAGCTCATTACCACAGGGTTCATTGCAGAATTCATAATGCGAACCTATTACGAGTCACAAAACAAGAAACCCTATATCGTTAAAAAGATCGTTGACAAATAATAAAACAGGCCTGAAAAAGCTGCTCAAGCCACTTCTCCAGCTTTTTGTCACCGCTCTGGCCATTTATCTGGTTCTTAAGAAAACCGACATTGCAAAACTTGCCGGAATCATCCAGGAGGCCAACCTTTGGTACCTTCTCCTGGCACTCTTGTTTTTCAATATTTCCAAAGTTTTCAATGCGATCCGCCTGAACCGCTTCTTCAAGGCTATAGGGATCGAGCTTTCGACCGTCTATAACCTTAAGCTTTACTATCTCGGGATGTTCTATAATCTGTTCCTTCCGGGAGGTATAGGTGGAGATGGTTATAAAATCTATGTACTGCAGAAAAACCATGATCTGAAAATGATCAATGTTTTTCATGCTGTGTTGTGGGACAGGATCTGCGGAATCTTTGCACTTGTGTTTCTTGCGATTGGACTCCTGCTGCAAAGCAGTTTCGCCTTGAAATTTCCCCACCTGACACTCTATTCATGGGTTTTACTCTGTGCAATATACCCCTGTGCGTTTCTACTGAATAAACTGTTCTATAAGCAGTTCATCGGGGTGTTCACGATCACTGCTATTGAATCAATGCTGGTTCAGGTAACACAGGTTATTTCCGTTTTTTTCATACTCAAAGCCATGTCGCATCATGCAAACTTAATCGACTATCTGGCCATTTTTCTGATATCAACAATAGCCACCATTATCCCGATCACCATCGGAGGTGCCGGCGCAAGAGAAGTAACCTTTCTTTATCTGCTGGGATCAATACAGCTCGAGACAAGTATCGGCGTGGCACTGTCGCTGATATTCTTTGCTATTTCAGCCATCTCATCACTTGCGGGCATTGCAACCAGAATCAGACACGAAAAGAAGGTACCGGAAACGTATACAATACCTTAAATACTCTCTATTCCTGCTTTTTACCCCTTACAGAGCTCAAGATCCCTTAGTTTAATCTGCCACTGCTCTTTATTATTCCACACCCGTTTTTCAACTGAATAGACCATGGAAAACAGGGGACGGGATTGTGCTGTGAGGTCTGTATAGATATCAGGACGGTCAAAACCTATTACCTCAAAAGTGCGGCCATTTTTATCCCTGACAAAAAACTTCACATGGCGCTGGCGAAGAAGCTGCGGACGACCGAAAAGAGCAAGCTCCTCTGAAAGAAACAGCGGTTCGCGGTTACCATGACCATAAGGAGAAAACTGCTCAAGCACATTGATAAAATTAGCCTTGATATCCTCGAGAGCAAGTTTTGAATCAACAACGAGTTCTTTCTGACGTTGTCCGATTGATAGAAGGTTGCCGCAAACTTCATTAAACTTTTTGCGGAATCCCGCAAAATTTTCGGGTAAAAGTGTAATGCCTGCCGCCTGCTGGTGCCCGCCGAACTGTTCAAGATACTCGCTGCACTCCTGGAGAGCCTCATAAATGTTGAACCCTTCAACACTCCTTACCGACCCCTTGATGAGACCATTCATTCCCCCAAGAATTACTGTAGGCAAATAATGCTTGTCGATCATTTTTGATGCTACGATTCCAAGAACACCCAGATGCCAGGATTCATCATACAGAACAATTGAAGAACAAAATGATGCGAAATGGCTTGCAAGCATTTTTTCAGCTTTTACCATTATATCGGCATCGGTTTCACGACGAAGTGAATTCATGCGATCCAATTCCTGTGCATGTTGCTCGGATTCGCCTAATGACTCAGAAAGCAACCAGTTAACAGCAAGATGAGCAGAGTGCATTCGTCCTGCCGCATTGATACGGGGTGCTATTCCAAATGCAATATGAAACATGCCAAGCTCAGCCGGAGCAACCTTCATGAGCGAAAACATCACCATTAAGGTACGCCTCGGGTTAGTTCTCATCCGCCGCAAACCTTCACGAACAAAGGTCCTGTTTTCATTTTCGAGAACAACCATATCAGCCGCAGTAGCAATGGCAACAAAATCGAGATATTTAAGCCAGCTTTCCTGATCAAGATGTAAATGATCGGAAATTGCATGAATAAACTTGAAAGCGACACCGCAGCCGCATAACTCCCTGAAAGGATAGGTGGAGCCCGGAACCTTCGGATTTAAAATGGCATAAGCAGGAGGAAGAACTTCCGGTTCATGATGGTCGCAAACAATCACATCAATACCATAACCGGAACAGCGGAGAATTTCTTCATTCTCCCTTATACCGCAATCAACCGTAATGATAAGCGTAACACCTCGCTCAACAGCAGAATCGATGCCTTCCGATGATAGCCCGTAACCTTCTGTAAAACGATCATTGATATAATAGGAAACAACGGCCCCCTGCTCTTTCAGAAAAAGATAGAGCAGGGCAGTCCCTGTAGTGCCGTCAACATCATAATCGCCATAGAGCATTACTTTTTCATGCCCGCTTATCGCCCGACACAGTCGCTCAACCGCTTTCTGCATATCCTGCAAAAGAAACGGTGATGGAAGATCGGCAATCGAGGAGCGGAAAAATTCTTTTGCGTCATCAAAAGTCTGAATGCCGCGGTTAAAAAGTGCTCTCGAAACAGGCAGAGTGACATTGATAGCCTCAGAAAGCGCCAGAACAGCCGTGTCATCAGGGGAGAGAATATTCCAGCGGTATCGTTTCATGAAAATGAAAAAAAGAGGGATGAAAGAGGTCAATGTACAATAACACTTCGGCCTTTCTTAACAAAAAACAGTCCACTCAACTCTCTTCTGATTTTGGAAGAAATTCTGAAAAAGTTAAAAATTATATAGTAATATATATGCTGAGTCAGGCGATTTACAACACACACTAACCATCAGGAAAACAGAGCATGAGCAACTTGATAACCATTGAACGCCACATCCTCGAACAGCAGAAGTACTTTCCGGACGCAAGCGGAGAACTTACAGATCTTCTTAACGATGTAGCATTTGCAGCAAAACTCGTTAGAAGAGAAGTGGTCCGCGCTGGACTGGTCGACATTCTCGGGTTCACTGGAAATGTTAATGTTCAGGGTGAGGAGGTTAAAAAACTTGATCTTTTCGCCAATGAAAAAATCATCTCCGCCATCGGTCAGCATGGACGATTTGCTATAATGGGCTCAGAGGAAAACGAAGGCATTATTATCCCGCCCAAAAATGAGACCGGCAGCTATGCCCTTCTTTTTGATCCACTCGATGGCTCGTCCAATATCGACGTCAATGTCAGCGTCGGAACCATTTTTTCAATCTATAAGCTCAAAGGAGATGATCCCTGCAAAGCAAGCATCAATGACTGTCTGCAGAAAGGATCTGATCAGGTAGCCGCAGGTTATGTCATTTACGGTTCATCGGTCGTCATGGTCTATACCACAGGCAACGGAGTTCATGGCTTTACCTACGACCCTACCATCGGCGAGTTTCTCCTTTCCCATGAAAACATCACCACTCCGAAAAGCGGTAAATATTATTCCATCAATGAAGGCTCTTACGCACAATTCAACGAAGGGACAAAAAAGTATCTGGACTACATCAAAGAGGAAGATCCTGCAACAGGACGCCCCTACAGCACCCGTTATATCGGTTCGCTGGTGGCAGACTTCCACCGCAACCTCTTAACAGGCGGAGTGTTTGTTTACCCACCAACAACAAAACACCTCAACGGCAAGCTCAGGCTTATGTATGAAGCCAACCCTCTCGCATTTATCTGCGAACAGGCTGGGGGACGGGCAACAAACGGCAGAAACCGTATCCTCGATATTCAGCCGGCTGAACTGCATCAGCGTACCCCGCTTTATATCGGCAGTACCGATGATGTTATTGTCGCCGAAGAATTTGAACAGGGGCTGAGATAAAAAGAGGGGCTAACGCTCGAAATTAACTGTAACAAAAAAGCCCCCGTCAGGGAGGCTTTTTTGTTACAAGCTATATTTTCAGATTACTCCACGGTCAAATTCAGGATAAAATATCCGTTCGATGCCAACTGTTTTTCCTGTCGAAAGGTCAAGAGACATGAGAACTCCTGAAAAATGCACATCATCTTCGGCACATTCATACTTATGAGGTGTCTGATAGAGCATCCTGTCCGTTGCAGACTTGATCTGCATGCCGATAACTGAATTATGCGGTCCAGTCATTCCCGCATCTGTGCAATACCCTGTGCCTTTAGGCAGAATACGCTCGTCCGATGTAGGAACATGGGTATGAGTACCAATGACAGCCGACACCCTGCCATCAAGATACCAGCCAAGGGCAATCTTTTCTGCCGTAGCTTCCGCATGGATATCCACAAAGATTAACCGGACATTCTCCTTGACCTGCTCTTTAATCTGCTTGATCACCCAGTCCGCCGTTCTGAACGGGCAATCAATTGAGTACATAAACGTTCGGCCCTGAAGGTTGACCACAGCAATATCACCCAGTCCATTTGGAAGTTTGTACACCCCATACCCTTTTCCGTAGGTACCTTTCGGATAGTTCAAAGGACGCAATACCTGACTATGTGTCTTCAGGGTATCAAAAAAGTTGAAATTGCTCCAGGTATGGTTTCCCCCGGTCACAACATTAACGCCAGCCTCAAGAAGCTGATTAAGTGCCTCAAGACTCATCCCCTTCCCATGATGCGCATTCTCACCATTACAGATCACAAAATCTACATTGTACTTGCTGATAAAACTTTTCAGCATCTTGCCAACCATCTGCAAACCCGGAGTACCAACAACGTCACCAATAAACATCACCTTGACAGTCTTCTGTGCCATACAAAACCTATTAAATATTTATTTTATAACAATTTGCAAAAATAAGCCAACCCTGTATAACCGGAAAACCTGGCGCATCAAGTAACAAACCCCGCAGTCAGGATTTTTTCAACCTCTCTATTTTCAATAGGAAGATACCGAAATGAAAAAGATAAAAAGGGATAGCGAATCTGTAATGTTGAGTTTATTTACTTTTCTAAAAGGGTATAAAACATACACACACTACACACACAAAACCCGGCTCCTGACCGGGCAATTACTCATGATTATTTCATTTTCATCAGATTACTTCTCGTGATGACATAACTGTTTGGAGAGAGTGTCCGGGGTACAGTCGTCAGGAAGTTCTTTAGAGTCAGATGGAGCGGAAACAGTTAATAGCTCTTCATTTTCCTGTTTTGGCATAACGTCTCCAAGTGTGGCGAGCAATCCGTCAGTAATATTGTGCGCTGCCTCAAAGGTGAAGTCTCTTGCTGCCTTCTCCATCCCCGCGTCCCCTCTACTGATTTCCTGAATTTTTTCAAGATGTCTCTGGAGTTCGTTCCAGTGAAACTTGACTTGATTAACAAGAGTCATACCATCAGGCATTAAACCAACATGTAACTGAAGGTCAAGCGCGTCACAATATTGTAAAATGTCACCAATCGTAAGGGTTACATCCTGCGCATGTTCAATTTTCGAAACCTTGCTCTGCGTTATCCCTATTTTTTCGGCCAGTTCCTTTTGGGTTAATCCGGCCTTACTACGAAGTGCAAATAATGTTTTCGCAAGCTTTCTGGAGTTCAAAGACTTCACAAAACTGTCGCACTCTTCAGCGCT
>Ga0118677_10005483_pt1 | contig 22151 bp, 12 predicted proteins | sample AliMusrvi5mmetaG_FD_86154 | JGI IMG/M metagenome (GOLD analysis project Ga0118677, IMG submission 86154)
CGTGTGCTGGTTGATTCGGTGCCCCGCACGCGCCTGCAGAACCTGCAGCGGGCCGATCAGAAGCGGTATCACGGCCACGTGCGGCAGGCTCGGAATCAGCAGAGAAACGATTGACAGGCCGACAACAATACGATAGATACCAGAGAGATACCACAACAGACCGTGCGATATCGCCCACCGGCGAGGTGACGTGTCGCGACGTGTTTGGAGGGCTACATGAAATTACGGAAGATGTACATCGACATTGACGGCGTGCTGGTGGTCTGGGATGCCGCGCACAATTGCGTTGAACTGGCCCGGGGCTTCGGGCGGCTCATGCGGTTTTGCAAGATCCACGACATCCAGCCCTACTGGTTGACCATGTGGAGTCTGTTTCCGGGGACGCTCGACGGCGTGAACTGCCTGCTGTGGCCCAAAACATGCCCGACGCTGGCGCATCCCGAGCCGGTGGTCTACGATCGCGCCAAGGGCAAGGCGGCGGCGATCGACTATGATAGCGATTTTGTGTGGATCGAGGATGGCTTCGGACCGGCGGACATGGCGGAACTCCGGCGCCACGGGGCGGCGGAGAGGGCCTTTTTCACCGATGGCCTCGATCCGGATTGTCTCCTCAAGTTCATGGATTTTACGCAGGAGAAGTTGCGTCTGCCGCCGATCGCGGACTGGGGTCCTGCATGGCAATCGGGTTTCACAACGCCCCGTGTTCCGGCCAACGAGGCCGACGGCGCGTGGAGCCAGGTCAAACCGTAGTCTCAACTGAAAGGAAAATGACAACATGGGTAACATGGCGAAGGTTTGTGCGGTTGGCGTGACGCTGGCCACGGGGTTTACGTCGGAAGGTGCCTCAGGTCTTGCGGATCCCGAGGCAGGTCACCGGACACACGACTTGATTGAGGCCAACATCGTCGCGACGCATGCCTATCAGGTGAACATGGCCTTGCAGACCGGCAAGGGCGATACGAATGCGTGGACACCCCAGGGACTCTCCACCAATGACCTTGCCGCGCTGATCGCGCATCAAAAGCAGCTTCTCGCCGGGCCGGTCGGCGACATCGTCGCGTGGATTCGCGGTCAGAACTCACCCTTCGATCCCGCCAGGGATTTGAACCCAATATTGGCATCTCCACTCCGACCCTCGGCGACAAATTTGCCGGTTAACGCGATGGCAAGAATCCTGGGCGAGCGTTCCGGGGAGTCGGGTGTCCGCGTCCGTGCGCTCGCGAGTCTGCTACAGATGATGCTGGACGTGGATCGCGATGGGACGCAACTCCAGGACTTGTTCGCCCTGTATACCGCGTTGGGATTGCCGGTGCATACGGCGCAACTCGGGTTGAAGGAAACCACCGACGCCGAGTTTCTGGCTCTGGCGCAGCGCCTTTCGCCGGCCCTATGCGCCAGCCCGTTCGGCACCGATCCGGCTGCGGTTCGCATTCTTTTTCGAAAAATGTGGAACTGGGGCCATCGGTATACCGGCGAGCGCGATAAGACCGTTCTGGCCCGCGAACTTATGGAGGAGCCGGATATCAAGGCCCTTCTGCCGCGGGTGCGCGCCATGCCCGCGCAGAAGATCGCCGTCATCGGCCACTCCTTCACGATGTATGTGCACTGGTCGTCGCCGGCGGCGTTCGTTCCAATCGTGGCGGAGATCTTTGCCCTCACCAATCCGAAGATCGAAGTCCGCCAGTGGCAGGCCGGGGGCATGAACGCCTCACGAGCCGACTGCCAGGCTTTTTACCAGGAGGCACTGGCCTGGAAGCCGGACCGCGTGTTGTTTGTCTTCGCGAACCGGGGACCCAAGGATCCGCCTGCGCTGGAGAAGATGGTGGCGGGCTTTGCCGCGCAGGGCGCTGCGGTGATGCTTCCGGACACGATCTATGGCGATGTCTCGGTGACCACGAAATACTACTGGGCGCCGGAGACGCTTCGCGAACTGGCAAGCAGGCGGGGCATCGCTCTGATTCCCGCCGGCGCGGCGATCGATGCGTCTCCCGAGAAGGGACGGTTCGTGGCACTGGACGGCATCCATATGACAGAGCCCTATCACCGGGTGATGGCGCGTACCTGGTTGCGCTTCCTGGTGGAGACGGAGATGAAGAGATCGCCCCAATGACCGACGAAGTGGCGAAGGCGCTGGCGCATCAGGTGGTGCATTAAATGGGTGCACACGGGCAATGGTAACATCGGGCATTCTTTTGGCGTGGATGGAAGGAGAAAGACTATGCGTTGGCTATTGTCATTGATGGTTGTGATGTCGTTGTCCGTATTTGCGCCGATCGCACCGGCGCATGCCCAGGGTGCGAAGTCGGCACCGGCTTCGGGCGGTGATATTCCGTTGCTGCAGATGGGCGGGAAAGCGTCCGGCGCGATCTGGGCGGTGAACGAGGAATGGGGCGGGACCATTTGGCGGTATTTTGAAACCTGGCAGACGGAGGCGGTGCGCATGGATGATGGAAAGCTCATCCGCGTTGACCCCTATAATCCGCGAAAGGATTACGATGCCAAGAAGATCGGGGACAACAGCAAGGCAGCCAATGAGCAAGCCGCTTCGACGTTTCAACTCCAGGAGACCGCCAAGACAACAGGATCGGCGTTTCCATCGGCCGATTGGATGAAACCCGATTTTGACGACAGTGGATGGTTGCGGACGGCCGTTCCCAGACAGATGGCATACCGCAGTCTGGCCATGGCCTGCTTGCGGGGCAAGTTCACCGTGAATGATCCGGCCCATGTGTCGGATTTAAATCTGGAGGCGTCCATTCAAGGTGGCGCGGTGATCTATCTGAACGGGCAGGAAGTGGGCCGGGCGTACTTGCCGGCTGGCAAGATTATGAATGAGACGCTGGCGGAAGACTATTCCAAGGATACATTGTGGTTATCCAATGGCGGCGGTGCGCCGATCAGCGAAGTGGACTTCTGCAACGGCAAGAACAAGAGCACTCCTGAACAGCAGGCGGGATACAAGAAGAGATCCCGGCATATCAGTGTCAATATCCCGGCGGCGACGCTTCGCAAAGGGGACAACGTGCTGGCGATCGAGATTCATCGGGCACCGGCGGCGGCGGAAATGTTTTCAAAAGTCTATCCCAAATGGATGTTCAACAGCCTGTCGGACCACTATTTGTCTTTCTGGAATCGCGCATCGATTGAGGAACTGAAGCTGACGGCAAAGGCGCCAGCAGGAGTGGTCGCAGGGAATATCTCCCGCCCGGCCGGCATCCAGGTTTGGAACTGTCCGATTACAGTGGACGTGAAGCCGGCCATGTACGGGGATCCCAACGAACCGGTCGTTCCGATCCATCTGGTTGGCGCAAAGAACGGAGTGTTCTCGGGGCAGGTGGTGGTGACTTCAACGAACGCGATCAAAGAGCTCAATGTGGTCGTGACCGACTTGAAAGGACAGGACGGGCAGATCATCCCCACGTCGTCGCTTCGTATTCGTTATCCGCGGTTCTACCGAGGGCGCGCATTCGATCCGCTTGAGGAGTCCGTCTTGCCCGAGATTCCTTGCTTGTTGACTGGGAATAACAAATCAACGGGTGTGACGGTTCAGCCGGTATGGGTGCAGGCGGAGGTCCCCAAGGAGGCGAAAGCCGGCGACTATGCGGGTGAGATGACGATACGTGCGGAAGGACTGAGTCCGGTTTCGGTGCCGATTCTGTTGCACGTGAGCGATTGGAGCATTCCCGACCCCAAGGACTTTGCAACCTATCTGGCGCTGGTGCAGTCGCCGGACACGCTGGCGGTCCGGTACAAAACCCGCATGTGGTCCGAGTCGCATTGGAAGCTGATTGATCAATGTTTCAAGATCCTTGGAACCGTTGCGACCAAAGAACTGAACATCACGCTTGTGCGCCGCACCCACTTCGGCAACGAACATGCGATGGTGTGGTTTGTCAAAAAGGCCGATGGAACCTATGAGCCGTATCTGGACATTGCGGAGAAGTACATTGATATCGGGGTTAAACACCTTGGAAAGATACCGACGGTTGTCTTTTACGTGATCGAGGCTGACGGCGATGGTTGTCCATGGATTACCGAGTTCGATCCGGTAACCGGCGAACTGAAGAACGAGAGAGCGCCGGCATGGGGCACGCCGGAGGCGGTGGCATTTTGGAAACCGGTATTTGATGGGCTTAGGAAGATACTGGCGAAGCATGGGATCGAAAAGTCCCTGTGTCTGGGGTATCAGACTACGGGCAACGGGCCAAACGCGCCGAAAGGCTGCATAAAAGATTTCACGCAAATTGCGCCGGAAGGCCGCTGGGTAAGCGTGGGACACTATTGGAGCGACGAACTCAGGCTGGAGAAGGGACCTCACGATGGCAACACGCCGTGGGGACGGGTTTCCATGGTCGTAGGCGAATACGGCGTCCGCTGGGATCCAGAGACTGACAAGCCGTTCTATGGCTGGCTCAATCCGTATCCGATTACGGCCTATACGCGCGGTTCGTTCTCCGAGGATTCGATCTTGCGCGACTATCGGCTTGCCTCCGAGATGATTCTGTTTGGCGGAACAGAATACCGCACGTTTTTCATCGCCGCATCCAATGGCAACGATGCGCATCGTGGCACCCGGGGATACGGTCCCTGGGGCGCCGATTACTGGCCGGTTCTGAACGGCGGAAAACAAAAACTCATCGCCCGCTACAACGATCCCGGTGCAGGCGCCTGGGATCCGCGTACCTGCTGGAGCACGACCGAATTGTCCGGCGGGCTTTCCTATCTTGTGGGCGATGGCATCAATGGGCCGGTTCCGGATGTCCGGACGGAGACCATGCGGGAAGGGCTTCAGGAGGCCGAGGCGCACATCTTCTGCCAGAATGCGCTTCTGAATGCTGCGCTCAAAGCAAAACTGGGCGCCGACCTGGCCGGGCGGTGTAAGGAATTGTGCGACAACCGAATTCGCGCGCTTCGTTATCAAGCCGAATTCCGGGCGTCTGGAACAGGCAAGGACCCATCACGAATGTACTTTCCGTTTAATCCGGATGCGTGGCAGAAGGATTCCTTGAAACTTTACGAAATGGCGGCGGAAGTGGGCAAGGCGCTGGGCAAATAGTCAAAGGGAGCCTGATGATGAAATCGATTTGGCGTTTTGTTTTGTGTTTTGGGCTGGTTGGGCATCTCGAGGCGCAAGAAACGATCAAAGTGCCGTTGGCCCCCGTGGCGTTGACAAACGCCGGAGTGGTGCTGTCCGCATCGAGCTTTAATGCGGAGGACACGGATTCTCCCATCGTGTACTACATGGCCTTTGGCAGCGAAGTGATCCTGCCAAAAAATGCATTGGTGTTTTCGGAAAAGATCCCGAATCAGAAGTTGCAGATCGGCGATACCGCCTGCGAGGTTGACTATCTGAACGGGAGCTTCGCGTTGAAGATCGGCGGGAAGGACGAGGTGTTAAGCGACGGCGCCGATTTGGGATATCAGTCGGTGCGGGTACCACAGCGTGGGGCGGCACCATACACTTTGGCGATTCCGCGCGCGGTTTCTTACAAAGACGAGGGGCGCCTGTTTTGCCGGAGTGGAGCGGTACAGGCAGGCACGGTGGATGGCGTGGAGTTGCGATTGTACGACGATGACATGGACGGGCGGTACGAGAAAGGGAAGGATGGCGTGAGCATTGGCGACCGCGGCGGCATAGGAATTTTCGGGACGATCTCCGAGTTGCTGCCGACGCCGACGGCCGTTTACGCGATCAAAGATGTTGCCAGTGACGGCACGTCGGTGACACTGGAGAAGTATATGGGGCCGACAGGCCGCATGAAACTTGAACCGGGAGTCGCGGATGTGGAATGCCGGTTGGCATTTGCCTCCGAGGACGGCAAATGTTCGTTCGGGACGCTGGCGAGCGGACAAGGCTCGACATTGACGTTGCCCGCAGGAAAGTACCGGTTCTTGTATGGATACGTGTACCGCCCGGCAATCCGGCACGTGGTTTGCGTGGTTCTGCCGTCCGGCAATGTGCCGGTGACCATTGGGAAGGACGAGGAGGTCAAACTGACATTGGGCGACCTAGCGAAGCGCGAATGGCCATGGGGCGATGGCATGGTGACCATGTCCTTTGAGCAGGTAATAGGTCTGGATCTTCTGGGTGCTGAAGAAGCCTGCAATGCGGGGGACTTTGCCAAGGGACAAAAACTACTCGCCGAGGTTGCGGACAAATACAGGAGCGGGCCGAACTACGAAGTGTCGAAACTTTGGATGGAGGAGTTGAGACAGCGGCTGGCACTGGAAACCTCTCCGGAGGGCGCGGCCTTGCACGAAGCGGAAGGCAAGTTGATGGCGGCGGTCAAGGATGGCAAATTGGACGACGCGAAGTCTCTGCTGCCGGAACTCCAGAATGCACTGGCCAAGATTCCGGCGAAATCTGCCGGCAGTTGGCCGTGCAAGGTGCACCGGCTGCTGGTCGGCACCATGGCCGGTTACGCAGACGGCACGTCGAAACCGGGATTAATGGTGACGACTACGGACCACGGCATGAGACCCAATCCAAAGATCGCTCCCGAAGCGGTGCAGACCGTGGATTGGCCGCCGCCGAAGCCTTCTTCGTCGCAGTTCTTCGGCAAGATATACGAAGGCTTTCTCCTGATTCCGGAGGATGGGGAATACGAACTTGCACTGGAGAGCTCGACTGGAGCGCGGATGGTGGTTGACGGAAAGATGGTGATCGACCACTGGATCCATCATACGGCGGCTGAGAAAACAGCGAAGTTGAAACTGACGGCGGGCGCGCATCCGCTAAAGATTGAGATGTGGGCGGGCCTGGGCGCCTTGTGTCTCCATTTCCGGTGGACACCGCCGGGGGGGCGGAAGGCCGTTGTCCCGGAATGGGCATTCATGTGTAAGTAAGATCAAATGGACAAGGAGCGTGAGTATGACTCGTTCAGCAATGCCGATGGGCTTTCTTCTGGTTGCGGCCTTTGTGTGCGCCGTGGTGACGGATGCATGCGCCCTGATTAATCCGAAGTTTACGCCTGCGCATCTGGTAAACCAATCCGTGGTGATCGCTCAATTGAAGCCGCTGCCGGAATCGGACGGCGGGAAGCTGGTTCTTTCCGTTGAAGGCGTGCTGAAGGGCAGCCTCAACAGCAAGACCATAGAAGTTGACCTCACGGCCACGGCTTATCCGGACCAGGCAAGGTTTGCCAGTAATGTGGCAAAGGAATCGGCGGACAAACTGGCCATGCTGTTCATCGGGGAAGACACGGATGAAGGAAAGAAGGCTTACATCCATATCGAGGGAAAATGGTTTGTGCTGGCCGACAATAACGACGCGTGGAAATTCGAGCAGGTGAGCACGCTGATGCTGTCCACTTGGAATGGCGGCACCGACATGCTGTTGAACTGGGTCAAATGCGTGATCGAGGATCCGGCGGCCGAGGTGCCGGTGCGGACCGGTGTCACCTGGGCGCGTTCGGTCCCGCCGGGAAAAGTTGCGGGGAAGATTGCGGCCGCCGTGCCGGTTGATCTCAAGGGGACCGGCGTGCCGCTGTTGTTTGTGGCTTCCGATGCCGGCGACAAACTGTTCTCCTGCGTTGACGGCAAGGCCGAGGATTTGACCGCCCAATACAAACTGCAGTCCAAGTCGATGGCATTTGCCTGGAGCGATCTCAATGGCGATGGCAAATTGGACCTGGCGAGTTGGGATGGCAAAGTGCTGACTCTTTACACCCTGGGAGCAGATGGAACGTTCACGGGTGCGGCAGGTGCCAAGGCGCTGGCCGAATGCATCGGGTTGACGGCATTGGATGTCGGCGTGGCCGGCAAGCCCGGATTGCTGGTGAGTACGTCGTCTTCTCCGTTGCTGTTGATTCCCGGCGTTGACGCGACGGCGCGCACAATTGTTGAAGGCGAATGGACGGGCAAAAAGCTGGGACGTGCCACGGCATGCCTGCTGGCGGACTTCGACGGCGACGGATTGCCGGATGTGGTTCAACCGCTTGCAACCGGTGGATTGTTCTACAAGGGAACGGGCCCGGGTTCTTTCGCGCCGCCGGTTGCATGTTCGGTTGCGGCAGGTGAAAAAGGAGGAAGGCCATGCCTTGGCGACTGGAATCAGGACGGACTGCTCGACATTCTCATTCCGGGCAATGACAAGTGCCGATTGTGGGAAAACCGTGGGAACGGTGCTTTTATGGACATGGTCATGCTTACCGGCGAGATCAGCACCAACCCGAAGGGATCTTCCGTTGCGGCTTGCTGCGGTGACTTGAACAACGACGGGCGTCAGGACCTGGTGATGCTCTATCCGGATGCGGCGCCACAAGTATTCTTCAGTCGTGGATATCGGTGTTTTGGCCTGTCTACGTCCATGGATCTGCTCAAAGGATCCCTGTTGCCGTCGAATGCAAACGGACAAGTCGCGGGATGTGTGGCGGATTTCACGGGCGATGGCGCGCAGGACTTGGTGGTGGTACTGAACGATGGACAGTGTCTGCTGGTGGTTCGCGCCGGCACCGGGGAAGATCGGTATGCGCGGGCCATGATATCGCCCAAGTCGGGCAGTGTCGGTCCGGTGCGGGTATGGGCAATGATCGACAATCGGGTCATGGGCGCATGGAACATAGCCGCTGGCTCGGCACCTGCCTTCATGTGCCGACCGGACGCCGGGCCGTTGAAGATCAAGTGGCGTTTTCCGGGGCAGCCGGAACAATCAAGAGACGTGGTTCTCGAGGGAAAGCCCGTTGATGTTCTTCTGGAGCCATCCGGCATGAAGAAGTAATGGAAACGGACATTGTGCCGTGAATGACAGGAAAGATGTGGTTATGAAACATGGTTTGCGACAAGGCGTGATTGGGGTATCCTTGGCGGTGATGATGATCGCCATGGGTTGTTCGTCTCTTACAACACATGTCAACCGGCAGTCCGAGCCTGAGTGGGTCGCGGCCTACACGTCAGATTTTGCGAATGCCAAGGCAACGGAGGACAACTGGTTCTGCACGGTTGGCGGCATGAAGTGTGACGACGGCAAGATGCTGCTGATGCCGGGTCATCGGAATAACGCCCTGGCCGTTCTCGATAGTATGTCGTTTTGCAGGAGTGTGCGCGTCGAAGTGACGGGGTCGGTTTCACCCCGTGAGAAGCCGGAGTACTTGAGCTTTAACATTTGTCTGAACACCACCGATGGCGCGGAAGGTGGAACCGGATATTTGCTGCAGTTCGGGGCGAAAGGCAATACGTGCAGCCTCCTGAAGAAGAAGGACGAGGTGGTAACCGCCACGATCAATAAGGCCATACGGCCCGAGGCTGGGAAGACCTACAAGATCGTCGCGGAGAAACTCGACAACCGGATCAGCCTGTCGGTTGACGGGGCGCAGGTGTTCTCCTACACCGATCCAACGCCACTGGAAGATCCGTCGCGCGGCAGTGTCGGCTTGTTCACATGGGCCTGTTCGCTGGCAATCGACAAGGTGACAATTTACACGAGAAAAGGGCATCCCGAGGACGTTGTTGCCCCCATGGTTGCGCCCGCAGGCGGAACGCCTGTAACGCTGCGAGGCATTCTGCTCTGGAATAGTTCTACGGTGCCCGATTCCGCTCAAGCCGAGCACCTTCAGGTTTTGTATGCGGTGGAGGGGACGCCTGAAATCAGCGCCGCGCTGGGAAAGATGATGCAGGAGTGCTGGCCGGGTGATGCCATGGACTGCGATCAGGCTCTGCGGTTCAACGGAGAGATTGACCGCCATCTCAAGTACTACATTGCGCCAGGCCAGAGAGTCATGCGTACGCATAAAGGCGACGGAAGCTATTCCCAGGTGCCAACGGAGTTGACGGGTGTCAGTACCGAAAGAAACGGACGAAAGTGGATATTTCCGACTCAAATCACGGCGGGAAAGAAGGCGAAATGCGCCTATCCCGCAAAGATGCTTGCCCCCGACAAGCCACTGACCATGCCGGGAAAGGATCCGTTGATCTTGAAGATGGGCGACAAGTTGTTTTTGAAGTGCGTGCTCCTCCCTGCGGGGCGTTTTGTGCATGGCTCGCCGTTCATTGAGAATCGTTATCAGGATGAATACCCACACGAGGTTGTGTTGACCCGGCCGTTCTGGATGGCGGAGATTCCGGTAACCCGTGAGATGTTCGAAGCCGTGATGGGCAACCTGCCGGCCGCCAGCAAGGCCCTGTCGAACCAGGCTCCTCAGTGCGCCGTCATGGATGTTCCGTTTGCCCAGATTGAAACGTTCTGCCAGAAACTTTCGGAATCCAATAACCGGAAGGTGCGGCTGCCCACGGATAGCGAGTGGGAATATGCCGCCCGCGTCGGGACGTCCAGTCCGTGTCTGCCGGAAAAGTATGTCGGGCAGGCCAGTTCGGTTGGCGCAAATGATGGCGATGGCCCGGTGCTCTGCAAGACGCCGGTCAAAAGTGCGCAACCCAATGCATGGGGGCTGTACGACATGGAGACGTTTGCGTGGCAGGTTGTGAACGATTGGGAGCGGCTCAATGCGCGGGTGAAAGAGGTCGATCCGGTTGGGCCGCCGATGCGTGGCGCCATCAACTACGGCGGCGGGCCGCTTCACAAGGACAAAGGCGGCAGATGGTTCGGCGTATACCGGCCTACGTTGAATGGCGGCGCCGCCCTGGCCGGACACGGCGCCGAGGGCGACGTGATCTTCCGTGTGGCCGTGGATGCCACTCCGGAAGAGATCGCGGGGATGGACAACGAAACAAAGTAACCCATTTCGGTTTGCGGCCACCGCGACAGCGCTGGCCAACGGCAATAACCCTTGCAAAACAAAGGAACAGTCGCATGAGAAAGCATAAATGGCGTCGCGTTTTTGCGGATAGCGAGACCATACAGCGTATTCGACCGGAGCCAACCGATGCGGATCTGAATAATCCTCACCGGGGGTGGGCCACTTTCCAGCGCTTTGCTGGCGACACACTGCAGCATGACGGTACCTGGCACGACGATCAGGGGCCGGTGACCTTTGCCAAGGGCGTGCCGCGCCAGATGCCGGTGGCCGGCGATCCACCGACCACCGTGGCCTACTGCCGCTGGCCCTGGGGTGTTCTGGAACCGCGCAAGGGCGTTATTCGGTTCGACATCCTGGACCGTGCGCTCGAAACCGCGATGCGCCGCGGGCAGACCCTGCAGATGCGCACCCAGCCGTTTGTGCATGCGGATCTGCCGGCCTGGTTTCTGGCCACGGGAATCAAATGCGAATCGATCGGCACGCATGCCGGTCAGCCGGTCCTGGAACCGGACGCGAACGATCCGCGCTACATTCGGCATTGGTCGGCGCATATCCGTGCGCTTGGCAAACGCTATGACGGCCATCCGGGGCTGGAAAGCTTCGATGTGTCCTACGCCGGGCGTTTCGGTGAATGCGGCGGCAATGCCTCGCCGGAGACATCCGCCAAACTGGTGGATGCCTACCACGCGGCCTTCCGGAAGACCACGCTGCTTTCCATGATCGGCACCCACGGCTGCCGCTACGCCGCCAGCCTGAACCGCCCGCCGTTCGGGTGGCGCGGCGACGGCTTCATGGATTTCAAGAATAGCGGCCGTGGCTCAGTGCCGGACCACCTTTGCTGGAATCACATGTTCGACGTCTACCCGGTCGAATTGTTGGACTCCGGGGTGGCTGAGCGCTGGCGCGTGGCTCCGGTGACCATGGAGCCGTATGCCACGCTGGTGCAGTGTCACCAGAACGGTTGGTCTATTGACTGGATCCTGGAGCATTGCCTGAAATATCGCCCGACGATCTTCATGCACAAGAGTGTGCCCGTCCCATCGGCGTGGCGGGATGCGGTGGACGCATTCGTGCGGAAACTGGGGTACCGGTTTTATCTCCACCAGATGACGTTGCCACTGGAGGCCAAGCCAGGGCAGAAGATCACGAGCACCGTGACCATTGACAACAAGGGCGTCGCGCCGATCTACCGGCCGTACACGTTTGCCCTGCGCTTCAGCCAGGGAAAACGGCATGCGATTGTCCCGTTCCAGCAGGACATCCGCTCCTGGATGCCCGATTATACCACTTTCCATGAGACGTTCAGGCTGCCTTCAACACTGCAACGCGGAGAAGCCAGGGTCTCCTGCGCGATCGTCGCACAGAGCCAGCCGGCCGTACGCCTCGCCATCCGCGCAGTTGAGCCGGATGGCTGGCATCCATTGACTCACATCGATATCCTTTGAAATGGGTGAAAAGGCATGCCTTCGACACTGATTCGCGTCGTCCACGTGATTTTCAAGACGCATCTGGATCTCGGATTCACAGACAGCGCCGCGAACGTGAAGCAGGCGTACATGCAGCGGTTCATCCCGCAGGCGCTGGCGCTTGGGCGCGAGTTGCGGGCGACGGGAGAGGATCGCTTTGTCTGGACCACCGGCTCCTGGCTGGTCTGCGAATACCTGGAAGCGGCCGCCGGTGCCGCGCGTCGGCAGATGGAGGAAGGCATTGCAGCGGGCGACATCGCCTGGCACGCGTTACCCTTCACCACTCACACCGAGATGATGGATGCCGGGCTGTTCCGTTTCGGTCTGAGCCTGGCGCGCGACCTGGATCGTCGTTTCGGGCGGCATACGATCGCCGCGAAAATGACGGATATTCCGGGCCATACGCGTGCCATGGTGCCGCTGCTGGCCGAAGCCGGCGTGAGTTTCCTGCACATCGGGGTGAACCCGGCCAGTCCGGCACCTGATGTGCCTGATGTCTTTGTCTGGCGTTCGCCGGAAGGCGCGAGCGTGATCGTAAACTATTCCAAGTCCGACTACGGCGGCTTCCTTGCTGTGCCGGGGTTGGACGAGACACTGGTGTTCGCCCACACCGGGGATAACAAGGGGCCGGCCTCTGCGGAGGCGATTCACAAGACCTTTGCCGATCTCAGGGCCCAATACCCTGGTGCCGAAGTGCGCGCGTCAACCCTGGATACCTTTGCCCGGCGGCTGGCGGCGTTCGCGTCAGTCCTGCCGACGGTCACCGACGAGATCGGCGACACGTGGATTCACGGTTTGGGGACCGACCCGGCCAAGGTCGCCGGCTTCCGGGCCTTGAGCCGCTGGCGAGCCCGGCACGCGTCGCAGCGACTGTCGTCCGAGGATGCGCTTCGTTTCAAGCGATTCAGTCGCGCCCTGCTTTGCATTCCGGAGCACACATGGGGTAAGGACGTTAAGACCTGGCTCGGGGACTATGCGAATTACGACCGGGCGAGTTTTGCCGCGGCGCGGCAGGCGGACGAGGTCAGCGCGCCACTGCCGCCTGGATTGGAATATACGGCCCAGTGGACTGCACATGCGGGGCGGCGCACTTATTCCGAGCTGGAAGCTTCATGGGCGGAGCAGCGCCAGTACCTGCGCGAGGCCGTTGTGGCGCTGGGTGCCGGACCGGCGGGGCAGGACGCCTCGTCGGAGTTGGAGAGACTGAAGCCGGTGCGGCCGGATCGGCGGGCGTATCGCGCCGTAGCCGCCGGAAGCGCCATGGTCTGCGGTTCCTTTGAGGTCACGGTGGATTCTCATACGGGCGCGTTGTGCCGGTTGCACGATCGGGTGCAGGGGCGCGACTGGGCCGATGCCGGACATCTCATGGGTGTGTGTTCCTATCAGACTTTTTCGGCGGTCGATTATGACCGTTACCTCAAGGACTATGTGGTGCGCTTGGACAACCCTGGGATCCGGTCGTGGGCAATCCCGGACAATTCACGGCCCGGTCTGGAGCGCAGCGGCGCGCGCAGTGTCGTTTATGCGGCTCACGTGGAGGGCGTGTGGCACGCACAGGAAGGCGGCGTGGATTGTCTGCTGGTGGAACTTGCCCTGCCGGATGACGCCTGGCGCGACGCCGGCGCACCGCGCGCCATTACGGTTGAATACCGTTTTCCGAAATTGCAACCGGTCATGGAAGTGGTCGTGCAATGGTTCGACAAGCCGGCCAACCGAATGCCCGAGGCCATGTGGTTTGCTTTCCAGCCTCCGGTCGCCGCGCCAGAGACGTGGCGCATGGAGAAGATGGGGCAATGGGTCTCGCCGCTTGAGGTCGTCCGCAACGGAAACCGTAACCTGCATGCCATCGATCGAGGCGTCCGTTACGAGGGACGCGACGGCCGGCTGTTGGTTGAAAGCCTCGATGCGCCGCTGGTCGCGCCTGGTCTACCTCGCCTCCTTCAGTTCGACAGAAGCCAGCCCCCTCTCGAACGGGGCATGCATTTCAACCTCTTCAACAACGTGTATCCCACGAATTTCCCGCTGTGGTACGGGGAGGACGCGCGCTTCCGGTTCGTTGTGCGGATGGAACCCCGGTGACCGTCAGGGTGTGAGTACGAAGCGCACCGGGTTGTTCTCCAGGATGACTTCCTTTTGCTGCGGCTTGCCGCCCGGGAACTGCCATTTCAAAGTGATGGGACCCGCTTCGCCGAAAGCGATCCACGCTTCCGCGGTGCCTGCAACGACGTTCCAGGCGCCAAGGCAGTGACCGTGCCGCCAACCGGTGACCAGCAACGGGCCGGCGTACGGACCGCCCAGCGCCAGCGCGCCGCGGGCACAACGGTCGGTCGTGTCTTCCGTCCCGCGGAGCAGGAGCGTGGCCTGCCCGTTGGCGGCAATGGTCACCATGTCCTGCGCCCCGTCGCCATTCAGGTCGGCCAGGCAACCGGCCTGAGTCCCGTCGGTCGTTTCGGGCGCTATGCCGGTCTTCGCAAGATCCATCCCGTTTGCCACACCGAAACTGCGGAATCCGCGATTGAACAATAGCCGCGGCGGGGCCTTCGGGAAGAACAGGACGAAGTCCTGGCGTCCGTCGTTGTTGATGTCGCCGGTCATACCACTCGTGGCTCCGTCGCTGTTATAGCCGCTTTCGCCGGTCCGCGAGCGTACTTCGGCAAACTTGCCGTGTCCGAGATTCTGCCAGAAACCGACGGCATCCGGACTGCACGTGACCACGTCCAGAAGTCCATCCGCGTCGAAATCGCCGAGGAAGAAACTGCCGGGATTGCCGCCCAGTGTGATGGCGCAGGGCTGAGGATCGTCCCATTGCCCCGGTGCTTTCCCTCGGAAGAAGCGGCTGCCATTGGCGAATAGTTGGAGCACGTCCGGCAACCCGTCGCCGTCCAGGTCGGCTACAATACAGCCACCGGCCGTCTTTAAGACCGCGGCTGGCGCGGGGCCGGGCAGCGGTTTCGGCGCCCCTTTGTCGCCCGGTTGCAGCACAAGCGGCATCTGTGGCGTGGCGACAATGACCCCGGGTTTCCCCTTCACGCCCAGATCCACGACGGCCAGTCCAAGACAGTCGCCGCCCAGATCCTTCTTGATGGCAATTTTGGACGGCGCTGAAAAGGTTCCATTGGTAGTCTGGCTGTGCAGGGTCAAAGTCTCGCCGTCCCAACTGACCAGGTCCAACTTTCCGTCGCCGTTGAAATCGGCCCAGAGCGCCTGGCGGGACTTGGCCGCCAGTTTCATCGTGGCGGTGAGATCCTTCATTTCCCTGGCCGTCGTGTCATAGGCAAATAGCCGGTCGCCGGAATCCGCGGCGATGAACAACGCCAGTTTTCCATCGCCGTTAAGGTCCACCGGCAGGGCGGCGTAAACGGAGCCGGCAATCGTGCCGAACGGCTTGGCGTCGGCCCATGTGACGCCTTCCTGTGCCGGTACGGCGGCTTCGGGATCGGTCAGGATGTACTTGACGCACAAGATCAACATGTCCGTCCCACCGCGCCAGGTCGCGCCCATTGCGGAACTGAGTTCGACCATCTGCCAGACGGCATCATTTCCGGTGTTGAAACTCACCCAATCGCCTTGAAGATGGAGGAATCCCTTCTGCCCTCCGGGTGTGGCATCCACATCCGCACCGCCGCCGGGAGCCGCACCGGGACCGCCCTGCGCCGGATTGAGATCGCCGGCGAAGAAGATAGCGGATTGTCCCGCGTTGGCGGCAATCCGCTGCGTCAGCGAGGCGGCGTGCTCTTTTAGAGGCGAGGCTGAAAGGTCGAACGTCAGCGTCTTGGCTTCCATTTTCCCCTTCAGGACCTGCTTTACCGTGCCAATGCTCTTCCCGTCTTTGACAGGCGCCAATTCGAGCTCCACCACCAGCGTGGACTGGTTGACCAGATGGACGGGCGTGAAGTTGGGGTTGATCAAGGCGGGTGCAGTGGCGGACAGACCTAAGATGAGGAATGTCGCAAGCAGTTTCGTCATGTCGTGTTTGGTTGTCATGGGCTGCTCCGTATTCAATCAGCTTGTCTAAGGCACTGTCGGTTACGACTGTTTCCCGTGTCTATTTCAATTCCGTCAGCAGGTCGCCGATTTGGCACCGCCACGTTTCGCACAGGGCGGTGGCCGGCGCCTTGATGCCTTCACCCACCAGCGCGCCCGAGTTGGCTCCTTCAAGTCCCGCCACGTCAGGCAGGAAGGGAATGGCCTGCTTGACGTTATCGAGGAAGGCCCTGGCCTTCCGTACGGTCTCCGGGTTGGCGTTGCCCTTGGCCAGTCGGTTTTCCAGAGTGACCAGATACGCGCCATCGGTGATGCCGTCCGCGGCGGTGAGGAAACGGCTCTTGTAGAGCATGCCGCCCCGCTGCGTGGCATAAGGCGCCTGCGGCGCGGCACCGTCGAGGCCCGTGAAGGGGTTGTACCACTCCTCGTTCAGGTACCCGTTGTCCGGACCACCTTCTCCCCAGCAGAAATGCCATTCCCAGCGGCCGGTGGATCCCACGCGCCAGTTGTAAAACCCCCAGGAGAGCCGGTCCATGCCGGTGTTGTACAACCAGAGGGTTTTGCCCTTCTGCGGCGTGAGCGTCATGAGTTTCGTGCTGGCCTTGCCGGCATGCGTCGAGATGATGTCGTGGTGATCCACCAACGCCGTATAGTCCTTGCCGGAGTTGTTGTCGCCCATGGGCGTGACGTACACGTTTTGTACCCCGGCCTCGTGGAGCCAGTCGGCGTAGGTGTCCGTCTGCTCCAGATTCCGATTCCAGGGATTGGGAATCTCGCGCGGTTCGTCCACCGACTGCACGGCCAGCGGCAGACCGCATTGCTTCAGGAACGCCGCGAAGGTCTTGGCTGAGTTCAAGAACAGGCCATGGAACTCGGGGCGGTCGAACTCGCAACCGGGCCTCCGATCGATCTGCGCTCCCAAGCCCATACGGTTCCGCCCGAGAGTCCGGCCTATGCCCAGGGCACTCGTCATGCTCATCTGGCCCGGATTCCTGCCCATGCCGACCTCTTTGGCCAGATCGATCAGGAAAGTGTCCGTGTGTCCATTCATGTCGGGGCCCGGCACTTCCACTCCGGTGAACCCGATTTCGCGCATGAATTCGAGCTGCTCTTTGATGACGCGCCGGGTCTGGGAGCCGTCGGCCGGCTTGTGCATGGCGTACCACATGCCGAAGGAGTAGGGCATGTTGTCTTCAAGCGTGAAGGGGTAGACCTTCAGTTTGATGGGGAAGGTCGTCGTGGTCGTACCGGCGGATACGGCGAGGCTGCCGGCGTAGGCACCGGGTCTGGCGTCCTTGGGCACCGTCATCCACAGCCAAAAACAGCGTGTGACGCCTCGTTCAAGAGGCACGGCGTTCGTTGCCAGCAGCGCCGATTCCACGGCATCGACGCCGCGCAGTCTGAAATCCTCGAAGAGCACGCGCGTAGCCGAGGCGGGCACGGCGCCGGCGCCGCCGAGGGCGGAGGGAACCACCGTTACGGTCCCTGCGTCGGCGAAGGCCGTGATCGCGACGCGGAAGATCAGGTTCTGCCCGGCCGCCGCCGCCAGATCGTAACTCTTGGTTTGCCGTTCGGCCGGGGTTGGTCCGGTCTGGGGCGAAACAGACGTCAACTCTGCGGGAATGAACGCCACGCTGTCGCCGTCGCCCGCCATCCTGGCCGGCATCTTCGGATTGAACGGCGGCAAGGACGCGGTGAAAACACGCACCCGTTCCTGTTCGAGTGTGCGGGCCATGTCTTCAAACGCGCTCTTTTGCGCCGCCGGCAGAACGACCATCGCGCAAAGTTCGAAATTGCAGGCTTCTACGGTGAGCCTTCCGCCCGTTACTTTGACGGCCACCTGGTGGACGGGATACATCTTGTCGATGAAGTCCTGCCACAGCGCGTTCGGGCGTTGGGAGTAGATCGTCTTCATAAACCGGTAGATGTACTTCTCTCCGTACAAGGCCGCCGTGCTGGGCTGATCTTCGAAAACGACCGTGTCGCCTACTTTCAGAAGGTACTTCGGGTTCTGGATATCCGTGCGAATCACGGGTCCGGCGATGAGCCATACCCGGTAATCGCCGTCCGCCATGGCGGCTTCAAATGTGTACGGGCGCCCCGACGGCGAATAGACGCCGGTGCCGGCCAACGGGTCCGGCCAACGTTTGCCGCAGTCCTTGAGATCGTTTTTGGACGTAAATCCCTTGGCTCCATCGAAGACGGCTGCAGCGCGCAGAACCGGAAAGCCTTCCATATCCGGCGCGGCCCCGAAGTTGAAGGCCTGGGCGCCCTCAGGCAGTTTGACTTTCATCTTCAGGCCAAGGGCGTCTTCTTTCAGAAGACGGATGTTGTCCACACGCCACACGAGGTCATGATCCTTGGGAGTCTTGAACTGAAACTTGCAGACTCTCAAATTCCGCATGTCGATCTTGTCCTTCGGTTCCAATTCATCCCAGCCGCGACCTTCCTTGCCGTTGCGCTTGGCGCGGTTGATGGGTATCAGGATCGTTTGCTTCCCGGGCACGACGTGTGCCTCAAGTCCGCAACGGGTGGGATACCCCTTCGTCAGAGCATCCCAGAGTTCCAGGGTGAGATCCGTGCGATCCTCGCCCAGGTTATTTACATCCATGGCGAAATAGTCGTAATCGGACCAGCCCTGCCGCTTGTCGCCATTGAAATGAACCTCGGAAAAATCGCCGCCTTTCTTGAAGGTCATGCGGCAGCAGCGCTTGCCGCTGGTCACGCCATCGTCCTGGGAGAGGTCGAACGCGGCATTTTGCGAGCCCTGCGAGATGGCGGCGATGTCGGAATCCTCTTCGAAATCGAACAACACCCGGATACCATCCTGCCCCGCTCGAGCTGACGTCAGCATGGCCAGACCGAATACCACTGCCAGTTTCAATCCATTGCGAATACTTGTTCTCATACCGTCTCCTTTGATGTCAAAATGAACCAGGCGCTGTGTGCGCTTCACCATCCGAAGCACGAATAGGAGCAGCCCCACTGGGCGGACTTCGTGGCTGCCACTTTGGCCAACGCGATCAAAGCATAGGAGGTGACGCGCAGGTCAACATAGTCTGTCGGCTTGCTCCTTTTGTCGTAGTGCTTGGCCATATCCTCGCCAACATAGCCGCCATGCAGGATCGGTTCCTTGGGTGCCAGGTACTGCAGCGCAACGGTCTCGGCCGCATAGTCGGCAATTTGTGGCAGGTACTTGGGGTCGCCTGTCAACCGATACACGTCGGCGAGGAACAGGGCTACGCAGGGGTAGACGGCCAGCCTGTCGGGCCGGGCGGTCGTTCGCAGCCAGAAGTCGGCGGAGCCCACGGCCGCATCCCGATAACGTTTGTCGCCGGTCACCGCGTAGGCCGACAGCAGCGCTACGCCCAAGCCGTCGTCGTTGATGAACACGCCGGCCAGTGCTCCCTCGCGACGCACGTGGTGGGAGTTTTCAGCGGGCATGTCGGTCCCGAAGGCGCCGTCGGAGCGGACATAATTCTCGATAATGCGGTCAGCGAAAGGAATGACGCCCCGCTTCAGATAGTCGCGCTTACCCGTCAGCGCGTACAGTTGCGCGAAGACCAATGCTCCAGCGTAGAAGGTGAAACTGTCTCGCGACTCGACGCGGTTCTCCTGCGGCCATGCAAGGCCCAAGGGCCACCAACCGAGTTTCATCGCCCGAAGGAGGAAGTCGGTTCCCTCGACGGCCCGGGTGAGGAAGCGCGGATTTTGGGTGACGTGGTAGCCGGCAAGGAACCCCTGGATGGCCTCCATGCCGTCGCGCGTCGCGGTGTGCGGGCCTTGGGGCGAATCTTCGCGGAACGCGCCGCGGAAGTTCTCGTATCCGGGCTCAAACACCTGCAAGGTGGCCACGTAGTCCATGGCGAGATTGGCGGCGGCCAGATGCTCCGGTTTGCGCGTCACCAGGTAGGCGCTGTAAAGGCCTTGCGCGGCGCGGGCGGTCTTCCAGCACGTGGACCAGACTTGCGGCTGCTTGGCCCGCTTCACCGGGTCGATCAGGATATGGTAGGGAAAGCGCCCTTTGTTGGCGTTCCACGCCGGCCAGACATCAGTGATTTGATTGCGCGCGGCCCAGTCGGCGGCCAGCGCGAGGCTCTTGAGCGCCTGCCGTTTGAGCGGCGCCGGGTAATCCGTGAGTCGTTGTCGCAAGGTCATGTGCGTTCAGTCCTTTTTGCTCTGGGCGTTGTTTGACGGCTCCGGGGCGGGCCGATCGATGCGCCCGGCTTGAACACGCTCGGCACGGCGATGCTGACGCCGCCGATGCCCCCGTGCCGGATCCGTTCGAGGAGCCGTTGCACGCCGAGACGCGCCATGCGTTCGGTGGCATAACTGCAGGTGGCCAGTTCGCCCGCTTTGGATTCGGCCGCACTGTTGCCGAACCCGATCACGCTGAGGTTGCCGGGCACCTTCAGCCCCCGTCCCCGGCAGGCATTGATGATGTTCACGGCGAGCGAGTCGCTGAAGGCCACGACGGCCGTCATCGACGGGCAGGTCTTCCGAATCTGGCCGACCCACTGGCTCGCCAGATCCGGTTCGTACGGCAGTTCGAAATAGCGGTCCTGACGGAACGCGAGCCCGGCATCCTCGAGGGCGCTGCGATAGGCCAGGCACCGGCTGTAGGAATCCTGGACCAGTCTGAAGCCTGACGGCCCCGGTGTCTGGACGAGCCCCCCTACATAGCCTATATCGCGGTGCCCGAGGCGTATCAGCTCCCGGACGCCGTCGTAGACACCTTGAAAACTGTCGATGAGCACGTGATCGATGCCTTGCAGTGCCAGGTGCGTTTCCATGACCACCACCGGGCGTGCCACATCGACCAGCGGAGCGAGGCGATTGCGCGCGACACCCGGCATGACGATCAACCCGTCGATGCGAGCCGCCGCGGCCAGCGTGCCGAGACTGGCACCGTGGGCTTCGGCCTCTTCGCCGTGCAGGGTCTGCACCTGCACGCCGCGCGTCGCCGCCTCGGTGCAGAGTTGGGAGAACAGTTCTTTGTGCAGCCCGGTCTGGATCATGTCCCAAACCATGATCCCAACCCGCGGCACGCCGGCCTTGGTCCAATGCCGGGAATCGGCGACAAACGACCCGACGCCCCGTCGGCGTTGGACAAAGCCTTCCGTCTCCAGCCGGCCGAAGGCGCGGCGCAACGTCGTCCTGGAAATACCCAGCACTTCGATCAGGTCCCGCTCGGGTGGAAACGCCACGCCTGGCTGTAATTTGCCTTCGATGATCCGGGCCTTGACCTCCGCGTAGAGCTGGTCGCAGTAGGGCACACCGAGGTCGGCGTTGAGTACGATCGTGCTGAGGAGGGTTGACATGATGAGCAGGATATCATAGATACCAGAGAGATACCACAACAAATAAGAGCGGCGAAAAAGCAAAGTTCTAGGGAGCCATGACCATCTTGTTCGATGACCGTCTTGAGATGCCGGCCGCCAGTTTGGGGCCGGAGAACCCGCTGCCCAGTTTCAGGCAAACGGAACGGGTGGAATTTCACCACGATGACACCGTTCCGCCCGCCGTGGCGGCCGGCGTGCGATATGGTGACTTGCGGCGTGTGCTGCCGTATCGCATGCAGGACGGCTACGATCGCGACCGGAAACCGACCGTGTTTCGCGCGGTCGTGCTTGAGAACGAGCGGTTGAAGGCCACGTTCATTCCGGTGCTGGGTGGTCGGCTATGGGCGCTTTACGACAAGGCAACCGCCAGGGACCTAGTCACGCGCAACCCGGTTTTTCAACCTGCGGCTTTGGCGGTGCGCAACGCCTGGTTTAGCGGCGGAATCGAATGGAATACCCCGTGCCCCGGCCACACGCTGCTCACCTGCTCGCCCGTGCATGCCGCGCGCGTGGCTTCAGCCGGCGGCTATCCGGTCCTGCGGCTTTACGCGTGGGATCGCGTCAAGCGCGTCCTGTGGGCGGTCGATTTTCATCTGCCGCCGGAGTCGCCCTTCCTATTCGCGCGCGTGCGCCTGCTGAACGTGCATGATCGCGAGATTCCGATG
>Ga0118677_10005484_pt1 | contig 22149 bp, 14 predicted proteins | sample AliMusrvi5mmetaG_FD_86154 | JGI IMG/M metagenome (GOLD analysis project Ga0118677, IMG submission 86154)
TATACTGTAACTGTAACTGACGCTCAGTCCTGCCAGGCCAACGGCCAGGTTCAGATCACCGAACCACCGGCTTGGTCAGTCGGCATCACAGGACATGCCTATGCATGCTGCAACGCCAGTACCGACGTTGATTATACTGCTGCGGTATGGATGTCTGAACAAATTCAGAATTGTCCCTGCAATACCTATGAATGGGTTGTTGTTGGCGGTGTTATCACATCCGGCTGGAATACCAATCATATTTACGTACATTGGAATTGCTGCTCACAAGGTTCGGTCACAGTGACCGCCACCAGGTCATGCGACAATTGTATGGTTTCGAACACCAAACTGGTTACTGTTTCGTTGCCACCTGCACCTGTCATTTCAGGACCAGCTTCCGTTTATGCACACCAGAATCCTGTCGGACCTCCTGCAACCACCTATTGCACGCCTGATTTCCCGGGTCATCTTTATACCTGGTCAGTTGTCGGTGGTACCGTAATCTCCGGACAGGGCACACATTGTATTTCGGTACAGTGGGGTGCATATCCTGCCTGCGGCTGCGGCCAGGTTTCTGTTTGCGAAACCGACACCTATGTAAGTGGTTGCACACAATGTCCATCCAATGGTTGCACAGGTTGTGCTTTCTTGGCCATCACCATTCTGCCGAACAACAATCAGAACCTGGATGGTACGGTTATGTACAAAAACGCTTACAACACTGCGCTTAACGGAGTTACCATTAAACTGCGCGATCCGTCGTCGGGTACCATCATTGCAACCACAACGACCGGTCCGAACATGAATCCTCCGGGATACACCGGTGATCCTGGCTACTTTGCCTTCACCGATGTACCGACAGGTACATACCAGCTCGAAGCTTCCTTCCAGGGTAACTGGGGCGGAAACAATGCAACGGATGCTCTTCTCGTCCAGTTGTATGTGGCCGATCCGATCAACAACCCGTTAACCGGTCTCAACAAAGTGGTTGCCGATGTCAATGCAAGCCTTACCTGGACAGGTCTGGATGCCTTGTACATCAAACTGCGTACGGTTGGTGCGATTACCTCGTACCCGGCTGGTGACTGGAGCTTTGAAAACAAGACCGTTCTCGTTTCGCCGACCCTGCTCACTCAGAACATCATGGGTCTGTGCGTTGGTGATGTCAATGGTTCCTACATCCCGGTTGGCTTCAAGGAAGCTTCCTTCCTCACTGCAGTGGAAGACGGCTTACAGACCATCCCGGTGAACGAATCATTTGTCTACAACATCCGGAGCAATTCGGCTGCCGACCTCGGTGCCATGACGCTGTTCATGGGATACGATCCCGCCCGCTTTGAAATCGAAGGCGTGAACACTTCACTCGAAGGAATGAAGTACGTCATCGACAACGGCAAGATCGCGCTCGCCTGGTCAGATACGAAGGCACTCTCCGTAAAGAACAATGATCCGGTTATCTCCCTGAAGATGAATGCTAAAGAACCTGTTTCACAACCGACACAGATCTTTACCCTCATCCCGGGCAGTGAATTTGCCGATACGAAAGCCAACAGGATCGAAAACTTCGATCTGAAGTTCGCCAACGTCGTCACGCCCAACGGCCTGAACGAATTCAGCATGTTCAACTATCCGAACCCGTTCAAGAACACCACGAACATCGTCTACACGCTGCCCGAATCCGGCAAGGTACGCCTGGTACTTACCAACATGTATGGTAAGACCCTGCGCATCCTCGTTGACGGAGTTGAGGCCGCCGGTTCCCACACGTTAACTGTCAATCCGTATGACAATGGTCTTACCCCGGGCGTATACCTGTATAAGATCGAAGTCACCGGTGCAACAGATACCTACGTGAAGGTCAACAAGATGCTGTTCACACGGTAAACCCCATTTGGAAAGAAGGCAACTTTTCACTAATTTTGTTGTCTTCTTTCCATCTTACTTAATCCAAGTACAAATACAATATATTATATAAAGCATGTTTACACTTCCGGCATCGTTTAATGCAATGAAAAGAACCACCTTCGTGGTGGTTCTTTCATGCCTTTTCGTTGCTTCCCTGACTGCGCAGGCCCAGACACTGACCCTCGGTTCAGTTCAGGCCTGCGCAGCACCGGAAGTGCTTGTTCCCGTTACCGGCGCGAACCTGCCGGATGTTGGCTCACTCACCCTCTTCATTACTTTCGACAGCACCCGTCTTACCTATAAATCCATCGACAACATCGATACCCAACTCGGCGGTATTGTTTATTCGCTCAACACCACCCCGTTCCAGCTTGCAATTGTATGGAGCAAGATTACCCCCGCACAATTCATGCAGAAGAAACTTTTTGACATCCGTTTTTCATTTAAAGGCGAAATGGCACCCGTTACTTTCAAATCCTCCTGTGAAGTCACCAACAGCCAGCTCCAGATCCTTACCGTCAGCTTCCTCAACGGATCCGTTGCATCCGGTCTTCCGCAAATCACCCGCCAGCCGAAAGACACCATGGTCAGACCCTGGGCGCTTGCCAATTTCAGCACCCTGGCTGGAAATGTCCAGGGCTATCTCTGGAAAGTGAGCAGCGACAATGGTCTTACATGGTCATCCCTCTCCGATAACCAGATCTACGCCGGAACACAATCAAGCCAACTGACGCTCAAATATGTTCCACCAGCATTCAATAAATACAGGTACCTCTGCAGCCTGAACAACCAGGGTTGCAACACGGTCACCGGGCAGGTCACCCTTTCCGTCGACTCGGTCGCTTCGGTCAGGGACCTCGCAGGTGCAAATGATCTTTTATTGCAAAACAGGCCAAACCCTGTAACCAGTTTAACCAACATTGAATACACCCTGCCCGAAAATGGCAGCGTGATCATTGAAATCATGGATTTGTGCGGCAGGATTATTGCAAATCCCGTGAGGGAACCGCAATCAACAGGAATTCACAGCATCTGTTTTGATGCCACCCGTCTACAACCGGGACTCTATTTTTACAATCTCCGGTTCAGGAATGAAAAGTTAAATTATATAACATCAGGAAAATTAATCAAATCAAGTTAACAAGGAATAAAAAATGATGAACCTATACTATTCAGCAAATATTAATAAACCTTATACTTTTGACTTATGACAAAAAAAATTACATTGATGATGCTCTTCCTCGTTTTATTCGGAGTTGCATCGTTTAGTCAAACAGCATCCCTGGCAACGGTTACCGCAAGCCCCGGGCAGAATTTTCCGGTGGCCCTGAACGTAACGGGGTTTACCGGCATCGGTTCGATCACCTTTAACATCCAGTTCGACCCGACCGTCATGACCTTCACAGGGATTACTTCACCTGCTCTCACAGGTTTTGTTGTTGGTGTAACCGGCAATACCATTAATATAGTCGGATCATGGTCCCCCTATGTGACGGTTGGCGGAGCCGGTTCCGGGAAATTATTCGACATGAATTTCACCTACAACGGCATGACCACCAGTCCCCTGAATTTCCTGGGAACCTGCCAGGTTACGCAAGGTATTACAACGATCTACCCCACCTACACCAACGGTTCGGTTAGCATGGCAGTCGTTCCCCAAACAGCAACCCTGGTCGGCACCACGGCCTCAACAGGCGGCAACGCCCCGGTGGTGATCAAGTACGCAGGCATGCCCGGCGGAATCGGGTCCATCACCCAGAAGGTTCATTACGATCCGACCAAACTGAATTTTATCAGTGTAACCGGCGTCGGAACCCTGGCCTCCGGACTGAACTACAACGCCAACATCAGCACCGGCCTGATCACCATCACCTGGACCAATGTAGGCGGCACCAACATCAACTGGCCCTCCAACGAATTCATCCTCAATTTTGTCTATATCGGGAGTACGGTCACCAACGTTGATTTCCTCGGCGGTTGCATCATTACCACCACAAGCCCGGTTGTAACGAATGTTCCTGTTGCCTATTACGGGGGGATTGTCTCCCTGGCCGCTTCAACCGCAACGGCAGTGCTGGGATCGGTTCCCGCCGCCCTCCAGGGACAGGATTACGAAGTGCCCCTGACCCTTTCGGGGTTCCCGACCGGCGTTGCCGGCGGAACACAGGCCTTTACCCTGACCATCCCTTACGATTCCCCCAGGTTGTCCTATCTCGGCATCAAGAGCCCCGCACCATCAGGCCTCGTGGTGAGCCAGGGATCAGGCACCCTGACCCTTGCCTGGACCAACCCTGCCGGACCGAACGTTAACGGAACCTTCCTCACCCTGAAATTCAAGTACAATGGCATCGGCACCGCAAATGTAAGCTTTGGAAACGGCTGCGTCTTCAACACCTACAATGCAGGCCTTGTTGGAACTGTGCAGGTGGGCTATACCAATTCCACGATTACCCCCGCAGTTGTTGTTCCTAATGCAACCATCGGATACAACCAGGGAACTGTCGGCGCCAATGTGCTGGTTCCGGTTAATTTCAGCGGACTGCCCACCAATATGGGAGCCGTAACCCTGGTCATCGCCTACGATTACAACAGACTTACTTTTATTGACGGTCAGAACTACCTGCCGGGCACCAACATCAAGCTCGACGGTACGAACCACCTCATCAGGATCGCCTGGAACGCATCCAGCGCCGCCAACATCAACGGCAAGTTCCTCGACCTGCGCTTTACCTATAACGGCGGTGGCGGTGCCTGCGGGGCTCCTGTGAGTTTCGCCGACGGCTGCGAACTGGCCAACTGGAGTGCCGTGATCGTACCTGCCAACTGGCACAACGGCGGCGTAAACCTCATGTTCAAGGTGAGCGGAATTTTAACCTATAACAGCGACCCGAATCCGCCGATCCCTTTGGTTGGATTCACGGTTCATTTATTGACGAACCCGGGCAATGTTGTTGCTGGTTCTGCCACAACAGATATCAACGGATATTATGAGATTTGGACCTTTAATGGAAACTACACGTTAGACGCAATTGCACCACCGGGTTATGCATGGTATGCCGACCTCGATGATGTTGTTGCCATGTTCAACTATGTCGGCGGCACCGCGTTGCCGGACACCAACCCCCTGAGAATAAAATCGGGCGACGTAAACCAGAACGGCGACATTGATCTTGACGATGTTGTAGACGTATTCTATAAGGTTGGGGGAGAAATCCTGCCAGATTACACCGCACCAGACTGGGTGTTTGGCAATCCTACAGTTATCGTAAACTGCGCCAACGTCAACCAGAACTTCATGGGCCTCGACACAGGTAACGTTCTAGGAACAAACCCGACCCCCAACCCGTAATTCATTCAATCGTTTTAAATCTTATAAATTTATCTATATATGAAAAATAAAATTAAACTGATTTTAAGCGCAGCAATGATTATGGTCTTTGTTGCTGCCTTTAATTTTGCGAATGCACAAGCACCCGTTTGCGTTGTGAATTACAACGGCACGGGGTTGACCCCCGGGTCCACAGTCTATGTCCCGATAACTTTAACAGGGACTACAGTTGGATCATTTCAATTGTTATTATCCTACGACAGGGATGTCTTAACCTACGTTGGTCAGACAAACACAGTATCTGGTTATGGCTTTTTCAGTGTCTTTGATCCTTTTACTCATGTTGCTCTACCTGGTCAAACTTTTACAAAATTGCAGCTTGCATATTCGGCAGGATCACCAGGTGCTACATACAATAATCAGACTATTGCTACATTGCAATTTACTTTCAACGGTGGTTCAACAAATATTACTTTTGCCAACATTGCCACGACCACTGGTAATAATGGCGCACAATTCACATTTATTAAGGCAAATCCGTATACTTTAATCAATCTTGCAAGTACATTTACTGGTGGAACTGCGGCAGGTTCATATGCGACCCTGACCTCTGTTTCCGGCGGTGGTGACTTTGAAGCGTCAGCTACCTGGGTTGAGAACAAAGTACCTACAAATGCATGCGATGTAACCATCACGGGGAATGTTGTTACCGATAACGGAGCAACCGGAAGGTGCCATAACCTCACCATCAATGCCGCAGGGCAGATGACGGTTGCAACGGGCAAATCACTGACCGTTTCAGGCAACATGCTGATCAAATCAGACGTGACCGGCTCCGGATCATTTATTGACCTTGGCACAACCACGATTACCGGAACCAGCACCGTACAACGCTACATGACCGGCAACTGGAACGGCACCTGGCCACCAACCAACAATACAGATATCACCTGGCATTATGTATCTTCGCCTGTTTCGGGTGGCACCATCAATTCATTCCTCGGCGGTTTGCTGAATTACTGGAATGAACCGGCAAACACCTGGTCGCCGATGACATTGCCCGTAACCACCCCCCTGGTTGTCAATCAAGGGTATTCTGCCGCCATGACTTCAAACGGGGTCATTACCTTCACGGGAGGAACCTTGAACACCGGCACCCAAAACATCAGCGGGTTAACCAATACGAATGCCACCTCCGCCAGAGGATTCAACCTCATTGGCAATGCTTTCCCCTCCGCAGTGAAATGGGATGCATCCGTTGCCCTTTCAAACGTTGACGGCGCGGCTTATTTGTGGAATGGAACCTCCTATGTTTCCTACCTGCAGGCCGATGGTTACCAGATTCCCGCTGAACAAGGGTTTTACGTACATGTAACTACAGGGTTTAATTCCGGTTTCATTGTTATTCCGAATACCAACCGGGTTCATTCAGCAAATGCTTATGTAAAAAGCACCGGTACTGAAAATCTTAACCTGAGTATTGCCGGAAATAACCTTGAGGACGCCACTTCCATCCGTTTCAACGCAGATGCAACCGAAGGATTCGACAGCCAATATGATGCTTATAAAATCTGGGGTATCACTGAATGTCCCCAGGTCTATTCGATCATTCCAAGTGATAACCTGTCCATCAATTCATTGCCGGAACTGACCACCCAGACGGTAATTCCCGTTGGCATCAGGGTTGGAAAGACGGATACCTATTCCATCACTGCAAGCAACCTGGAATCTTTCCCGTCCGGTACCGATGTGTACCTTGAAGACATCCTTTTGAACAAAACCCAGAATCTGAATTTAAACCCAGTTTATTCGTTTTCAGCATCCTCGGGTAGTCCGGTCCACCGTTTTGACATCCACTTTGCCCCGACCACGGGTATCGGCGATATCAACGGCAGCAACCTGAAAATCTATTCATCGTACAACAATGTTTTTGTTAACATTCCGATGGATTTGCATGGAACGATCCTTGTTTACGACCTGCTCGGCAAAGAGATCACCAGTAAACAGATTGAAGGCAACACACTGAACAAGATCAGCATGAATGCACCGCAGGGATATTATCTTGTCAAGGTTCTTGGCGACAAGGCAACGGTTACAGGCAAGGTGTTCATCAACTAATTTTAAAAGTCCATAAGATATTAACACAAAATATAGCATATGAAAAAGTTGAAATTAATATTGGTTCTGTTTTCAATCATGGCCTTGCCCCTGCTCAGTCTTTCGGATGTTCCACCTCCTCCCCCGGGAGGAACCGGCGGAGGCCCGGGCGGCGGCGGTACACCCGTTGGTGCACCCATCGATGGCGGGATGGGTATCCTTTTGGCACTGGGTCTTGCCTATGGCGGCAAGAAACTTTACGACATGCGCAAGGAGAAACTTGCACAGGAATCTGAAGATTAATCCCGGCAGATAAACCATCATTGATATTTGCTGAGAAATCCATTTAACAGGCTGGTTCTTTTGCACGGAACAATTACAAACGGATCCGTGCAGAAGAACCGGTTTTTATTTTAAATCACTTACAAATAATTAAACTACTATGTTCAAGAAAATTGTCTTCATATTAATTACAGGATTATTCGTAACTGTTTCGTTGTTTGCACAGGATTCGAAGGAAGTTGTTGTGCCCAAACGGGTAAAAAACAGGATGCTGGCCCTCTATCCCCAGACACAGGAGGTACCGGTTACATGGTCAAAAGATGGTGCAAACTACATGGGTTCACTGACTATCATGGAAAAACCTGCCGGTATCCTTTTTGATTCGACCGGGAAGGTTTTATATACCGAAAAAAGGATTCACCAGACCTACCTGCCCAAGCCGATCCTGGCCCAGCTTAAAGCCCAGGATCCCAATTATGCGGTAAAGGAGATCTATGAATATACCGATGCTGCAGGGAAAAAAACCTATAAAACGATCTGCCAGATGGTTATTACTGCAAAGTATAACGAAGACGGTACGCTTGTAAAAGAAAAATAGATCCTTCCACCATCAGGGACCCGGAAGGAATTATTTTACCGGGGTTTCAAGAACCCCTCCCCTTTTCCGGTATTCCCCGGCATAATAGCTGACCGAATCGCTTAAGGTTGTGTTATTCAGATAATAGTAATACAAACTCAGGTAGGTTTCCTTCAACTGCGGATCCAGCAACAAAGTGCGGTACCACCAGGTAGCCGCACTTTTTGTTTCCCCGGCGTACGCAAGATACAATCCCAGGTTATAGGTGGCAATGGCATTCGTCGGGTTGACCTGGACACCGGTCATACACCGGTCGACTGCTTTCCGGTATTCCCCCTTCTCAAAATAATTTCGTGCCGACTCAACGCAAAAATCAAAATAGTTTTTGTTTGCCTCCGGCTCGTTGAGACCCTGTGCACGCGCACGCAGGAAATAGACATTTGCAGTATCATACTCCTTTTTCCCAAGAAAACTGACCAGGCCAAGATTGTACAGGAACCTCGGATCTGCCTTGCGGGCGATGGCCAGCCGGGTATAATGCTCGAAATTCACATAATCCTGCTGTTTGAAATAATACCTGCCCAGGAAATGGTAATACCATGCGCGGGAAGGGTTGTCGCGGATGGCTGAATTCCAGAATGAAGGAGCATCCCGGTATTTCATCCCCTGGGCAACGGACGCAACCGATAACACCAGGATCAGGATGGCAAAAACAACTGTAACCCGGTGGTCGCCAAAGTTGACGATACGGTCGGGAACAAGGGCAAGGATCATGACCAGCAAACCCGCCAGCGGGAAATAGGCCCTATGCACCAGGTATTCATAACTATCGGGTGATGTGACGAGCCATACAAACATGTTGGGGAGCAAAAATGCCAGGAACCAAAAGGTTCCGAAAAGAAAAAGATTCCCTGACCTGGTCTTGCTGAAAATGAACCATACCGGGATGGAAAGGAAAACCACTATCCCGGCTAACGTGAAGAGAACGGAAAAAACCGGCACAACCGGCAGGAAAAACGGCACAAAAAATCTTGACAGGATCTCGAACGGGAAGGGCAGGTTTTTAATGATGGAGGCAAAGCCCATCTGTTCAGCGCCGATATTCCTGACGGAGATGCTGCGCAGGTAAAACCAGCCAGCAGTCACCAGCACCGGCCCGCAAAAAAGAAGGAGACTTTGCCACCTGACCTGCCTGGTCAGAAGCAGGTACAAGCCAAGCAGGAAAGGGAGAACGACAGCAGATTCCTTTGAAAAAAGGGCAATGGAGAAAGCAAAAACAGAAAGAATGAGCCACGCTGGTTTCCGGCTTTGTGAAAACCGGATACCGGAAGCCAGGAAAAGGATACCAAACAGCGCTGCAAGCAGGTCGCCCCGTGCAGGAATCCAGAAAACAGCACTGGCCATGACGGGGTGGACCGCGAAGATCAGCGCGCCGGCAAATGATTTTTCCCGGCTTAAACCCAGCAATTGGAGGAGCCAGAAGAGGCCCAGGCAACACAAAATGTGCAGTAGCAGGCTCATGAAATGATAGAAGCCGGGGCTGGTCCCGGCAACCTGTGCATCGAGCATCAGCGATACATTCAGCATGGGCCGGTAATAGGGACTCGTATTGTTTAAAAAGGCATCGCTGTGAAAAATGTTTCCAAGGTCCTTCAGATGGGTGATTTTCGCCTGGTTGTCAAGTACAAGGATGTCGTCGTCCAAATAGACAAACCCGTTCCGGAGCGATGCTGAAAAAACGACCAGGGGGATTACAATGAGGAGCAGGTAATAATGCTTTTTAATAAAAGTGACTGCCGGGTGAAGTTCCGGCCGGGATTGCTTATTTGTCATACAATGGATGTTTTATAGCGGGTAAACAAAGTGTAAAAGTGCGAAAAAAAATCAGATAAGCAACGATTCCTGACGCTGACATGCGCCTGAAAGGTACTAATTGAGTCAGGGACGGCAATCACAAAATAATTATTACGGTGGTTTATGCCCTGTCATTACCATATGGCGGAGATATTTTCTATATTTGCCTGATCAAAATTAACAATGCCATGTTAAAGAAACAAAGTGTCTCCCCCCTCCAGTCCAGGCTTTTATGGATTGCTGTGATTGCCATGGTAACACTGATCGCATTTTTTCCAACACTCTTCGATAAACTGACCAACTGGGACGACCGCGTATACATCCTCGAAAACCCGTATATCAAAACCTTTTCATGGGCAAATATCAAATGGATTTTCACCAATGCCTACATGGGAAATTACCATCCCTTGTCGATGCTTTCTTTAACATTTGATTATCAATTATATGGATTTAACCCGGTGATTTACCATTTTACCAACCTCCTGCTGCATGTATGCAATGCAGCGCTGGTTTTCATGGTCATTTACGCCCTCACCGGGAAACTGAATATCTCGGTCGCGGCAGGGCTGCTCTTCGGTGTTCACACCCTTCATGTCGAATCGGTATCATGGGTTTCGGAACGCAAGGACGTACTGTACGCTTTCTTTTATCTGACCGCCTTGTATTATTACATCAGGTTCAGTAAAAAGAGGGAACGAAAATGGTACTGGCTCAGCCTGGGTCTGTTCGTTCTTTCGCTGTTGTCGAAAGGACAGGCTGTAACGCTGGCCGTGACCCTATTCCTCGTGGATTATTTCCAGGGGAAAAAACTGATGAGCCAGAAGCTCCTGCTTGATAAAATACCATACATTATCCTGGCAGTCATCTTCGGGCTGGTGGCCATCAGGGCCCAGCAGGGGGTTGAAGCGACCGAAATGGTCCACACGGAAGGGCAGCAGCGTATCTTCTTCGCCTCCTACGGGTTTATGATGTATGTGGTCAAACTGATCTTCCCGCTGCAATTGTCGGCTTACTACCCTTACCCGGATACCGCGCACGGATCGGTGATCCCGATGATCTATTACCTCGCCCCGCTGGCGGTGGTGGGATTCATCATCGCCCTTTTCATCAGCTACAAACGATCAAAGGCACTTTTTTTCGGGCTGGCATTTTTCCTGGTGAACATCTTTCTCCTCCTGCAACTGTTGCCGGTTGGCGGCGCCATCATGGCCGACCGCTATGCCTATATTCCATCCATCGGCTACTGCTTCCTTTTCGGATACTTCCTCTTCCAAAAAGAGATCATTCCCCATGTCAACGCTTCCTATGTCATCGGTGGCATCTACCTGCTGGTTTTAGGCGGGATGACCTTCGGCCGCACCCAGGTATGGAAAAACAACTTCACCCTGTGGGGCGATGTGGTTGAAAAGAACAGCAATGTCCCCATTGCCTGGTACAACCTGGGGAATTCGCACACCGACACGGCAAATTACAAGGATGCCATCAAATATTACGACCAGGCCATCAAAATCGAACCCCTCTACTACAATGCCTATATCAACCGTGCCAATGCAAAGAGCAAAACAAATGATTTTGTGGGAGCTGTGGAAGATCTCAACTTCGTGGTTTCGCACGATTCCACGCTGGTGAACGCATATATTAACAGGGCGAATGCCCGGCGAAACCTGCAGGATTACAAAGGCGCCCTTGAAGATTACGAAAAAGCCCTTGTAATGAAACCGACCCAGCCCGAGCTGTATATGAGCCGTGGACTGGTTTTGTTCGACCTTAAAGACAATGCCGGCGCCATCAGGGATTTTACAAAAGCCATCGAAATGAACCCAACCATGCTCGATGCCATTACCAACCGCGCCTTTGTAAAAAAATCGATGGGGAACCTGGAGGCGGCCGCAGCCGATTATGACCTTGCGATCGGGATCCAGCCGGGGAACGGGGAACTATACAACAACCGCGGTAACATCAGGTTTCAGCAGGGGCGCAACCAGGAGGCGATCGACGATTACGGCCGCAGCATGAAAGCTGATGCCAAAAACTACCTGGCCTACAAAAACCGGGGTGCCATTTACTTTACCTTAAAAGATTATCCTGCAGCGCTTAGCGATTACACACAGGCCATCAAACTCAGTCCCGCGACCGCCGACCTGTGGTATACCCGCACGCTGATCAAAAAGGCGATGGGGGATATGGAGGGAGCCACCTCCGATTACAACAAGGCCGTACAACTCGACCCCAGCTTCGGTTCGGAAGGTTACAGTAAAACCCTCGGGATAAAACCCATCCAGACCATGCCCGCCTGCGATCAGTACTTCCGCGACGGCCAGGCCGCCGAAGCACAGGGCAACTATCCGCAGGCCATCGCATTGTATAAAAAGGCGATTGATCTTAAACCGGATCATGCCGATGCGTGGTTCAACCTTGGAAACACCTATGGAAAAACCGGCAAATACGGCGACGCGGTAACCGCCTTCGATCATGCCATCACCTCAAAGAAAGGCTATGCCGAGGCTTACTCGGGACGGGGCATTGCATACGCAAGCCTTGGAAAGGTAAAAGATGCCCTCGCCGACATGGGCTCCGCCATCAAATTCAAACCCGACTATGCCATGGTATATTTCAACCGGGCGATGCTATACCTGAATACAGGGAAAAAGGACCTTGCCTGTGCCGATTTGAGCAAAGCCGTGCAACTCGGTTACAGCGAAGCCTATGCCATCTATAAGAAGGAGTGCCAGGGGAAATAACGAAATGGCGAAATAGTGAAATAGCGAAATGATGAAACTTGTAAAGACGCGCTGCAGCGCGTCTCATTTAGAAAAGAAGGAAAAGAGATGAAATCAAAACCCACACCAAAACCACCAGCCAAAGCGGTATCAAAACCACCGGTAAAAAAGGAGGCAAAAAAGGCTGTTGTGAAACCTTTTTTCCTGGATGGAACCATGAACCGGCACGGTACGTGGATTATGATGGGGCTGATCGCGTTTTTCATCCTGGTACTTTTCTTCGATTTCATCCTGGGTAACAAATATTACCTGTTTAAGGATATCGGCAGTGATTCAGTAAACCTGGCATTGCCCCAGATGACCCTGCTTACAAAATACCTGCATACGGAGGGATTCCCCACCTGGTCATTTGCACAGGGCATGGGACAGAACATCATGTCCTCCCTTTCGGATCCGTTCAACTGGATCGTCATTGCTTTCGGATCGTCCCATATCGCCTATGGATTCATCTGGATGGAGCTTATAAAGATGATGCTTACGGCCTGGTTCTTCTATCTGTTCCTGAAACAGCTCAGACTGTCGTCCATGGCCCTGATCACCGGCACCCTGCTTTATACCTTCAGCGGGTTTATTCTCATCGGCGGCGGATGGAACATCTTCTCGTCGGAAGCCTGCTTCCTAGCCCTGCTCCTGCTCGGATTCGAGAAAATCTACCAGAAAAATTCCTGGTACCTCTTTCCTGTTTCCGTTACGCTGATCACTGTTTTACAACCGTTCGACCTCTATTTTTACGGGTTGTTCCTGATCATCTATTTCCTCTTCAGGCATTTCACCGCCGAAGATCCTTCCTGGAAAAAATTATTCACCGTCTCCCTCAAATTGACAGGTCTTGGATTGCTCGGCGTGCTGATCAGCTCTTTTTACCTTGTCAGCATCATGCAGGTATTGCTCGATAGCCCCCGTGTAAGCGGGAACTCATCGTATGCCGGGAAATTGTTATCGCACCCGGTATTCGAAACCGAAAGCGTGGTTCACAACGGTACCGCCATCATGCGTTTCTTTGCGAACGACCTGCTTGGCAATGGATCCAACTTCAAAGGCTGGTATAATTACCTGGAGGCGCCGATGGTCTACATCGGACTGTTGCCACTGCTTTTATTCCCGCAGGTGTTTGTTTTCCTGAACAGGAAAAGGAAGATCTTCTACGCAGTCTTTCTCGCCATATTCTTCCTGCCCTTCGTTTTCCCCTTTTTCAGGTATGCATTCTGGGCCTTTACCGGCGACTATTACCGCGGCTTCTCCCTGTTCATTTCCCTGGTGCTGCTGCTTTTCAGCCTTGAGGTTATCAGCGCACTCGATCGCCTCAAACACATCAACCTGCCGCTCCTGCTCATCACCCTGGCCGGGCTGGTCGGGTTGCTGTTCTACCCCTTCCCCAACATCGACCAGGTATTGGTGATGGACCTCCGGTCAATCGTCATCTTTTTCCTTGTGATCTATACTGCCATAATCGCATTCATGAATTTCAGCAGTGACAAAAACGCGGCAAGGGTATTGCTTCTCATCCTGGTCTTTATAGAAGTGGGGTATCTCAACAGTAAAACGCTCCAGCAGCGGGTGGTGATGACAAGCGCGGAGGGAATGCAGAAAATCGGGTATAACGATTATTCCGTTGAGGCATCTGCCTACCTGAAAACCATCGATAAAGGCTTTTTCAGGGTAAACAAGGATTATGCATCGGGCCCTGCCATTCATACCAGTTCGAATGATGCCAAAATGCAGGATTATTTCGGGACGCTCTCCTATACCTCCTTTAATCAGAAATATTACATCCGCTTTCTCGAAGAGACGGAATGCATCAAAAAAGGAGAGGAATTCCAGACCCGCTGGGCCCCGGGATTCGAAACACGGCCCTTTCTTCAATCCTTCGGGAGTGTGAAGTATAATTTTGTAAAAAACAAAAATTCACCCTTCCTGCAGTATGGCTTTGACTCGCTGACGCAGATCGGGGATGTGAAGATCCTCAGGAACCGTTATGCCTTGCCGCTGGGTTTCACTTACGACCGGTGTATGCCTCTGAAAGAATACCAGAAGCTCTCGCAGATCCAGAAACAGCTGGTTCTGTTCAAGACATTTATTGCTGAGGAGCCGGTTTCACCGCAATTTGCCAAATTTTCCACCTTCGGCATCGCCGATACCTCGAAAAATTATTCCTGGGGGGAACTGGCAGCCGATGTCAATGCAAGAAAAGCTGACTCTGTTCAGCTTACCGGATTTTCGAACAAAAAAATCAATGCTTCCGTCACGCTGAAATCGGCAAAGCTGGTTTTCTTTACCATCCCTTACGACAAGGGCTGGCACGGCATGATCGACGGAAGGCCTGCTGAGCCGATCCTTTGCAATGTGGGGTTCATCGGGTTGTATCTCGAACAGGGCAAACATGACATTGAACTGTTCTATAAACCGCCCTGGTATGCCTTCAGCCTGGCTGCTTCGTTGATCGGGTTGCTGATTTACCTTGCACTTGCCGGGGTGCAACTGGCGTCGAACAGGAAACGAATGAAGATTAACGGTTAATTTTAGCATATGAAAGTAGTCATTCTTGCAGGCGGGATGGGAACGCGGATCAGCGAAGAAACCGATCTCCGTCCCAAACCCATGATCGAAATCGGCGGCAAGCCGATCCTGTGGCATATTATGAAAATTTATTCGCACCACGGCTTCAACGACTTCATCATCTGTTGCGGTTACAAAGGGTACATGATCAAGGAATACTTTGCCAACTATTTTCTTCACCAGGCGGATGTTACCATCGACCTGGCTGCCAACAAGCTGGAAATCCACCATTCGCATGCCGAACCATGGAAGATCACCCTGGTAGATACGGGGCTGAACACCATGACCGGGGGCAGGATCAAAAGGATCGCCCCCTACGTGAACAATGAACCCTTTATGCTCACCTATGGCGACGGTGTAGGTGATATCGATATCAAAGGACTTCTTGAATTTCACCGGCTGCATCAAAACAAGGCAACCGTCACCGTTGTTCAGCCATCGGGAAGGTTCGGCGCGGTGCAGTTCGATGAGCAGGACAGCGTTAAGGTTTTTGCCTTCCAGGAAAAACCAAAAGGCGACGGGACCTGGATCAACGGCGGATTTTTCGTCCTGGAGCCCGCCATTTTCGACTACATCACCGATGGCGACCAGACCATCTGGGAAAGGGCGCCGCTTGAAAATCTTGCAAAGGAGCACCAACTGGTGGCTTACAAGCATTATGGTTTTTGGAAACCGATGGATACCCTCCGTGACAAAACGGAGCTGGAGGAGGCATGGCAGAAGAACAATGCAATATGGAAAGTATGGCAATAGAACCCCACCACCTGTTCTCGGGAATCTACCGGGGTAAACGCGTACTGATCACCGGGGATACCGGTTTCAAAGGTTCATGGCTGGCGATCTGGCTGAAGCTCATGGGCGCCGATGTTTACGGGTATGCCCTGCCCCCTAAGTCGGACGTTGAAAATTATTCCAGGTGCAACCTCGGAACGGTGATCCATCACCGCGACGGCGATGTTCGCGACCGGGATGCCCTGCTGGGATATTTCGGCGAAGTACAACCCGAAATTGCCTTTCACCTTGCCGCACAGGCCATTGTACTCGACTCGTACGACCAGCCACGCGACACCTTTGAAACCAACCTCATGGGGGTGGTCAACTTTTTTGAAGCGGTGAGGGCAACCCCGTCCGTAATGGCAGCTATCAACATCACGAGTGACAAATGTTACCAGAACAATGAATGGCTTTGGGGATACCGGGAGAATGACCCGATGGGGGGCAACGACCCCTACAGCGCCTCCAAAGGATGTTCAGAGCTGATTACGCAATCGTATCTCCGGTCCTTTTTCCCTGCCCCGGGAAAGTGCCACATCGCCTCGGCCCGTGCCGGAAATGTCATCGGCGGCGGCGACTGGGCCCCCTACCGCATCGTGCCCGACTTTTTCAGGGCACTGGCTGAAAACAAGACCCTCCTTATCAGGAACCCGGATGCCGTTCGGCCCTGGCAGCATGTCCTGGAACCGCTGAGCGGGTACCTCCTGCTCGCAGCCAGGCTCTTTGATGATGGCAGCCGGTTTGCCGGGGGATGGAATTTCGGCCCGGTGGAGACCAACACCTGCGCGGTTCGTGAACTGATCGAAAAGCTCATCAGCATCAGTGGCAGGGGAAGCTATTCGGTACCCCCCTCAGAAAAAGCACCCCATGAAGCACAGCTGCTGAAGCTCGATATTTCAAAGGCCAACACCCTGCTGAAATGGAGACCGGTACTGAGCTTCCGTGAAACCGTTGAATTTACCGCCTCCGGCTATATGGATGAACTGACTGGCAATTCAAACCTTTACGCCTGCAGGCTTGCACAACTGGAGCAATACATCAGGCTGGCTGCCAACCATAGGATTCCATGGGCCGGCAGCCTATCATGATCAATTTTACGTTAACCAACCTATGAGAGATAAAAATACCATCAGGAAAGAAATTGCGGGACTTGTCGGCGAGTATTACGGATCGGCCTTCGGGGCTCCCTCCACCTTTGAGCCCGGGAAAAGCAGCATTCATTATGCAGGCCGGGTCTTCGATGAAATTGAGCTTAAGAACCTGGTTGATGCTTCGCTTGATTTCTGGCTTACCGAAGGCCGGTTTACACAGGATTTCTGCGAAAAGATCTCGGAATTCCTCGGGGTTGACAACGTCATCCTGGCCAATTCGGGATCTTCGGCAAACCTCCTTGCCTTTACAGCGCTCACCTCGGAAAGGCTGGGCGACAAAAGGCTGGTGCCGGGCGACGAGGTGATCACGGTGGCTGCAGGGTTCCCCTCCACCATCTCCCCGATCATCCAGAACAACCTGGTACCCGTTTTCGTGGATGTTGACATTCCAACCTACAACATCTCCATGGAGGCGCTTGAAAATGCCATTACACCCAAAACCAGGTGCATTTTCATCGCACATACCCTCGGCAACCCTTTCAACCTGGAGGAGGTCTGCCGGCTGGCCGAAAAACACGGGCTGTGGCTGATCGAAGACAACTGCGATGCCTTTGGCAGCAAATACAAGGGGAAGTATACCGGTACCTTCGGGCACCTTGCAACCATCTCCTTTTACCCGGCCCACCATATCACAACCGGTGAAGGCGGGGCCGTTGTAACCAATGATGAAAAATTGGCCGACATCGTGCGTTCATTTCGCGACTGGGGCCGTGACTGCTATTGTGCAAGCGGCGAAAACAACACCTGCGGCAAACGGTTCAGCCAGAAGTTCGGAGACCTCCCCGTGGGATACGACCACAAGTATGTTTACAGTGAAATAGGGTATAACCTGAAAATGACCGACATGCAGGCGGCCATAGGTAGTGCACAGATGGATAAGCTTTCCTTGTTCTGTGATGCAAGAAGGGACAATTTTATTACCCTCTCCGGGATTTTCTCAAAGTACCCCGGCTTCTTCATCCTGCCCGAAGCCACCGAACATGCCGACCCGGCCTGGTTCAGTTTCATCGTTACCGTGAAGGATACAGCCCCGTTTACCCGCGGGGAGTTGGTGAACCATTTCAACAGCAACCTGATCGAGACCCGTTGCCTTTTCGCAGGAAACATCATCAAGCAGCCTGCTTACCGGCATGTGAATTTCAGGGTCAGCGGGTCGCTTGATAATACCGATTATATCATGAACAATACCTTTTTCCTGGGAACCTACCCTGGGCTGAAGCCGGAAATGTTCGGGTTTATCGAAAAGGTACTTGCCAGTTTCATGTCAAAATTTGAATAGATGCTGGTAAAAAAATATACGGCCGAAGTTGTCAGCATCACCAACCCGGTGGATGCACTATACCTGCTTGAATTGCAATCGGAGGAGAAACCCTTTAAGTTCCTTCCCGGGCAGTTTCTGCACCTCGCCCTTGATCCCTACGACCCAAGCACCGGGTGGCCCGAATCGCGCTGTTTTTCGATCCAGGCCCAGCCCGCTCCCGAACGGATCGTGCTCTCGTTTTCGGCGAAGGGACGGTTTACCACACGGATGGCGGCGGAGTTGAAACAAGGTTCGGTGGTTTCGGTAAAATTACCCTACGGCAGTCTTTTCAATGATGTTCCCGACGGTGTGAAATCCGTCTTTATTGCCGGGGGTACCGGCATCACACCGTTTATCTCCCTGTTCACCGACGACACCTTCGCATCCTGGAAAAAACCGGTACTTTATGCCGGCTTCCGCACCAAAAACTACAACCTTTACGATCCTTTCCTGTTTAAGGCGAAAACAATCAACGAAGAATTCCATGATGAAATAAAATACGAGGATGTATCGGGCATGCTCAACATTTCGGAGATCCTGGAGAAGGAGGGTGCTGATGCGCTTTTCTTTTTGTCGGGTCCGCCAGGAATGATCAGGATTTTCAGAAATTATCTTGAACAGGCCGGTGTTGGGAAGGATAATATAAGGACAGATGACTGGGAATAAATACTGAAACGATGAAGCTAACAGAATTAGTCAGAAATTGCCCCATATGCGGCAATGGAACCGGAGAATTGCTGCACAGCCAGTCATTTATTCTGCCGGCGGATTCACCATTACCTGCTCACTACAATATTGTTTGTTGTGTGAATTGCGGATTTGTTTTTGCCGACACCCCGGCGAACCAGGATATCTATAATGAGTATTACACCCGGTTATCAAAATATGAAGATTTGTCCATTTCATCAGGCGGCGGAGCTGACCAGTTTGATAATGACAGGCTTGCAGGCTCCACACAGGTGATCCAAAAATTCATTGCCAGCCATTCCTCAAGCCTGCTGGATATCGGCTGCGCCAATGGAGGTTTACTTCAGGATTTGAGAAAACAGGATTATCATAATATTTTTGGGATTGACCCTTCTCCCACCTGTATCAGTCATGTCCGGTCAAAAGGCATAACTTGTTTTGAGGGGGACTTATTCTCCCTGTCTTTTAAAAATATGACACGGCAATTTGATTGTATTGTACTGACCCATGTCCTGGAACATATCCATGATCTGCAGGCAGCGGTTGACAATATTTCTGACAGGCTGAAAGAAGACGGGATCCTCTTTATCGAAGTCCCTGACGCCTCAAATTATTCTGAGCACTATATTGTTCCCTATTATTACATTGATTGTGAACACATAAACCATTTCGATACCCATTCATTGGGAAATTTGTTCTGTTCAAAAGGATTTATACAGCTTGAGTCCAGGAATATTAATTTCATGGTTAACGGCACCAACAGGTATCCCGCTGTTTATTCCGTATTCCAAAAGTCCGGGAAAGGCCAGCCGGCGCGGTCGAAATACTCAGCCACTGCCAAAGAGAGTTTCCTGCATTTCCTGAAACAGTCTGCAGACCACAATGAAAATGAAAAAATCATTCAGGACCTCATGACGACACAGGAACCCGTATTTGTTTGGGGCGCTGGTCAGTTTGCCCTAAGATTACTGGCAAATTCCGGGCTCGGGAACTGCAATATCCAGGGGTTCATCGATGGAGATGCAAACAAACAGGGAAGAAGTATTGCTGATTATACCATATTCGATCCTGAACATATCAGGGGCCGCAGCACTTCGGTGGTTGTTTGTTCTGCTCTTCATACCGAAGATATTGTTGGCAGGATAAGAAGCCTCAGCGAAAGATCAAACGTTTATCTCATGAAATAAACCCTGCAGAAGGGAATAATTATCTGCGAAAATAGGATAACATGGTTCCGATGGATTCTCAAATCAATCATGATCTCAAGGAAATTCTTTTTGCTTCCAGGGCCCAGTTCCGGAAGTTAAACGGGAAATCCATCCTGATTACCGGGGGAACCGGTTTTTTTGGCAAATGGCTCCTGGAAAGTTTTTTATTTGCCATCCACGAAAAAAAACTTGACTTTCAGCTTTATGTCCTATCCCGTGATCCGGACAAATTCAGATCACGGTATCCTCATCTCGGGGGCGATCCGCACCTTACGTTCCTGAAAGGCGATGTTACCCGCTTTGATTTTAACGGTCTCAGCGTGGATTATATCATCCATGCCGCAACCGAGGCAAGTGCAAAACTGAATCATGAGCAACCCCTGGTTATGGTCGACAGCATCCTCATGGGGACCAGGAATGTCCTTGAATTTGCCCGACACACCCATGTCAGTCGGATGTTATATGTCAGCAGTGGCGCTATTTATGGTGTGCAACCGGAGGGACTCCCCGGCTTCCCCGAAGATTTCCTGGGCGGGCCCGATCCTTTACTGCCGTCATCGGCCTATGCAGGGGCCAAAAGGACGGCTGAACTCTTGTGCGCCTGCTATGCCAAACTCTATGGCATTGAGATCCCGGTTGCACGGTGCTTTGCCTTTGTCGGTCCCTATCTAGACCTTGACGCCCATTTTGCCATCGGCAATTTCATCCGCAATGGGTTGAACGGGGAAGATATCATCATCAAAGGTGATGGAAAGCCCATGCGTTCATATATGTATACTGCCGACCTTGTTATCTGGCTGCTGCACATCCTGGCAGCCGGCAAATCCTCCACGGCCTACAATGTTGGTTCCGGCGAAGCGGTGTCGATCAGGGAACTTGCGGGAAAGGTGGCCTCATTCTTCCCCGGGCTCAAGGTTGAAGTAATGAACCAGGTGAATCCTACCGACAGGAATCAAAACTATATACCGGATATTCAAAAGTCATTAAATACATTTGGGTTGAAAATGCCGATTTCCCTTGATGATGCGATCTTAAGAACCATAAAATTTCATACCCATTACAAATGATCAATGCGGTTATTTTTGATCTGGACGGAACCCTGATCGATTCAAAATACGATATCCTCGGCTCCCTTTCTGTGGCATTCCAAGAATGCTGCGGCATGGAGCTGCCTGTTGACACCCTGCAAATAGGACCGCCACTGAAGGATATGATCCGGGGAGTTTCACCCGGATTGTCGACGACTGAAATTTCGGAGATCATTTTAACTTACCGGGCACATTATAAAAACGGCAGTTTTTCAAATACAAAATATTTTGACGGCATCGTGCCATTGCTTTCTGCCTTGCAACGTAAAAATTGTGTACTTTTAATTGCAACAAACAAGCCATTGCTGATTGCCAGACAAATTATCGAATTACTGGGGTCCCAATTCCCCGCTGATAAAATAATGACGATCGATTCTATCGCCGGGAAACATCTGACAAAAACAGAAATGCTGTATGAACTCGTCAGCCGTTATCAACTACAATTGGAACATTGCCTTTTCATCGGCGATGCCCCGTCGGATGTTCTGGCAGCACAAAATGCAGGAATGATGTCGGTCGCCGTCGGATATGGTTATTATTCCAGGGAAGAATTGCTTCAATCTCTTCCTGATTATTATAC
>Ga0118677_10005485_pt1 | contig 22146 bp, 24 predicted proteins | sample AliMusrvi5mmetaG_FD_86154 | JGI IMG/M metagenome (GOLD analysis project Ga0118677, IMG submission 86154)
ACTCCGGAGCCATGTTACGGAATTAGAAGGAAAGCTTTCGGAAATCGAGAACGAAGCCTCGTCCCTGAGGAAGGCGGAGCAGGGTCATCAGGAGACGGTACGCGCGCTGGAACGCAGTGTTCAGGAAAAGACAGATGCTCTCAAATTGCGGGATGAGGGTCTTGCCAGGTTCGAACGACAAGTATTGGAGCTTGCCGGAAAAGTCGCGGAGTACGAGACCATGCGCCGGGAACATGCGCAATTCGTGCAGGAGAGAGCCTCTCTTCACAAAGAGTACGAGGCGAAGCTGAGTGAACAAGAAGTACGCTTGGCAAAGGTCGAAGATGAACACCGTCGCTACCGGAGCCGTACGGACCGGAAGAATGCCGCCGCGACACGTGAATTGGGAGAGTCGGTCCGTGTGGTCGATACGGTCCGTCAGGGGCTTCAAAAGCTGATCCTTTTCCTTGGCAGTGAAGCTGCCGTACTGGACACCGAAAAGAAAGTCGCCTTAAAATCCCCGCTGACCCGGGGACCTTCGTCGCCGAATCCCGATAAAAGCTGATCTTTGGTAGTCAATGAAGGTTAGCGCCGCAGAGATCCGGAAACTTGAAGACCGGGCAATTCGGGATTTTGGCATACCCAGTGTTCTTCTTATGGAGAATGCCGGCCGCAGCGTCGCGGATGTGATCTCCCGCCATTTCCCTCCCTGTAAGACGCTTATCGTCGCCGGGAAAGGCAATAACGCGGGGGACGGATTCGTTGTGGCGCGTCATCTCTGCGATCGCGGCTATCCCGTGAAGATCCTTTGCCTCTCCTGTCCGGACAGTCTCAAGCCGGACGCGCGTCTCAATTTCGAAATCGTCCGAAATAGGGCTCTTCCTGTCACTGTCGGGACGAACGATATTCCGGAAGAGACACTGCTTCAGCACTGCTGCGCCGCGGATCTTGTTGTCGACGCTATCTTTGGCCTGGGGATCAATAGCCGGGTTACGAATATTTTTGAAAAGGCAATCCGCGCGATCCGCGAAAGCGGAAAACCCGTGGTGAGCATCGATATTCCCTCCGGGTTGGATGCTGATACGGGCGAGGTGCACGGGATCGCCGTGCATGCCACGCGAACCGTCACCCTCGCGCTTCCGAAGTCGGGGCTCTATACCCTCGAAGGGCCGTCTCATGCCGGAATGATCGACGTGGTAGACATCGGAATTCCAAGGGAATTGCTTCTTCCGTACCTTTGAAGGGTTCCGGAGGCTTACTTTTTTCAGAATGTCCCTGGATCTCACTCACTGCACATCGCCACGAAGTGGAATGAGAACTAACGCCCGATTGGATAAGGACTTGCGCTTTAAGAGCGGCGGTTCTCCTTAACCGCTTTGAAGCTTGACACTGCCCCCGCTTTCTGTTAAAAACACTCACAATTTCCCGTGGCTTTCGCGAACTTTTTTCCAAGAAAGGTCCGACGTGCGATCCTTCAGACGTTTCCCGGATTGGTTGCGGCGCTCTTTGCCGGAAAACTCCTCTCAAAGAACTCATGCCATATTGCACAAGTATGAGCTGAATACCGTTTGCCGTTCCGCGATGTGTCCGAATAGCCACGAATGTTACTCCAAGGACACGGCCACTTTTATGATCCTCGGAGGCGTTTGCACCCGACACTGCGGTTTTTGCGCGGTTCCGACCGGAGTGGGGGAGGATCTCCGCTCGGATGAGCCTGAACGCGTTGCCTTCGCAGCCAAAGAACTGGGACTTCGCTATGTCGTAGTGACCTCCGTTACGCGTGACGATCTTGCGGACGAAGGAGCGGGGCATTACGCGTCGACCGTGCGCGCCGTAAAGCGGGAGATCCCCGGTTCCGAGGTGGAGGTCTTGACTCCCGATTTTCATTCCCGTGAGGAGTTGGTCCACCGCGTGGTTGATGCCGGACCGGAAGTCTTTAATCATAATCTTGAAACAGTGGAACGATTGCAACCGTTGGTCAGACCTCAGGCGAATTATCATTGCTCCTTGCGTACGCTGGAGATCGCGAAACGTTTGGCTCCCCACCGCATCACGAAAAGTGGTTTAATGCTCGGTCTTGGTGAGACGGTGCCCGAGATCTTGGAGACGGGACGCCACCTGCTTTCCGTGGGCGTCAGCATGTTGACCTTGGGGCAATACCTTCAGCCGAAGGCGCAAAGCCTTGAAGTTCAGGAATACGTGACGCCTGAAAAATTCCAGGATCTCTCTCGCAAACTGATGGCCATGGGGTTTGAGAACGTTGCGGCAGGAGCGTACGTCCGCAGTTCTTATCATGCCCGGGATACTTTCGCAGGCTTGGGAGAAGAGCGTACCTGCGGGGGTTCGGAAACTACCACCAGCGTTTAAAACAGGAGATCTTGGCATGTTCGAGGTGCTTGCGAAGGGGTTAGGAAAAAATATCGATGAAGCGACCGTGAAGACCTGGTTTTTTGAAGAAGGGGATGAAGTCTCCGCGGGAGATGATCTTGTGGAACTCGCGACAGAAGAGTCTACGGTGACGGTCACCGCGCCCGCCACGGGAATTCTGGCGGAGGTTTGCATTGCCGAAGATGATACCGTCCAGCGCGACGAGATCCTTTGCATTATTGACGACGGGAAAGAAGACGCGGACGGCGACGAGGATGAGGATTCCTCCGAGGACGCGTAAGAAGTTTCCTTTTATTAATCTGGGATGATGAAATAATCATTTAGAAAATGACCGAAATCCTCAAGCTTAAAAGTCCCGCCGATTTTATTGGAAAACAGGGAAATGGTGTTATCAGTTTTGGTTCCGGGCAACCGGATCTCCCGCCGCCCCCGGAAGCTTTTCAGGGCATCGACCTCACCCGGGATCTCCGTTACGGGCTCATTCAGGGCGAAGTAAAGCTGCGTGAAGCCCTGGCCCGGGAATATCCCGGCTCCACTGCGGAAAACTTCGTCATCACCAACGGTGCCTCCGAGGCTTTGGACCTTATTTTCAGGGGGTGGTCAAAGGGCGAAAAAGTACTGCTTCCGCGTCCCTATTATTACTCCTATCTTCCCATTATCGAATTAGCGGGCATGGTGCCGGTTTTTACGGACCTTGTGGACGGCCGGATCGACTTAGATGATTTTAAGAAAAAAATAAAGGATTGCCGCGCCGTACTGATCAACTCGCCTTCCAACCCTACCGGGAGGGTCGAGGCCATCGAGACGTTAAAAGAGATCGAATCCATCACCCAAAAGCTCGGTATTTACGTTGTTTCAGACGAGGTGTATAAGGACCTCATCTACGAACGCGAGAATTACAATATCAAGGGCGACCATGTCATCACGGTCAATTCCTTCTCGAAGACCTATTGCATGTGCGGCGTCAGGGTCGGCTATCTCTGGAGCTCTGATAAAAAAGTTGTCGAGAATGTCTGCGAGATGAAAACGCACACTTCGATGAACACGAATCTCGTCGGTCAGGACATGGCGCTTTCCGCGATGAGAGCTCCCAAGGAATACATCGCGAAGCAGCAGCAAATATGGCGCCAGAGGCGGGATTACATCTACAAGGGGTTGGTGGACCTCGGGTTTGATCTTTGGAAGCCGGAGGGTGCGTTTTACGTCCTTCCAAAATGCAAGAACGCCCGGGAGTTTTTGTCCGTTCTTTATAACGATTTCAAGGTCATCACGTATCTTGGCGAATGGTTTGGCGCTCCCGACAGAATCCGCTTAAGCTATGCGCTTGATATCCATCAGATCGAAGAAGGCCTCAGCCGTATCTCTCAAGCCATGCAAAGGGTCGCGGTACTCTAAAATGTCGGTACTTCGTTCATCGTTATGCTGCTGAATCCAGGCTCGAACGCATGACGGAAGACCCGTGAGATTTGTGTTGAAGGCGAAGCAATCCTTAAATCAAAATACCAACTGAAAAAGTTCACCGTTTCTGACCATCCTTAATATGCCAATCGACCCGCTAAAAAAAATAAAAGTCATACGGCAGTCCCCTAACGCGCCCATCGGGGTTTTTGATTCCGGCCTTGGCGGGTTGACCGTGGTCCGCGCTTTGAGACGTCGCCTTCCTTTCGAGGAGATCCTCTACTTGGGCGATCTGGCCCATCTCCCTTACGGGACGAAATCCACGGATGAGATCCGCGACCGTTCCCTGAAGTGCGCCCGCTTCCTGTTGTCTCAGAAGGTGAAGGCCTTGGTGATCGCGTGCAACTCGGCCTCCAGTGTCGCGTTCCAACTTCTGTCAGAAACTCTTCCTATCCCGGTCCTGGATGTCATCACCCCTGCCGTGGATGAAGCCTTGCGGGTAACGCGGCATCATCGCATCGGTGTGATCGCCACCAATGCCACGATCGAAAGCGGCAGCTATAGCAAAAGCCTTGCCGCCAAGTCCTCTGAAGCTGAGTATTTCCTGAAACCCTGCCCCCTTTTCGTTCCGCTTGCGGAGGAGGGTTGGTGGGACGGGGCCGTGGCGCTCGGTGCCGCTCGGAGATATCTCACGCCAATCAAAAAAAAGAGAGTCGACACCCTGATCCTCGGATGCACGCATTACCCGTTGCTTCATAAGGTCATAGAAAAAGTTATGGGGCCGAAAGTGTGCTTGGTCGATTCGGCGATTCCAACCGCGCTCCGTTTGAAATCCCTGCTTCAGGAAAGGCGCCTTCTCCATCTCGGCTCCCGTCGCGCGCCGCTCCAGATCTTTGTGACCGATTTTGTCAGGAATTTCGCCCGGATCGGTGAAGCCTTTCTTGGCGAAAAGCTCCGGGCCGTTCAACGCGTGCGCATCCCATGAAAAAAGCGGTTTGCCTGCTCTCGGGAGGGCTTGACTCCACCGTTTCTCTCTACGTGGCGCGATCTGAAGGCTATGAGGCCATCGCTCTCTCTATTGAATACGGGCAGCGGCATTTCCGTGAGATCTCTGCGGCGCGCGCGCTCACGAAAGCCCTGATCATCCCGCATTATTTTGCGGCCCTGAGCATGCCCTGGAAGGGGAGCGCTCTTTTGGATCTCAAGATACGCCTCCCCAAGGATCGCGAAGAGGAGACCATGTCGAAGGAGATCCCGGCAACGTACGTGCCCGGGCGGAACAGCGTGTTCCTTTCCATGGCCATGTCATGCGCGGAAACATCCAACGCGGAAGCGATCTTTATCGGCGCCAATATCATGGATTACAGCGGTTATCCGGATTGTCGCCCGGAATATCTCAAAGCCGTGGGCGAGGCGATGTGGAGTGGCACCAAGGCCGGCGTCGAGGGCCGCAAAGTCGAGATCCGGGCACCCCTCATCAAACTCACGAAGAAAGACATCGTTCTTCTCGGACAAAAACTCGGCGTGCCTTTTGAGACGACCTGGTCCTGCTATGCCGGGGAGGACTCGCCCTGCGGAACCTGTGACGCTTGTATCCTGCGAGCCAAAGGTTTTCGCGAAGCCGGCATTCCGGACCCGCTTATTCCATGACGAAGCGGATGAATCCCGCCACTGCCCGTGTGACGGAGATCTTTTCGTCGCTCCAGGGGGAAGGCCCCTTGATGGGCGAACGGCATCTCTTTATCCGGTTTGAAGCCTGCCATATGGCCTGCGCTTATTGTGATGAATCCGGGAAAAAGGGCCATGACATGACCCTGTCACGGATCCTTCTTGATATCAAACGGCTCGAAAAATCAAACGGTCCTCATTCCTGCGTTTGCCTCACAGGAGGCGAACCGCTTCTTTATGCTGCTTTTCTCAAAAGCCTTTTCCCGGCTCTTAAGAAAATGAAATGTCGCGTTCTGCTTGAAACGAGCGGGGTCCTGTGGAAGAGCTTCTCGAAGGTCGCCAGTGGCTGTGATATTATTGCTATGGACCTTAAGCTGCCAAGCGTGACACGGCAGAGAAATTTTTTGAACGATCATCGAAAGTTCCTCCGCTTGGCTCGGGAGCGGGAGACGTATATCAAAATCGTCGTATCACCCCGGTTGAAGCTTGCGGAGTACTTGGAGCATCTTAAAATGGTCGCGTCTGTGGCGCCCGAAACGACCGTTTTCTTACAACCCCTGAGCCGCGGTGGGGAAAGCAAGCCGGGGGTTGCGATGATGAGAAAGCTTGTGAAACTTCAACGAACCGGAGCGAAATGGATACCGCGTATCCGTATCGGGATACAGCTCCATAAAATACTCAACGTCCGTTAAAAGAAAGGCTTCTATGTCGAGGATCGATAAAAGAAAAAGTGATGAGCTTCGCAAAGTCCGCGTACAGACGCATTATTTGAAAAATGCCCACGGCTCCTGCCTGATCGAGATGGGGGACACGAAGGTGGTGTGCTCCGCGACGATCGAAGAAAAAGTTCCGTTTTTCTGTAAAACCGAGGGGAAGGGCTGGATCACCGCGGAATACGGTATGTTGCCGGCGTCCTGCAACGAGCGCATTACACGCGAGGCCGCCAAGGGGAAACTTTCGGGGCGGACGCAAGAGATCCAGCGGTTAATCGGCCGCAGCATTCGCTCGATCGTCGACTTAAAAAAACTTCCCGAGCGAACGATCTGGCTCGACGCGGATGTGATCCAGGGGGACGGCGGCACGCGAACGGCTTCGATCACGGGTTGTTACATCGCGCTGGAACATGCCATACAAAATCTCCTTGAAGCGGGAAAGATCAAAGAAAGTCCCATCCGGGATTCCGTGGCGGCGGTCAGCGTGGGCGTCGTGAACGGAAAAGCGGTCCTGGATCTTTGTTATGCCGAGGACTCCAAGGCGGAGGTCGATATGAACGTCGTGATGACCGGTTCCGGGAAACTCGTTGAAGTCCAGGGGACGGCGGAAGGGGAACCTTTTTCAGAGACAACGCTTTTGCAAATGCTCAAGCTCGCCAAGAAAGGCATCCATGAGCTTGCGGGTATCCAAAAAAAACATGCCCACTCCTGAGAAAACGCGGCTCCTACTGGCCACAACGAACCTCAAGAAACTCAAGGAATTGCAGGATCTTCTTTCGGATCTTCCGGTCCAATGTCTCAGCCTGCGCGATTTTCCAGCCGTGGAAACGGTCGAGGAGACAGGAAAGACGTTTGAGGAGAATGCCGGGATCAAGGCTCTCGGCTATGCCGGACAAACGGGCGAGCTTACCCTCGGTGAAGATTCCGGGTTATGTTGCGACGCCTTGGACGGCGCCCCCGGAGTGTATTCCGCGCGCTTTAGCGGGGAGTTCCATAGCGATGACGCTAACAACAAAAAACTCATCGCCGCGATGGCGGATGTTCCCGAGAATAAGAGAATGGCCCATTATGAGTCCGTGATCGCCCTGGCGGAACCCGGAAAACTCATAGGCTCGGATCATGGACAAGTCCATGGCCGTATCGTCTGTGACCCTCAGGGTTGCGAAGGGTTCGGGTATGACCCCTTATTCTTTTACCCACCCTTCGGGAAAACGTTCGGGGAAGTGCCGGCGGCGATGAAGCATCCTGTGTCCCACCGCGGGCAGGCTCTGCGCAAAATGCGCCAGCGCCTCAACGCCTACCTACGGGAGAAATGCGGAAAGTCTGTTTAGTCCCCGCCTGATTTGCCGATAAACATTACCGGAACAACAACGACTTCGTTTTTTTTATTACATATAACGGGATGAGGTTCTTATGAAGAAAAAAATCTTGCTTGTGGACGATGAGCCAGAGATACAACTCATCATTAGCGCGCGTCTCTCCGCCGCGGGCTACGAGGTGATCATTGCCAAGGACGGACAGGAGGGGCTGGATATGGCCCGTGCCGAATCTCCGGATGTCATTCTTCTGGACCTTATGATCCCCAAAATTGACGGCTTTAAGGTCTGCCGTATGCTGAAATTCGACAAGGCTTTCGAGAATATCCCCGTGATTATTTTTTCGGCACGGGGAAGTGACGCGGACAAAAAGCTTGCCGAACAAGTCGGCGCGAATGCCTATTTGGTCAAGCCGTTCAATCTAGATCTCTTTGCTCAGATGATCCAGCGCTTGCTCGGGCCCCAAGCCTCTTAAGGACGGTTTGCGGAAGGCCAAAACTCCCATCCGTTCCGGATTTCCGTGGAGAACCCGCAAAGAAAAGTAATGAGAGGGCTGGCAGAATGACTCCCAATCGGGGAAAATCATGATCGCAAGCGCCAAGCTTTTGGAGCTCCTGCTCAAACAGGGGTTGATCCAACAGGATCAGGCCGAGCAGGCCCGGAAAGAGTCCGCCCGCGTTGGCCAGCCGATTGAATCAGTGCTGGTGAAAAGCGGTGTCGTCACCGATGAAGAAGTCACCAGCGCCAAGGCATCTCTCTACGGGGTCCCATATCTGGATCTCAATAATTACCGTCTTGACCGTGAACTGATCAAACTGGTTCCCGAAAAGATCGCTAAGAAATATAGCGTCATGCCTCTTTTTGCCACAGGCAACGCTCTCTCCCTAGGAATGGTGGACCCCCAGAATATCGTGGCGATCGACCAGGTCCGAAAACTCACCAATTATGACACGGTCGACACCATTCTCGTCTCTCCCGGAGGCTTTCAAGCAGCCCTCAACACCTATTACCATTCTTTCGGGTCCATGTCGGATATCGTCAAGACCATTGAGCGGGAAAAAGCGCCCAGCATGCAGGACGCTCTCTTGGGGGAGATCAACGAACAGACTCCGGTCAGCAAGCTCGTCGAAAGCCTTCTCCTTCAGGCCGTTCAGTCACGGGCCTCGGACATTCACATCGAACCGGAAGAATCGATCGTTTCGGTGCGCCTTCGCGTCGACGGACTTTTGCATTACATCACGACTTTCCCGCTGCCGATCTTGAGCTCCGTGGTCTCGCGAGTCAAGATCCTGGCCGGCATGGATATCACCGAAAATAGAAAACCTCAGGACGGTAAGATCCGCACCGAACTTGAAGGCAAGGACCTGGATATACGCGTCTCGACTTTTCCGACACTTTTTGGCGAGAATGTGGTCCTGCGGCTTTTGGACAAACGAGCCATGCTGCCCAATTTGGCGGATCTCGGGTTCCAAAAGGACACCCTGGCAGAATTCTCCAAACTCATCACCAGGTCCCACGGGATCATTTTGGTGACCGGCCCCACGGGTAGCGGCAAGTCGACAACGCTTTACGCATCGCTTTCCAGGATCAACAGCGAGGACAAAAATATCGTGACGATCGAGGATCCCGTGGAATACGTGTTGCCGCGGGTCCGCCAAACTCAGGTGAATCCCCGGGCCGGCATCACTTTCGCAAATGGATTGCGCGGCTTCCTGCGTCAGGATCCCGACATTATGATGGTCGGCGAAATACGTGACAAGGAAACCGTGGAAATGGCCATCCAGTCCGCGCTCACGGGCCATCTGGTGTTTTCCACACTCCACACCAATGACGCCCCGTCGGCGCTCACACGCCTGACCGATATGGGGGCGGAGCCTTTCCTGATTTCAAGCTCCGTCATCGGGATTCTGGCCCAGCGTCTTGTTCGGATGAATTGCATCAAATGCCGGGAGCCCTACACTCCGTCGGCGGCGGTGATGAAGAGCGTCGGTCTTGCGGAAGGCGCGACCATCATGCGCGGGAAAGGCTGTCCCAAATGCAATCAGTCCGGCTTCATGGGCCGTCTCGGGATATTCGAACTGATGTTCCTCACCGACGAGATCAAGACTTTGGTCGACGGACGGCGTTCCGCCGCGGAGATCCGGAAGCTCGCGATCGATCAGGGGATGAAAACCCTCCGCCAGGACGGTATTGAAAAAGTACTCCGGGGCGTCACCACCCTTGAGGAAGTTCTCCGGGTCACCGAGATCGAATAATGGAAGTTACCTACCGGTATAAAGCACGCGATAAGTTCGGGAAATCTTCCGACGGGCAAATGGCCGCAGGTTCGGACACCGAAGTTGCCGCCAAGCTCAAAGAAAGAGAGCTCACTCCCTTCCTGATCGAGCCGGTGGAGCAATCCCTGAACCTTCATTTCCTCGAACGCTTCCGTCGTTTCAAGCATAGCGATGTCAACGCATTTACCCGGGAGCTTTACACTCTTACCAAGGCGGGTCTGACGATCCTCGCGTCATTGGAAGTGATTGGGGAGCAGGACCGAAACCCTCTCTTAAAGAAGATCGTGGAAGGGCTCATGCAAAGTGTTCGGGGCGGAACGAGTGTCGCGGACAGCCTCGCCCGGTATCCCAGTATTTTTAACGCTCTTTATGTCAACATGATACGCGCGGGGGAGGTTTCCGGAAGGTTGGAGCAGATCCTCGAGCGTCTTCTTTTCATCGGGGAAGCGGAAGAGAAACTTCAGATGCGCGTCAAATCCGCGCTTCGGTACCCGGCGATCGTTTTGATTGCCCTCGTACTGGCATTCATATTTCTCACGAATTTCATCATCCCGCGTTTTGCCGTTCTCTTCACCCAGAGCGGCGTGGAGCTGCCCCTTCCGACCCGTATCCTTCTGTGGATACACGATGCTTTCACGCGATACGGATGGATCACAACGATCGTCTCGGTCGCCCTAGGGATCTTCCTGGCTCGATTTCTCAAGACTCCCGCTGGGAGGCTTTTGAAAGATCAAGCCATGCTCAGAATCCCGGTCCTGGGCCCCATGCTCCTCAAAGCCGACATGTCCCGTTTCGCGCGTATCATGGCGCTTCTCATTCAAAGCGGTATCCCGGCACTCCGGGCACTTGAGATTGCGGAGGGAAGTGCCGATAATAAAGTGGTCGCGGGAGCTATCAGTCAGATCCGGATAAGCGTGACTGAAGGAAGCGGCATGACCCAGCCGATGAAAGAAAGCGGTGTTTTTCCTCCCTCTGTCGTGCGAATGGTGCGCGTCGGGGAAGAGACCGGGAAAATTGACGAGTTGCTTTTAAAGGTCTCAGAATATTATGATATGCAGGTGGAATACACGGTCGGCAACATGATGGTCCTGATCGAACCCATGCTGATTGTAGTGCTCGGCGGGATGGTCTTTGTGCTGGCGCTCGGGATGTTCCTCCCGATGTGGAATATGATCAAGGTTTTTCAGCATCACTAGTACGTCATATAAAAAAGGAGAAAACAAATGCTTAAGACTGCGAAAGGCTTTACGCTCATTGAATTGATCATGGTGATCGTGCTTCTGGCGCTTTTAGCGGTGGTTGCGATCCCGCAATACGCGAATCTTCAGAACCAGGCAAGCGTCGCGGCGGAACAGGGCATTGTCGGGGGCGTCCGGTCCGGGATTTACACGCGCTATGCCGCGAACCTGGCGGCGGGTACCGTTCCGGCTTATCCTGCGTTGTTGGGCGGAGCGGTTGGCGCTTGTACGACGGCAAATCCGTGTTTTGCCAATGTCCTTTCGCAAGGAGTCACTTCGAACTGGACCTGCCTGACCGCCGGACTCACGTACCGAGGGCCTTCGAACGCGACCAATATCTGGACGTACACGCCGACCGGCGCCACAGCGGGCTCTTTTGAACAGACAACACCCTAACAACATCGCACGATTTTAGAGCAAAAGGTGTTCGAAAGTAGCCTTTGCTTTAAAGTTGGCGAAGATTTGGAGTAGAAAAATGATCAATACCAAAACTGGTTTTACACTCATCGAACTGATCATGGTGATCGTGCTGCTAGCGATATTAGCTGTTGTTGCAATCCCGCAATACACGAATCTTCAGACCCAGGCGAGCGTTGCGGCAGAACAGGGTGTTGTCGGAGGCGTCCGGTCCGGGATTTACACGCGCTATGCCGCGAATCTAGCGGCGCGGGCACCGTTCCGGCTTATCCTGCGACGTTAGGCGGAGCGGTGGGAGCTTGTACCACGGCAAATCCATGTTTTACCAATGTCCTTTCGCAAGGCATCACTCAGAACTGGACATGCCTAACCGCCGGACTCACGTACCGAGGGCCTTCGAACGCGACCAATATCTACACCTATACGCCTACCGGCGCCACTGCGGGCACTTTCGTTCAAACAACAGCCTAACCCTATCCGCGCTATCTTGGAGCGATGGCGCCCGAAAGGGCCCATCGCTTCCGTGGTTGTTTGAATTTTTTACAGCTATTGATGATAGTAGCTATTGAATCTTCGATGAAACCGGGTCAGCCCGAAAATAAGAGGAACGCTTGAATAAACGGGGATCCGCCCTTCTCACCGTACTTATTATAGTTATCCTTGTCCCCATCATCGTCTTCGGCGCGACCACTTTCATTTCGAATTCCCTTGTCCGTTATACCACCCAAAACAGAAATATGCAGGCCCTGTACCTTGCCCAGGGCGGTATCCACCGGGCCATTTATTATATTCAAACAACGGCGACGCCGGTTTGGCCTCTTTCCGTTCCTGTCGGCGGCAACACGATCGCCGTTTCGCGCGTGGCGTCCTGCTCCAATATTTATCAGCTTGTCTCCACGGGAACCTCGGTCGCCACGACGTATCCCACCGCGATATCCCGCTCGGTTTTTGCGGAATACGACTCCACCGCCAACAAGATATCCAAGTATCTGGAAGGGACGGGAGCCGGCATTCCTGTCCCTGTCTGTTGTGATGATCTCTATTGGTCCTTTGACAACGTGAACGCTAACAAGACCGAGACAACTCCTGTGCAGGCTGTTTATCAGGGAACCTTAACGGCCGTGAGCCACAATGTGCCTGCTCGGGTGAACGATCGTTTTGGATCTGCGCAGAAAGCTTTGGATTTTAACTCGGGAAATAACGTGAACTTTGTGGGCGTGTTCGATTCTAGCGGACTTGGCCTGACAACCGCCGGAACCCTTATGGCTTGGGTCGATATCGGAACGACCGTGGCCAGCGCCGCTGTCATTCATAAGGGGGGCACGACGACGGGGACCATGGATTATGCCCTTATCCTTGATAAGAACGGCAACAATAACAGCCGGATTCAACTTACAATCAATGGGGTGACTTCCTATCAGTCGAACATAAATGTTAGTAAGACGGGGTGGCATCATATCGCGGCAACCTGGGGACCCGGCGGTATGTGCACCTATTTGGACGGAGGGAATCAGAGCTGCAATGCAACGCAGCCAACCGCGCGTACCAACAACCAGTCGCTCTACATAGGCAAGGCGGGAATATCTGGGGCTGGATTTATAGGCGCTATTGATGAAGTTCATATCTTTTCATGTCAGAAAACTCTTAGCGAGATCAATTCCATTTATGTATCGACGGAGCCCTAATACTTTCCGTAGAACACGAGTCGAGGGGATCACCCTGATAGAGCTCATCATGGCGATGGTGATCATGGCGGCGATCTCGATCCCGACGGCCACCATGATCGGGGCTCAGATCCAGGGCATGGCCGAATCCTCGGACATGACGGCTGCGGGGAACGCGGCCCGCCTGTCCATGGAAAAACTCATGAATACTCCCTACGCGTCGATCACTACGGGAAGCGGAGTCCCCGGGAATTCTCTCGTTGTCGGACTTTACACGGTTACCTGGGATGTCGCCGAGACAGGGAGCGGCGCCGTGGCGCTAAAAAACATCACGCTGACTTCGAAGCGGACCGGGACGAACGCGGTACTGGCGACCCTTTACGCTTCCGTTTACAACGGCGTGACTTACACGGTATGAAAAATCTCCGGAAAAGAGCCCTCATCCTGCCAAACGTCACTTCGGAGGATAAGACTCATCCCAAAGCCGCGAGAGGCTTCACTCTGATCGAGATCGTCATGGTCATTCTGATCACCGGTCTTCTTTCTGTCGCGGGAGTGCAACTTATGAGGTTTATGATCCAGCACACTTTTTATTTGCCGAATCAAGTCCAGACGGATCTCGCGGCGGCTGAGGCGCTCGAAACGATGGTGGAAGGGGATGCGTCGACGGTCCGGGGGCTCCGGTATTGCAAGACCGTGACCGCCATTGCTCCGAATCAGGTGAATGTTTTGGATCAGGATGGGGTGGCTTTGCAGTTCCGGTTGGATACGGGGGCCCACAAACTTTACCGGATGATCGGTGCCGCGGCGGAAACGTTGGTGCCTTACTCCATGCCTTCCAACGTGGATTTCTCCGGCAGTGGCAATGTTCTCTTCTCTTTTTATGACGGCTCAACCCCGGAAGCGGTGACGGCCGTTCCCGCCAACGTGCGCCGTATCGAGATCAATTTAATCGCTCAACAAGGAGCGGGATTGGCCGATAGTTTTCAAGGGAGCAGCCAGCAGAGAACATCGATCAAAGTGAATAAATACCTATAACCTTCGGGGTTGTAATGCCTTTCCTCTCCATCGAGCTCGGAAAACACCGGTTCAAGGTCCTTTTGCTTGAGCGGACGAAGGAAGTCCTGACCGTCCAGCAGGATCTCACGCTCACGATCATGCCCTCGGAGGATTTCAGCGAAAAAGTCTCCTCGACCCTTCGCGATTTTATCAGGCGCTATGATGTCACGGAGCGCAAGGTCTATCTGACGATCGCGGATCCCAACGTGATCATGCTCAAGAATGCCGTATTCCCCGTTCTGTCTCCCTCGGAGCTTGTTCCCGCGATCGCCTGGCACGCCAAAGAAGAAGGGACGCTGTCGGAAGATACCGTTCTTTTTAACTATGAGGTAGTGAAGGAATTCACGGGGGATGATGGCGCCAAAAAGATGGCGGTGACGTTCTCGATCGTTAATCGCCGACTCCTGGGTGCCACCATACGGATACTGACCCGCCTGGGCCTTACAGTCGTTCAGGTCACTGCCGCTCCGCTCAATACCCCGAAGGTCCTTGCCTGTTACGGGGACACACCTTCCGCCCAGGTGGTTCTGGATCTCGGTTACGGGGCTTCGACGATGGCGATCTATAAGAAGGGCAAGCTTCTTTTCGTCAGAACACTTTCTTTTTCCTACGGAAAGGCGAAGCTTTCATTAAGCGACCCCTTTTTCCTGGGAGCAAAATACAGGACTCCCGAGGCGGACGCTGAGATCGAACAAGCCATCCTTTCGATCGGGATTCCCCGCGATCCACTCGCAGTGGGAGGAGGCGGGGACCGGGCCACGCAGTTCTTTGGACTTATGAGACCGCTCCTGGAAGTGCTGGTCCGTGAGATCCGCTATTCCCTGGATTATTTCACGACCAATCTCAAAGAGGAAAAGCCCGCCGCGCTTTTTTTAACGGGACACGGCACAAAATTCCATGACCTGGATCTTTTCCTCGGAGTAGCTTTGGAAATGACCGTGATGAATCTCCAACTTCCCGGTTCGGTGCGCACACTCCACGCGGGGGAGGGCGAAGATCCCGTCCGTCTGAGCCAATGCGTCAGCGCCGTCGCGGGCGAGATCCCCGGCCACGGCACGGTGGATTTTACCCCTTTTGAAGAAAGACGGCGAAAGGCGGAAATCTTTCAGCGCGGAGTTTTGCGCCTGGCCACCTTGGCGATTTTCTGTGTTTTCGCGATCTCCCTTTTCTTTGTCCAATTCCGCTACACGACTTCCAATGACAATCTGAATCTCCAGAAAAAATATCTGGAATCCCTGGGTACCTTCGCCCAGGCTTCCCAAAAGGCCTTCGAACGGCATGATCTCGCGCGCGAGTTGGAAGAGGGGACCATTCCTCCGGAAAAACTACTGCGACTCCTGGGACATCTGATCCCCACGGAGCTGGCTTTAAGGCATTTTGATATGGACTCCTCGCGGCGCTTCATGACGATCGATCTTGAAACCTCGGGGGTGGATGAAGGCGGTAATCCGGTGGTCAACGACGTCGTGCGCAGGTTGCAGGAAACCGGTTTCTTTCAATCGGTGGCCGCCAAGGAACTTCCAGGGTACGCCGTTTCGGTGTACCGGATCGTCGGGGTGTTCGGCAATGATTAACGTCCAGAAAAGGCATATTACGGCGGGCCAGCTTGTGATCTTTCTGTGGATCTTAGGCCTTATGGCTTGTTCCGCTTTTTTTTACCTGGGGCTTTACCGGCCCATGGTAGAACGGATGCTGGACAAGCAAGACGATGTAGCTTTACTCGAAGACCACCTGCGCTGGGTCACACAGACCATTGAGTCGGAACCCGATCCAGAGCATGTGTTCGAATATTTCGTCAAACAAGCTAGGGATCTCAGCCGCCGATTCCCCGATTCGGCGGAAAAATCGCTTCTCGCTCTGGCCGACTACGCGAACAAATTCCATGTCCGCATCTCCCAGGTCCAGGCCGGAGAGCCGCAGGAAGTGTTTGGCGATCGTTGGAAACGATTCGGTGCCGATGGCAAAAAGTGCGTCGGCGTGCGCGTAACTCTGAAATTTCAAAGCGAGTATTATAATCTTGTCAAATACATCGAGACGCTTCACAAGGCCCTGCCGGCGCACATGGTCATCGAACGTCTGGAGATCGACAACGGGTTCACTACGACCCCCCGGTTGTCGGGCTCGATCGAATTGTTCCTTTATCTCCTGGAGTGATGATGCGAAAGAAAACTTCCGTGGAACTCGGTATTATCGCTGTGACTGCCGTCGCGCTGGTTTTTGCCGTACCATCCCTGTTTCCAAAAAAACAACGCCTGTCCCGGGCCACCGCGTCCTCTCCCGCGAATGCTTCCGAGGCTCTACGGGCACCTTTAAGAGGGCTTGGTTTTCTTAAGCCTGTCATCAAGATAAAACCGATGAAGGACGATAACTTTTACGTGAGATTTTGCCGTGTCGCGGATGCGCTCCCGCTGGAACGGGATCCTTTTTCTTTTTCATGGACCGGGCCGCGCACAACGCGAGATGACCTGGTTCTGTCGGGGATTCTGTGGGATGAACGGAAGCCCACCGCGGTGATCAACGGGGTCTTTTATGGTGTGGGGGATTCGTCGGGCCAGTTTACGGTGACCGAGATCGAGGACGATACGGTGCGTCTGAAAGACGGTTCGGGAGATTTCACGTTGCGTCTTAAAAGGTAATCATTATCGGGGAGGATTCATGAAAGTGAAATCGGGAGCGATCTTGGCGTTGCTGTTGCTCGGGGCATCGGTCCTGACTTTTGCCGCAGAGACTTCCATGAGCAGCTTGAAGTTCAAGGATACGGAGATCGCCACGGTCCTCAAAGCAATCGAAAAGAAAGCCGGCCAGGAAGGGCAAAAGATCACCATCGTCACCACCCCGGAGGTCTTCGGCCTCGTAACCGTGGATCTCGAGAACGTCGACTGGAAAACCGCCTTCAAAGTCATCCTCAAGATGTATGATCTCGGTTACACGCAGGACGGGAATATCCTGACGGTTTCCGCGCTTTCCAAGATCGCGGAAGATCAGAAAAAAGAAGACGACGCCCTCTTTGCCACAGGGGGAATGAAGATCGAAGCTTTCAAGCTCAAGCATGTCGAAGCCGTCGATGTCGCCAAAATGATACAGCCCTTTCTTTCCAAGGAAGGCAAGGTTTCTGTACTCGATGTCGTTAACAAGCAAGGTTGGGGTTTTTCTGCGACGACAAGCGGTATGACGGATGTCGGCGCGAATGGGTCCTCCTCGGTGGGAAGCAGCCAGTTCCAGCAACCGACCACCGGTCCCCAGGGCACACTCAAGATGACGAGAACCAAGATGCTGGCGGTGTCTGACTCGCCGTCTATCGTCCGTCAGGTGGCGAAACTGATCTCGGAAGTCGATGTCGCGCCGAAGCAGATTTTGATCCGCGCTGTTCTCCTGGAAGTCGCGACCGACAAGGCCTTTGACTTGGGGCTCGATTTCGGAACGACCAATATCATCCCGACTGCCGGACCTATCAATAAGGGTTTTGATCTTGGCGCGGCGAGCCGATACGCGGAGCTCGTCCAGCCGAGTGCTTTTAAAACCGACGACTTCAACCTTAATCCCTATCTCTCCGGCTTAAACCTGAATTTCAAGAAAGTGGACGGAACGAAGTTCCAGGTGCTCCTCCATGCCCTTCAGGCGGATGCCAATACCAACACGCTCTCGACCCCCACAATACTGACGATGGACGGCAGGGAAGCCACGATCCTGGTCGGGAAACAATTTCCGATCATCGAGACCAGCTCGAGCACCTTTACGAACAATACCGTGGGAGGGACGCTTTCCTTCTATCAAAATATCGGCATCCAGCTCCGCGTGGTCCCTCAGGTCTGCGGGGAGAATGAAGACATGGTGAACCTGATCGTTCACCCGACGGTCTCCGACTATACCAACACCGTCGATATCAACGGACAGAATTCCACGAATTCCGCCAACGTGGTGATCGCGAGTTACCCGATCATCAACACTCGCGAAGCGGAGACCCAAATGATCGTCCTCGACGGAGAAACCGTTGTGTTGGGGGGGCTGCTCAAAGACGCCAAGAAGGATATGGTGACCGGAGTTCCTTTCCTGAGCAATCTGCCGCTCGTCGGAAAGCTTTTTGACAGGAAGATCGATGGGAAGAACAAGACGGATCTTTTGATCTTTCTTACGGTCAAGATCGTGCGGGCTTCCGCGGTGCTTCCCTCGGATGTCCTGGACCGGACCAAGATCGATCAAAAGACTAAGGGCTTATGACGGCGCTCCAGGAATTCTACGGGTTCAGAACCCAACCTTTTAACATTACGACCGATGCGGAACTCTTCTACGAGAGCCCTTCTCACCGGGAGGCCCTCGCGTCGCTTCTCTACGGCATCGAGGAGCGTAAGGGACTGATCCTCATCACGGGTGAAGTCGGCACGGGGAAGACAACGCTTTGTAACGCGTTGCTTGACCGACTGCCAAAGTCGGTCCGTACGTCGCTGATCCTGAACCCCTATTTCAGCGAGGTGCAGCTCTTGCAGGCCATTGTCGAAGATTTCGGACTTGAACCCGAGAAGAAAACGCGGCTGGATATCGTCAAGAAACTCGACGCGTTTTTGATCGATCTCAGCCTGAATCAGGGCAACGCGGTACTGATCATCGACGAAGCGCAGAATCTCAAACCCCGCCAACTGGAGCAGGTCCGCCTGCTTTCGAACCTTGAAACAAAAAACGGAAAACTCCTGCAGATCGTGCTGGTGGGTCAGCCCGAGCTTAAGGAACATTTGCTCCAGCATGAGCTGCGGCAGATCTATCAGCGCATTGTGATCAAGTACGACCTGCGCCCGCTAGAATTTCCCGATGTGAAGGCCTATGTGGATTTCCGTCTGGAGCATTCCGGGGTTTCCGGTGTTTCGATACCGCCCGAAGGTTACCGGATGATATCTGATTTCTCGAAGGGAATACCCCGCCTGGTCAACCTTCTTTGCGACCGCGCGCTTTTGCTTGGATTCGTCCGCAAAGAAAAGGAGCTTACCTCCGAGATATTCATTGCCGCAATGGAAGAAATTCGATGAGCATTGTTTACGATTATCTGAAACGGATCCAGGCGACCGAAGGCCCCGCAAAGGACGGGGGGAGGAAGCCTTCTCCAACATCAGCGCCGGCCGCGACGAGATCCCGAATTCCCTCCTGGGTTCAGCTCATTTCTGTTTTTTTTCTTTGTCTCGGGGTCGGTCTCGCGGTCTATTTTCTGGCGCCGCGCGCCGTAAAACCTCTTGTGAAGCTTTACCACCCGTCTTCAGCTGTCGCTCCGGTCTCCAGAAAACAATCCGCGGATCCTTCCTACATCCTGGAGGGGATCATTTATAATCCTTCGCAGCCCTTCGCGATCATCAACGGAAAAATGCTGGAGAACGGGAACACGATCGGCGACTACAAGATCGTGAAGATCACCCCGGACTCTGTCACCCTGCTGAACACCAGCGACAAGACGAGCCGAAACATTCACCTCTAGGGCCGCCCTTTTTCAGCGATATTTCTATTCCGGCCCAAACTCAGTCCTTGAACTCTGGGCGGCTCTTCCCTATAATCCTCCGAATTCACTGCATTCCGTGGCTGGATAAACCCAAGAATTTCAAAGCGCGGGCTCGTAGCTCAGTTGGTTAGAGCACTACCTTGACATGGTAGGGGTCACAGGTTCGAATCCTGTCGGGCCCATGTTTCCTTAGTTCTGCAGGTTCTTCCCCAACGAACGGGGCCATTAGGTGTCTAAATTTCTCTGGATTTGTGTGCCGGGATGAAAAGCAGGTTCCTTACCTCTTGTCTTTTATCCCTCTGGCTCGTTTCTTCCGTGACCGCTCCGCCTCTCGCGGAAGCCGGCGCGATCAATCTTGCGGCGCCTTCCGCGGTCCTTTTGGACGGCAGGACCCAGCAGATCCTCTACGCCAAGAATCCCCACGCACGGCGCGCGCTGGCGAGCACGACGAAGCTCGTGACCGTCATGGTCGCGCTGGATCGCCTGTCCCTTGATCAGGTCGTTCAGATACCGAGCGGTTTGGAGTTCATCCCGCCCTCCAAGATCGGACTCAGGGCCGGTGAACATTTCTATGTCCGGGATCTTGTCCGCGCCGCTCTGATCCGGTCCGCCAACGATGCCGCGGAATCGCTGGCGATCCTCGTGGGAGGTTCGCGAGCGGGATTTGCCCAATTGATGAACGTGAAGGCCAAGGCGGTAGGGGCCAACGATTCTCACTTTGTTAATCCTTCCGGGCTTCCGGCCTCGGATCATTACTCTACCGCCTATGATCTCGCGAAGATCATTATGGCCGCCACCCGTTATCCCTTCGTGGTGAATACTCTCAAGGTCCGAAGCACGATCATTGAAAGCCGCGAAGGACGCCGTGTCCCGATCAATAATTGCAATAAAATGCTTTGGCGGACGAGCGGCGTGATCGGCAAAACCGGATGGACGAGAACAGCGAGGCACTGTTTTGCCGGGCGGGTTCAATCCGGGGACCGGGCGATCTTTGTCGGATTGATGGGGGACGAAAGGCGCGCCTTTCTTTGGTCCGATCTCCGGAGCGTCGAAGCATTCTCCACGGGGAAGGCGCCCCGCCCCCTCACTCTCGCGCCTCAGCTGTCTTCCCGGAAAGACACTTTGAAGATCCAGCAGGCGCTGCAACGGGCCGGTTATTTCAAAGGTAATCCGACCGGATTTTACGGCAAGCGCACCAAGACTTCCGTCCGCAATTTTCAGAAAGCCCACGGACTTCCCGCGCTCGGGACGGTCGGGCCCCAGACCTGGGACAAACTCAAAGCCTATCTATGAAAAAGTTATTTGGAATATTTTTAGCATTTCTCATCGCTTTTCAGCCGGGCTGTTCCCAGGGGTTCTCGCAACAGCCCCCCTTTACAAGCTCGCCTAAGCATGAGGTGGCACCAGTTACTGAAAAAGCCTCGCCGGCACCGATTTCTCCCGAAGTTAAAATAGTCGCAGATTTTGAGTCCGGCGGGGAGAAGCTCGCGAACAATCTCGGAGGCGAAAGCGGCGACTGGAACATGAATCTCGCGGACATCAATAATTCCTACACCGATCCGCAAGTCGTGACAATGCCGGGAAAAGACGGGAAACCGAGCAGGGTTCTCAGCCTTGTTTACAGCGTGGAGTCCGATCTTCCCGCCGAAAACGGTTTTTGGACCAAACTCCAGGGCTTTGACGCGAGCTCTTACGATCACCTGGAATTCGAGATCAAAGGGGACGCTGCCGCCGGCTTCACGCAGAAATTCCGCCTCGAACTCAAAAAATGCGTGGATGCGGCCTGCGTTGAGAAGGTGAACGGCTCCGCGAGTATTCCCGTGACGGCCGAATGGACTACCGTCAGTGTTCCTTTGAATGTCATGACGGGACTCATCGACTTTTCGAACCCCGAAGCGTGGAAAACGCCTCGGATAAGCTACAAGCCGCTGGATGAATTCGTCATCATTTTCAACGACGGCTATGTGACCAAGAAAACCGGACGTGTCTATCTGGACAATATCCGTTTTGTCAGAACCGGCGATGCCGGGCCCAGCGCCGTGGATTTTCCGCCGAGGACGGTCGAAAAAACGCCCGTCCGTCTCGAGCACCTGGATTTCCAGAAATTCCTTGTCAGCCGGCTCAAAGGTTTCCCAAAGGCGCTGAGTGTTAAAAAAGAATTTCCCGCGGAAGATCAGGCCTTTCTTAAAGAACTCGCCAAAGACACGTGGGATTTTTTTGACAATATTCTGGACAAAGAGCATGCCTTGCCCCTCGACACGGTGCTGCTCGGAGAGAAGGTGCCGCTTGAGGAAGCCACCTGGATCGGGGATTACACGAGCGTTACCAATATCGGCGTTTATCTCATGTCGGCCGTCAGCGCTTACGATCTTGGGTTTATCAAACGCGAAGATGCCATTCTGCGCATTCAAAAGACACTTCAGACGATCGAGAAGCTTCGATACCACTCGAGCGGATTTCCTTTCAATTATTACGACACCTCCTCGCTGGAGCCCACAAGCTACTTCGTTTCCTATGTCGACAGCGGCTGGCTTATGTTAGGCCTCTATGT
>Ga0118677_10005486_pt1 | contig 22141 bp, 22 predicted proteins | sample AliMusrvi5mmetaG_FD_86154 | JGI IMG/M metagenome (GOLD analysis project Ga0118677, IMG submission 86154)
ATATTCAGTATCTGGACCATGTGTATACGCGCGATCACAATGCGTTCAACTGCACGCCGCTGGCGGTGGTGAACATCTCGCGGGAGAGCATGGCGGCGTACGGGTTTTCTCCCGCGACGCGTGTGTTCGAGGCGGCGGGCGCTGCGGCGTGCCTCATCACGGACAGCTGGACGGGAATCGGAGAGTTCTTCGAGCCGGGCCGGGAGATTCTGGTGGCGGAGGACGGGTTCGGCGTGGCGCGGCATCTGCGCGCACTGACGCGGGAACGGGCGCGCGAAGTGGGCCGGGCGGCTTACCGGCGCGTGCTGGCGCAACACACGTACGCGCATCGGGCGGCGCAGGTGGAGGGCATCCTGGAAGGTCATGCGGCGCGGTGGGTCGGGGTGGCGTCATGAGGATCGCGATTCTTGGCCTGTCGATTACCTCGTCCTGGGGGAACGGGCATGCGACAACGTACCGGAGTCTGGTGCAGGGGTTGGCGGGGCGCGGGCACGAGATTCTGTTTCTGGAGCGCGATACCGAGTGGTATGCGGGGAATCGGGATACGCCGCGGCCGCAGGGGGCGCGGACGGAGTTGTACCAGAGCGTGGAGGAGCTGTTCGGGAAATATGAACAGCAGGTCCGGCATGCGGACCTGGTGATTGTCGGTTCCTTCGTGCCGGACGGCATTGCGGTGGGCCGGTGGGTGACGAAGGTCGCGGAGGGCGTCACCGCGTTCTACGATATCGATACGCCGGTGACGCTGGAGCAGTTGGGCCGCGGTGAGTGCGCTTACGTGACGGCCGAGCTGATTGCGGCCTACGGCTTGTATCTATCGTTCACGGGCGGACCCACGCTGCGGCGGATCGAACAGCGGTTCGGCTCGCCCATGGCGCGGGCGCTGTATTGTTCGGTGGATCCTCGGCAGTACCGGCCGTTGACGCGGGCGACGCGGTGGGATCTGGGGTATCTGGGCACTTACAGCGACGACCGTCAGCCGTCGCTGGAGGCGCTGCTGCTGGAGCCGGCGCGGCGATGCGCGGAGGGGCGGTTCGCGGTGGCGGGGCCGATGTATCCGGAGACGATTCCATGGCCGGCGAATGTGGAGAGGACGATTCATCTGTCGCCGCGCGAGCATCCGGAGTTTTACAGTTCGCAGCGCTTTACGCTGAACATCACGCGGGACGCGATGAAGGCGGCCGGGTATTCGCCGAGCGTGCGGTTGTTCGAGGCGGGGGCCTGCGGGGTGCCGCTGATCAGCGACTGGTGGACCGGTCTCGACACGATCTTCGAACCGGGCTATGAGATTTTGCTGGCTTCGGGGCCGGAGGACACGCTCCGGTATCTGCGGGATTTCTCCGATGCGCAGCGCCGCGTGCTGGGGCAGCGGGCGAGGAAGAGGATTGTCGCGGAGCATACGCCGGAGAGGCGGGCCGTGCAGCTGGAACAGCATTACGCGGAAGCGGGCGCGCGGAGTGCAAAGGCGTTGTCGATATGAAGCTGGTCATCTTCGGCCTGAGCGTCAGTTCTTCCTGGGGCAACGGTCACGCGACGCTGTGGCGCGGGCTCTGCGCGTCGCTGGGACGCCAAGGCCATGACGTTGTGTTTTTCGAGCGGGATGTTCCGTGGTATTCGTCCGCCAGGGATTTGACGGAACTTCCGGGGGGCGGCGAACTGGTGCTGTACGAGAGCTGGGAAGCGGTGCAGGCGCTGGCCCGGCGGCATGTGGACGAGGCGGATGCGGCGCTGGTGACATCGTACTGTCCGGACGCTTTGCAGGCGTCGGAGATGGTGCTGCATTCGGTGTGTCCCGCGCGGGTGTTCTATGACATGGATTCGCCGGTAACCCTGGCTCGGATCGCGAAGGGGGAGCAGGTGGAGTATGTGGGACCGCGCGGCTATCGGGATTTCGATCTGGTGCTGAGTTATGCGGGCGGCCGGACCCTGACCGAACTGCGGCGGGTGCTGGGCGCGCCTCGCGTGGCTCCTCTGTACGGCAGCGTGGACCCGGATATTCATAAGCCGACCGGAGCGCAGGCGGATTACGGGGCGGGGCTCTCTTATATGGGGACTTACTCGGCGGACCGGGATGCGGCTTTGCGGGCGCTGTTTATCGAACCGGCGGAGAGGATGCCGGAGCGTGGGTTTTTGATGGGCGGGTCGTCTTACAACAGCGATTTTCCGTGGCTGCCGAATATTTACTTCGTGGGACATCTGACGCCGGCGCAGCACCCCGATTTTTACTGCTCGGCGGGACTGACTCTCAATGTGACGCGGGGGCCGATGGCGGAGATGGGCTATTGTCCATCAGGACGGCTTTTCGAGGCTTCTGCCTGCGGCGTGCCGGTGCTGAGCGATGTCTGGGAAGGGATTGAGACGTTCTATTCGCCGGGGCGGGAGATCCTGATCGGGCGGTCGGCGGACGATGCGGTTGCGGCGCTGCTGCGGTCGCCGGAGGAACTGGCGCGGATCGGCCGCAACGCGCGGGAGCGCACGCTGGCGCTGCATACGGCGGACGTGAGGGCGCTGGAACTGGAGAATGTTCTGGGCGCGTGGAAGTCGATGGCGGTGGAGGCGGGCGCGGTATGTGGGGCATAATTCCGGCGGCGGGGAAAGGCAGCCGGATTCAGCCGCTGGCGTTTTCGAAAGAACTGCTGCCGATGGGGACGTATGAGGGCGAGGTGCGGCGTCCGCGCGCGGTGAGCGATTTTCTGATGGAGCGTTTCACGATTGCGGGGGCGACGCGAATCTGCTTCGTGATTTCGGCGGATAAGTCGGACATTCTGGAGTATTACGGCGGGTCGGCGTGGTCGGCGTCGATTTGTTATACGGTGCAGCCGCAGCCGGCGGGGTTGTGCGACGCAATCTTTCGCGGGTTGCCTGTGATTGTGCCGGATCAGCCGGTGCTGGTGGGTTTGCCGGACACGATCTGGTTTCCGGACGACGGGCTGGCGGCGTTGCCGGACGACCGGTTTCCGTTTTTGTTATTCCCGGTGAAAGAGCCGCAGTTTTTCGATTCCGTGGAGTGCGATGAACAGGGACGAGTTCTGCGCATACGGGTGAAGGATCCGGAGGCGAAGTCGAACCGGATTTGGGGAGCGTTCAAGCTGCCCGGGAGGACGCTGCAGGAGCTGTTCGATTTGTGGGTGGAACGCGGGCGGAGCGACGAGTATCTGGGAACGCTGGTGAACGCCTGGCTGGAGCGTGGCGGGGAAGCGTGGGGCGTTCCGGCGGGCGTGAGTTATTACGACGTGGGCACCATGGACGGCTATGTGGAGGCGATGAAGATGTTATCCGAGCAGCGGCATTTGTCGGGAAAGAAGGTGGCGTGACAACTCTTTCTCAGGAGGACGTGGGGACGCGCATTCGCGAACTGGGCGAGTGGTTCCAGAACATGGAACTGGGCGGCGTGTGGACGGCGCCGCATCATTTTCTGGGCGACTATCCCGCTATCAAGTGGGCGAATTTCCGGGATGCCGTGCCGGCGGATCTGACGGGCAAGACGGTGCTGGAGATCGGCTGCAACGCGGGGTTTTATTCGTTCGAGATGAAACGGCGGGGCGCGGCGCGGGTGCTGGGTATCGATTCGGATTCGGGATATCTGGCGCAGGCGCGGTTCGCCGCGGAGGTGTCCGGCCTGGAGGTGGAATTCCGGGAGATGGATGTCTATGATGTGGCCCGCTTACAGGAGCGCTTCGATGTGGTGCTCTTCATGGGCGTGCTGTATCACCTGCGGCATCCGCTGCTGGCGCTGGATCTGATTCATGAGCATGTGGCGCGCGACCTGATGATTTTTCAATCGATGCAGCGCGGCAGCAAAGAGGTGGCGCGGTTGCAGGCGGATTATCCGTTCGCGGAGACCGCGGTGTTCGGAGAGCCTGGCTATCCGGCGATGTATTTCGTGGAGGAGCGCTATTCCGGGGATCCGACGAACTGGTGGATTCCGAATCGCGCGTGCGCCGAGGCGATGCTGCGCAGCGCGGGGTTCGAGATTGTGGCGCATCCGGAAGAGGAAGTCTATCTTTGCCGGCGAAGGAGTTCGCGTGGTTGAAGCAGCGATGTTGTGGAACGAGCCGAACAACCTGTCGCACTGGAATTTTGAGATCGACCCGGACTGGAAGATATTCGCGGAAATGGTGAAGCTGGCGGCGAACGCGGTGAGGGCGGAAAATTCCCGGCTGCCGCGCGTACTGGGCGGGATTTCGCCGATTGACCCGCAGTTTCTGAAGAACATGCAGCGGCAGTGCGTGCTGAAGCATGTGGACGTGGTGGCGGTGCACGGCTTTCCGCTCGACTGGAATCACTGGACCATCAATGAGTGGCCGACGAAACTGGCGGAGATCCGGGCGGTGACGGAGCTTCCGTTGTGGGTGTCCGAAGTGGGGGTGTCGACGTTCGGCGCCGAGGAGGTGCAGGAGTTTGGTTTGCGCCGGACGGCCGAGTTGTTGCGGGGGCGGGCGGAGCGCGTGCACTGGTACAGTCTGTACGATCTGCCTCGGGCCTGGCCGGCGACGACGCGGCATCGGGAGGCGGAAGGTTCGTCTTACTATCGGCACTTTTATATGGGCCTGCTGCGGGAAGACGGCACACCAAAGCTCGCTTTTGAACAGTTTCGGGAGTATACGCCGGAGTTCGGGATCTGCCAGTGGTTCCATTACGAAGACCACCGGCTGGATGACGCCGTTTCGCGGTTGAAGGAACTGGGCGTGAAGCATGTGCGCACGGGGTTGAGCTGGGCGGACAGCTTTCGTCCCGATGCGATGAAGTGGTTCGACCGGCAGATGAAGGCGCTGGAAGATTTCGAGGTTACAGTGACGTTTTGCTTTACGCCGGAGCATGCGGGGTTGCAGCCGAATCATACGAGTCCACCACGGGAGCCGGGGGAGTTCGCGGACTTCTGTGCGAGCATGGTGCGACGGTATTCCTGATTGAGCGATTCGGGTCTGGTGATTCTGGTGCGCCACGGGGAGACGGGCGCGAATTTACGGCGCTGTTTCGCGGAGTCGGACGAGGTGCCGCTGACGGAGGAGGGACGGGCGCAGGCGCGCGAACTGGGGGCGCGGCTGGCGCGGGAGTTTCGTCCGGAACGGGTTTTAACCAGCGCATTACTTCGCGCGCGGCAGACCGGGGAATTGATCGCGGGCGAACTGGGCCTGAACGCCGGGGTGGTTCCGGGGATTCATGAGCGGGATTTCGGGTGTCTGAAAGGGCAGCCTTATGAGGAAATGGGGCGGCTGATGCTGAGCGATGCCGGGTATGATCCGGCGCGCTTCGAGCAGTGGGCGCCGGAGGGCGGAGAGAGTCTGGAGGGCGTGCGCATCCGGGTTCTGGACGCGCTGGGGCCCGTACTGGCCGGGATCGGCGGCCGCGAGATCGTGGTGGTGACGCACGGGGCGGTGCTGCAGGCTTTAAGCGCTCACCTGAATGGAGGTTGGAGCGACGCGAGTGTGCCCTTGAACTGTGGAGTTCTGGTGGCTACGCCGGAAGCTCTTCGGAGACCGGGAACTGATGCTGTTCACGGCCCAGATCGCCATCGTACTTCTTCGTCGATTTGAAGAGCTCGTAGCGGCCGTCGGCGGCGTAGAGATGCGCGCGGTCGGCGAGTTGCGACATTTGCTGCTGTTTTAAAGGCTGGAAGCCGCCGGCGATTTTGAGGTTTTGCTGCAGGATTTCGGGGGATTCCATGCCGCTGATGGTGACGGCGACACCGGGAACACTCATGGCGTAGCGGATGCCTTCCTCGGCGGTGTAGACCCCGTTCTTCACTGGTTCGCCGCTGCCGCAGAGACTCTTCATGCCGAGCGGCGCGATGTCGCGGCGCACCAGTTCGGGGAGCACCAGCTTCTGAAAGCTGCGGGCGTAGGTGGCGTCGAGGATGTTGAGCGGCATCTGCACGGTGTCGAACGGGTAATTTCGTTCCAGCATCTTCAGGGGGATGTCCGGATCTTTGTGGCCGGTGAAGCCCACGAAGCGCACTTTGCCCTGCTTTTTCGCGTCTTCGAGAGCTTCGATGGCGCCGCCGGGCGCGAAGATTCTCTCGGGGTCGTCATCGTAGACGACTTCGTGGACCTGCCAGATGTCCAGATGATCCGTGCGCAGTCTTACGAGCGACTCTTCGAGTTGGCGCATGGCGACTTTTTTATCGCGGCCGTGAGTGCAGAGCTTGGTCATCAGGATGACTTTGTCGCGGCGGCCCACCAGCGCTTTGCCCATGCGCTCTTCGCTGAGGCCCTGATGGTATTCCCAGGCGTTGTCGAAAAAGTTGATGCCGTGATCGATGGCTTCATGGATGATGCGCGCGCCGGTGGCGTCGTCTTCGGCAGTGCCGATGTGATAGCCGCCGACGCCCAAGATCGACGTCTGCAGGCCGGTCTTGCCGAGTGGCCGCTTCGGAATGTCCGCGGTTTGCTGGGCGAAGGCCAGGCCGGCGCCGGCGAGCGCGGACCCTTTCACGAAGCGGCGGCGGGTGGTGCCGGATTTGGATGTGGATTTCATGGGACTGGAACCGTTTATTTCGCGGGTTGCGGGAGCGTGGTGTAAGGCTTGCCGGTGTTCTTCGTGGCGGAGATCATTTCCTGGACTTCGTTGCTCTTCGGATCGAGCGGGAACTGATGGGCCAGACGGGCTTCCGGGTTGTCGTATTTGATGGAAGTCTTGTAGAGTTCGAAGTGGCCGTCGCCGGCGTCCGTCTTCACGCGATCGCGGAGGGCCTGCATTTCGGCGGGCGCCATCGGCTGGAAGGCGCGCGCGATTTCGAGATTCTGGTGCAGCACTTCGAGTTTGTCCACGCCGGCGATGGTGGTGGCGACCGGAAGACTCATGGCGTAACGCAGACATTCCTCGGCGGTGAGAGCGCCTTTGGTGATCATGTCGCCGGTGCCTCCCATGGGCTTCATGCCCAGCATCGCGATGCCGCGGCGGGTGCATTCGGGAATCACCATGCGTTCGAAGCTGCGGAAATTCGCGTCCATGGGATTGAGGGGGAACTGGCAGGTATCGAACGGGAAGTTGGTGGCCAGCATGGCGAGGTGAATGCGCGGGTCTTTGTGGCCGGTAAAGCCGACGGCGCGGACCTTGCCCTGCTTCTTCGCGAGAGTGAGCGCTTCGGCGGCGCCGTTGGGCCGGATGAAAAGGTCGGGATCGTTATAGAAGGTGACGCCGTGGATCTGCCAGACATCGAGATGGTCGGTCTGGAGGCGGCGGAGGGACTGTTCGAGCATCTGCATGGCGAGGTCTTTATCGCGACCGTGCGTGCAGACTTTGGTCATGATGATTGCTTTGTCGCGTTTGCCTTTGAGCCCCTTGCCCAGCATGACTTCGGTGGCACCCAGATGGTATTCCCAGCAGTTGTCAAACGTGGTGATGCCGCCGTCGAAGGCTTCATCGATGATGCGGAGGGATTCCTGCTCGCTCTTCGTGTTGCCGAGATGATGCCCGCCGAGAGTGAGCGCGGAGACGCGGAGGGAAGTTTTGCCAAGAGTACGCTGGGGAATTTCTGCGCCGGCCATGGCGAAGCAGCGAGCAATCGCTTCGCCATGGCGGTGTTCAGTGGGACTGAATGGTCGGGATGCTTACATCAGCGCGGGCCGTTGACGTTGAAGTCCGCGGGGATCTGGAAGAGGGACGGGTCCTGCGCGCCCTGCACGATGTTGGTGAGCTGGTAGGTGGTTTCGCCGAAGCGCGGGTCGATATTGCTGCTCTTGATCAGCATCTGCAACTCGTTCGAGAACCAGCGTTCGGAGACCACTTTGATTTCCCGATCGTTCCCGATCTGGCCGACCGGAATGGTGATGGTGGAACGGGTGCCCTGGGCGGGCACGCCGTTAACGATCTGCGTGCCGAGGTCTTCGGCGGCGTCACGCTGGCCTTCGGCCATTTCTTTCGAGATGGTGACGGTTTTGGAACGTGTGACGATGGCTGCCCCGGCGGCGGCGGTTGCGGCGAGGGTCCCCGGCCTGGCGGCCATCTCGGCTTTTAACTTTTCGAGGGCTGCGGCATCCACCGGTCCCGAACGGAAATCGGATTTCATCACCATCATCTTGTGGGCGGTTTTGTTGGCCGTGCTCATCTCAACGCTGGAGCCCGCGACGGGATCGGAAATCATAACGGAACCGCCGTTTTCGCGTTCGATCCGGGTGCGGCCCTCGGCATCGCGGAAATATTTATCGGTTTCCTTCTTGTCGATACGGGTGCCGTCGCCCAGGACCTGCACGGTGCGCCGCTCTTCGGTGGCCGAGAGGGGGTGGCCGACGGCAGTCTTCATGTTCAGAGCGTCGACACGGGCGAAGGTGAAGTTGCCGGCCGTTTTATCGTCGTTCACGAAGTACTGAAAGGCGATGGTTTTGTCGGGAGTCTGGCCGTGCATGGCGCCGCAGAGGGACGCGAAGCAGGCCGTTGCCATGAGGGTTTGTCTGGTTGTCATCGAATGCTCCTGTAGGAAACGGAATCGGAAACGGAAATCAGGCGTACGGCGCGGGCGCGGCCATCTTCGCTCACGAGGAGATCCGCGCGGGCTCGGGCGGCGGGATCGGGCACGCGAACGGGCAGGCCGGCGGCGATCAGGGCCGAGACGGGAAGTTCGACGCGGACCACGTCGGCTCGCTCGTACGGGGCGAGCGGCGCGGTGAACGGGATGGAGACGAAGGGGGCGTCGTTTTCGGCTAATGTTTCGGCCGGCGCGGGAGATGGCGGTAGCGCGGGTTTGTGTCGTTTGGGCCGGACGGTTTTAGGGACTTCCGGGGCGGTGGTCGCGGGCGGCGCTGGTGAATTGGCGCGGGCCGCGATCACTACGGGAGACTGCTTTGTCGCGGGGGCGGGGCTGCGTTCCAGCAGCGTCCATCCGGCCCAACCCGCTAACAGCGAGGCGGCGAGGGCGCCCGCTGCGATCCGGTATCGGACGGGCGGGGCGGGCTTGCGGCGGACCCGGTTGAACTCCGCGAGCAACAGCAGTTCGGCGGCGGGAGGCGGCAGAGCGGTGGCGGCATCCGCGCGGACGATCCGGAGCGCTTCGGTTAAACGCCGTTGCGATGCGAAATCGGCGCGGCATTTTGCGCACGTATCCAGATGGGACTTCAGGTCTGCGGGCGGGGCCTGCAAGGCTCTCGCGGTCTCGATCAGGGCATTTTTGTAATCCGCACAATTCATTTTGACCATGTCATTCTCACTTCGCACTTCGATTCTTCCGGCTTGCGCTGTAACTTTCTCGCCAGCAAATCCCGCGCCCGATGCAGCCGCGAGCGGACCGTTCCCACGGCGCATTCCAGAGCCGCGGCGGCTTCTTCATAACTCTTCCCTTCCAGATCGCAGAGCGCCACCACTTCGCGATATCGCTCCGGAAGGGCCGCGATGGCGGCTCGCAGGCGGTCCGCATCGGAGGTGTCGGGCTCCGGACCTTCAGGCCGGCGATCCCGGTCGGCCAGCGTTTCGTCGAAGGGCACCCAGCGCTGTTCCTTGTACCGGCGGCGTTGCAGAAACTTCCGGGCCACGCCGGTCAGGAACGCGCCGAGAGAGCCGCGGGCCGGGTCGTAATCCTCCGCGTGATGAATCAGCCAGACGAAAACGTCCTGGGCGGTTTCGGCGGCCTTTTGGCTATCGGCGGTCATATGCAGCGCGAAACGAAAGACGGCCGGGTAATGGGCGCTGTAGACCGCGGTGAAGGCCTCGCGATCGCCGGCGCGGAACCGCTTCAGTTCGTCATCCCGGATTGTTTCTGGTTCCCGCATGTTCCCGGTCTGCTGTTATTGTCACGGCGGCGACGGGGAAGTTCCACGAACTGCGCGGATTCGATAGAATTTGGGTCAGCGCAAAGGAACAGACCAGCCATGCCGGAAAACGCCATCAGTTTCGACCGCAGAAATTTTCTGAAGAACACCGCGGCCCTGGGTGTCGCTTCCTCTCTGACGCGGGCGGCGTTCGGCGCCCGGCCCGCGCCCGCACGGGTGCTGGGGGCGAACGATCGCATCAACGTCGGCGTCATCGGCTGCGGGGGCCGGGGCACCGGGGTGGCGAAGGACTTCGCCAAGGCCGGGCTGACGCACAACGCCCGCATCGCGATGGTGTGCGACGTTTATCAGAAGCGCGTCAATCTGAACGCCGAGTATCACAAGGTCAAGGGCACGCTGGATTATCGCGAGGTGCTGGACAATCCGGAGATCGACGCGGTTTATATCGCGACGCCGGATCACTGGCACGCGCCGATTGCGATTGCGGCGATGGATAAGGGCAAGGACGTTTACCTGGAAAAGCCCATGGTCCATACGATCGCGGAAGCGCGGCAGCTGGTGAGCACCGTGAAGGAGACGAAGCGGGTGCTGCAGGTGGGGTCGCAGACCACGTCCGGCGACCAGTGGGCGAAGGCGAAGAAGGCGATTGCGGACGGCATGATCGGGGACATGATCATGAGCCAGGGATCGTATCACCGGAACTCGCTCGACGGGGAGTGGAACTATCCGATCGACAACGCGGCGGGGCCGACGGGCAAGGGCGAGGATTATCTCGACTGGAAGATGTGGCTCGGTTCGGCGCAGCAGCGGCCGTATAACGCGGACCGGTATTTCCGGTTCCGCAAATACTGGGACTATTCGGGCGGCATTGCGACGGACCTTTTTTATCACGTGGTGGCGCCCATGAATATCTGCTGGGGCGAGCCGCAGTTCCCGGCGAAGGTGATGGCGGGCGGCGGTATCTACGAGTTTCACGACGAGCGGGAAGTTCCGGACACGTTCAACGTGATGGGCGATTATCCGAAGGGGCATTCGCTGGTGCTGAGCGCGTCGATGGCGAATTCGCAGCACATTCCGGGGCTGATCCGCGGGCATGCCGGCACGCTGACCATGGTGGATCACGGCAAGTTCGAGAGCTACACGCCGTTCATCACGGTGCGTCCGGAGAAGCGCGGCAAGCAGTATGTGGATCCGTCCTGGCCCGCGCGGTTCGGCACGGAAGAGGAAGTCAAAATTCCGGTTCCGCAGGAAGATATTATGCAGAAACACATCGCGAATTTCCTCGACTGCATGCGTTCGCGGGAGAAACCGACGCTCGATGTGGAGACCGGCGCGCGGGCGCAGGTGCTGATCACGATGGCGGTGATGTCGTACCGGCAGGGCAAGGTTCTTTATTTTAACGAGAAGAACTGGCAGGTTACGGATCATCCTCCGGTGGCGTAGTCCAGCTCTCGGCGATGAAAACGCGCGACATCACCGCGCGTTACTCCGGGATCAGGCAACAAGGAATCACTATGGTGCATGTCAAAGATCTCTCGCCCGACCAGAAGGTGGCCATCGAAGGCATCCTCGGCCGCGCTTTGCGTGAAGACGAAAGCCTGACCATCCGTCCCTCGAAAGTGATCAGGGATGCTCCGCAAGCTGCCGAGCGCACCGCCCGCTTCGCGCAGTACCGCGACAGTCTTGACCGCATTGCCGGGCGCGTGAAAGATATCCCGGAAGACGAACTCGATGCCGCCATCGATGCGGCGACCGATCACGTACGTCATCGCTCCTAAGTGATCATCACTTTCGACACAGGCATTTTAGTCCGCGCCACAAAGCGCGCGAGCGGACCCGCAAGGCGCGTCGTTGATACCGTCGCGGCCGACCCCGATCACACCCTCGCGCTCTCGCCCTTCATCCTCGGGGAAGTCGGCAAAGTGCTGGCCCATCCCCGGATGCAGGCGCTCTACGGCCTCACTGCGGAGGAGATCCACGAGCATGTGCGGTTTCTCGAATCGGTAGCCCGTATCGTCGAGCCGGAACCGGGCATCCCGGTGGTGCTCTCCGATCCCCACGACGACGTTATCGTCTACACGGCGCTCTCAGCCGGTGCCGAAATACTCTGCGTGCGCGACCGCGACTTCTACACCCCCAATGTCCTTGCATTCTGCGAGCGCAGCGACATCCGGGTCATGGACGAGATCGCTCTTCTCAAGGTTCTTGTGAAGCAGTAATACTGGCAGCGGAATGGCAGAAGTGAGGAGGGCGCGCCCACAGCGCGGATCTCCCCACTTCAGTCACGGGTTGCCAGAGGCGCGCGGGCCGAGCGCGGGTGTGCGGCCATTTCGGCGGAAATGGTCCGATGATGCCGTACAATAAGTGCTTATCGAATGACGACCGCCCCGCTCAAACGCACACCTCTGAATGAGGTCCACCGGGCCTTCGGCGCGAAGATGGTTGATTTCGGCGGATGGGATATGCCGGTGCAGTATACCGGCCTCATCGACGAACACAACACGGTTCGGAATGCCGTGGGCCTTTTCGACGTCAGCCACATGGGTGAAATCGAGATTCGCGGGCCGGAAGCCGCGAAGCTGACCGATTTCGTCACCACGAACGCGGTTTCAAAGCTGAAGCACGGTCAGGCGCAGTATTCCGGACTGCTCTACGAGCACGGCGGTTTCGTGGACGACATTCTGGTCCATAAAGTGGCCGACGATTCCTTCTTTATTTGCGTGAATGCCTCGAATCAGGAAAAAGATTTCGAGCACATTGTTGGGGTGTCCGGGGATTTCGAGTGCGAGGTGGAATTCGCGAGCGGGAAGTACGCGCAGCTCGCGATTCAGGGGCCGAAGGCTCTCGAAACCGCGCAACAGCTGACGGAAACGCCGCTGGCCGGAATCCGCTATTACTGGTTCACCGACGGCATGTTCGCGGGCGTTCCGGCGCGCATCGCGCGGACCGGGTACACCGGGGAAGACGGTTTCGAGGTGTATGTGGCGCCGGACGTGGCGGCGGACGTCTGGAAGGCGATCATGGAAGCCGGCAAGCCCGCCGGCATCAAGCCCTGCGGTCTGGGGGCGCGCAACACGCTGCGTCTGGAAAGCAAGATGGCGCTTTACGGACATGAGATCGGGGCGTCGATTTCGCCGCTCGAAGCGGATCTCGGGTGGATCGTGAAGTTCGACAAGGGCGAGTTCATCGGCCGGGACGCGCTGGTGAAGCAGAAGCAGGCGGGGCTCAAGCGAAAGCTGACCGGTTTCGAGATGCGCGGACGCGGCATCGGGCGGGACGGTTATGAAGTCACGATCGGCGGGCAGCCCGCCGGGTGGGTGACAAGCGGGTCGCCCGCGCCGACGCTGAACCGCAATATCGGCCTTTGCTACCTGCCGCTGGAGCGCGCGAAGCCCGGTGAGAAGATCGAAATTGTAGTGCGAAATCAGGCGGTCGAAGCCGAAACCGTGCCGACGCCATTCTATAAGAGGCCTCAATGAACTATCCGGAAAGCTATCGCTATACGAAAGAACATGAGTGGGTCAGTCTGGCCGGGGATACGGCGACGGTGGGCATCACCTTCCACGCCCAGGAAGAACTCGGGGACATCGTTTACGTGGATCTGCCGAAGCCGGGGGCGCAGCTGGCCAAGGGCGACAGCTTCGGCTCGGTGGAATCCGTGAAGGCCGTGTCCGACATCTACGCGCCGGTGGGCGGCGAGGTGCTGGAGGCGAACGAACTGCTGACGTCGTCGCCGGAGAAGCTGAACGAAGATCCGCACGAAGCCGCCTGGCTGATTAAGATCCGCGTGTCGGATCCGAATGAATTTAACAATCTTTTATCCGCTGCCGATTATCAAACTTATGTAGGAGCGGAAAGTTAAAATTGCGCTATCTTCCGAAGTCTGACTCCGAGCGTCAGGAGATGCTCGCGGCCTGCGGGCTGACATCAGCCGATGAACTGTTCGGGCAAATACCGGCCGAGGCACGGATTCACGGCCCGCTGGGTCTTGCTCCGGGTATTTCCGAGTACGAGATTGTCGATTATTTCAAGGCCAAATCGGAGCGCACCAGCAACGGTTACGCCTCTTTTCTGGGCGCCGGCGTGTACAGCCATTACCGCCCGGTGGTGGTGGATACGGTGGTATCGCGCGGCGAGTTTCTGACCTCTTATACGCCGTACCAATCGGAGATTTCGCAGGGGACGCTGGTCACCATCTTCGAATTCCAGACGATGATCTGTCAGCTGACGGGCATGGATGTGGCGAACGCCTCGATGTACGACGCTTCGACGGCGGTGCCGGAAGCGGCCATGATGGCGGTAAGGATCACGGGGCGCAGCAGGATTCTGGTGGCGAGATCGGTGCATCCGGAGTATCGCGAAGTGCAGCGCACGTACGCGAAGAACCAGGGGCTGCCGATTGAAGAGTTCGGGTACGACGCCGGGACCGGGCAGATCGATCTGGCGGATCTGGAAGCGAAGCTCGATAAGCAGACGGCCTGTGTGATTATTCAGTCGCCGAATTTCTTCGGGATTATCGAGGACGTAAAGAAGGCGGCTGAGCTGGCGCATGCGCACGGCGCGCTGCTGGTGTTCACGTTCTCAGAAGCGGTGTCGCTGGGTCTGCTGGAACCGCCGCGCGATGCCGATATCGTCGCCGGGGAGATGCAGTCGTTCGCGATCTCGCCCAGTTATGGCGGGCCTTTCGCGGGGATTATCGCGTCGAAAGAGAAGTACATCCGGCAACTGCCTGGCCGGCTGGTAGGGCAGACGCTGGATTCGGAAGGCAACCGGGCGTTCTGTCTGACGCTGGCCACGCGCGAGCAGCATATCCGCCGGGAAAAGGCGACATCGAACATCTGCACCAACCAGGCGCTGATCGCGCTGATGGGCACGGTCTTCATGGAACTTTACGGCAAGCAGGGGCTGCGGGAACTGGCGACGCAGAACCTGGCGAAAGCGCATTATCTGGGGTCGAAGATCAAGCCTCATTTCAGCGGGCCCTATTTCAATGAATTCGTGGCGTCGGCCAACGGGAAGTCGCCGGAAGCGATCAACGAAGAGTTGCTGGGCAAGAAGATTATCGGCGGGCTGCCGCTCGGGAAGTTCTATCCGGAACTGAAGGACGCGGCCCTGCTTTGCGCGACGGAAATGACGAAACGGTCCGATATGGACACCCTGGCCGAGGCCTTCCAGCAATGATCCGGAAAGTTCGCTCGCATCTTTCACAGAACGAAGGGCTGATCTTCGAACAAAGTTCGCCGGGCAAGATCGGCTATCAGTTGCCGCCGCTCGATGTGCCGGCGGTGGATCCGGCGGAAGCGCTGGGCGCGGCGCAGGTGCGCGACGGCATCGAGGGGTTTCCGGAAGTCAGCGAAGTGGAAGTGATTCGCCACTTCACGCGGCTTTCCACGTGGAACTACGCGATCGACCTGGGCATGTACCCGCTGGGATCGTGCACGATGAAGTACAACCCGCGCATCAATGAAGCGGTGGCGCGGCTGGAAGGTCTGGCGTGGTCGCATCCCTACCAGCCGGAGAGTTTGTCGCAGGGCGCCATGGAAGTGGTGGCGCATCTGGAAGACGCGCTGTGCGAGATCACGGGGCTGGACGCGATTACGCTGCAGCCCGCGGCGGGCGCGCATGGGGAACTGACCGGCATCCTGCTGGTGCGGGCGCTGCTCGAATCCCAGGGCAATCCGCGCAAACGGATTCTGGTGCCCGATTCGGCGCATGGCACGAATCCGGCGACGGCGGGAATCGCGGGGTACGGGGTGCAGAATGTCCGGTCGAACGACCAGGGCATGATCGACCTGGAAGAGCTTTCCCGGCTGATGGACGACGACGTCGCGGCGCTGATGGTGACGAATCCGAACACGCTCGGTGTGTTCGAGGAGAACATCATCCGCGCGACGGAAATTATCCATGCCAAGGGCGGCATGGTGTACATGGACGGCGCGAATCTGAACGCGCTGGTGGGTATTGCGCGGCCAGGGGATTTCGGCATCGACGTGATGCACATCAACCTGCACAAGACGTTCTCGACGCCGCATGGCGGTGGTGGTCCGGGGGGCGGTCCGGTGGCGGTGAAGAAGCATCTGGAACCGTTTCTGCCGGTGCCGCGGCTGAAGCGGCTCTCCGATTCGCTCACGTGGGATTACGACGTGCCGCAGTCGATCGGCAAGGTGCGGGCGTTTTACGGGAATTTCGGCGTGCTGGTGCGGGCGCTGGCGTATATCCTGGCGCATGGCGGACCCGGGCTCCGGAACGCGACCGTGGACGCGGTGCTGAACGCGAATTACATCCGGCACAAGCTGGCGCCGTATTTCGATCTGCCGTACAAGCGCCCGAACATGCACGAAGTGGTGTTCAGCGACGACCGGCAGGCGGCGAAGGGCGTGCGCACGGGCGATATGGCGAAGCGCCTGATCGATTATGGTTTCCATCCGTATACGGTCAGCTTTCCGCTGATTGTGCACGGGGCGCTGATGATCGAGCCGACGGAGACGGAGTCGAAGCAGGAGCTCGATTTGTTTATCGATGCGATGATTTCGATTGCGAAGGAAGTGGAGGAGGAGACCGAAAAGGTGACCTCCGCGCCACATTTGACGCGCACCACGCGGGTGGATGAGGTGACTGCCGCACGGAAGCCGATTGTGCGCTGGAAGCCTTAGTTCCCCGGGCGCAGCGGGCGGGTTTCCAACCCGCCGCAGGATTCCATCCCGCCCCACATTGAGAGAGGACCTTAATTTCCGGACGGCGTTTCCTGCGGGGAGGTGCCGTTCGGATCGTTCACGACCGCGCCCGGGGGCAGCGGGACGGGGCCTTTCAGCAGCGGGTCGTTGGTGGCTTTCATCCAGCGATCGAGTCTGCCGCGCATGTCTTTGAGCGTTTCCGCCATGGTCGGGTCGGCGGCCATGTTGGCGCGCTCGGCGGGGTCGAACAGCAGGTCGTAAAGGGCTTCGTCCGGCACCGGGCGGGTCCGCCAGCCGTTTTCCACCCATAACGCTTTGCTTGGGCCATCGTCGCAGTTGGGCAGCACGGGCGTGTGTTTGTCGCCGAAGTGCCGCACGTATTTCCAGCGCTGCGTGCGCACGGCACGGAGCGGTTCGTAAGCCGCGTGGTACGTCACTTCCGCGAAGATCTCTTCGTTGATCTCCTTCACTTCGCCGCGAATCAGCGGCAGCATCGATTTGCCGGTCAGCCAGGCGGGGCGCGCGATTCCCAGGTAGTCGCAGAGGGTGGGGAAGATGTCGACATGGGAGACCATGGCGTCGCAGACTTTGCCGCCGCTGAACCCGTGGGGGCCGCGCAGGATGAGGCTGACGCCCATGCCCTGGTCGGTGCAGTTGCACTTCATGGAGGGGAAGGCGATGCCATGGTCCGTGGTGGAGATGACGAGGGTGTTGGCGGCCTGACCGGTGCGCTCCAGCGCGGCGAGCACCTGACCGACCGCGCCGTCCATGATGCGGGCGCTGGCTTTGAAGCCCGCCATGTCGTCGCGGGTCTGGGGTGTGTCCGGCAGGGGAAGCGGCGGCTGGATGAAGCGGGCGTCTTCGGCGGGGCCGGGTTTCGGGAACTCGCGATGCGTTTCGAAGAAGCCGACTTCGAAGTACCAGGGTTTGTCGTGCTTCTTTTCGAGAAAAGCCACGGCGGCGGGCGCGACATCGGCGGCGCGGGTACTGCGCGTGGAGAGGACCTGGTCGTAACCGATGGGCGCCGGAGTTTTCGCGATGTGCTGGATGCCGGCGAGCGCGGAGATGTAGCCGTGAGGCCGCAGGGTGTGCAGGATGTGCCGGCTGTAGTCGTGCAGGGCGAAGCCGCGATGGGCGAGGCCGAGCATGCCGCTCGCGTGGGGCGACTGGCCGGTGAGCAGGGCGGCGCGGCTGGGGCTACAGGTGGGGGCGGCGCTGAAGGCTTTGCGGAAGAGAATGCCGCTTTCGGCGAGGCGCTGCAGGTTCGGCGTAGGCACGGGCGCGCCGAAGGGCTGGAGGTAGCGGCCGGAATCGTGCGAGTGGAGGTAGAGGATGTTAGGCAGCCGGCCGGCGTCCTGCTGCAGGGCACTCGCGGAGCCGGAGCCGGCGAGTCCCGCGAGGAAAATCCGGCGTTCGATGGGCTGGGCCATGGGAACAATTCTATACGCGGCGATATGATGTGGAATTCCTATGAAACCCTTCGCCATTGTGGTTTTCGCTTTTGCTTTAAACGCCCAGGCTCCCGTGAACAAGCCGCTGCCCGCGCCGGGGATTCCGGTGCCGGAGGCGGATCAGAAGCAGCTGCGCGCCGGGCTGGACCGGTTGGGCGCAAAGCTGGACGGGTTAAAGAACAATCCGCATTACCCGGATGTTCTGGTGTTCCACAACGCGGTGCGGTTTGCGCTGGAGGGCAATGAGTTCTTCCGGCAGGAGCAGATTTTCCGGGCGAAGGAGCTGCTGCGGGTGGGTTCGGAACGCGCCGATGCTTTGGCGCATGGCGATGCGCCCTGGACGCGGGCGACGGGGCTGGTGGTGCGCGGGTATATCTCGAAGATCGATGGCAGCGTGCAGCCTTACGGTCTGGTGGTGCCGCCGACGTACGGGCCGGACAAGCCGCACCGGTGGCGCGTGGACGGCTGGTTCCATGGCCGCAGCGAAACTCTGAACGAGGTGGATTTCCTGTATGACCGCATGCAGAATCCGGGCGAGTTCCAGCCGACCGACACGATCATGCTGCACCTCTACGGCCGGTACTGCAACGCGAGCAAGTTCGCGGGCGAGGTGGATTTCTTCGAGGCGCTGGACGATGTGAAGAAGCATTACAGCGTGGATGAGAACCGGATCCTGGTGCGGGGTTTCAGCATGGGCGGGGCTTCGGTGTGGCACATCGCGGCGCACAATGCGACGGACTTCGCGGCGGCGGCTCCGGGCGCGGGTTTCGCGGAGACGCTGGAGTACCAGAAGAATTCGAAGTACGTTCCGACGTGGTGGGAACAGAAGCTCTATCATCTGACGAACGCGACCGACTACGCGGCCAATTTCTTCGAACTGCCGATTGTGGCGTACAACGGGGATCAGGATCCGCAGCGGCAAGCCGCGGATATCATGGCGCGCAATATGGAAGCCGAAGGGCTCACGCTGTCGCGCGTTTGGGGACTGAATATCGGCCACGCGTATACGCCCGCCGCGAAGGTGCAACTCAGCAGTATGATCGACGGGATTGCCGCGAAGGGGCGCAACGAGTGGCCCCGGCAGATCCGGTTCACCACGTGGACGCTGCAGTACAACCGCATGCGCTGGGTGGTGGTGGATGGCCTGGAGAAGCATTGGGACCGGGCGCGCGTGGAGGCCGAAGTTACGAGCGATCACGGCGTGCGGGCGAAGACTTCGAATGTTGCCGCGGTCAGCTTCGAGATGGGCGTGGCGGCGGGCTTGCTGAATCCGGCGTCGAAGGTGACGGTGGACCTGGACGGGCAGAGCCTGGTGGTTCCGGGCGCGCTGACCGACGGGTCATGGACGGCGCATTTTCGGAAGAGCGGCGGCAAGTGGGCGCTGGCGGCTGACGACGCGAACGAACTGCGCAAGCGGCATAATCTGCAGGGGCCGATCGACCACGCGTTTATGGACAGTTTCGTGATGGTGCGGCCGACCGGCACGCCAATGAATGAAGTAGTCGGTAAGTGGGCGAAATCCGAACAGGAGCGCGCCATTCAGCAGTGGCGCGGGCTGTTTCGGGGCGAGGCGCGGGTGAAGGACGACGCGGCGATTACCGACGCCGACATCGCGTCGAGCAATCTGGTGCTGTGGGGGGATCCGCAGAGCAACAAGGTGCTGGCGCGGATCGCGGACAAGCTGCCGGTGCGTTGGACGGCGGATGCGATTGTGCTCGGGAGCCGGCGGTTCCCCTCGGCCACGAGCGCACCGGTCATGATCTATCCGAATCCGCTGAATCCGAAGAAGTATGTGGTGATCAACAGCGGGTTCACGTTCCGGGAGTCGGCCAATTCGAGCAACTCGTGGCAGGTGGCGGAACTGCCCGATTACGCGGTGGTGGATCTGACGTCGCCGCCGGACCGCCGCTGGCCCGGCAAGATCGCAGCGGCGGGGTTCTTCGGCGAGAAGTGGGAACTGCTGGCGGACGACGGAAAGTAGGGTCCTACGCCTCGTTGGGCCGGATCTTCGCGGAGGTCCGGAAGGTCAGCAGGATCATCAGCAGAATCACGCCCGCCATGGCGGAGGAACTCAGCCAGAAAGTGTGCCAGTCGCGGACTACTTTGCCGGCTTCGGTGTGGGTGAAGTAGTCCACGGCTGCGCCGGAGAGCAGGGAGCCGACCAGCATGCCGATGCCGTAGGTCAGGAAGACGATGAAGCCCTGGGCGGCGTTGCGCAGGTGCGGGGGCGCCTCCTGATCGGTGTAGAGCTGTCCGGTCATGAAGAAGAAATCGTAAGAAGCGCCGTGGAGCAGGATGGCGCCGTAGAACATCCACATGTTGCCGCCGGGGTCGCCGAACGCCAGCAGCAGGTAGCGCACCACCCAGCAGACCAGGCCGAGTACGATGATGGCGCGGACGCTGAGATAGCGGAAGATCAGTGGCATCAGCAGCATCATGCCGACTTCGGAAACCTGCCCGAGGGACATCTTGCCCGCCGCGTTGGGCACGCCGACTTCGTTCAGGTAGTCATTCGTGAAAGAGAAGTAGAAGGTCAGCGGGATGCAGGCGAGCACGGAGGCGATGGCGAAGAAGAAGAACGCCTTGTTCTTCATCATGACCAGCGCGTCCAGACCGAGCGCGGTGCGGGCGTTGAACTTCGTGCCCTTGCCCTTGGGCGGCGTGTGCGGGAGCAGGCCGAGGCTGATGCCGACCATCACGAGCGATGCGACCAGGGCGACCCAGAACTGGCCCGTGGTGCCTTCCCACTTCATGTAGCCGACCACGTTGGTGATGAAGATCCAGCCGAGCGTGCCCATCATGCGGATGATGGGGAATTCCTTGCCGGGGTCTTTGACAAGCTGGAAACCGAGCGTGTTGGTGAGGGCGACGTTCGGGAAGTAGCAGAGGCAGAACAGCAGCATCAGGCCGTAGACTTCGCCGAAGGTGGTGGCGCGGGTCATCAGGAACATGAGGACCGCGCAAAGGCTGTAGAGGACGGCCATGACTTTCTCGGTGGCGAAGTAGCGGTCGGCGATGAGGCCCATGAAGAAGGGCGAAATGATGGAGGCGATGGAGGCTGTTCCGAAGACCGCGCCCGCCTGGGTGCCCGTGAAATGCAGGGCCGTGGTGAGGTAGTTGGTGATCGTGACATACCAGGCGCCCCAGACGATGTAATTCACGAACATCATGATTCCGAGCCGGAGCTTGACGTGGGAGGGGACAGACGAGAGCATTGTTGTGGAGTATACAACGTTGGTCGAAATCGCCTCGCAGTGGGTTCTCGGGAAGTACAAACACAATAGCCGGCACCTGATCAATTCACTGGAATGGCTGGACCGGATCGCGCCGGAGGCGGAGGAACATGTACGCCTGGCGACGGTGACGCACGATATGGAACGGGCTTTTCCGGGTCCTGATATGCCGGTCTGGAGTGGTTGGGAAGATTACGATTATTACGTCGCGCATTCCCATCGCAGCGCGCGGATTGTTGGGGAGTGGCTCACGGCGCAGGGGGCGGTCGCGGAGTTACGGGAGAAGGTGGAGGCGCTGATCCGCGTGCACGAATTCGGGGGCTGGCCCGAGGCGGATCTGGTGCAGGCGGCGGACAGTCTGAGTTTTCTGGATGTGAATGTGGAGCTGTTTCTGGATTATGTCCGGAAGGGGAAGTTCACGGCGGAGCAGGTGCGGGCGAAGTTTTTGTACTCACATACCCGGGTCCGCATCGACCGGATTCAGGAACTGACCCGGCCGATGCTGGAGAGTGCCAACGCGCGTCTGGACGCACTGTTGACAGTTAGCGTTTAGCGGGGAAGGACGACCATGCCGTAGGTTCCGGTGCCGCCCTTCACCTTCTTCGTGACGGTGTTGGTGGCGAGGTCCACGACAGAGATGTCGCTGGACGGGCCGTTGGCGGTGAAGAGAGTTTTGCCATCCGGTGAGACGCCGATGCCCCAGGGGCGCGGGCCGACTTCGAGCGAGCCCAGGACCTGGTTGGTTGTGGTGTCCACGGTGAAGACTTTGTGGCCGCGGCCGGTGCTGACGTAGAGCTTCTTGCCATCCGGCGAAAGCACCAGGCCCATGGGCTTCACCTCGCCCGGCGTGCCGAGGGAGATGGGCTGAATCTGCTCGTTCTTCACGGCGTCGAAGAGCACCAGGCCACCGTCGTTTTCGGCGTTTACGTAGCCTTTGGAGCCATCGGGCAGGAAGACGATGTTGCGCGGGCGGTGACCGACTTTGAAGGTTTTCAGGGCTTTGCTCGCCGCGGGGTCGATGACGACGATGGTGCCGTCCTCTTCGCAGGTAGAGTAGACCAGTTTGCCGTCGGGCGTCACGG
>Ga0118677_10003874_pt1 | contig 22140 bp, 21 predicted proteins | sample AliMusrvi5mmetaG_FD_86154 | JGI IMG/M metagenome (GOLD analysis project Ga0118677, IMG submission 86154)
ATGGTCACCGTGGCGCCGTCATCCAGAATTTCCAACGGCAGCGCAAGCCTACCTTGTTTCACGATGCTGATGGTCTAGTGCAGCAACGATAGGCCCCGTATGGAGGAGAGAATCGAGAGCGGAATAGAGATCGCGACGATCAACGTGCTGCGCCAGTCGCCTAGGAACAGCAGGATCATGACGCCGGTCAGGCAAGCCGCGATGATGGCCTCGCGCACCACCCCATCGATGGCCGCGCGCACGAAGATCGACTGATCAGCCAGCGGGTCGATTTTCAACGAGGCGGGCATGGAAGCGCGAATGCGCGGCAGGACATCCTTGACGCCTTGCACGATCTCCAGCGTGGAAGCGTTGCCGGTCTTATAGACCACCGACAAAGCGCCGCGCCGGCCGTCGCGCCGAACCACGTTGGACTGGGGCAGAAAGCCGTTGCGGACGCTTCCGATATCGCGGATGTACAGCGTCGTGCCGGCGACCGCCTTCAAGGGCAGGTCGTTCAGCTCCTCGACCGTCTTGGGACTGGCGTTTATGTCCACGTTGTATTCGAACGGCCCAATCTTCGACGTGCCGGCGGGCAGAATCGGGTTTTGCTGCGTGATGGCGGCAACTACGTCCTGCGGCGACAGGCCTTTGGACTGCAGCAGGGCCGGATTGAGGTCCACCATGATCTGGGGGATCTTGCCGCCGAAGGGCCAGGGCACGGCGGCCCCCTGAACCGTGGCGAGTTGGGTTCGGATAAAGTTCGTCCCCAGGTCGCCGACTTCTTGCTCAGAGAGGGTCGTGCTCGACAGGGAGAGCTGCAGGATGGGCACGGTGGAGGCGCTGTAGTTCATTACCAGCGGCGGCGTAATGCCGGGAGGCATCTGCCGCAACACGGTCTGCGAGATGGCCGTGACCTGCGCCAGCGCCGTGGTCACGTTCACGTTCGGCTGGAAGTAGATTTTGATCACCGAGATCCCATTGATCGTCTGGGACTCAATGTGCTCGATATCGCTGACCGTGGTGGTCAGGGAGCGCTCGTAGTTGGAAACGATGCGCCCCTCGAACTCCTCGGGACTCAGCCCGGTGTAGACCCAGTCGGCGGCGATGACGGGGATGTCGATCGACGGGAAGATGTCGGTAGGCATGCGCAGGATCGCCACCGGACTGAGGATCAGGATCAATAGCGCGAGGACGATGAAGGTGTAGGGCCTGGTAAGGGCGATGCGGACAATCCACATAGGATGTGACTCTTGCTCCCAGTCTCAGACGCCAGTTGTGTCAGTGATTTAGATACGAAACCGTCTCGTATCCATATTATACTCGGAAACGGGAACCATGGGGACCGGAATCATCTGCGGCGAACTCGCCCACAAAGCGGGGCGGCCGCGCAACGAAGGAGTCCGGACGCGGATCATCGCGGCGGCCCTGGCGATGCTCGAAGAGGGCGGCTACGCAAAGGTGACCTGCGACAGGATCGCGCAGCGGGCGGGCTGCGGCAAAGCGACCATCTACCGCTGGTGGCCGAACAAGGCGGCGGTGGTGATCAACGCATTCGTGGAGGTGGTCTCGCCGGAACTACCGAACGAAAAGCTGGATTGCCTGCGGGACTACGTGAGCGGACACATGCACCGCTTCACGAAGGTGCTGACGGGCCGCAACGGGCGGATTCTGGCCGCAGTCATCGCGGCAGCCCAGGACGATGAGGAGGTAGCGGAAGCGTTTCTGGAGCACTGGCTCAGACCGCGGCGGGCGGTGTCGCTTCGAATTCTGGGCGAGTACCAGGCAGAAGGGCAACTGCCGGCGGACTACGATCTCGAAACCGTGCTGGACGCGATGTACGGCCCGCTGCATTTCGTCCTGATGCTGCGCCACGAGAAACTGAGTCTCGCTTACGCCGAGGGCCTGTCCCGGGTGATCCTGGGGGGGCTGCTGCCGCGTTCTGCGGAGCCCGGGAAGAGTGTGGAGGACGGCGGCAATCAGAATCCGCTGCCCATGTAGTTGGCTCTCACTACCAGTGCAAACTCCGGAGGCAGCGGCCCTGAAGACACGCCGCGCGCAGATCGCCGGAACGCAGCGGCAGGCGCGCCCCGTCTATAATCGAAGGGCGAGTCCAAGTTCATGTTTTTTATAGCTTCAAGAATCCCGACCACAGTTCTGTTCGCACTGACTTGGATGGGCGTGGCGCCCGCACTGGCGCAGCAAAGCCAGCCCTTGGCTCAGGCTGCACCGGCAGTTGCCCCCGCGCAGGAACCGGCGGCTCCGCTGCATCCGGCAGTCGGATCGGCCGCGGCCGGCCCGGCGGCAAGCGCGGACAATAAGGCTGCGCCGCCTTTCAAGACGAGCATTTCCGAAGTGATCGTGCCGGTAACGGTCACCGACGACAAGGGCAAGTTCGTCACGAATCTCGACCAGCGGGACTTCCAGCTTTTCGACAACGGCAAGCAGCAGACGATTGCCTTTTTCAGCCGCGAGCGCAATCAACCGGTGGTGATCGGCTATCTGGTCGATCTGAGCAACACCAACCGGCTGCAATGGGACAAACTGCGCGAGGCGATTCAGGACTTGATCCTGGCGACGCTGTCGCCGGACGGCAAGATCGACCCGCGTTTCAGCGGCTATCTGATCGGCTACTCGACCGAGGCCGAACTGATGGTGAATACCACCACCGATCCCGAGAAACTGCTCGAGCGGGTGAGGAAGCTGAAGCCGGGCGGGGGTTCTGCGCTGTACGACGCCATTTACAACGCCTGTACCAGCAGGACGCTGGTGAAGGGCGAGCCGATTGAACCACGGCGCGTGATCGTCGTGGTGGGAGACGGCCACGACACCGCCAGCAAGAAGAGCCTTGAAGAGGTTCTGGAGATCGCGCAACGCAACCTGGTGACGATTTACGGGGTATCCACGACTTCGTTCGGCTTCTTCTCCGAAGGCGACGAGAGGTTGAGGCGGCTGGCTCACGCGACGGGGGGCCGCGTGGTGTACCCACTCGAAAACGTTTACAAGGACGTGGACGGTTATCTTTCCAAGCCGCAAGACGCGGGCAACTTCGCCTTGACGGTCGGTACCGGCGGCTATGCCTCTGCGATCATGAACGGGATTGTGGACGCGATCGGCGCCACGGCGGGCGAAATTCAACTGCAGTACATTCTGCGCTACGTGCCCCAGGAGACCGACGTCGCAAAGAAATTCCGCAAGATCGAAGTGCGGGTCAGCCTGCCGAATGTGACGGTGCGGGCGCGCGAGGGTTACTTCCCGCAGACCCCCTAGACACGGGTTCGGACCGCACCCAGCTTCAAACTATCTGCGCCAGCCTGAACATGCGCTAAAGCGGCGGCAGTCCCAGACGATAAGCTCGCTTGGATCTCAGGTTAGAAGGAATGTGGGCTTCTGTCCGCGAGACGGGAGCTTCCCATGACGGATGGAGCAGGCTGCCGAAACCGTGCGTTGGGCAATACTGTTAAGTAACGACCTCCATGTCCATACTCTCCATGCGGAACGTCGAATACAGGGTCTTTCAGGCCCTGGGAGAGAACTGCGGCGTGGTCGTCGCCGACCCCGAAGTCAACGAGATTGCCTTTCGCTTCCGCCGCGACTGGGCCAGCTTTGCAGGCGAGGAATCGGAGGTTCTCGAAGCCATCGCGGCGAACCTCCCTGACAAGTCGGCGGAGATGGGGGTGCGGGCGTTTCTCGCCTGGATCGATTCCGACCTCTCGAACACGTTCCGCTGCGGGACGCCGCAGCGGGCCATGGCCATCTCCTTGGAACGTACTGCGCAAACACTGTACAGCCGGGAAGTTCGCGCCTCGGCCAAGCCCTACGAAACGCATCTCCCGGTGATGTGCTTCGCCGCCGCGGGACCGCTGCTCGACAACCCTGAAACCGGTCGCGAAGAGTGGGTGGACGTGGACGGCGCGCGGATGAGCAAGGACTATTTTCTGGTGCGCATCTGCGGACATTCCATGGAACCCGACATCCCGGATGGCTCGCTATGCCTGTTCCGCAAGTACTACGCGGGTAGCCGGACGGGCAAGGTCATGCTGGTACATGAGATCACGGACGAAGGCGGCATGGGGCGCTTCGCCATAAAGCGCTACGAGAGCCAGAAGCGGCAGACCCGCGAAGGCTGGGAGCACGAACGGCTGCGGATGCATTCCGACAACCCGGAGTTCCAGGAATACGAGTTGTCGGAAGAGCGGCGCTACGAGACTACGGGCGAGTTCGTGCGGGTCGTGGCGGATCCGGAACTGAATTATTCGTCAACCAGATGAGCTATTGAGTTTCGCAAACTACTTTAAGTCGCGGGGACAGCCATGTCGGCAAGTTTTCAACCTGCGGCGGGTTGGCCAACCCGCCCGACAAACAGCACTGACTGTCACTCTGTTAAGCAAGCCTCAATAGTCGCGGAGCCGGACTAACCGATCGGGGTTCGCGAGGAGCCGGATGGTATCCTGAATGTTCGTGTGTGGAATTGCAGGATATACCAAGCTTGAGCACCCCGTCGAACGGGGCCGCATCGTTCGGCTGATCGACTCCATACGCCATCGGGGACCGGACCAGCAGGGTACGCACGAGAGCGAGATGTGCGCCCTTGGCACCGCCCGGCTTGCCATTCTCGACGTCTCCCAGGGTAGCCAGCCGATGTTCGCCAAAGACGGCGACGTCGTGATCGCTTTCAACGGCGAGATTTACAACCACGCGCAAGTCCGAGGCGATCTGGAACAGCTCGGGCACCGCTTTGAAACGCACTGCGACACCGAGGTGGTGTTGCGCGGCTTCGTAGAGTGGGACAAGCGCGTGTTCGAACGGCTGCGCGGGATGTTCGCCGCCGCCTTGTGGTGCGAATCGGAAGGCCGCTTAGTGCTGGCACGGGACCGCCTGGGCATCAAACCCCTCTACATCTACCATCGCGGCCAGGACCTGTATTTCGGCAGCGAGTTGAAATGCATCCTGGGCCACCCGGAGGTACCCCGGCGGATCGATCTCAACGGGCTCAGCCACTACCTTTCGCTGAATTGGGTGCCCGCGCCGTTCACATTGATCGAAGGCCTGGAGAAGGTCCAGCCGGGCGAGCTGATCGAGTGGCGCAATGGTCGAATCGGCCGGGAGCGGTACTTCAACCTCCGCTACGAACTCAATCGTTCCTGGACGCTGGACAGCGCCAAACAAGAACTTGATTTCCTGCTGCACGACTCCGTCCGCGAGCACCTGATTTCGGACGTGCCGTTGGGCATCTGGTCGAGCGGGGGTCTGGATTCGTCCACTATTCTGCACTACGCGGCGCAGACGGTCCCTAAGCTCAACACCTTCTCAATTTCCTTCGCTGGCCACACGCACGACGAGAGCAGGTACTTCCGGGAAGTTGCCCAGGCCTACGGCACCTCGCACCACGAATTCGACCTGAGCCCCGACGAGGATCTCGAAAGCGCCATTCGCGAAATGGTCTACTACTCCGACGAGCCCAGCGCCGACGCAGGTGCGCTGCCCGTCTGGTTCCTTTCGAAACTGACCCGGCAGCACGTGACCGTCGCGCTCAGTGGCGACGGCGCCGACGAGTTGTTCGGCGGCTACCAGACCTACCTCGCCGACCGCTTGGCCAGACAGGCCCGGCGCTACCCTGCGTGGCTGCGCCAAGCCGGTCTCGGGCTGCTGAAGCTGTGGCCTGCGTCCGACGAGAAGATCGGCTTGGAGTACAAGGTCAAGCGCTTCCTGGAAGGCTCGCTGCTGAGGCCGGCCTATGCACACGTGTTCTGGAATGGCGCGCTGAACGACCGCGATAAACGCTCCCTGTATCCGGCCGCCAGCTACCCCAACCCAGGCGAACTGATGAACACTCTGGCCACCGAGGCGCACATGCAGGGCGAGCTGAACAAGTACATGTTCCTCGACCAGCGCTACTATCTGGCCGACGACATTCTGGTGAAGTGCGACCGCATGTCGATGGCGCACTCGCTGGAAGTGCGGCCACCGTTCCTGGACCACCGCATCGTGCAGTTCGCCGCTACGCTGCCCGAGGACTTCAAGATCCGTGGGGATTCGCTGAAGTTCATCCTGCGGGATCTGATGCGCGACAAACTGCCGCAGTCCGTGCTCACGCGCCCCAAGGAAGGCTTCGACATCCCGGCGCACCGCTGGTTCCGGGGTTCACTGCGCGGACTGATGGAAGAGGTCTTGTCGCAAGAAGCCGTGCGGGCGACGGGGCTGTTCAACGTAGAGGCGGTGGAGCGATTGAAGCGGGGTCACCTGCGGCGGCGTGCCAATTACGGCTATGCGTTGTGGGGCCTGGTGACGCTCTTTCTGTGGATTAAACGATGGAACGTGGAAACAGCCGTTACGGCCTAGCGACCGTCCTTCTTTTCGCCGCCGCCATCTACCTGGCGACGCTGGTCGCCCCCCCGCATTTGATGGACGACGTCGATGCCGTGCAGGCTCAGATCGGGCGCACCATGCTGGACTCGGGCGACTGGGTAACAGCTCGGCTGGACAACGTCGCCTACCTCGAAAAATCGCCGCTCAAGTATTGGATGCTCGCCTGCTCCTTCGCGGTCTTCGGTGTGTCGGATACGGCGGCGCGGCTGCCCGTGGTGCTGAGCATCCTAGGGATCGCCTGGTTGATCGGCGCCATGGGCCGTTGGGCCTTCGGCCAGCGCGCCGGATTCTATGCGGGCCTGGTGTTCGCCACTTCGCTGGGCGTGTTTCTGTTCACGCGCATTCTGATTCCCGACATCATACTGACCGGAGCCATCGCGCTAGCACTGTGGGGCATGTTGCGCGCGTTGGACGCTGACGAATCGAGGCCGCGAGCTTGGATTTACGCGGCCTGGGCGGCCATGGGCGTGGGGCTGCTGCTGAAGGGCCTGATCGCGGCGCTGTTCCCGGTAGGCGCGGCGAGCCTATATCTCCTGCTCTCGCGGCAGTTCTTCGACAGGCGGACCTGGCAGCGGCTGCGGATCTTCAGCGGCATCGGCCTGATGCTGCTGATCGCGGCTCCCTGGCACATCCTCGCGACCCTGAGAAACCCTCCCTATTTCGACTTTTCAATGACCGCCGGCCCGGGCCAATACCGGGGTTTTTTCTGGTTCTACTTCTTCAACGAACACATCCTGCGTTTCCTCGACCGGCGCTGGCCGCGCGACTACAACACGGTGCCGCGCACGCTCTTCTGGCTGCTGCACCTGCTCTGGTTCTTCCCCTGGAGCGCGTACTTCGTGCGCTGCTGCAAGCTCGGCTACCGGGGTGATGACCGGGCCGCGCGCATGCGACTGCTGTGCCTGTGCCTAGCTGGATTCGTGCTCGTGTTCTTCACTTTCTCGACGACGCAGGAGTACTACTCGATGCCGGCCTACCCGGCTATGGCGCTGCTGCTCGGCTGCGTGATGGCAGAGGAATCGACCTGGATCCGCTGGGGAAATCGTGTCGCGGGTGTGCTATGCGCGCTGGCTCTGCTGGCCATCGGAGTGATCCTCGCGCTGGTCTGGAACAGGCCCGCACCGGGCGACATCTCGCAGGCCCTGGCGCAACATCCGGAGATGTATACGCTCTCGATGGGGCACACCGGGGATCTGACGCTGGCCTCGTTCGCGTACTTGAAGTTGCCGCTAGCCCTGGCCGGTTTGGCGTTCGCCCTAGGCGTCTTCGCGGCCTTCCGCAAGCAGCTTCACATGAGCTACCTCGTGCTCGCCTTGATGATGGTGCTCTTCTTGAACGCGGCCCGCATCGCGATGATGGCGTTCGATCCGTACCTCAGTTCCGAGCCGCTGGCGCGCGCTTTGAACGCCGCGCCCAAAGGACGCGTGGTGCTGGACGATCAGTACTACACGTTTAGCTCCATCTTCTTCTACTCCAACCTGAAAAGTGCGCGGATCGTCAACGGGCGCGTAAACAATCTGGAGTACGGCAGCTACGCGCCGGGTGCGCCTGATGTGTGGCTGACCGACGCTCAGATGCCGGCGTATTGGAATTCGCCTGAACGGACATACCTGTTCGCTGAAAGACCCGCCGTCGACCGGTATGTGAGGCTGCTGGGCCGGGAGAGTCTACACGTGGTGAAAGAAAGTGGCGGCAAGTTTCTGTTTGTGAACCGGCCGTAACTACCACATACAGGCGGGGGCTGGAGACGCCTTACTTGGCCGCAGGCTTTTCCACCCGGAAGTCCCAGATCTGCGTGTTGCGCTCGCCCTCCGTGAACTGGATCACTGCGTACTCGCCTGGAGTTAACGGCGCTTGCGGCCATACTTTGTACAGTTCGTTGCTGACCTGCTGACGGAAGATCTCGATGTTTTCGCGCTCGGACGTCACCTCGTTGCTGACGGGCACGATACTCCACTTCTCGATGATGCGGGCGTCCTTCTTCGGCTCGCAGCGGGCGATGCCGAATCGCTCGTAAGCCGAGAGACGAAACCAGAATGTCGGCCGGTCTTCGCGCACCACGAACGCGGAGTGTTCGCCATCCAACTCGATGGTCGCCTTTCCGGTAATCAGTGGGATAGGCGACATGGCTTTCAGGATGGAGCGCTTCTTGCTGGTCACGATCTTGGACTCAGCCTGCTTCACGGTCAGCAGCTTTTCGCCATCCAGGTAATAAACCCCCGCTTCCATTGGGATCAGCGAAAGCAAACGGGCCTGTTCGCGCTCGAATTGCTCCTCGGCGTCGTCGGCCGCAGCCGACTTCTTCACGGTTTCGACAACCGCCCGGCGCTCCGCTTCTGTCTTCTTGAGGTCTACCAGACTCGACGGGATCTCCTCCCAGTCACTGCGTTCGACGGAGTAGTAGCGGACGCGATCCTGCTCCAATTTGTACTCGCTCACCTGATGCCATGTGCCGTCCGACAGGTAGAGCCGGAAGTTGTCACCCAGCAGCAGCACCGGAAGCAGCAGGGCCGCGAGCAGCAGGCGGAGCGGCACTGGAGCGTTGCTTGCGTTTCTCATCGCTTTGAAAATAGCTCAATTGGCGGACAGTTCGGGGACGTTCGAATCAGCGGCGGGGTTTCGTTGCCATCGCGAAACACGGGAGCGGGTGATGCACTGGAGCGGGAAGAGTCGGGTTCAAAGCGGCGCTGGACGGGGCTCAGACGATCCCCCCGGGTAGCCTTAAGCAGCAGCCGCGGCCGCCAGCGCAGGCTCGTCCTGGGCCTTCCACAGCCAGCGCATCTGAACGGTCTCAAACGGTGCGGCAATGTAGTCGGCCGCGCCCAGATCGAGCGCCTCCAGCCATTCGCCCGTGTCGGGCAGGCGACTGACCACCACTACGGGCAGGTCCGGGAAGGCGGCCTGCGCTTCAGCGAACGCAGTTCCGCGTGGGCAGAACACCAGGCCGCCGCCGCGTGCGACGGGTGATCCGGGACCATGCGAAACAGCGAACGACGCTTCACGCAGAGAGGCCGCCAGTTCGAGTTCGAGCACAGGATCCAAGCCGAGTAGTACGGCTCGTGGAGCCAGAGCGTTGCTTGAATTCAGCATCTGCATCCCCTTCAGAAAATGTCATGTGCGGGCCGGCGGTCGTGTGCGGCGGCTATGGATTCGACTCCCACGACAAGGATGAGAGCCTGGAAGGGACCGGGCGGTCCGCTACGGTTCACCCCGTTTGATCCAGTCGCTTGCAGCGAAGCGGTTGCGGAAAAACAGGCCCAAGCCCCGGGGGGCTGGTTCGAACTGTGACGGGGAACGCGCCTACTGGGCGCGAAAACAAGCGGGAGGAACACAGGTTGTCCTCCCGATTCGAGTATAGCCCGAATCGTATTTTTTAGTGCAATTGAAAATCCTGATAGATCTAATCACTTTACACGTGCGTCGAGGAGGCTCCGCGCCGCGCTTGCTAAACTGGACTCTTGTGGAGGTGAAATGGCTTTAATCGAACGTCGCCGGTCCGTCGTGGTCGATGTCGGCGGGGTCAAGGTGGGCGGGTCGAACCCGATTGCCGTTCAGTCGATGACCAACACCGACACTGCGGACGTCACCGCCACCGTGAACCAGACGCTGGCCCTGGCGCAAGCCGGTTCGGAGCTGGTGCGGGTCACGGTGAACACCGAGGCGGCGGCGCGCGCGCTGCCCAAGGTTGTGGACACACTGCGCATGTTCGGCTCGCGCGTGCCTATCATCGGCGACTTCCATTACAACGGCCATATCCTGCTCAAGAAGTACCCGGAGTGCGCCCGCGCCCTGGCCAAGTACCGCATCAACCCCGGCAACGTGAATATCGGCCGACATACGGATGACAATTTCCGGACCATGATCGAGGCGGCCATCGAGTACGGGAAGCCGGTCCGGATCGGAGTCAACTGGGGCTCGCTGGACGCGTCGCTGCTCACCCGCATGATGGACGAAAACGGCCGCATGGCGCACCCGCTGACGGCTGAAGATGTGATGAAGCGGGCAATCGTGGTGAGCGCCATCGAATCCGCTCGGCTGGCGGAGAGCTACGGTCTGCCCCACGATCGGATCATTTTGAGCGCCAAAGTCTCGAACGTCCAGGATCTGGTGGATGTCTACCGCATGATGGCCGGAGAATGCGATTTTCCCATGCACGTCGGCCTGACCGAGGCCGGCATGGGCGCAAAGGGCATCGTAGCCACGACGGCGGCGCTGTCGATTCTGCTCCAGGAAGGTATCGGCGACACGATTCGAGCCTCCCTGACCCCGGCTCCGAACGGGGACCGCACCGAAGAAGTCCTGGTGAGCCAGCAAATACTGCAGTCGCTGGGGATCCGCAGTTTCACGCCGCAGGTGACAGCGTGCCCGGGCTGCGGACGGACGACTTCCACGTTTTTCCAGGAACTGGCTGAGCAGATTCAGAGCTACCTCAAGCATCAGATGCCGATCTGGAAGGAAGGCTACCCCGGCGTCGAGGAGATGAAGGTCGCCGTGATGGGTTGCATCGTCAACGGCCCGGGCGAGTCGAAGCACGCCAACATCGGCATTTCCCTGCCAGGCACCGCAGAGGAACCAAAAGCACCGGTCTACGTGGACGGCCAACTCGTGAAGACCCTGCGCGGCGACACCATCGTGCAGGACTTCATCGGGATGCTAAACGCGTACGTCGAGCGGACGTATCCGAAGCAGGAGAGCGGCGTAGCCGTTTGAGCCCGGCTGAGTTCATGGCGGCACTGCGGCCGTCCGCTGGATGTGCCAGTCGACGGCATCTGATATTCTGCTAATCCTGCGGTGTTGTTTGACCCGCAAGCCCATGCCCAGGTATTTCTCTCACGAGCAAGCGACCCGGCTGCTGCCGGAAGTGGAGCGGCTGTTGCGGTTAGCCATCCACGCGCAACTCGTGTATAAAGAGGCCGACGAGGCTATCTCCGATCTGCAGCAGCGGGTGCAATCCATGGGTGGCATGGTGGTGGATGTTTCGAAAACCCGCCGTTTGCAGGACGCACGGCAAGAGGGTGCGAAGCACCTGCGGGAGGCAATCGAGTCGATCACGGAACTGGGCGTACAGGTGAAGGACCTGGATGTGGGATTGGTGGATTTCCCTACCACCTACCACGGCGAGGACGTTCTGCTGTGCTGGAGACTCGGCGAGAACGGGATCGGGCACTGGCATGGACTGTCCGAGGGCGTACGCGGCAGGAAGCCGATCGACCCCGAGTTTCTCCAGAATCACGGCGGCGGCGGCATCCATTAAGCCCGCCTGCCGCGTTGATTTTTTGACACTTGTTTCACCGCTTCCCTAGACTGGAAGCAGGGACTTCGTTTTAGCTCCCTCAAATCTTACAAATGCTTCTGGCCAAAGAGTTCGTTGCGTACCTCGGAAGGCAGATGGCCGCGAGGCTGCCCGCCAACATGATTGAAATTGCCGACCGTTCCGCCGTCGGCGAAGTTTTCGTCAGCGTCATCATGGACGAACTGATGCTCGAGGACAAGTTGAACGACGAGGTGCGAACGATCCTCGAAGAGTACAGCGTGTACATGGCGAACAACGCCATCAGCTACTCGGAGATGTTCCGGCGCATCAAGAACCAGCTAGTCCAGCAGAAGAAGATCGTCAAAGCATCGGGGCGCGACACCGGCGACGCGATGAAGCTCAGCCGCGACAAGGTCAACGAGATCTCGCACAAGCTGCTGCTAGCCCTGAAGAAGTCGCACGATTGCCGGATTCGCCGCAACGAAAACGATCTGCGGCTGGAGATCGTGCGCCTGATGTCAAGCCTGCTGCTGAACGAAGAGAAGGCCGAGAAAGCCGCACGCGACAAGATCCGGACTCTGAAACGCGAGGTGCTCGACGGCACCGAAGAGTGGGATTTGCTGCACAAGCGGTACTACGCCGAGGAGCTTAGGAACTTCGGCATCGACCTCGGCGGCGAATAAGTCTGACCGTGAGGGGATGCTGCGCCAGCGCCCCAGCCGCCAGTCTCACGTGGAGCGATTGCCCCGCGAACCCTCTGCTTCAGCTCAGAACTGCGAACGGCAGCGTGCCGTCAAGGCTGCTAGTGGGCATTCCGCCAACCCTACAACAACTCCGTTCACGGGCATCCTCCAGCCAATCGCGGCCGCGAAAGATCAGCGCCAATTCGCCGACTTGAGTGCTTTTTCGTTCGCGGCTCTGTGCTGATGATACTGTCCGGTTTCCAGATTCTCGCCGTGAACTGAGTACTCGTCGCCGGGACATCGTTTCATCAGGCGTCAGATTGGTTGATCTCGAAACCGCCCGCGGTCCGTGCCCATCCGCGTTTTCGCGCCGCGCTTGAGCATAGAATACTTGTCGTGGCTTCAGAACCTTCAAACCTCGCCGTCACCGGCAGCCTGAACATGGATTTCGTGGTCCAGGTGGAGCGGTTGCCTGCTCCGGGAGAGACCGCGCACGGTCATGATTTCCGGATGATTCCCGGTGGAAAAGGCGCAAATCAGGCATGTGCCGCCGGTAAACTCGCCCGCAACTCGCGGGTTCGCATGGTGGGGCGCGTCGGGTGCGATCCGTTTGCGGACAGCCTGAAAGCAAGCCTCGCAGCCGCCGGCGTGGACGTCTCCGCCGTGCATTCCACGCGGTCGCAACCCACCGGGATTGCCGAGATCTGGGTGGAACGCTCGGGCCAGAACTCGATCATCGTAGCGGGCGGGGCGAACGCGGAGTTATCAACCGTGGACATTGAATCGGTCCACGAAGTATACGAGACCGCCGCCGTCTCGCTGTTCCAATTGGAGACCCCGCTGGAGACGGTGGAAGCGGCACTGCGCGCCTCGCGGCAGGCGTGCGCTCTCACGATCCTCGACCCCGCGCCCGCGCGTCCCCTGCCCGCCTCACTGCTCGCGCTGGTGGACGTCTTGACCCCCAACGAAACCGAGGCCTGTATCCTGCTGGGCCGCCAGCCGGGCCGGGTGGGGCTGAGCGAAGCGCGGGAAATGTCGCAAGCCCTACGTGCGCTCGGACCCCGGACCGTCATTCTAAAGTTGGGCGATCAGGGCTGCGTATGTTCGGATGGCGTTACCGAGATCATTTCGCCGGGCTTTCCCGTCGATGCGGTAGACACGACCGCTGCCGGAGACACATTTAACGCCGCGCTGGGCGTGGCACTGTGCGAGCAGATGCCACTTGAACAGGCGCTGCGCTTCGCCAACGCGGCGGCGGCGATTTCGGTGACCCGCCTGGGTGCGCAATCGTCCGCGCCGTCGCGGGGCGAGGTCGAAGCGTTCCTCAGCGAGCGCCTGCCGGCTTGAGCTCGAACACCCGCCACTCTGCATTGGAATACACCGGCTTCAGGCCGGGCAGTCCGTTTTTCGCGCCGACCACGATGTAGTCGATGCCGGCCGCGGCATATTCTCCGGCGGGTAGCAGCGGCGCACGGGCTTCGCGCGTCCGGTTCCAGCGGTTCTGCCATTCGCGCGCAAACGTCCAATTCTGATTGACCTGCCCGCCACCCTTCCAGTCCACGTAGAGGGCGCGCACGGCCTCGGCCCGGAATATGCCCGGGGCGGTTGAGTGGCCTGCGTCGGCAAAGTGAAACAACGCGTCAGGGGGACTTTTAACGGTAGCCCAGGCGGTCAGCGCGGCCAGTTCCGGAGTGTGCAACTGCGGGTAGTTCCTGAGTTGGCCGAAGCCTGGAATCAGAAACGCGGCGGCAACGGGGACCAGCAGTGCGGCTGAGGCGGCATGCTGCCAGCGAGGAGGCAGCCAATGGGGCAGCGCGGCTGCGAGGGCCGCAGCACAGGCCAGCCCGACGGCGAGCGCGAGCCGCCGTTGCGTGACGGGATTAGCGACCGCCTGTGTGAACAAATCGAGGATCAGCCGGTTTGCCGGGAGCGCGAACACGGGCAGGAGCCAGGCCGTACTCTCCAGCCACCTGCCGCGCCGTGCCGCCGACCACGCCGCCGCGCCACCCAGCGTCACCGCGAATATGCAGATGAAGACGACCGCGCGGGCGGGCTGGAACTGCGGCATCATGCTCCAGTTCATTTGGTTCAGGAACAGCCAGGAAAGAGGGACCGACAGCGTCCCGTAAAGCACCAGCGTAGCGCTGAGAACCAAGAGCTCTTTGGTGATCTCGCGCCTGAGTCGGAGCCATGCGCCCGTCGCGAATCCACCGAGCAGGAGATACTGCCAGAGCCAGTCCGGCTTCCACAGATCCACCCAGTTGTAGCTGCCGCGAGCGCGCAGCAGTGGGATCAGATCGGGTGGGATCACGGAGAAGAGCGGTTGGGACTCGTGCTCCCCCGCCTGGAATGCGGCGAGCGCGATCAGCACGAAACTTGCGGATGAGAGGGCGGCCAGTGCCGTGCGGAGAGCCTTGGGGCGCTGCAGAACCAGCGCGTAAACCAGCACTGCCAGCCAATAGGGAGCACTGGTCGGCGGGTGATACAGCAGCGCCACGGCGGCAAACGCGGCGGATACCTTCCAACGACGGTATGCGCCATAGCCCAGCGCGGCCAGAAGCAACATCAGCGCGAACCCGCGCGGCACGGCCTCGTACTCGATGGTGAGAATCTCCGGACCGCCGACGGACATCCCCAGTCCGAACAGGCAGGAGACGAAGATTGCGCCAATCCGGTTCACTCCCGCGGACCCGGCCAGCAGGAAAATCCCCATCAGACCGAGCAAGCGAAATACCAGCAACTGGAGATCGAAGACCGCGTGGTAGCTCAATCCGGAGATGGCGTGCAGCGCGCGCGCGATTTCGTCGAACGCGGTCCACTTCACATGCGGGTGAACGCACATCAGGTCGCGCGATAACGTGGCGGGGTTATCGAGATGCTCCAGCATCGCGACGTAGATCTGGCTGTCCTGCTGCAGCCAGGTGTGACCGGGAAACTGAAAAAACGTCAGGAGCGTGAATGCGCCCAGAGCGGCAGCCGTGGCTAGGTGCGGGCGAGTCACTGCGGAGGGGTCTTGTCGAGTTGCTGCCTGGCCCAGACCCGTCCGGAGTCGAGCGCCAGCGACTTCTCGAATGCCTTTCTAGCCTCGTTGTTGCGGTTGAGTTTGCGCAGCACGATGCCCTGCCAGAGCCACGCGTCGGCATTGTTTGCATCCAATTGAAGGGCCTTTTCAAGGTCCTTCAGCGCCAGCTCGGGACCGCCTCCCAAACTGGAGGGCAGGTAGTAATTGCCCACGCCTTTGCTGACCCAGGCCATCGACGACTTGGGATTGATTTGGATGGCCTTGCTCACCTCGTCCATGGCGCAGTGGCCGTAGCGCAAGGCGAACATGATATTGGCGGGGATGGTCTGGCCGCACAGCGCACCCCAAAGCCGGTGGTATTCCGCGTTGTTGGGACTCAGCGACACGGCTTTCTCGGCAAAACGGATTCCGTTTTCCGCCGCCGAGCCTGAGGCTTTCTTATCCTTCTGCTCCGCCAGGACCTCCGCCCGCAGGCTCTCGGCCAATGCGGCGCGATATTGCACTTTGGCGTCGTTTTCATGCTGACTGGCGTCAGCTTGCGTGCCCCCGGCAATCCGTTCCAGCGCCGGACGGTCCTGCGCATTCCGAGCTTTACGCCAATCGGCCGGGACGACATCCTGGGCCAGGGCGAGGGCCGAAACGGCCACGGTCAGTATCGTAAGTGCGGACAGTCTTTTCATGCAGGTTGAATTCCTATTGTAAAGACGTTGGCGAGTCCCGCGCCGGTTGCTTATCTCATCGCGAAACGGCACCTAACGGCCGGAGGCAGAAACCGAAGTTGGCTGAGATTCAGACATTCGAGCCCTACTGAGACTGACACAGCAGCCGGTGGGCTCAAATGGAAGCGAGTTTGCGGTGCACCAGGAGCAGATACAGCGTCAGCACGCCGAGCACGACGCCGTGCGCACCGACAACGTTCGGGGCGCCGAACCGCGGGATCAATGCGCCCGCGACCAGGCTGCCGATCGGCATGCCTCCCCGGAAGGCGATGTTGTAGACGCTCATCACACGCCCGCGCATGTCGTCGGCGGCGATCAACTGCACCAGCGAACTGAGCATCGCGAAGCAAGTGATCAGCGCCATGCCTCCGAAGAACAGGAAGATGCAGCCGACCAGGATCGACTTGCTCCAGGCAAATCCGCTGAGGCAGAACGCGAGGGCCAGCAAGCCGAACAAAGCCGAACGTCCCAGTCCCGTCTTGCGGCCCCTAGCCGCCACGACGACCGCGCCAGCGATGGCGCCCACGGCCTGGACCGAGAGCAGTAGCGTGAACGTCTTGGCGTCGCCGTGGTAGATGTCGCGCGCGAACACCGGCAGGAACGTGAGGATCGGGATGCCCAGATAGGTACAGGCAAACGAGACACAGAACAGCAGCACCATGTTCTCGCGCGCCCGAATGAAGCGCACTCCCTGCTTCATGCTCTCGAGCACCGTGTCGCTGGTCTTGGGAAAGTCGTAGCGCACCGAAATCATCAGCAGCGTAACGATCACGGCAACGAAACTCACGCCGTTTAGCCCGAAGCACCAGGCCGCGCCGAGCGTGCTCAGCGCCGCGCCGCCCAGCACGGGCCCTATCAGGCGCGCCAGGTTGAACTGGATCGAATTCATGGCGATGGCCTGCGGCAGTTGTTCGCGTGGGACCAGGGCCGGAATCAGCGATTGATAGGCGGGCGAGCCGAACGCCTGCGCGGTGCCGGTGACGAACGAGAGCGCCAGAATCTGCCAGACATGCACGCTGTGGGTGGCGAAGAGGACGCACAGGATGAAGGCGCAGCTCATCTGCACGAATTGCGATCCGATCAGCAATCTGCGCCGGTCGAACCGGTCAGCCGCCACGCCGGCGAACAACGCGAGAGTGAAGATGGGCAGCTCGCCCAAAAACGAGTCGAGTCCCAGCCAGAAAGGCGAGCCGCCCAGCAGCAGCACCAGCCAACTCTGGGCGAGCTTCTGCATCCACGTCCCGATGCTGGAGGTGCAGGCACCCGACCACATCAGCCGGAAGTCGCGCGATTTGAATGGTTCGAAAACTCGTTGCAGCAATCGATTGATTCCGTCAGGGCAGCGGGCGTTCGCGCTCGATCAGGTGTAGCAGATTCCCATCCGCATCGGTGAAGAACACCAGCCGGTTGCCCTGGTTCGAGGCGGGCTCACTCGTAAAACGGACCCCTTTCGCTTTCAGGTCGGCGTGCGCAGCGTCGAAATCGGAAACCGCAACTGCCAGGTGGCGCAAGCCGGGGGTACGATTGTGCGTTTCCAGCGCCGGGCCCTCGGCGGGAACGATCTCCAGCATGGCGCCGTTGGGCGCCTTCACGAAGTAGTTCCCGTCATACACGAAGTTGATTACGAAGCTGAGGGTTTCGACGTACCAGTCGGCCAGACGTTTGGGATTGGGCGAGGCGATCGCTGTGTGCTCCAGACCTGTGAACAACATAAGTTCGAGGATAGCAGTCATGCAGCCGCCGGGACCTGCGCGTCGTCAATGACCGGTTCACCTGGCAGAGGCAACCGCATCCGCGAGTGCGGGGTAATCGGTGTAACCGGCCGCGTCGCCCCCGTAGAAAGTCGAGCGATCATAAGGATTCAGCGGCGCACCCACGGCGAACCGATGCGGTAGATCAGGGTTAGATATGAAGAGCCGCCCGAAGGCAATCATGTCGGCCCAGCCCTTCGCTATCGTCTCGTTGGCGTCCGCGAACTTGTAACCACCGGCTGCGATCAACTTCGTGTCGCCCGTAATCAGCGGGCGGAAGATCTCGGGACCGAGGTTGAAGCGCATCGCGACGTCCTCTCCGCGGACGACTCGCGGGACGACCAGGTGAATATAACCCAGCGAGAAACGGTTCAGTTGCTTGACGAGGTGCGAGAACAGCGCCAGTCGATTGGAGTCGTTGACGCCGCCAAACTCGCCACCCGGCGAGATGCGCACGCCGGTCCGGTCGCCGCCCCAGACGGACGTGACGGCCGCCGTGACTTCCAGGAAGAAGCGCGCGCGGTTCTCGATGGAGCCACCGTATTCGTCGGTACGCAGGTTCGAATTGTCGTGCAGAAACTGGTCCAGCAGGTAGCCGTTAGCGCCGTGGACTTCCACGCCGTCGAAGCCCGCAAGTTTAGCGTTAATGGCGCCCTGCCGGAACTGCTCGACGATGCCGGGAATTTCGCTCAATTCCAGCGCGCGAGGTACTGGCTGCGGCAGCAGTCCCTGGCGGGTTGGCGAGTCTTCGCCGGACATTACCGCGGATGGACCGACGGGCAGCACTCCGCCCGGCTGCAGCACCGGGTGGGACTGCCGGCCAACGTGCCACAACTGCAGGAAAATCCGGCCACCCGCCTCGTGAACGGCGCGTGTTACCAGCTTCCAGGCTTCCGTCTGCTCGGGCGTGTGGATACCCGGAGTATCGGCGTAGCCGTGCCCGTACGGCGAGACGGGGGTGGCCTCCGTAATAATCAGACCCGCGCCGGCGCGCTGACGGTAATACTCTGCGTTCAACGGCCTCGGCAAGTTGCCGTCGGCGGCGCGCATCCGCGTCAGCGGCGCCATAATCACGCGGTTTGGGAGGTCATAGGGTCCGACGCGGACCCCTCGCAGGAGGGGCGGGAGGTCTTCCGTGGTCAAAGAATTCATTCTGAGTCTCTTTCTGTTCTCTACCGGATTGGATTCCGCGGAACAGCGTTGGGACTCAAAGGGGCGCAGGCTACTTCGGCTTGCCCACCATCGGGACGAATGCCACCGGGTACTCGACGCGCCTCTGGATCTTGCCGAACGGGTCTTTGTCGACGACGATCAACTCCTGCCAGGAGTCTCCGATCGGCGCGACCAGCCGACCGCCGGGCCGCAATTGCTCGATCAGCGCCGGAGGCAATTCGGTGGGTGCGGCCGTGAGTATGATGCGGTCGAAGGGCGCGAGTTCGGGCCAGCCCTGCCAGCCGTTCGAGCAGCGCACGGTGATGTTCTTATACCCCAGTTCGGTTAACAGCGTCCGCGCCGCCTTGGCTAGCGGTTCGACGATTTCGACGGTGTAGACCTGCCGGACAAGCTGCGAGAGGATGGCGCTCTGGTAGCCCGATCCGGTGCCGATTTCGAGGACGCGGTCGCCCGTCCTGGGGTCGAGCAACTGCGTCATCGAAGCAACGATAAAGGGCTGCGAGATGGTCTGGCCGAACCCAATCGGGAGCGGAATGTCGTGATAGGCGTGCGCGCGCTCAGCGGGCGGGACGAAACGCTCCCGCGGCGTGTCCCGCAGGGCGCCCAGCACACCAGGATGGTGGATTCCACGGGCTTCAATCTGCTGATGCAGCATCTTCATAGCCGGCGCGGAAGGCATTTCCATACAAGTTGATGACGCTCCGCCACAGCTGAACTGGAGAACCGGAGCCTAGGCGCGCATGGAATCGCTTCCCTCGCCGCTCCGACCCTAGAATAAGCCCGTTTCTCCTAACTGATGCAGATAAAACAACCGGCCAAGACTCTACCCGTCGAAACCCTTCAGGCGGGTCAGCAGCAGGTCGGGAACCACGAAGGCAGCCCCGCGGAGAGTCTCCTGCGCCCGCTTCACGTTCATCATTGAACCGCCGATGAAGAGCAGCGGCAGGTGGCGAATGTCCCGGTACTTGCGAATCGCGGTGGCTACCTGCAGGGAGTGCGACGGGCTGCGGTTCAGATCGAACCCGACCACGGTGGGCGGACAGTCCAGGATGCGGCGGATGCCGCGCGCCCCGTCTTCCGATTCCGTCTCCACTCTCCACCCGGTGGCGCGGACTTCCGCGGCGCGCGCTTCCGCCTGCTCGGCGTGCCATTGAAATAGGAAGAGTGTGCGGTCCATATCGATCGGCCCTTTCAGACTGCGGTGCGCCGGGCGGGACGGAGAGATCAATTCCCAGCCGGCCAAGCGTTCCATTTCAAGGTAACGGTTTGCGTGCCTCCGGGTAAGAGGTTAACGCGGGTGCCCAGCGGTTCGAGCGCCGCGAGAAACTCGGGATCCTGGAGTTGCGCGGCATCGATATCGTCGAATGCGACGGCTAGATACTCGCCCGGACGCAGACCCGCGAAATCGAAGGAATTCTTTGCCGAGACGGCCGCGGGGGCCACCGTCTCGACGCCCAGCAGCCGGGCGTCGGCGGGAATCAGAACCACGGAGGGATGGCCCTGCCGCTGCGGCTGCACGGCGGCTCCGTCCGGCGTTTCCACCGTGCCGCTGAGCGTGGCCGAATCGGTGCGCAGCGCGATCCGCACGCCGCTCGACGCCGCCACGAGCTCGAAGTCGCGGCCGCGGACTTCCTCGCCGCCCACCGTGATGGACTGGACGTAGGCGCCCATACCGCCGCAAAACACGTCCGTCAGGTAGCGTCCTTGCGGCAGGCTCTCGAAGCTGAACGACCCGTCACCCTTGGGACGCACCGTGCCCGCCGTTGCACCGGTATCCGCCATACGCATGCTGACGCCGCAGGCCGCCAGATTGAAGCCGTGCCCGGCGTCCTGCACCGTGGCCGAGCCACGCAGAGGTAGTGGTGGACTGGCTTGCGCAATGAAACCACTGAGGTCGGAGGAGCCGACATCCAGCGGCACGGAAAGACTGCGCCCGTCGTTGGAGGTCGCGTTGAGGATGTAGCTGCCCGAACGGACGTTTTTCAACACGAAATTGCCCGCCTCGTCGGACGGTGCGCCAAATCCGGTCGGCAGCCGGCCCTGGGCCGACGCCAGCATCAGCATCGCACGTGACATAGGAGTGCCGTCGGGTCCGATCAGGCGGCCCGACACGCGCACCATGGTCGTACGCTGCAACGGGATGTCGGTGCCCGCAAGCTCCTGCCCTGCGTGCAGTTCGACGCGCAGCGCCCGGGCGGGGTCGGTGACACCGGGGTAGAATGTCGAACCATAGGTCGCGAGGGGCCCGCCCGGGGTTCTGGCCGCCGCTATCAGCGCGGAGCCGGGTGGCAGCCGGTCCAGCGAGGCTTGCAGCAGGTACTTGCCGGCGGGGACGCGCGCGATGCGGTACTCGCCGCGATCGTTGGTCGTGCCCGCCTCGCTCATCTGCGCGAGGCGCCGGACGCCCGCTGTGTAGCGGTAGGCGATCAGCGTGACCTGCGCGCCTTCCACCGAATCCCCTTCGTCGTCGATCACCCGCCCGGAGACGATGGCCTGCGGGACCAGCCCATAGCGCAAGCCCGTAATGCTCTCGCCCGCCGCGGCGCGGAATGAGCGGGCCGAAAAGCCGGTGGAGCTGTGCGGCGTCAAATAGCCGGATCTTGCATAGCTCAACGAGTAGGAGCCGGGTGGAACCCGTTCGAAATGGAACGCGCCATCGGGGCCGGTGACGTCGGCGTAGTCGGCGCTCTCGACCGATAGCGCGGGGCCGCTGTTGCCGGCGCGGAGTTGAACGACGGCGCGCCGGACCGGTGCGCCGGAGATCGAGTCAACCACGATGCCTTCGATGCGTGCGCCGGATGGGGCTTGCGCCAGGCAGGGCAACAGCGCGAGGGAGAAAGCCAGGGTTCGGAGCAGCCTAGAATGAGCCAATTAGTTTCCCGTGAATCGTACGCGGATTTCGGCAGCCTGCAGCGAGGGCCGATCTGCTCCCATTGTCGCGCGCTACTGGAGCCGGTCGGCGAATTGCGCCGGCCAGGGCAGAATCTTGAGCGTCAACTCCTTGGACTCGTTGCGCCCCAGAGTGACCTTGGTGGCCTGGCTTTCGACAGCGGCGAAGACTTCGGGTTCTTCGAAAGCACCGTATTCGAAATCCTCGAAGGCGAAAGCGAGATAGTCGCCCGGCCGGACGCCTTGCAGGTCAAACCGGTTGGTCTGATCCAGCTCAATGGTCATGAACCGGCCACCCGAC
>Ga0118677_10005489_pt1 | contig 22132 bp, 12 predicted proteins | sample AliMusrvi5mmetaG_FD_86154 | JGI IMG/M metagenome (GOLD analysis project Ga0118677, IMG submission 86154)
CAGCAAATCCGCATGGACGCCCAGGCGGAAAAGATCCATAACAACTCACAACTCCTCAAGGCCTACTGCGTTTACGAGAAGGACGTGCAATACGTCGTCAAGGAGGGCAAGGTCATCATCGTCGATGAGAACACCGGCCGTGAGATGCCGGGCCGCCGCTGGTCGGACGGACTGCACCAGGCCGTCGAGGCCAAGGAAGGCGTGGAAATCGAGAAGGAAACCCAGACCTTCGCCACCATCACCATTCAGAACTATTTCCGCCTTTACGAAAAGCTCGCCGGCATGACCGGCACCGCGGAAACCGAGGCCGCCGAGTTTCATGATATCTATAACCTCGACGTGTTGCCCATCCCGCCCAATCGCCCCAACCAGCGCAAGGACGAGAACGACCAGGTGTTCAAGACCCGGCGCGAGAAGTTCAATGCCGTGGTCCAGAAAATCGAGGAGGCCCACGCCAAGGGCCAGCCGGTGCTGTGTGGCACGGCCTCCGTCGAATCCTCCGAGACACTCTCGCGCATGCTCAAGCGGGCCAAGATCCCGCACTCGGTTCTCAACGCCAAGTTCCACCAACAGGAAGCCGAAATCGTCGCCCGCGCCGGCCAGCCCGGTTCGGTCACCGTCTCCACCAACATGGCCGGCCGCGGCACCGACATCAAACTCGGCCCGGGCGTCCCGGAGGCAGGCGGTCTGTTTGTCATCGGCACCGAACGCCACGAATCCCGCCGCATCGACCGCCAGCTCCGTGGCCGCTGCGCCCGCCAAGGCGACCCCGGCCGCTCACAGGCGTTCATCTCCTTCGAGGACGACCTGATGCGCAACTTCGCCGCCGCGGACCGCATGACCGCCATGATGGAACGCTTCGGGATGAAGGAAGGCGAGGCGTTAGAGCACTCGTGGCTCAACAAGTCCGTGGAGACCGCCCAAAAGCGCGTCGAGCAGCGCAATTACACCTGGCGCAAGCGCGTGCTTGATTTCGATGACGTGATGAACAAGCAGCGCGAGGTGGTATATGGCTATCGCAACGAGGTTCTATCAACCGAAACCCCGCGCGATCTGGTCATCGAGATCATTGAGGAAACCATCCCGGCCAAAGTTGAAAGCTATCTGGCCGAGCACGATGAAACGATCACCAATTACGACGATCTGCTACATTGGGTCAACACCACCCTGCCGATTCGCATCAATGCCGAGGAACTCAACCGCAGCACCCACGGCGCGGACCAAATCGCTCCCATCCTCGTCGCCAAGGTCAAGGAAACCTACGAGCGCAGGGTGGCCAATCTCCCGCCCGAGGTGTTAGATCAGGAGGAGCGCCGCATGGTCCTCGCCGCCATCGACAAACAATGGCAGGCTCATCTCTATAACATGGACGCGCTGCGCGAAGGCGTGGGACTGCGTGCCCAAGGCCAGAAAGACCCGCTCATCGAGTACAAGAACGAGGCCTATGAACTCTTCGTGGTCCTGATGGATGGCATCAAGCAGGAAGCCCTGCAAAACCTCTTCCGCTCGGCCTCCAATCTGGAATCCTTCTTGCGCCAGTTGCACAGCCGGCCCCAACAACTCCAGGGCGGCACCGAGGAACTCACCCGCGACAATCTCGCCACTGCCGGCAGTTCCGATCATCTCGATCCCTCCGCCCTGCCGTCTCCCTCAGGCAGCACCCTCAAGCTCAACCTGCCCAAACGCAAGCCCAGTTTCTCGATCGAAACCACCGGCCGCAACGCCCCCTGCCCCTGCGGCTCTGGCAAGAAATACAAACAGTGCCACGGCAAGGAAGAGTGAGGCAGGCAATAAGGAGCCGCGACCTGCGGCCCGCGGTTGTTTCGCCCTGTACCGGCTTTCCCACCCAGTCCCCCACCCCATGTTCGGCACTCAACTCATTGACAGCTACGCGCGGCACATTTCGGACGAGAAACAGGCCTCGGTGCTCAACGGGGCCTCGTCGGGCACGGAGAAGCGCTATGAGGTGTTGCACCGGGACTATGCCGATCCGGATGCCCTTCGCCGCCTGGCCGGTTCCATCAAGGATCACACGTTGCACCATCTCGGCGCCTATCTGAGCCAGGCGGAACAAGCGCTCACCGAGCGGGGCGTTCAGGTCCACTTTGCCGAGACCGATGATGACGCCCGCCAAACGATCCTCGCGATCCTGCGCCAGCACGAAGTCACCCGCCTAACCAAATCCAAGTCGATGGCCGCGGAGGAAATCCACCTCAACCCCTTCCTCATCGAAAACGGCATCGAGTGCCTGGAAAGCGACCTCGGCGAGTTCATCATTCAACTCGACGACGACATTCCGTCGCACATCGTCAAGCCCATCATCCACAAGAACCGACGCGGCATCGCCCGCACCTTCCTGCGTGAAGGCGTGGCGGCGGATTACAACGACGATCCGGCAACCATCACCCGCCGCGCCCGCGTCTTCCTGCGGGAAAAGTACATGCACGCGCAGGCCTGCATTACCGGTGCCAACTTCCTTTGCGCGGATAGCGGCCGGATTGTGATCGTCACCAACGAGGGCAACTCCCGCTTCGGGATGGCGCCCGTGCCGCTGCACATCGCGCTGGTCGGCATCGAAAAGCTCATTCCCGGCGAGCGGGACCTCGCGGTATTCCTGAACTTGTTAGGACGTTCCGCCACCGGCCAGCAGCTCACCGTCTATACCGAGTTCATCAACGGTCCGCGCTCCGCCACGCAAGCCGACGGCCCGGAGCAGATGCATGTGGTGTTCCTCGACAACGGGCGGACCAACGTGCTGGCCTCCAACTGCCGGGAAATCCTCCGTTGCATCCGTTGCGGCGCCTGCCAGAACGTTTGCCCCATCTATCGGCAGGCCTCGGGTCACGCCTATCGTTCGCCGTATGGCGGACCGATCGGCGCGGTGCTCTCGCCGCTGCTGTTCGGCGACCGCTTCGCCGAATTCGCCGATCTGCCCAAAGCCTCAACCCTGTGCGGCGCCTGCAAGGAAGTCTGCCCGGTCGATATCCCCATTCCCGACCTCTTGCTGCGACTCCGCGACAAGGCCAAACGCGAGGCGATCCCCTCGCCCGCCGCCATTCCGATGGCACCCTTCGCCACCCTCGCCACCTCCCCCACCTTGTGGCGCGGCGCCATGAGGATGTCCAAAGCCATGAATTATCTGCCTCTCGAAATCGCCCCTATCAAGCCGCTCCAGGACTGGCTAGGCCAACGCACCCTCCCTCCATCCAAAGGCGGCGATTTCCGCAAGTGGATGAAGTCAAGGAAGAAGACAGAAGACAGAAGAACGCTGCGCTCCCAGACAGAAGATTAGATTGATTAGCTCACTCTTATCTTCTGTCTTCTGTCTCCAAGTCTTCTGTCTTTCTCCCTGATAACTGATAACTCCCCTCCACCCATGTCCCGCGCCGCCATATTCAAGAAAATCGAAGCCGCCACATCCGCTTTGAAAAACAGGACCGCGCGCCCGGACCATGCCGCCACCATCACGGATGCCGCGCCGAGACTCGAAGGCCTCGACTTGCTGGAGATTTTCGCCAGGAACATGGCAAAGGTCAACGGCCGCACCATGCGCTCGGTGGCTGAATTGACCGCTTTTCTAACATCCACGGGACAGCGCCACGGGTATTGTGATCCGGCGCTTTACCCGCACATCGGTGCGCCGCTTGCCGCCGCCGGCCTGGGAATCGAAACCGAGTATGACCGCTCCCGTTATGATGATTACCAATTCGGCATCACCCGCGCCAGCGGTGCCATCGCCGAATCCGGCACGCTCATTCTGGATGATGATGGCACCTCGCGCCGCCTGGCCGCGCTCTCGCCATGGACCCACGTCGCGGTGTTGGAACGCGCCGCCATTCATCGCTCGATCGCCGACGCGCTTGCCGCAATGGGCGAGTCACCTAACATCATCTGGGTCACCGGCCCTTCCAAGACGGCCGACGTGGAAGGGATTCTCATCGAAGGGGTCCACGGCCCCGGCGAGCAGATCGCACTGGTGCTGTGACGCGGGCTAATCCTCCTCGATGCGCAGGCGGCCGGGATTGGGCAACTGGATTTTCTCATCGCCATCGCCGACATCGAGGCTGTCTAACACATTGGTCCGGCGGCGCAGCAGCCCCGCGTCCCGCGAGACGGCGGCGGAGGTGGGAACCTCGGTATGATAGGGGTCGTTGCCGATGACGAAGGGTTGCTTGGGCACGACGGGCACCGCATCCAGCGCGGGCAGCTTGGCGATGGCGGTGAGTCCATCGCTGGTGGTTCCCGAGTGGATGCTGCAATAGGCTTGGGATTCGGTGCCCTTGCGGAAGTATTCGCTCACGGCGGTGGAGCGGGAGCGCAGTTTGCCAGTGCCCTTGTCCTCGGCCATTTCCTGGCAGAATTGCGTGGCCCGCTGGCCGGAAACACTGCACACCTGCACTTCCACCACCTTGTCATCAACTTCAATGGCGCCGCCGCCAAACGCCGGGGCGATGGCGTTCATCGCGGCCTGCCAGACCGGCAGCGCCAAGTCCCGGCTAAACGCGCCCGGATAGATCGGCCCGGCGCCCGCCTGCAGGAAACCCGTCCACACGCCACACGTGACGCGCTTGTTGTAGCCGAGAAACCAAGTGTCGGCGAAATCATGGGTGCTGCCACCCTTGCCGGCCCCTGGAAACGGTTTTTCTAACAATTCATCGAAGGCTCCGGCGGAACTGCCGCGGAGGCAAGACCCGACCATCATGCTGTGGATTTGCCAGGCGGTGGCCGGGTCAACCGCCTGGTGCAACACCATCACGGGATTGGCGCGACGATAGATGGGTTTGCCCTGGGCATCCTCCACCCGGTCCAGATAGATCAACTTGGCGGGGCCGGTCCTGCCGCCGTCGGCAAAGGCCGTGATGGCGCTCACGGCTTGTTTCATCGACGCCTCCTCCCAGCCGACACACAAGCGCTGCAGCAACTCGGCGCGTTCCATTGGAAGGCCGAAAGTCACGCCGATCTTGGCGATGCGTTGCAGGCCCACCAAGCAGCCAAAGCGCACGGTGGCGGCGATTTTTGAATTCTCAAAGGCACGCCGGGCGGTGATTTTCCCGTCATAGGTGGGGGAAGGCACCTCCATTCCCCATTCGCCGAGGATGCCTTCGCGGCCACCCACCATCACCGAGCGGTTGTCCATCGCCTCATCCTCCACCAGCGTGGCCGGCGTCTGGCGGCCGCTCAGGCCGGCCGCATACAGGAAGGGAAAAAACGCGGTGCCCAAGGGCCGCTTGCCGAACTCGATGAAATCGTAAGGAACCTGCGCGTAATCCCGCCCGCCGATGTGCGCCAGAACTTCGCCGGTTTCGTGATCCACCATCAGCACCGCCCCCTGCAGGAATTCGGGCGGATCGGCGGAATTCTTCCGGTAATCGGCGTACCTCGGGTGGGTGTAATCGGGCCGGGCTTCCGCCCGGGCCAGGCTTTCTAACAACGCTTGCTGGGCGGCGTCCTGCGCCTCCTTGAGGATGGTAGTGTGAATCTTGAAACCACCGGCGGCCAACGCGTCCTCGCCGAGCGCCTGGGTCACGGCGTCGCCGATGCGCTCATACAGGTGGGAGGTGCCGCGCCGCAGGGGCTGGGGATTGAGTTTGAGCGGCTGGGCCTTGTCGCGCTCGGCGTCCTTGGCGGAGAGCAACCCCTCCTCAACCATCCGGCCTAACACGTAGTTGCGCCCCTCGCGGTTGACCTCCGGGTCGTTGATCGGCGACCTGCCGGTGGGATTCTTGATCAGGGTGACCAGTGAGGCGCACTCACAAACCGTTAGATCCCTGGGTTCCTTGCCGAAGTAGCCCAGCGACGCGGAGCGGATGCCGTGAAAGCCGCTGCCGAAGTAGATGCGGTTGAGGTAGAACCCGAGGATTTCCTGCTTGTTGTAGCGTTTCTCGATGCGCATGGCGAGGAAGGCCTCGACCAGTTTGCGCTGGATGGAACTCTCGCCGCGCTGTTTGGCCTCTTGCATGAGGCCGTAGGCGTTGCGGGCGAGTTGCTGGGTGATGGTGCTGGCACCCTGCCTGTGATGCTGCAGGTTGAGTTTGGCCGCCCGAATGATGCCGATGTAGTCCACCCCCTTGTGCTTGAAAAAGCGGGAGTCTTCGCCGGCACACAGGGCGTCGATGAACTTCCGCGGAACGTCGCCAATCGGGATGACGCTGCGATTCTGGACATAAAAGCGGCCGATTTCCTTATCGTTGCGGTCCAAAATGACGCTGGGCACCTCCAGATCGTTGATGCGTTCCAAGTTGTAGGTGGCGGCCCTTTCGCGATACTCGCGGGTGTAGCGCTCCGCCACCACATAACCGACCGCTGCGCCGACCGCGCCGAGCAGCAGGATGCCGAGCCCCAAGGACAACCAGAAGCCTTTACGCTTGTAGAAGCGGCGCTTTTTGCGGACGTTGCGGGGTCTGTTTGGATTATTCGCCATGCCTGATTCCCAATCATCACCGCTCGATTCCGCGGCAACGCTGGAGAAGGATTATACGAGGTCCGGCCATTTCGCAACCCCCGCGTTGGACAGTTTGTTGCGGGAACGGATCGCGGCGGACGGGCCGCTTGATTTTGCCGACTTCATGGCCGCCGCGTTGTATCATCCGAACCTGGGCTACTACGCCCGGGAAGGCCGCCAAGTGGGCTGCGGCGGGGATTTTTTCACCAGTGTGAGTGTGGGACCGCTGTTTGGGGACTTGCTGGCCCGGCGCTTTGTCCAGTGGTGGCAGCAGGCCGGTCACCCGCAACAATGGCGGCTCATCGAGTGCGGCGCCCATGATGGAACGCTCGCCGCGGATGTGCTCGCCGCCCTCCGCCGCCTCGATCCTGCGGCGCTTGCAGCGCTGGAATATGCCATCCCCGAGCCGCTGCCCCGCCTGCAAGCCGCGCAACGGGAAAAACTCCGCGATTTCGGCGATCGCGTCCGCCATCTGGCCAGCCCCGCGGATCTCGCATCGCAGCCGCTGCCAGGCATCGCCTTCGGCAATGAATTGCTCGATGCGCTGCCATGCCACGTCGTCGAGTGGCAGTCCGATGGCTGGCGCCTGTGCCGGGTCGCTTGCGGACGCGAGGGCGGGTTTTGTTGGGAGACTTCGCTGCCGGTTTACGACCGGGCACTGCTTGACGCGCTGGCACCGCTGGGCACCGCCTTTCCGCCAGGCTACCGCAACGAGGCGCGGACCGGTTACGGTGGCTTGCTCGCGCCACTGCTGGGGGCGCTCTCATCCGGCATGCTGCTTTGGCTCGACTATGGCTTCGCGCGGCCCGAGTACTACCACCCGGCCCGCTGCCAAGGCACGCTGCGAACGTTTGCTCAGCACCGCGCCGGCGACGACCCTCTGTTAGATCCCGGCTCCGTCGATATCACCGCGCATGTGGATTTCACCGCGGTGACCGAGGCGGCTGTCGCGCTGGGCTGTCGCCCGCTGCTGTTTCGCAATCAAGCCTCGTGGCTCACGGCGGTGGCCCGCCAGTGGTTGTTAGGTATGGAAGACCACCCCAATGCGCCCCTGCTGCGCCAATTTCAAACACTCATCCATCCGGCCCAGCTCGGCGGGCAATTCCATGTCTTGGAACTCGCCTGGAACGATCCCGCTGCCCCGATCATCGCCGCTGCCGATCTGAATCGCCTGGCGCTGGACGCCGCCGGCTGAATCATCCAGGCTCAAGAAACGCCAGGCTTAAGCACGCAGGACGGCGGCCAGGGATAGAGCGTTTGCAGGACGGCCCGGCACGATTGCGGAGTCTGGTATCGTCAACAATCTTCCCATGGCTCGGGTGTCAGGAAAAATGACCAAACCATCCGGAAGGCAGGATGCCGGGGCCACGGAATATGGACCGGGCATGTTGCCCGGCTTTCCGGAGGCAGCCGGGCGAGACGCCCGCGCCACGGGTCACTTTGCCGCTGGCGCGGGCGCGGGCGTGCCGGTCAGGCCCTTGAACACGGCCTTGGCGATTTCGGCGGCGCCTTCATTGTTAGGGTGAACCTTGTCCGGAATGAGGGCATCCTTACCCACGAGGGCGGCGTGGACATCGATCACGCCGGCCTTGGTGGCCTTGGCGACCTTGTCCACCATCGGGATCTCGTCCTTGGTGTTAGGCTCGGTGATGCTGAAGTTGCCATCGGCGGCGATGTAGGGCGGATAGCAGATGAAAACGCGCGGCTTGGAGGACAATTTGGCAAACTGGTTGACCAGATCGGTGTAATCCGCCACGAACTGGCTCTTGTTCTTCCAGTTCTGCGGCTTGGTGTCATTGGTTCCAAGCACGATGACGACCACATCCGGATTGAAATCCTTGGCGTTCTTGAAGGCCCCCTGTTTCTGATAGGGATTGTCCCCGCTGTTGAGCAAAGTGGTGCCGCTCACGCCGAAGTTCTTCACCTCCCATTTTTCTCCAAGCAGCTTGGCAATCTGGTCCGGCCAGGACATTCCGCCCGAGGCACCGACGCCCTGGGTGATGCTGTCACCGACGCACGCGAGCTTGATGGGTGCCTTGAAATTCGCCACTTTCACCGGCGAGGAATCCTGCGCCACCGCGCTGCAAGGCACCGCCAGCGCCAGACCTAACATCACCGCGAGAAACCGATTGTGGAATATTGACATACAGACTCCTTAATAATTTTTGTTGCTACTGCTTACAAGCGCCCCGTCGTGGGGCACCCTCGCGGCAACGAGCATGCCCCCAACTCCGCCAGCCTGCAACATTTTTTGCACACAAAATCCACAAGGACTCTAGGCGTCGCCCAAGCGGGTGAGGATGTCCTCCCACGGCGTGCCGGCGTATTTCTTTGCCTCTTTCTTGCAGGCGGCGGAGGCCTTGGGAGCCGCGAAGACCTTCCCGGCGAACTGCTGGATGTCTGTGAGGCCTTTGACATAGAGCTTGTTGACATCGCTCTGGCCAAGGGTGGCATGGATGGCCTCGAGCTTCGGATCCTTGACGCCATGTTTGGTCAGAAAGCTCGACCACATGTAGGCGCGCAGCGGCGCCGACGTCGCGCACTCCCCGATGAGCGCCATGACCTGCTGGACGTAAAGCGCGCAGTCGTCCGGATAAGCAGTCCGGTTTTCAGTTAGAAAGACGCCGTTGAGATGGGTGATGGCGTCATCGCAAAGTTCTTCGTTGGCCCAGTCGTGCGCTCCCGGGAAATAGCGCAGGACGCAATCCTTGTTCTTGAAGCCCTTGAAGCAGCCGGCCATCTCGGCGCGGTTGAAACAATTGGTTCCCGACAGGCCGTAGACGACCTGTCTGGCGCTGCCCGGGGCGCCGCCCGCGGCACAGGCAATGACCCCGGCGAAGTCCTTGTGGGCTTGCGCGGTGATAAAGGCCCCCCGCGAACCGCCGGAATAGCCGCTTGCATACATGCGTTTGTGGTTGACCGGGAGGGTTGCAGTCACATGCCGGATCATCGAGTCCACCGCTTGCTGCCAGATTTCGGTGCCGTTCTTCGACTCCTGCGATACCGCGATGATCCACCGGTTGCGTTCCGCCCCGGCCCGGTAGCGGTCGGTGTCCACCGCGGTGCCTCCGTCCGGGCTCATCACGAAAATGACCGGGTGCTTGGCCCCCTTGCGCAGGCTCTTGGGAAGATAGAGAAAGTAGTGGAACTCGTTGCCACACGAGATGGCCGCGGTGGTTGTGCCGAGCGGATAGGGCAGGTCATCCGCGGGCGCGCCGTCCACCACGCTGCTCGGCGCAACACTCGGCGCAACACTCGGCGCGTCGCCGGCAGTGTCAGGCGTAGCGGCAGGCGTAGCGGCAGGCGTAGCGGCAGGCGCGAAATGCTCCCGCAGCACGGCCTGGTCGGCCATGGTCAATTTCTCAAATTCGATTTGCAGCTTGCTCCCGTCAGCTCGCTCGAGCTTGACCTTGCCCGCCGTCATGTCCATGGCCTTGGCCTCCACCTGTTGGCCGGTCTTGGCGTGCCAGACCCGCAATGCGGTGGGCTCGACTCCGGGCGCGGCCATCGCAGCCCAACACAACAGCAAGCAAATCATTCGCAGTGTCTTCATGATTGTTAGATGAGGGGATATGGATCCTCAACCGCGACCCTATTCTTTCCGCCCGCTTCTTCAAGGGATTTCATTGGGTTAGGACAAACCGCTGATGAGGCCATCGGCATCGGTATTGACAGGGCCGAGGGTTGCCGCCTAGGCTCGTGAGGGGAACTCCCCACTCTTGGGTAAATAACGAAAACATGCACATGAAAAAGTCAATTTTCAATTCGCTCCAAGCAACAGGCGTGGGGCTGATAACCTGCGCCCTGCTCGCAGTCAGCCCGCTGGCAAATGCCGGGGAATCCCTGATTACCATCGATTATTCGAAGCGCGGGCCCGAAGTCAATCCGCACATGTACGGCGTTTTTTTCGAGGAGATTAGTCACGCCGGCCAAGGCGGGCTCCATGCGGACATGGTTCGCAACGGCAACATGGAAGGCTCTGGCGTTCCCGGCGGGTGCAAAATCGTGGATGGTCATGTAGTCGGCTGGGGAGGATGGAGCCACCCGTGGGTGAGTTTTGACAGTTCACCTCTGCCTGCCTGGTCGCTTTCCAACAGCAAGGGATCAAAGGCGATCATGTCGCTGGATGAGGCCACTCCGCTTAACCAGACCTCGCCACATAGCTTGCGACTCGATGTGGAGAGCCTGGAAGCCGGGCAGGTTGGGGTCGTCAACGAGGGCTTCTGGGGCATGCCCGTCCGGGAGAACGCCCGCTATCAACTGACGTTCTACGCCAGGTGCAAGCCTGGTTTCCAAGGAGATCTCCTCGCCTCTCTGGAGGGCGCCGCAGGCAAACCGCTTGCCACCAGCCGCATCTCGAAGCTAACAGAGCAGTGGCAGCCGTTCCGCTGCATCCTGCTTGCCAACGCCTCGGATCCGGGCGCAAAGCTGGTCTTGAGCGTCTCCACCCCCGGCACTGTCTGGTTGGACGCAGTGACGCTGTTTCCAGCCGAAACGCTGGAGCGACAGCGGTTCCATGGACTTCGAACGGACATCGCCGAAATGCTGGCTGCTTTGAAGCCGGGATTCCTCCGTTTCCCGGGCGGCAGCTTCGTTGAAGGGGCATCGCACGAGACAGCGTACCGGTGGAAGAATACCATCGGCGATCCGGCCTCGCGTCAAGACGGATGGAGCATGTGGGGGTATCATGTCGGTCATGGCCTTGGGTATCATGAAATGCTTCAATTCGCTGAAGACATGGGCAGCGCGTCGCTGTATGTGGCCTATTGCGGCACGTCTTGTCCCTGGTCGAATGGCGGGCAGAAGCAAACGGGCAAAGAGCTTGAATTGCTGGTGCAGGAAGCCGTGGATGCCGTCGAGTACGCACGGGGCCCCATCACAAGCAAGTACGGTGCGATGCGTGCCGCCAACGGGCATGCGAAACCCTTCGACCTGCGTTACGTGGAGATCGGCAACGAGGCCGGCACGCCCGAGACATTCACGGCCTTTCAGAAAGCAATCAAGGAAAAGTATCCGGATGTGGCTGTCATCACCGCCGCCGGCACGCCTGGTCTGGACCAAGCCCGCCCCGAACTTATGGATGAGCACTTTTATCCTCAACTTCAGGATATCAAGCCCGAAGGCTTCCTTCAGATGACCGGCCGTTATGACGGTTACAGCCGTACAGGGCCGCGCATATACGTGGGCGAGTACGCACAGATCCTGAAACACGTGGATCGCCCGCCGCCAGGCAATACGCCGTTCAATAACGGCCATGGCCATCTGTATTCCGCCCTGGCGGAAGCCAGCTTCATGCTCGGCATGGAGAGGAATGCCGATGTTGTCAGCATGGCCTCCTATGCGCCGCTGCTGGGCAACGTCAATTATCTGAGCTGGGCGCCCGATATGATTTACTTTGATAATCACAGGGTTTACGGTCAGCCCTCCTACTATGTTCAGCAGATGTTCTCGCTGAACCGGCCGGACGTTGTCCTGCCGACGCAATTGCGAACGGAGGCGCGGAACCTGTATGCATTGGCCGGTTTGCAAAAGAGCGATGGACAAATTATTCTGAAGATCATCAACGCCGAGTCCACATCTCATAAGCTCACAATGACGATTGAAAATGCCTCTCAAGTCGATCCCTCGGCCGAGCTGATTCTTTTGACTTCCGTGAATCCCGGGGACACAAACTCGTTCGAGGAACCCACGAAGGTGTCTCCCCGGAAGAGCAAGATCAAAGTGGATTTGACATTCAGTTACGAGGCCCCTCCATATTCGTTCGCCATAATCCGGTTGCGGGCGATAACCGCTCCGCCTCCGACCCCTCAAGGAAAATAGCATTTCTTTGTGATAAGTCAGTCCGCCCGGATTCGTTTTAGTGGCTGGCCGTTGCAACCCGCCGGCCGCATGTATCCATGAAACAGCCATCATTGCCGGAAACAGAGAAAACCACCGGAGGCATTGCCATGCCGCGCCGACAATTCGTGAAATTCGCGGCTGGAGCCGGGATATTCCAGATCGTGGCGCCGCATGTGCTGGGCGGTCCGAACCACACCCCGCCCAGCGAAACGTTCGGCGCGGCGTTGATCGGCGTGGGCAACCGCGGTCCCGGCACCTACGGCGATCTGAGTTCCCATCACAAGCTGGCGATCCGCGACATCGCCAAATGCGATGTGAAATGGGTCGGCACGGCGGATAACAAAACGACTTACACCGATTTCCGGCGGGTGTTGGAGCGCAAGGATGTGGATATCGTGGCCATCGCCACGCCGCCGCATTGGCACGCGCTCATCTCGATCCTCGCGATGCAGGCCGGCAAGGACGTGGTTTGCGAGAAACCCATGACCCGCTTCGTGGCCGAGGGCCGGGTGGTCGCCGAGACCGCCCGCCGCACCGGCCGGATTTTCCAATTCGGCACCTACGGACGTTATGGCGTCAACCGGGAGATGCGCAAAATCATCCGTGCCGGGTTGGTCAATGGCCGCGAGGTACGCATCATCAAACGCGGCGACTTCAAGGTGGCCATGTGGTCCGGCCCCATTGCCGTGCCACCGGAGCCGGTGCCCGATTTCCTCGACTGGGATATGTATTGCGGGCCGTCGCCATTGCGGCCGTTCCAGCCGTCGCGTTTCGGCGGCATGCACCGCGGGTATTGGGATTATGATAGCGGCGGCCTCGGCGACATGGGGATGCACCACCTGGACCCGATCTGTTATGCCATCGGCAAGGATGACACCCATCCGATAGAAATCATCCCCCATGCGCCTCCAGCCCACCCGGACACCACCGGCTTATGGGGATGGGTCCGCATGAAATATGCCGACGGCGTGGAACTCGTCATCGAAAGCGGCGAATGGGGTGAACCGTCGGGACTCCCGGAAAAACGCATCAGCCGCGCCGACCTCACCCCCGAGGAACTCAAGAAACTCGACGCCATTCCCGACGAACCGGAACTCCTCGGCTTTGGCGAGGCGGTCAAGACCCGCCAACAATCCGGCGGCAACGCCGACGCCGGCCATCATTCGATCTGTCTCATCCATCTGGCCAATGTCGCCATCCGCACCGGCCGCACCATCAGGTTCGACCCCGTCAGGGAAGTCGCCATCGGCGATGAGGAAGCCAACCGTCTCATCGACCAACCGATGCGCGCCCCATGGCACCTGTGAGGAACCAAACCATATCTAACATCCAACCTTTCCCCACCGATGCCCGAAACCGAAACCAAGAACAACCCGGTCCTGAACAGCCTGCCCGATCTGCAGGACGGAAGAATGCCGACCATCGATCCGAAGCTCGCCAACGAAGCGGTGCAAACCGTCTTCACGGGCGGCAAAGATGCCATCACCGGAGTGATCGGTTCGCTGCGCGAGGTGGACGACGGCACCGACTGGAAGGCGCGCTTCATGCTGCAAGCCCTCGTCATCGCCGCCGGCAACCCTGACCGGGACGCGCCACGGCGGATGCTCGCCACCATTTTGTTAGACGAGGCGGCGGGATCCCGCCCCGTCCCCATCAGGTCATTTTTGTTAGCCCGGCTGCGCCTGATCGCCGACAAGGACATGGTGGCGAAACTCATCCCGCTGGCGGGTGCCGACCATCCGCAACTTGCCGATGCCGCGGCGACGGTCCTCGTGTCGATCGGCACCCCGGCCAAGGAATCCCTAACAGAAGCGCTCAAGTCCGCCCAAGGGAGAACGAAAGAGGTGTTCGAAAACGCTTTGGCGCAGATCGCCCGTGGCGGCGGTTTGTAACCGCCATGCCTTCGGATCTGGGAAATCTGCTACAACAATTCCTTCCGGTGACTTTTCATGACCGAATCCTGGATCAGCACCCCCCGTGGCGTCAATTGGGTTTAGCCGTCCGGCAAATTGCCGTTTGCATTTCCACGATTTCCCGTCACCTTGTGCGCCCATGACTCACCCGAACCTCGCCCAACGCCTGCCGCGCAGCCCCCGCGTCCGCCTCGGCGGTTTTGTGATCCTGCCGCGAATTCCCGACAAGTGCCGCGCCACGCTCGCCGGAACCAATGGCGCAAACAACCACGCATGCAACACAACCCCAAACATACAACCATGAAACTACCAATCATCGCTGCCTGCATCCTGGCTGGCTCCGCCTGGCTTGTTACCCAGACGACGGCCGCCGAAGCCGGCCCCAAGCCCGTCACGCACAAGTTCCTCAAAAGTGGCTGCGGTTCACACGGACCGGCCATCGTCGATGTCGACGGCAAGATTCTCTGGCAGTACGCGATCGAGGATGAGACCAACGACGCGTGGGCGCTGCCCGGAGGCAGCGTGATCTTTGCCTACCATTCTGGCGTGCGCGAGGTGGATGCCGCCGGCAAGACCGTCTGGGAATACAAGCCCGCGGCCGGCGGGGAAATCCACTCGTGCCAACCGCTGCCGGATGAGCGATTCCTCATCAGCGAGGCCCATGACAAGGTCGGCTACCTCTATGAGATGGACCGCAAGGGTATGTCTCACAAGATGATCACCATCCAGGGCGGCGCCGAGGCCCACGCGAATTTCCGACAAGTCCGCAAGACCGCCAAGGGCACCTATCTGGTGTCGTTCCTCTACTCTTCCAAGACGGTGGTGGAGTATGACGCCGACGGCAAGATCGTGCACGATTTCAAACAAGGCCGCTATGTCGGCGTGCGTCTGCCCAATGGCAACACGCTGCTGTCGTGCGCCGAAGACCATCGCGTGGTCGAAGTTGACCCCAACGACAAGGTCGTGTGGGAGGTGAAGGAAAACGATCTGCCCGGCTGCAAGCTCGCCTTTGTCGCCAGCGTGCAGCGCCTGCCCAACGGCAACACCGTGATCGCCAACTGGACCGGCCACGGCGGCGGCGACGTGCCCCAGGCCGTCGAGGTCACACCTGACAAGAAAATCGTCTGGAAAGTCCAGGACCCGCGCCTCGGCATGATTTCCAACCTCCAGATCCTGGACGTGCCCGGCGACGCCACGAAATTCGGCATCGCGCGCTAACAAAACCCGCCCCGCCACCCACGAGCATCCAAATGAAACATCACCCCACCTGCCGTTATGCGGCCTGCCTGACGGCCGCCGTCGCGATGTTCACCCACATCACGGCCACCGCCGCCGAACTGACGAACCCGCGCTGCGAATATCTCACCAATCCGCTCGGCATCGATGCGGTGAAACCGCGGCTGTCGTGGAAGATCGCCGGTTTGGAATCCAATGCCACCGGTCCCCAGGCGGAAATCCCCCGCGGGCTGCGGCAAACCGCCTATCAGGTTCTGGTCGCCTCGACGCCGGATCTCCTCGCCAAAAACCAGGGTGATTTGTGGGACAGCGGGAAGGTGACATCGGACACGACATCCCAAATCGAGTATGGCGGCAAGCCGCTGCAGAGCCGCCAGCGGTGTTTCTGGAAAGTGAAAGCCTGGCTCACCCATGATGGCGACCGTTCTGCTAACAGCGGTGCCGAAAGCAAACCCGCCGTGTGGGAAATGGGCCTGCTGAAAAACGACGACTGGCAGGCCAAATGGATCGAGGGGACCGGCTATGTCGAAAAGAAACCCCAGACGAAGCCGGAATCCCTCACCATTATCAAGGCGGTTTACGGCGCGGATGGCGTGGAGAAGGATGTGACATCCATCCTTGCCGGCATGGTAAAGGACCACATCCTGTCGGTCAACGTGGCCAACGCGACGTTCGGTGGCGACCCCTGCGTCGGCAAGGTCAAACAATTGCTGGTGGAGTATGAACTGGGTGGCAAGCGCCTCAAGCAAACGGTTGCCGAAAGGTCCACGCTGTCCATTCCGGAAGGTTACGCGCCTGCGTCCACCGACAGGTTGTTTGATTTGCGCAAAACCCTGAAACTCGCGGATCAACCGGTCGCCAAGGCCCGGCTTTACGTCACGGCCCTGGGGCTTTACCAAATGCATATCAACGGCCAGCGCGTGGGCGATCTGAGCTTCGCCCCGGAATGGACCGATTACCGCAAACGCATCCGTTACCAAGTCTATGATGTGACCGCCATGCTCGCAAAAGGTCCCAACGTTCTTGCCGGACGGGTCGGCCAGGGGTGGTACTGCGGCCACATCGGCAGTGGCGGATACAGGCACTACGGCCAGATTCCGGCATTGCTGGCACAACTCGAAGTGACCTACGCCGACGGCACCATGGAGCGGGTGGTCACCGATAATTCGTGGAAAGTAACCGCCGGTCCCATCCTATCATCCGACTTCATGTTGGGAGAGAACTATGATGCGCGGCTCGAGGTCAAGGGCTGGAACGAACCTGGCATCGATGACAACTCATGGCTGCCGGCCAACGTCCGCGAGGAGTCACCAAGGCCCCTGCAAAGCCAGGTGATGGAACCCGTGCGCCAAGTAGGTGAAATAAAGGCCCTCACCACCACCGAGCCAAAACCCGGATGTTGGACCTTCGACCTCGGCCAGAACATGGTCGGCTATGTCCGCCTCAAGGTGGCCGCGCCGGCAGGCACCAAGCTGACCCTGCGCCACGCCGAAATGCTCAATCCCGACGGCACAGTCTATACCGCCAACCTGCGCAGCGCGACGTCCATCGACACCTATATCTGTAAAGGGGGTGGCGTCGAAATCTTCCAACCGCACTTCACCTTCCACGGGTTCCGCTATGTCGAAATCACGGGCCTCACCGCCAAACCCGCGCTCGATACGGTCACCGGCATTGTCACCGCCTCCGACACCCCGCCCGCCGGCAAGTTCGCGTGTTCCGATCCGCGCGTCAACCAGCTCTATTCCAACATCTGCTGGGGCCAGCGCAACAATTACCTGAGCCTCCCCACCGACTGTCCGCAGCGCGACGAACGGCTTGGCTGGATGGGTGACGCCCAGGTGTTTGTCCGCACCGCAACCTATAATGCCGATGTCGCCGCGTTCTTCACCAAGTGGCTGGTGGATGTGGATGACGCCCAGCGTGACGGTGCCTTCACCGATATCAGTCCAGCCACCGGCTTTGGCCAAGGAATGCCGGGCTGGGCGGATGCCGGGGTGATCTGCCCATGGACCATCTATCATGTTTATGGCGACACTCGTCTGCTAGAAAAGCACTATCCGGCCATGGCGAGCTGGATCGAGTGGTGCCGCGCCCACAGCACCAACCTGATCCGGGACAAAGACCGCGGCGGTGATTGTGGCGACTGGCTATCCATCGGCGCCGACACCCCGAAGGACCTGATCGGCACCGCGTTTTTCGCCTATTCCACCAAACTGGTGGCCCAGTCGGCCAAAGCGCTGGGCAAGGCGGATGATGCCGCGAAATACGAACAGCTTTTCCAGGACATCAAGGCGGCATTCGGCAAGAAATTCGTGGCCGCCGACGGCCGCATCCAGGGCAATACCCAGTGCGGTTACGCCATGGCACTCAAATTCGGCCTGCTAGCGGATGAGTTGCGGACCAAGGCGGCGGAATATCTTGCCGCGGACATCGCCGCCAAGCAGAACCATCTCTCCACCGGGTTCATCGGCGTGAGTTATCTGTTGCCCATGCTGACCCAGGCTGGCAAGCAGGACACGGCCTTCAAGTTGCTCCTGCAGGACACCTTCCCGTCCTGGTTGTTCTCCGTGAAGCACGGGGCAACCACCATCTGGGAACGCTGGGACGGCTGGACCCCGGACCGAGGGTTTCAGGATCCGGGCATGAACTCCTTCAATCACTATTCGCTCGGTTCCTGTGGCGAGTGGATGTACTCGTCCCTGGCTGGCATCGACACCGACGGGCCCGGCTTCAAGAAACTCATCCTGCGCCCGATGCCGGGACCAGGCATCTCCTGGGTCAAGGCCAGCTATGATTCGATCAACGGCAACGTCGCCTCGGCGTGGAAGGTTGACGCCAATCATTTCACCTTCAATGTGACCATTCCCCCGAACACCACCGCGACCCTCTATCTGCCCGCCAAGGATGCCGCCGGCGTGACCGAGTCCGGCAAACCGTTGGCGCAAGCGGGGGGCGTCAAGTTTCTGCGCATGCAAGACTCAACCGCCGTCCTTGACGTCAGCTCCGGAATCTATCAATTCCAGGCCACCCTGCCATAAATCCATCCGTGACAATCTAGCAAAAGCGCCTTACGCCCCTCAGGATGACAAACGGGGTCCGCATTGTCAGTTAGGCATGCTACCACGCCCGTTCCTAGAGTCCTTGAAAAGTGAAAAATGTTGTCGTTAGGGCAAGTTCTTCGTCTTGTGTCTTGTGTCTTGCAGTCTTGGGTCTGAGGCGGAGCCTCGCCAGACCGAAGATTCGTGCATTCATCATTTTTTGAGTGCTTCCATCATGGTTTTCAGTGCCAGGCCATCCTCTCCCTCCAGGCGCTTGCGCTTGTCGGAGAAGTGTTGGTATTTGGCAATCTCGTCCGGATTCCATGCGTTCGCCTCGGTGTAATCGCCGCAAAACGGCACGCCGAGATCGATCCAGGCCGCCAGCTTCTCGAGTTCCTCGCGCGTGAGCACCACCTTCGCGTGCCCTTTGTCTAGCAATTCCATCAGCTTGCTCTTGTTGGCACCGGCGGGGTATGCGGGGAGCAGGGTCGGCACCGAGGCGGCACTGATCCAGTTGACCATCTTGTGGTCGGGATTACCGCGCCATCCCTGCTGATTGGCGCGTCTGTTGTTTTGGTCCCTGGCGTGGGTCAGGTTGAGATAGGATTCCAGCCAGCGGCGTTTGGCTTCATTATCGACCACTTCGGTGCCGGTGAGGTCGTACGGGATATCCGCCCGGCCGTCGTGGCACAAGATGCAACGGGCATTGAGGATGGGTTGCACCTCCCGGGCGTAGCTGAACCCGCGCGCCGGCCCGTAGAACGGCTTGAGTGCTTGCGCGCCAGCCCGGAACGCCTTGGTCTGATAGCCGGACACGGAAGGCGACGTGTTTTTGGGTTCGTGGCAGCCGGTGCACGACGCGTTTTCGCCGGGTTGCAAGGTCGACCAACTGCGCATGGATTGCACCATGCGCCCCTTGGCGTCGAGCAATTGGAAATAGACGGGCGTGCGTGCCGGCGCTTTGAAAAACACCGAACCGTCCTCGTGCACGGTCGCATCTCCAAGGATCACCTTTGGATCCCAACTACCGTTGCCGATGGCCACCGGCGTGCTGACCAACGCGCTTCCACCCGGCCCGCTGTTGCCGTTGTTGCCCACCCCTGCGGCGCGCCATTCCAAAGCCACGACCCGCAAGGTCTTCACCGTGCCACGCGCCACCCCGGCCATCGGCGGTCCGCCATACACGTCCTGCACGTAGAATGTCCCACCCGGCTTGCGGTAGTCCACCAAACTGGGGCGGCGAAATACCGCAGGGCGGACACGCACGGGAATCGGTTGATTGCACGGCAGCGCCGGATCACTCGCTAACAATTCGCGCCGCCCGTCCTGATTCATCCAATACACACCAAAGCGCGGCACAAAATTCCCATCGCGGCCTGCCTGCCAGCCTAACGGATGATAGGCCACCACCAGTTCGGTTGCGCTGAGTGGATACGGGTATTGGAACAAGTCGCCTTGCTGGCCGTAGGCATCGATGCGTTCGGCCTTGGTTTCGCGCACCGGAGCGATGAGTTGCGCGCCTTCGGCCTCCTGGCGGCCCGTGGCCGGGTCGAGCACAAGCAACTTGCCGGTCTGCCGGGAATGGTGGCCGGTGGCGATGGCCATGATCTTGGCCGTGCCCGGCACGCCGCGCGCGTGCAGAATGGTGGTGGGAAACCAGGAACTGCCGCCGTAAACCTCGGTCTGTCCGGTGCCGTCGGGCATCATTTGCAGCAGCGGTTGCGGGAACATTTGCGAGCGATCATTGTATTCCCAACGGGTATAGAGAATGCGCCCGTCTTCCGTCACCGACGGGGAATTGTCATGCACCTGATCAAATGTGAGCCGGCGGATGAACTTGCCCTCCGGGTTGCACCGATAGAGGTTACTCACTTCCGTCCACCAGCAATCCACGGTCTGCACGCAGCGCGTGGAATTAAACAGAATGTCCCCGTCGGGCAGATAGACCGCCTCGTAATCCGCCACGCCCGAACCGCTGGTCAATTGGCGAATCTGCCGGGTGGCCAGTTCCATTTCATACAAGTGGTAGTCGTCCCCGCGGTCGGACTTTTTCCAAGCGAACATCACCCGTTTGCCATCGTAGGAAACGTCCGGGTCCCGGATCACCCCGGTCTTGTCCTCCACCAGCGTCTCCACGGTGGTTTGGCCGCCGTTGCACGTCAGCAGGCACAGCGCCGCTCCGGGATAGAAATGCCGTTCGGCTTGGGCATCCGATTGACCTTCCGTATATGCATAATGCGAGCCGCCCATGTTGAAATGCTTGGTGAAAACCATGCGCGGCGCCTTCTCTAGCAGCATCTGGAGCCGCACCAGGCGCCGGGCCTCGCAGGTCTTGAGGTAAAAGCCCAGCATCACGCGCGGGTCATCACTCGCCGGGGCTTTGATCGTCTTCCATTCCGCCCGCCCGGCCTTTTGCACTTCATCCAGCGCCTTGGTGATCATGTCCCGCAGGACGGCCGGCTCGGGCTTCGTCAGCCATTCCCAGGCTTGCGCTTTGAAGTCCTGCTGCATCCAATCACAGGGCACGGGAAATTGCTGCTCCAGGCACTCCCAGGCCTTGGGCGCTTCCTTCTCCGCCTCACCCCCCGCCACTCGCACGGCTTGAGCGGCGGACCAAAGCGCGTCGCCCCAACCGGCTGACGACTCGAGTGCCGCCATCAACCCGCCGCCGGCCAGACCATTGGACAGCCAAAGCAGCGTAATGACACGGCATGCATAGGTGCCCATACGGCCACCCAACCGGGATGGGATCAAGTCAGATTTCATATTCGGATCCTGCGCGGGGTTAAAACGCCCGATGATCAACACCACTACGCCCCAAATCCGTCAATCACACGGCAATGATCAGTAAATCCGTCATTCTGGTCAGGCCTCGCGGCTTAACATCAAGTCAACCTCTCTTTCCCCCGCCCTCAGGTCCGGCGTTCGGTCATCTGGTTCACCGGCACTCCCCGCTTCTGAAACAGCTTCACAGGTTGTCGACGGGGTGCGTCCATCGCCACGCGGTCCTGGCTCTTGTGGGTTTCGATGCGGATACCGGGACTACGGACCTGTCACCTGAAACGCAACCGGGACCTGAGTCCAGACACATGTGTCACGCGGACGGTGAAAGATAGCCTGGGGGCGAAACCGTAAGTTGAGGAACCGGACGCGTTAATTGCGCTCGTCCGGATCAGTGTGGGGTGCGTCCGACCTTCGAGCCGGACTGCCCTATCCCGGAAGCAGTCAGTAACGTCAAAACACACCCTATCAGGAACAGGAAAAAGCAACAATGAACCTACGCTTCAACATGCTGGTTGGAAGAGCCTTCGTTGCCGGAGCGGCGATAAGTGTGTCCTCTGCCACTGCGGCAACCTCTGCTCCGGCAAAGCAACCGGTCGATTTCATCAATCCGATGATCGGGGCGAGCACCAACGCCGAATTCGGCGAAGGCAAGACCTTCCCCGGCGCGGCCAGGCCCTTCGGCCTGGTGCAACTCAGCCCCGACACCATCACCGGCGGCGACAATGGGTCGGGCTATTCGTATGAGCATCCCACCATCCAGGGTTTCGGTTTCACCCACATGAGCGGCGTGGGCTGGTATGGCGATCTTGGCAATTTCCAGGTCATGCCCACCACCGGTCCCTTGCAGACCAAGCGCGAGGACAACGCCTCGCCAT
>Ga0118677_10005490_pt1 | contig 22131 bp, 10 predicted proteins | sample AliMusrvi5mmetaG_FD_86154 | JGI IMG/M metagenome (GOLD analysis project Ga0118677, IMG submission 86154)
GTATTGTTTGGGTCCTGGGGACAACTGTTCTCTTTAATTTCAAAATCACCATACTCACCGGGGTCATCCCTTCATTGATCATCATCATCGCCATTGAAAACTGCATTTACGTCCTCAATAAATACCATTGGGAATATCGCAGTCACGGGAATAAAATCAGGGCGCTGATCCGTGTCGTGCAGCGAATCGGTTTTGCATCACTGATGACCAATGCTGCCACTGCTTTAGGGTTTGCTGCATTCATCCTGATTCCCAACCAGATGCTCCGTGAATTCGGGATAATTACTGCCCTCAACATCATGCTCGAATACCTGATTTGCATTACCCTTTTACCTATAATTTTCAGCTTTTTAGATCCCCCATCCCCTAAGCATGTGAAGCATCTGGACAGCAACTTTTTCGGGGCAATCATCAATAAAATCATTTATTTAATCAGCAACAGGCGGAACCTTATTTATGGAATAGCCATCGGACTTTTGTTGGTTGGTTGTTGGGGGATCAGCATGATGAAAACATCGGGTAAAATAGTGGATGATTTTGAGACAGATGATCCGATATTCCTGGACCTGAAATTTTTCGAACATAATTTCGGAGGTGTAATGCCATTCGAAATATCCATTGATACCAAAAAGAAAAATGGTGTTTTTGTTGGCTCAACGTTGGATAAGATCAATGACCTTCAAAAAATGGTCAACAGTCATGCGGAGTTTTCAAAACCACTCTCCATTGTAGAATTATTCAAGTTTTCGAAACAAGCCTATTTTGGAGGCGATTCCTCGATGTATTCGATGCCGAGTAATGTCGAAAAAGGTTTTATCCTGGGATACCTCCCAAAAAATCAAAACGGCAAGAAAAATAACCTGCTTTATGCCTATCTCGACAGTACCAAAAGATTAACACGCGTAAGTTACCAGATGGCCGATATAGGTACCCGCCACATGGATTCCTTAATGGCCAAGATTCATCCCCAGATTGACAGTATTTTTAGTCCTGCCAAATATAAGGTTACTGTTACCGGGAATAGTGTTGTCTATGCCAGAGGGACCAACTTCTTGATAACCAATCTTTTTGAAAGTGTATTGATTGCGATTTTGATGATCTCGCTGCTTATGGCATTGCTTTTCTCCTCATTCAGAATGATTTTGGTATCAATGATTCCCAATATCATTCCATTATTGATCACTGCAGCAATTATGGGTTTTGCCGGAATACCCATTAAACCATCCACAATTATTGTCTTTAGTATAGCTCTGGGAATTTCGGTTGATAATGCCATTCAGTACCTTTCGAGATACCGGCATGAACTAAAGGTAACCAATGGGGCGATCAAGCATTCGGCCATCAGCGCGCTTCACGAAGCGGGCTTCAGCATGATTTATACGAGTATTGTGCTGGTTCTTGGTTTCAGTGTCTTTATAGTGTCCAGCTTTGGTGGAACACAGGCCTTGGGAGTTCTTATCTCGACCACCTTACTGATAGCGATGTTCTTCAACATTATGGTCCTGCCTTCATTACTCTTAACACTTGATAAACGATTGACCAGCAAGGCCTTCACTGAACCAATAGTAGATATATATAATGATGATGATTTGGAGGATGAGCACCAGGTTGCAGGTATAGTTAATCCTAATACTCCAAATCAGGAACTGCAGAAATAAGGATATTGATACAAAAAAAGGTTATCGAGATTAGTTTCGATAACCTTTTTTGCAGAGCTTTATTTATCAGGCTTTCAGAAGACTTTACCAACTATTTTTGGCATCATTACCTCAATTCACTTAGCCGTACACGATACTTTAGCAGGATTGGACTTTTTTAGAGCTTCCATTCCGGCTATCACCTTAAGTAGTTGCTCTCCCGCACCGATCTTATACCCTGAGGAGAAAAGGTAGATGTTTCCCGATTCATCGCAAAGGAGTACCAGTGGTAACTTATCTTTGAGTCCTTCACCGTAGATAGCCGATATTGCCCTGAAAATATTCCCGTTCTTGTCAATACCACTCAACTTTTTAACAGGCAGATTGTACGTTTTTAAAACCCCGGCCTGGGCAGCTTTTTCAGCAGGCATGGCAAAAATGAATTGCCCTCCCCACTTATTGAAATGATCGACATAAGGACCAAGGTCGTTGAGAATATGTTTGGAAGGCTCTTTATCCGGATCAAGGAGCACAATTACAGAGTGCATTCCCGCAACCAATGAAGAGAGGCTCTCTACTTTTCCGCCTCCTATTCTTTCAAGGTTCAGTTGATCAAGGTACAGTTTTCCGGATGGTTTGAGTTCTCCGGGTTGTTTACGAATCTCAATTGGCACTGTGGTCAGTTTTCCATTTTCAATGGTAAAGAAAGTCAGACTACTCAAGACCGAGCCATCCTGGAGACGATTCCCGGTGACCAGTGCGTAATGACCTGATTCCAGGGATATTGGTTCCTTCGATTCAGTCAATACTTTACCTTCAGGAAATTCAAGGGTCCGGTAGAAACCATCGCGCAGGATTGCAATAGTAAAGTGCAAAGTATACTGAGGCGGAACCGGATTGTTCTTATCAATAAGCCGGAGACTCCCTTTTTCAGGTTGAACCACTGCTTCAGGTTCGAAACCAGCCCTGAGCCACAGGCCGTTTTTGAAATATTCAGGCATCTGGGTTTCCGGATTAAGACGTGCAGGAATTCCAAATGTGCGGCAGACGGCAACAAAGAAGATATCCCTTGAGGTGGGATCAGCAACTTTCAGATTGAATACACCTGCTGGTGAAATCGGATTCCGTGAAAGTTTGTTGGCATCACCATTTATGCGGATATTTTCACGGATCCAGGTAGTCAGAACCGAGATATTTTCACGAACAGATGGTGCCATCTCCTTACTCAATGAATTAATCAGGAAGCTTCGCCACGGACTTAATTTTTCGAGTCCTATTCGCGGAGAAAGGATATATCGGGTAAACAGTTCCTTCGAAGTTCCAGCCTGTTGGCCGCCCGATTTTGCAACCTGAACAAGATGATCGGTGAGGATAGATTCAGGTGTATCACTGAAGTCCTTGTCAGATATCTGAATGAGCATATCCAGCAGCGTACTCCTGTAAGACGAACCATTTTTTTCCAGGTAAGAAGCAACCTGATCCCAGTTTCCATAGCTTAATTTGAAGAACCTTGAAAGGGTATCAAAAGGGAGATTTGTCTTTTTAGCAAATCCGGCAATCCACACTGAATCTTTAAAAGTTTTCTGGTAGGCTCCCCGAATCGAATCTTCGAATGCCAACCGACGGGTATTTTGTTTAACTGCCCGATCGGAAACATTTGTCTCTACCTTGGCCGCATGTGGAGGAACGAAGTCAAAGGTTTCACTTTTATCTGCCGGAATAGACAGATTGAGTACCAATTGCAAGGTATCTTTTTCAGGGACCGAAAATTTCTGGTAGGCAAACTTCCTGTTTTTGGCGGTCCATATAATCAGATCTCCCATTCCCGTGGTTAGACTGGTCAATCCGTTCTTATTCGTAAAACCAGAGGCAATCGGGTAATACTCGGCATAATTATAGAGTTGATATTCCACTTTGGCGCTGTCAGCCGGTGATCCGTCACTATTTTTAACCGAGATCGTTATCTTCTTTACCGTTGCATAGTTGCAGGTCAGGTTCAGTTCCGAAAAACGGTCTGTAGCAATCACCACATCTTCTTTACCAAAATACCGTCCAAAGGCGCGGGTATGAACCAGCATCGTACGGCGTGAAGGTTCGCTGAACCATCCCATGTTCAGATCTACATCGGGCTCACAGGCCCCAAGATAGTTCCATTTCCCGTCAATCCACACTTCTACCCACGCATGGTTATCGTCGGAATGAGCCCATCGGGGGGTGTAAACCTGACGGGCAGGAATACCTGCAGTACGCAAGGCAGTAACGGTAAATGTCGATTCTTCGCCACATCGCCCAAAAGATTTTTTGATCGCACTCAAAGGGGCACTGGTCCTTGAGTCCGTACCCCTGTAATTGACCTTTTCGTGACACCAATGGTTGATTTCCAAAGCAGCTTCCTTCATCCCCATCCCTTTAATCCTGCCCCTGATTTCGGGATACATCACTTCTCTGAAATTATCCAGGTTTTCGTTGTTTACCCGCAATGGCAGCACAAAATGGAGAAATTCCTCCTCAGGGATTGACTTGCCCCACGGCATTTCAAGCTTTGCCTCCAGACTTTGCTGCACGTTTTTAAGGAAAAAATCTGGTTTGTAATCTGCCAGATCGCTCAGTGGCATATAGGCATACAAAAACTCCATGGCCTGTTTTTCGGATTCAGGGAGTGGCTGATTGAATACATCCCATACCGGAAGCAGACTCTTCGAGGTAAGCCCTTTCTGAACAGTCAGCATACGCTGAATATCTGCAAGACGTTCAGGATTTTGAATCAAAGTCTCCCTTGAGGAACAAGCAATGAAAAAGGTGACCAGCAGCGTTAATGATATTATTTTATTTGCCATGGGAATAATGGTTAATGGTGAATGCTTAATGGTAAATGCTTAATATTAAAAAAAATAATTTGAAATTTTAAAGGCTAACCGGCTAAAGTCTAAAAGCCGGATAGCTTTTAATTATTTGTAAAGTATAAAAGAGACCGGCTGATAGCCATTTAATTTTGCCTCAAACGAATGATCCGTAATCTTCATGGTATTTCCAATTTTTTCACCTCTCAGATTACAGCGTTGAGCCAGTTTGTAAAGGCTCTCTTTGGGTAATGAAACAGTACATTCAGTATTCACTCCATCTTGTTCCCAAAGACGCAGAAGATCACCTTCCCCATCCCTGTTCTTCCCAAATGCGGTCACCAGAATACCCTTTGCAGATAAGGCAATCCCCTGCCCGGTAGCAGGAAGCATTCCTTCCTTCCCGGTAGCGATAGCAGCCATCAGAGGATTCCGGATCTCCTCGGAAGGGGTAATAATGGAGGCCTCATTTGAATATTGGTCAATGTTCCAGATATAAAAACGGGCATTCCATGATCCTTCAACCCATTCCGTAAAATTAGTACTCCACTGGTTATTGTACAAATTAAAGAAAACATTCCCTTTTTGCGGCACAAACGTTGGTGAATACGACCATAAGCCGGGACGATCAAGACTGATACCGGGAACATCTGGCGACATGATCCCGAAACCCTGGCTTTTTGAATCCAGCACAGCCATTCCGGAATTCAGGAAACAATAATCGTGATTTGAGCCTTTAATATAGTCGGTTGCAGGATCTACAACGGCGCCTGTGCGTCCCAATTTGAACTTCGGATTTTCAATATTAAACGGAAAGCTGATCCAGCCGCCTTCGGGCCAGGCATCAGCAGGTTTGCCGTTGATGCTCCAGATCATTTCAACAGCAGGCTGATTGGCTGTTAAACTAAAGGTAAGTGAATAATGATGTTTTAACGCTGCCTCACCATCAAAATGGATGATTGCCGAGACAGAAACAGGATCTTCAAAAAATTCAATTCGTGGATTTATGCCGGATATCTTCCGGTAAGGTTTATTATCCAGATTAATTCTTCCAAGTTCAGGATAAGCCCAATCGTATCCCCCCTTGATGTAATCTTTGGCGTATTTATCGGTAATCTCCTTACTGAACCGTTCATAAACATATTGCCCAAACTTGAAATCAGAATTCGAATTAACCGCTTCGCGTCCCGATTTTTTATCGATCAAAGAACTGACAGTCCCATTTTTCAGATCAATAACCAGCCGGAAGAAACCGTTTTCAAGGATTCCGTTTTTAGAGTCACAAACCAGGGTTGAGGTATTTACCGGACCGGCATCTTCAACCGGGACAAAGGTCGTATAACCCATGGCCGGAATATGGTTTGCCTGGAATTGGGCGATGTTGTGGTTTCTGAACACATGAATAAGTTCGCCTGTTGAACTGTTCTTCAACACTTTTTTCAATAGCTCATTAGTCTGGATCGTCACTAAATCGCTTCTTTCCCAAGGCAATGGATTATACACCAGGATGCGTTCACCGGCAACATTGACCGAAGCAGCCAGCCCTTTGATTTCTCGACTTAATACCGGCTCAATCAATTTTGTTGCCAGGGTGATATGGTTAGATTTCTCTTTCCACGAATACTCAATTGGTTCGTAATACCCCTTAGCCCTTAGATTCTCAAATTCATCACCATAGGCCCAATATCCGGCAAAACCGTGACTCATGGCCATCCCGAATGAATGTTCATCCCAGAGATGAATCTGTTCCATGGCATCATCCAAAATTGGAGCCAACCGTTTTTCGGTCTGGCTTCCCCATATACCGTTAAGGGTATTTAATGCTTCAAGATTTGCCACCGATTTGCTCAGAATCCTCCCGGCCTTAACCTCCCGGGGCATTGACATATATCCGTGAATCCAGGTATCGGGCATATCGCCTCTGACTACCGGCAATTCCGGCTTTTCCTTCATCAGCGTATTGTAAAAATCGCCCATGCTGCCGGTTCTTACCCTTGCACCCGGATTTTGTTTTTTGATATCCTGAATTGCATCCTGATATTCCCGAAAGGTTGGAACCCCCGTATTGTCATTGGTCATCACGATCGAAAGCCAGGTGTGGAAAGGCCACTCTTTGGGAGGCGCAGGGCTTGTTCCATAATAAGGTCCGTAATACATTGTCATAACTCTCGATTTGTCTGGTCCTTCCCACCAGAAAAGCAACGGAACCTCTGGCGACATCGAAGCGGCATTGCATCCAATGTGCAGAAAGTTGATGCCAGCATTAGTCAGCAGAGTAGGAAGAATCCAGGAATGGCTTGGAACATCAGTTTGTTTGGCATCGATGGGTAAAGGCAGGCCAGCATTCCTGCTGATTTTTGAGGAATAGGAAAGCGCCCTGACCAAAGGTTCAGGATCGAGTGCTTCGGTTTCGAAACTTAACGGCATTGCCTGAACAATCAGGTTTCCATCCCGGATTGCCTGTTCGATCCTTGGCCTAACCTCCGGTTCAGACTTTAGGAGCATCTGGGTCAGGGGCCAGCCCGAAATCGTCCATTTAAACTGCTGTTCCTTTGGGAATTGCTTTGATTTTTCAATCATATCCAATGCCCCCGTAATGGTTGAATGGGAATAATTATAGACCACATTATCCGCCCAGTCGGTATACCCGATATCGAAATGTGTTTTGAAGACGACAATAACCTCGTTTACTTTTGATTGAGCATTGGTTGGTCTGCTAAAACTTAAGATCAGCGAAGAAGTCAATAAAAGTGGTAATAGAATTCTCATCGGATTAATTTATTTAAGTTTAGTTTCGCGCTATGACGCCAGGACCGCTAAGTATTAAAACTTATTCATTGCACCAATCATCAAACATGGCAATTGCAGTATACAAAACACCTGCTTCGCCTCTGAAGGTGCCTGAACCACGCGGTTTGTTATCTACTGAATACCATTCGAAGAAACCGTTATTATCCCTGACCCGTTTGACCATTGGAATCATTTGCTCATATGCCTCCTCAACTAAACCGTTTTTGATGAGCTGCTGAATCATCCTTCCGCCAAACCAGGTCCAGTCGCCGCCATTTTGGTAGCTATATTCAGGATTCATGATCTTGTTGGCAAAAAAACCGCTCGGATAAGGGGGATAAAGAGTCAATCCGATAGAACCGGCACCTGCCAGCTTTACCCGTTTGATCATCTCTGCAAGTGATGTTTGTATCTCTTTTGGACTAAGCAACCCAGCTTCAATAGCAATCGTGGTTCCGCCGAAGTAATATATTTTGTTTTCGTCAAAATCCTTTGGAAAGGGAGAACCTTTTTCGAGATAAAGGTGTGGAATGAATTTCTGATTTTGCTCGTCCCATAAATACTTCCGGCAGTTCTGAGCAATACTGTTCCTGATCTTTTCCCATCTGGCTTTCGAATCAGGGATTATCTCCATCAGGTTATTAAGGGCAATCAGAAACATCGCATTGTCATAAATATCAATAGCGGGATGGGTATTGGCATCGAGGTCAACTCCCCACCCATGCTCGGGCTGCACATCCCCCCAATCGGCAGTAGTTGCACCGATCACGAGGCCGTATTGCCGGTTGAACCGTTGGCTTAAGATAAAATCTGCTGCCCATTGGAGCCGTTCCCCGACTTTTTTATCCGCGACTTTTTCATCCAGAATGGCGCTGTCACCGGTTAACCGGATGTATTTATAAACAGCCTGGATCAAGGAGCTCTCCTGGTCGGTTTCCACGGTATTTTTATGTCCTGCATATCTTGGCTCAAGTTTTGAATAGTAGAAATCATATTCTCCCTTGCCAACCTTCTCAATGGGTGTAAATCCATCCAGAATATTGCCATCTTCACCCTGCATCCGGAAAAAAACAAGCAGGTTTTCTTTCAGGATTGCCTTGTCATTGACTTGAGCCGCAAGCTGAATAAAGGTGTTGTAATCGCGAATCCAGACTTCACGGTAACCGTCACCCGCATTAAATCCGGCTTTCATCACTTCAAGCGCTTTTGCTTTAACATAGGGGAAATAGCGGTCAATCTTAATCTTCGTCCTCAGCTCAGCTGTTTTCCGTTCAGCCTGATTCTGGCAAGAACCTATAAACAACATAAGAACCAGTCCAATCCCAACGCTAAGAGTCTTCATCTTATTCCATTTTTAGAGAACAGTTTTTTACATTCCACCCTTCCATTTCGATCCATAACGATTTTGAATTGACGGATTCCGGAAGTTGGGTGCAATCGATCTTAATTTCCCTGCTTTCGCCAGGAAGCAAAGTGATATAATTATCGCTTAGGAAAACAGGAAGAGCGAGTTCTCCACCTTTTTGGGTCAATACTTTGAGTCTTACAAAAAATGCAGTTTCCTTTCCGGGATTCCGGATCAGTAAAGACTTCTCCCCTGTGGCATTGTTTTTCCATTCACTTTCAAGGTTTGTTTGCTTCAATTCGTTCAGTTTTTCGTAGCTTTTCCCGGGTTTGGATAACCAATAGAAATTCTCATCTTTAAGCTGGTTATCGTTATCCGTGAGTTTCAAACGTAAAAAATAAACTGCCTGACCAGGATCTGGTGTTTTAAGCTTTTTTAGAAGAGAAACCTTATTCGCCGGAGTTGAAGTCTTGTACTGATCTTTTGACAGTAAATTTCCGTGAATGTCAAATTGCTCTGCCGAAACGGTGAGGTCATTCAGATCGAAAATTGTTTGATTAATTAGACAAACCGATGAATCATTCAGATTCAATTGTAAATGAAGTGGTTTGGCCCCATGTTGGTATCCATAGAAGCCACCGTTCTGCTCCAGAAAAACATCATAAAATTGTCCACGCAGTGCGGTCCATGGATTCTGGTTTTTCCATACCAGCATTCCGGAATAGGTTGTCCACATTTTTGCACTAAAACCCTCCTGAAGAGCACGGTATTGCTCATAGTTCACCAGTTGCGCCTTTTTGCAGAAATCTGCAATTCCATCGGCCTTTCCATACTGATCGATAAAATTATCATAAGAAATGTACTTGTGATAACTCCATGTGGGGTTTTCGCCATGTTTTGTAGGCAGGACCAGGTCCTTTTCCTCCATTATCCGGCGCATTGTTTCCACGTTAGGGATTCCCACTGAGCCCAATTCCGGGTTGAACGGGAAAGAGGTAACCGTAAAGAAATTAAGCGGATTCTGTATGTTGTATGGGCCGTCACCGTTCCCGCCCAGACTGTTTTTGGCCAGGTCGGTTGAGGTTGATTGTTCAAGGTAATAACGTGAGCCGTCATATTTCGGGAAAACCTCTGTTGCAAGTTTTCTGGCTATATCGGCAGGAGGCGGGTACTCATTACCGCCACACCACAAATAGAGGCTTGGATGATTGCGCAACATTTTGACCTGATCAATAACGGTATTGACAAACAGGGAGTGATTGTCAGGATAAGCACGGCGACGCTCCTGGGACTCTTTCTTCTGAGGGTCGAACCATCGGCCATTGCAATCGCCCGAGATGTAAAGATCCTGCCAAACCATGATGCCATATTTATCGCAGGCGTCATAAAATTCAGGACGTTCGGTCATGGAGCCACCCCAGACACGGATCATATTCATGTTCATTTCGGCGTGCATCCGAACCTCAGTATCGTAACGTTTGGCAGATAGCCGAAGGAGCATATCAGAGGCAATCCAGTTTCCCCCTTTTATGAAGACATCTTGTCCGTTAATCGTGAAGATCCTGGCATTCAGCTTATCATCAAACCGGGTTCCGGTCTGGCGGATACCAAAAGGAACAGTTTCGACATCCGATACTACCCCTTTATCGCCGATAAATAAGAATTCAACCTTGTATAAAGGGTGTTCCCCAATTCCGTTAGGCCACCAAAGCAAAGGATTTTCAATTTTAATCTCCGGAAGAGTCACCGTAATTTTTTCTCCTGCAGGGATGGTTACCAGCTTCGAAACCTCAATCTTGCCGCAACGTGCAATCAGCTTTCCGGTTTGGATGGTTTCAGTACTGTTCAGAAGATCAGCTGAGGTTAAAACAATGGCAGGAGCCTGTTTGCCGCCAGTCACTCTCTTTCCGGGTACTTTTGTCTGAATGGATGGATCAAGAAGATCGACCGCACCGGTTATTTCGAGAGCAACTTCATCCCATATACCTGTATTCCGGTCCCTGATCGGACAAATCCAATCCCATCCTGCCGTAAATTGCATGGTCACCGACCTGGCAATCATTCCGTCACCACCCTGTCCATTCGGAGCCCCGACAGGATCGGGCGGATGGACCAGTACAGCCAGGCGGTTTATCCCTTTTTCAAGGAATGGGGTAATCAGGTATTTCTCCCTCAGATACATCCCCTCATGGGTATCCGGATTGATCTTCTTTCCATTCAGGAACATTTCAGCAGAATAATTGATCCCACGGAACTTCAGCCACAACTGTTCCCCCTCCTTCATTTCCGGAACTTTGAATTCGTCATAAAACCAATAGGTGTAATATTCGGCACCCGTCTGAAAGATGTCAGGAATCAGCTCATTGTTCATACCGAAAAACGGATCCGGAACTTTTTGGTTATGAAGTAAGGTGGTCAGGACTGTTCCGGGAACCACAGCTTCCATCCAATCGTATAATCTGAAATCCTTGCCTGAGATAACAGTTCCGTCGACTACAACCTCTACTGCCTTTTTAGCTTTCCATCCGGAATTAAGTTTAATTACATCATGTTGGGAAAAGGCTTGAAATGATATGACCCAAAGCGCCAAAATACAGAAACTTTTAATCTTCATAGGTTTTATAAATTTTGTGACAAAGCCTGGAGACTGTTTAAAATTAAATTTATTGTTCATTGACTATTTAATATTCACAAATGCGTCACTCATACTTGGGGGAGGAACAGTTATCCCCCATGCTTTATTCGGCTGTTCCCCCATTTCGAATAACAGGGTGCCGCCTTCAGTAAGAGGAGTGCGCTCAATCCAGCAATCATCAATCTTTTGTTGATTGAAAGAGACCGATTGGATATAGACATTCTTTTTGGAATTATTTTGAGCTTTGATAATCAGTGTTTTGCCTTTGTAATACTTTGGATTGAGTTGAATTGTTACCTTGTCAAACTGCGGACTTCCAAACTGGAAAGTCGGATTTATCGCAGTATGCCCCTGAACATCAAATATCCCTAAGGCTGCCAGCACGTACCATGCTCCCAGTTGACCCTGGTCTTCATCCTGACCGATTCCATATCCGCGTAAAGGTTCTGCGCCATAAAATTCATCACAAATGGCCCGTGTCCATTTTTGGGTAAGCCAGGGTTGTCCGCTGTAATTGAATAACCAGGAATCGTGTAAACAAGGCTGGTTTCCGTGGTTATAAACCATTTCGATGCCCGAGAAGCTATCGACATCGCTGTCGCCTCCGCCAAACCGGGTTTTCCGGGAAGTGTCAAAAACATGTTCAAGTCTTCGGTTGAATTCATCTTTCCCCATCAGCCGGATAAGTCCTGCCACATCGTGCGGCACATACCACGTATATTGAAATGCATTGCCTTCCTGAAAACCGATCCAGGCTTTCATCGGATCAAAATTTGGAATAAATGTACCGTCTGCCATCTTAGGCCTGATAAACTTTGTTTCCGGATCGAAAAGATTGCGGTAGTAGGTGGCCTGTTTCATTAATTTGTCATAGTCCTCATTATGACCTAATTGCCGAGCAAGTTGAGCCACTGCATAAGAACTATAGGAATACTCCAGCGTATGGGAGCACCCGAAATTAAATTTCCATCCGTTTGAAAACAGCGTATCGCGCGATGGGACATATCCATCCTTCACAAAATAGTTCAGATCGAATTTTCCGTTTCCGAGGTTCCTGCCATGGTAATCAACCTCATTTTTCAGGGCGGCTTCATAACCTGTTTTCACATCGAAATCACGGATTCCGCAATTGTAAGCTGAGGCAATCATCAAACCCTGGTAATTGGTCTGAACACCATTGGTATATACTCCGGCAGCTTCACCATCGTGCAGCCACCCGCGTGTTTTGTAAAAATCGATATTTGACTGAACGTATTCCTTAAAATATTCAGGATAAACCAACGCCCAAAGCTGACTCAGGTTCCAGAAGCCGCCCCAGATCCCGTCGGTATTATAGTGGTGGTATTGTGGTTTGCCCTTTTCATCAAGTGGTATTTGTCCTATCCCTTTATCAACCAATGGATACTGCCCGTTAACATCGCTCGATATGCCCCGTCCAAGCAATGCATGATACAGTCCGGTATAAAACTTCACCCGGCTCACTGAATCTCCACCTTCAGCCTTGATACGTCCTAGCTTTTGTGCCCAGATCAATTGTGAAATCTGATGTACATCATCGAATGTTTTTCCTGCGGATTCGGTTTGCAGGTTGAGCCTGGCATTCTGAATGGAGGTATAACTCAAACCGGTCGCGATCTCGAGCTTCTCATTTTGGGCCATTTTAAAGGTCAAAAAAAGACCGTTCCCAATTCCTTTGGTGGAGGTAGCCCCTTTTTGTTGAATGGAGTCTTTAAATGAACCTGTCCCGGAAGGCAGTTTGCTTAGCCTGGCGACAAAATACATCATCACCCGTTTCCCGGGATCCCCGAATTTTACATATTCGGGATAGGTCTCAACATAACCTTCGACCTCATTGCCATTAACAACCTTAGCGAAAGCATCGGTAACATCGCTGCTCTCCCCTTGCTTGTGTCCAATATCGATGATCAAATGGGCCTGAGTTGTTTCCGGAAAGGTGTAGCGATGAAAACCAACCCGTTCGGTTGCTGTTAACTCTGCCCTGATTCCATAATCCTTCAAAAAAACTGAATAGTAACCAGGTTCTGCATGTTCACTTTTTTTGTCAAAGCGGGAACGATAACCCCCTTCAGGGTGTTCCTGTTTTCCGGGAATCGTTCTCAGATCACCAATCGTTGGCATAAATACCACTCCCCCAATTTGAAATTCATGAAAATGGCCAAATCCTTCGATTGAAGTATGCCGGTCATCGTATCCACACGGGTCCCAACTACCCAGACTTCCGGCAGCATTAGTATGAGGTGCAAGCTTAGCCATACCGAACGGCAAGGCAGCCGGAGTATAAAAAAACCAGCGGCCATGGACCGAACCAATTTGCGGATCGACATACGCGGACGGATTGAATGACCCCTTCGGAATAGTGAAAGATGCCAGTAATCCGAACATGATGAAAAGAACCAAAATCCTAAAACCGGAATTTTTCATGAGTGGCAAGTTTAACTTATAGATTTACGACATTTGAGGCAAGAGTAATTTTACCTTTTCAAAATAGGAATCATCCACAAGAACAGCACTGCCGATCATCGCTGCAGACTCTCTTAGTTCAGAAACCGCAACTTTGATATCCGCACCCTCAGATTTCAGGCAATCATTCAGGCTTTCGCCGAACAAGGGAAAAGCATAGGAAATATTCCCGCCGATAACCAAAACTTCCACACCAAACTTAACCATCCAGGGACACAGGAAGATACCCAGCTGGGTGCCAAAATCATCGAAAAGTGACTTTGCCACAGGATCGGTTTCAGCCAGATGTGCCATCTCCTTCACACCGAGAAGCCGAATCCCTGTTTTCTCAAAATAGCGATTCAAAAAACCCCGGGTTGAAAAAAAATCATCCGCATTTCCATCCTTAAATGGAAGGTACCAGATGCAACCCATATCCGGGACTTCATCACCAGAAACTACCGGCAGCCGGTCGCACAGGAAAGCAGATCCAAAACCGGTACCCAGCGTAATCGCCATAGACCGTTTAAAACCATTACCCTTCCCGATCCAGTCTTCCCCTATAGCAAAAGCCGTTGCATCATTGATAAACCGGATTGGAAAACTATCCGGAAGGTTCATCTTTTCCCGAAGGGCCTCAGGAACCTTCAATCCATAAATATTTTCAAACTTTTTATTGTTCCCCTTAAACAATGCAATTCCATTGGCATAATCAAAAGGTCCTGGCATGGCAAAACCGACACCGGAAACATTCTCCAAGCCCACCTTATCAATGGTAGCCTGAATAGTTTTACTCCAAACACTTATGATCTCGTCGGCAGTACCCTGATTATCCAGATCGTTCTCCGAAAAGGTTTCCGGTAAATACTTCTTTTCCAAAATATTGCATGCCGCACAACTTACATGACTGCCCCCTACATCAACACCAATAGCAATAGAACCCATTTTAAATTTAATTAAATATTGTTGAATCGTTTGACAAAATGAAATATTCTGTAAATATAAGATTATATGATTATTTGTTGTAGAGACAAGGCATGCCTTGTCTCTACAACAAACCTATTATTTCGCGACCTTATCGATATGCAAAACAACTGCATATTTTAACGGCATCGCTTTACCCAGAGATTCCGGGACCGAAATCTTGAAGCTTGTGCCATCCGCCTTCCATTTCAGCGTACTTCCTTTTTTCCCAAGAAGTGTAATACCGGCCCCTTTTTCAGGAACAAATCCCTGAACCGATATGGATGAAGGAAGCTTTTCATTCTCTGCCAACAAATATATAACATTAACTGAACCATCTTTCCCCTTTGTGAAGCGTAACTTACCATCCAGATAAGGTGCGATTGGTCGGGTGCCATAAATAGCCTGTCCGTTAATTTTCAGCCAGTCGCCAATCTCTTTCAGCCGGTCATAGGCTGAATCATACCATGTACCATCAGGTCCGGGGCCGATATTTAAAAGCAGGTTCCCCCCTTTTGCCACGATATCCGAAAGCATGTGAATCATGTCACGTGTAGGCCTCATCGTGGCATTATAAGAGAAAGACCATCCACCACCTAAAATGATGCATGATTCCCATGGATAAGGCAACATTTTTTCAGGAACCGTGTTTTCAGGAGTCAGGTAATTCTGGTTTTTCCCTTCAACAGCCCTGTCAACAACGATGGCATCAGGCTGTTTGGAACGGATTTCAGTCACCAGTTCGTCCATTTTGATATCCTGATCGAAGCGCTTTTTGACGCTGAAGCCTTCAGCATGAGGCTTTTCACCTACCGGACCGTTCTTCTGAACCCAACCGCCATCAAACCAAAATAAATCTATCTTACCATAGTTTGTGCAGAGTTCCATCACCTGGTTATGGGTGAATTTTACAAAACTATTCCAGCGGTCAGGGTATTTTGCAGGATCGTAATTGACGTTTCGGTCAAGTGGGGGAAAATGGGACCACCAGTAATCGGGAGTGTGCCAGTCCGGTTTTGAGAAATAGGCACCAACCCATAACCCTTCTTTGCGAAAGGCATTAAAAATCTCTTTCGTCACATCGGCTTTGGGATTGGTATGAAAAGGGCAATCAGGACCGGTGATTTTATAATCAGTATATTTACTGTCAAACATGCAAAATCCGTCATGATGCTTGGTGGTAAAAACGACATATTTCATCCCGGCTTCCTTTGCTGCTTTGGCCCATTTTGCGGGATCAAATTTCGTCGGGTTGAAGGTTTTTCCCAGATTCTCGTAGTGTTTTTTGTAAGCGAAATAATCTTTTACCGTGTCAGGGACACACCACCCTTCATCTTCCGGGCAAATTGACCACGACTCCACAATTCCCCACTGACTGTATGGCCCCCAATGCATCAGGAGCCCAAATTTGATGTCCTGCCATTCACCTATCCGTTGCTGAATCCGGGGATTGGGATCGGGAGTATAATTCTGTTCATGATGCTGGCCAACTACATATAGATTAGTCAGTAACAAAAGAAGAACCAGGAGTTTTATTGACTTCATAATGTGTATTATTTGATTGGTTGGAGATTTTCAGTGACAAATTTAGTACTTTGAATTGAAATTGATCAGGAATCACCCCTGCTTTTTAAATTTTTTGATAAACTTTTTCAAAGTTATTATAAAATATCATTATTCAACAAAAAATTCTTTCTATCTTGTAGCCTCCAAAAACAAAATTCAATCATTATGAAACGAAAATTTGCCGGAATATTTATCTTACTGTCATGCTGCTTCTTATGGAGTTGTCAGCCACCTAAATCCTTTACTGCAAAGGAAATTTCGCTGATCCCCCAGGTTCGGAAAATGACTCTTGGAACCTCGTCATTCAAAATTGGGGAGAACACAGGGTTGATTGTTCAGAATTCTGACCAACAGGGTATTGCAGATCAATTTTCAAATTTGTTCCTGAAATCTGCCGGATGGAAACCTAAAGTTATCACGGGCGGAGCCGAAGGATCGAACCAGGTATTTTTCAAAACTGATGAGACATTGGGTGATGAAGGGTATACCCTGGATGTTACTACGGCCAGAATAGAAATAAAAGCCGCCAAACCTGCCGGATTCTTCTATGCAATCCAGACGTTGCGCCAGTTACTTCCTGCAGAGCTTGAAAGTACACAGAAGCAGGAAAACATTGATTGGCTTGTTCCGGTAAGTTCAATAGCTGACAGTCCCTCATTTAAATGGAGGGGATATATGTTGGATGTTTCGCGCCACTTTTTCCCAAAAGAGGAGGTCCTTCAAATGATTGATTACCTGTCCATTCATAAAATTAATACACTTCACCTGCACCTGCTTGACGATCAGGGATGGCGCATTGAAATTAAAAAATATCCCAGGCTTACACAAGTTGGTGCCTGGCGGGTTGACCGTGAAGACAAACCCTGGAATTCAAGGTCAAAACAGACTGCCGGAGAAAAAGCCACTTTTGGCGGATTTTACACCCAGGCCGACATAAAGGAGATGGTAGCTTATGCACAAACCAAATTCATCACGATTATTCCTGAAATTGAAATGCCGGCCCATGTCACGGCGGCCCTGGCAGCTTATCCGCAATATTCCTGCTCTGGAGGTCCTTTCACTGTCCTTCCCGGCGGAGTTTGGCCGGTTACCGATATTTATTGTGCCGGAAATGACTCCACCTTCCTGTTTTTGCAGGATGTGCTCACTGAAGTGATCGACCTGTTCCCTTCAAAATATATCCATATTGGCGGCGATGAGGCCACCAAAACAGAATGGGAAAAATGTCCGAAGTGCAAAAAACGGATCAAAACCGAAGGTCTTAAAAATGCAGGTGAACTGCAAAGTTATTTCATCAAACGGATTGAAAAGTTCATCAATTCCAAGGGGCGTGTCCTGCTGGGTTGGGACGAGATCCTGGAAGGGGGATTACCTCCAAAGGCAACTGTGATGAGCTGGCGCGGAACACAGGGTGGTATTGATGCGGCCAAACAAGGTCATGACGTAGTAATGACACCCGGTCAACCCTGCTATTTTGACCATTACCAGGGTCCCAAAGAAGACGAACCTCTGGCTATCGGCGGTTTTAATCCGCTGAATAAAGTTTATGAATTCGATCCTGTTCCAAAAGAACTTGATGCCGAGGCTGCCAAACATATCCTTGGCGGTCAGGCTAATCTCTGGACAGAGTATGTCCCGAATATCAAACATGCCCAATACATGACTTTCCCCCGGATTGCCGCCATGGCCGAAGCGTTGTGGAGTCCTAAAGAGGTCAAGAACTGGGATGATTTTTACCGCCGAATCCAAACATTCACCAAACGGTATGATATCATGGGGATTAATTATGCAAAGAGCGCCTTTAAAGCGGCTGCAAAACCACAGGAGCCGGTCAAAAAATAAATCAAAAAGAATATCACATCAATTAAACCCTCAAGGATTCAAGAACTTTGAGGGTTTTTTATTTTTTTACAGAGAATTATTAAGAGGCTAAAATGGTTCATGAAATATTTGATATACCCTGTTTGCCAGCATCAAACCAATTCCTCTGACTTTCATTAAATCCTCAGGAGGTGCATTTAAAATATTTTCAATGGTCCTAAACGACCTTAAAAGCGTCAGCCCTTTTTTTGTCCCTATTCCTGGTAAATTCTGAAGCAGGAACAGCTTTTGCCGCTGATTTTTGGAGACCCTGATTCCAGTTAGTCCAACTATAATTGGTTTTGGTCTTGGTAATTCATGATGGTGAGACTGATCTAAAATATAAATCAAAACATGTGCCGTTTCGCTGATGTTCAATGACCGGATAACCGGGATACCCAGAAAAACGGTCAAATGAATCCATGCACCCTGAACCGCTTTACGTGACATTGAACCGGCCACGATATCCGACTGATCCCCTTCAAGGATGATCAGAACATTTTTACCAGATTGTGCCATCCGGTAGCCCTGCTGAAAAATTCTACCGGTTTTGATAGAGGCCAGAAAATCGATGATAGTCTTTCTTTCTACGATTATTCGATCGCCAATCCAATAGTCGCCCACCGGAAGTGCACCAACCTGATAAGTTAACTGACTATTACATTTCCTCAGTTCTTCGATGATTCCGCTTCGTTGTTCACGAAAGTCAATTCTCAGATCAACATTACCTTCATTTAGGAGGCGCATGGTATAAATTTAAATCACTTTTCAGATAAATATACGAAATCTGGTTGATAAAAACGAACAGTTTATAGTTCAAAGGGGAAAAAAATAAAGCCTACCGGTTAACCGCCATTTCTGATCTGGATCGTTTTGTTGAAGAACCGACAATTAAGAATCGCTTGGCCCAATCAATAAGTCAGGCTGATAGCGGTGATAATATTTCATTAAAAAAAGAAGATATTAATGGATTTCTTGGATTATAAATAATAATCTGCCATATGTTTCATATTAGTGAAGCAGTTTCCCCTAGGGATTGGTCCTGATGAGATGATAGCTTAGTTTTTCAGGACTCTTTTGGGCAAAGAGGTACAGGAAAGAATCAACAGCAGGATAAAAATTGTTTTGTTCATTGTTTGGAGTTTACTCCAAAAATAATTCAAAAATATTTAAATTACCTTCGTGACTTCACCCAATTCATATAATCAGTATACAATTTCCCCGAGTTTGGGTGTCCAACCGAAGCAACAGAGCCCGGTTTGTTCATGATTCCCAGGTATTGATAGATCAGAATTTTCTCCACAAAAGGGGAAATATCCTCCATTTGTTGGAGAATCCGTTCAAAATTCGCAGGAATCAATGCACTGGTATAGACCCCCTTTTCAAATTCAAATACCTCCATGTCCGCCCAGATTCGTGAGCGTCCCGCTTTGGCATGTGCAGTATGAAGCGTTTCAAAATACTTTCCGGCGCTTCCGGTCATGGTTTTCCGGACACCAATCTCATCCTGGTAAGCAATAATATCAATATCCAATTTCTCAAGCTGGGAAATATACTGATCATTTGGTCGCATCGATTTTGTGCCGTAGGGAGCAATCAGATTGACCGAATTGGGCATCAGTTCCCTGGCCTTTTTGGTACACCGGTTCACATAATTGAGCGTCAAATCGTCTATTGCATTGTTTAGTCCCGATTCATTGGGATAATACCAGCCATAGAAACTTTTGTGGTGCGAATATTTTTCGGCCACCTCCTCCATCCCCTGATCCCTTAATCTGGCGATGTTACTATCTTTCATCATCTTCGTGGTATTGGACCACTTGTCCCAGAAATCGTTACTTACGAAAAATTTCATACCACACTCATCAGCAGCGGTAAGTACTGCCTCAAGCGGATCGGGACAGGCAAAATCATATCGGGGTTGAAGTTTTGACGGATAATAGGTCTTGCCATCATTGGCAACGGCCATAAGAACCAGGTATTCCATCCCCGTTTCACGAATTTCGTTAACCTTAGCCTTCCATTGTTCAGTCGTAAAGTTCGGGAGTATATCATTCCAGTATTTCCCTTCCACATCAAGTGTGTGGCTAAACTCAAACCACGACCCGCTGATTGGCTTGATTTTAGAATTTTTAACTGCCTGTGATGAAAGCGCTGAAAAAGCCTGGTTTGCCAGCAGTAAGGAGGCCGATCCGATTCCACAAGTTCTAATGAAGTAGCGTCTGTCCATGATAATCCTTTTATTTAGGTTATTCAATGTCAATTAAAGGCTTTCCACCGGCCAAATCATTGATGGCAACATTAGCAGTTACTGTTTTTTCCTCTCCGGGGAACAAAGTCAGGTAGTTATCGCTCCAAAATATGGGAAGTACCTCTCCTCCCGATTGATCGGTATGAAGGATTAACCTGTTAAAAAACGAGAGCGACCCGGAATCATTTTTTAATTTCACTTCAATCTTTAGCTCTCTGCCCTGATCGGTGATGGTTACGTTTTTTTTCAACTTTACTTTTGGTAAAGCCGCAAGCGATGAAAAGTCTTCATGCTGCGCACATTCCCAATACAAATTTTCTGAAATCAATTGCCCCTTTGGGTCCTGAAGGGAGAGTTTTACGAAATAGACTGGTGCACTCTCCATCGGTTTTGGAATTTTCAGACACTCGAGATAACTGTCAGCCTTTACAGAAACGGTATCGTTATAGCTCCAGAGAACTTTCATATTCCAATCAATGATCTGCGCCCCGACAGTCAGACCTTGTTGGCTTCGATGCGTTGCATTGATTACCGACAAAGATCTGTTGTTGCCATTCATTTGAATATGAATGGGTTCCATTGCTTTTTTTGCATAGTAGTAAGCTGCCCCGGGATTTAAATACCAGTCATAGATCTGCCATCCTACATCGGGCCAGCACGAATTGAGTTTCCAGATCATCACCCCGCTAGTGATGTCCCACATCCGGTGATTGGCCGCCTCAAACATTGCGCGGTAGCTCTCTGCATTGACCAGCTGGGCATTGTCGGCATATTGTTTCACCGAAGCTGGATTGCCATACAAGGTCCTGATCGCATTGTCGTATCCTCTGAAGCAATAGTTCATTCCATCCCAGGCCCCATGTTCTGCCCAGATACTGTCGAGTGGGAAAATCGGATTTTTCCGGTTCTGCGGATATTGTGGATTTGCCGAAGGGATGAACTTGCGTAAACTGCTGTATACCGGAATAGCCGGCACTCCCAATTCATTTCGGAACATCTGGAGGTGAACCTCCTCAACCTTGTCGAAGAAATAGGCCGGTGGATTCCAGTTATAGTCAGGTGCCCCGTCGTCGGTTGTTCCGGTCGGCAAATCTGCTTTAATGTATGGGGTCAGTTTATCCACATCCCAGTCAATACTGGTGGTTGGAATGAAAGGACGAGTAGGATCCAGCGTTTTGACCGCTTTTTTTGAAGCCATGTAAAGATCTTCATCTACCATCACTTCATTGGCGGCAAACCAGGATACGATAGCCGGACTGTTCCGAAAACGTTTCACGATATCATTCACTTCAACAACAGCAAGCTGATGATCAAGAGGATAGTGGGCTGTCTCACTGCCGGGGTACATCCGCCAGCACTGGAAAAAGATTTCCCAGTACATCAGACCATATTTGTTATAGCTTTCGATGACATCATCCGTGGGAGCCGGCGAATCCTCACTTCCTACAATATTGACATTTGCCTCAGCTAATAGACGCGCCTCGTCAAAAACCCGTTTCCGGTTCATATCCAGCATCATATCGGGTTGAAGCCACCCTCCCTTGCAAAATATACGCTGACCGTTTACCTGAAATACCCTTCCGTAGTCGTTTCCGATCCGTTTTAATGTCGTGGTTACCTGCCGGATTCCAAAAGTAACATCCTGTTTATCTGAAATTTTATCGCCAATTTCGAAGGTAAGTTTTAACTTGTGGAGATATTGCTTCCCGTAACCATTGGGATACCATAAATATGGATTTTTGATCAGAAGTGTGGAAAACTCTTTGGAATTGAGGGATACGGTC
>Ga0118677_10005491_pt1 | contig 22127 bp, 21 predicted proteins | sample AliMusrvi5mmetaG_FD_86154 | JGI IMG/M metagenome (GOLD analysis project Ga0118677, IMG submission 86154)
CGAGCAGGAAAACTGGGTGTTGCTCTTCTTCGACGCCTTCCGCCAGGCATTCACCAAGACGAAGAGCAAAACCTCCCTCGAATCGTTCCTGGGCAAAAAAAAAAGCCCGGCGACAGACCGCGCGCCGCGAGCAGTTCAAGAAGACCAGGGGTTCTTGAGTTTCAGTTCCGAAGAAGCTGACGTAGGCATGGTCGCTGAACGGCCTTCCTCGGACGACGAGTAGCGATGGTCAACCCGGGTGACCAATCCCGCCAAGGTCAAGGCTGTCCACCAGGGCCCGGGCTCTTTCTCCCGGCAGCACGCCTGCTTCCATCTGGTTCATGACATAGCCGAACCCGATCCCGTTTTCGGGGTCCGCGAAACCGAGGCTCCCGCCGGCACCGGGGTGGCCGAAGGCCCGGAGCGACGGCCCGAGCAGGGACCGGATTTTTTTGCCGGAGGCATCGAGAGGATCCATCATGAAGCCCGCGGAGAACGACGTGTCGAGCCGTAGGACAGGGTCGAAGCCCTGGGACAGGCGGGCGGTCATCCAGGCGACGGGTTTTTCGCCGAGCAGCCTCCGGCCCCGCCAAACCCCGCCGAGCGCGAGCATCGCATAGAATTTCGCGAGCGAGGAGGCGGATCCGATCCCGCCCATCGAGGGGAGCGACGCCGACCTCGCGGCGGGCGTATTCATGGCGGAAACCGCCAGGAGACCGCCCGGCGAGGAGAAGGCCCTCTTCGTCAGGGAGTCCGGCTCGGCCATCGCCTCGAAAAAAGCGTCGTGGCCATCGGGCGTTGCGGTTTTCGCCGGGAGCACCGTCGCGGCGCGGTGGTGGAGATCCGCCGGAAGGCCGATCCAAAGATCGAGGCCGAGCGGCTCCGCAAACTGCGTCCGCCAATAGCTCCCGAGCGGAATCCCCCCGGTCAGGCGGCGGACGATTTCATCGGCGAGAAACCCGAATGTGCGCGGGCCGTAGCCGGGGCCGCCGACCGCGTCCCGAAACGGAACCTGCTCCTCGATCGCGCGGACCACATCCGCGTGGTCGAGGACCGACAGGTCGGTCCGGTCCAAAGCCCCCAGCCCGGCGCTGTGCGAAAGCACCTGCCCGACCGTGATGCCCGCCTTCCCCCCCCGTCCGAATTCCGGCCAGATTTCCGATACCCGCGCATCGAGGCCGAGCCCGGCGGAGCCCAGCGCATGGAGCGTGCAGGCGGAGGCCATTCCCTTCGTGGCGGACCAGATCAGCACCAGCGTATCCTGCTGCCAGGGAACCCGCCGGGCCGCATCGCGGAACCCGCCGCAGAGGGAGACGATCTCCTGCCCGTCCTGCCAGACCGAAACGGCGGCACCGGCTTCGCGGCCCTGCGAAAAATTGTTCTCGAAAGCCGATTGGACGCGCGATGCAAGAGACACGGGATTACAGGAGCCCGCTCAAGGATTTGAGGTCGGGGTCGTATTTGGCGAGCTCGTGGAACTTACTGTCCATCTCAAAACTCGTGCGCAGGAAAGCGGTCGCTTCCGCGAGGTTTCCGAGCACGGCATCGTAGCATCCCAGATTGTAAAAGTAGGTCGCCTCGCGCGCGAGGCTGGGCGGCCCGCTCAGAAGGACCTCCCTGGCCTCGGCCGTGCGCCCGAGCTCGTGCAGGCAAAACGCGCCGTGGATAAACCCCGTAGAACCTTCCGGAAAAATCTGCCGCAAGCGCTCGCAGACGGCCAGCGCCCGAGACCAGAGGCGCCCGCGCATGAGCACGAAGAGCCGGAGCTGGAGAACCTCCTCGCGGTCGCGGTCTTTCGCGCCCAGAGAATCCAGCTCGGCGATGGCCTCGTCGGGCATCTCCAATTCCAGGTAGCCCTGCGCGGCAAGCAGGATGCGTTCAAGTGACATCGCTGGAAACGTAACGGCCCCCTTGCGGTTTTCAATGCGCTTTCTTTCCGCCGAGGCAACTGCGCTTGCTTTTTACGGGCACGGGCATGATGATTTGCGCGATGATGCATCCGGTCGCCTCAACGGAAACCCTGGAACTGGCCGACCCCGTCGATTTGCCGGGAACCTCGCTCAAGGTGCTGGTGGTCGAGGATGACCGGCCGACAAGGCTCCTCCTCGAACGGATGATCCGGGCCCGCGGGCACGATGTCCATGGCTGCGAATCCGCCGAGCAGGCCCGCGACCTTCTCGGGCAGGCGTTTTTTCCGCTCATCGTTTTGGATATCCAGCTCCCCGGAATGAACGGGCTCGACTTCAGCCGCCGCCTGCGCCAACACCCGCAGGGGAAATATTACTACGTCCTCGTCGGCACGGGAAACAACCGCCCGGACGACCTCAAGGAGATCCTGGATGCCGGCGCGGACGACTACATCGGAAAGCCGTATCACCCGGGGCTTCTCGACGTCCGCCTGGCTGTCGCCGAGGCCGCGGTGAAGGATATCGCGGAGCGGCGGCGGCTGGAAAACGACCTCGAGTTCCTCGCCGAGCACGATCCGCTGACGAAGCTTTTCAACCGGCGGCGGCTCCCGCTGGCCGTGGGCGAAGCGGTGGAGGGAGCGAGGGCCGGGCGGCCGGGCGCGCTGCTCTACATCGATCTCGACAATTTCAAGGTCGTCAACGACACGCTCGGCCATGAGGCGGGCGACCGGCTCCTGCTCACCGTGGCGGATATCCTCCGCAGCTCGGTCCGGGCGGAGGATATTCTGGTCCGGTTCGGCGGCGATGAATTCGTCATCGTCCTGCCGGATTGCCCGGTCTCGGACGCCTTGAATATCGGGGAGGGGCTGCGCGACCATATCGAGAATCTGGTGTTTGCCGAGGAGGGGCGTTCGTTCCGTGTCGGGGCTTCGATCGGAGTCGCCCCCATCGATGGGTCGAAGGAATCGCCCGATGTCCTCGGCGTCGCGGATGCCGCCTGTTACGCCGCAAAGGCCGGGGGCCGGAACCGCGTCGAACTTTACCATGAAACCGGCGGGGCGCTCGAAGCCCTGGTCGCGGATAACGACTGGTCGTCCCGGATCAAGAATGCCATGAAGGCCGGGACGCTCGAGATTTACTTCCAGCCGGTTGTCGCGACTGTCGGCCGCTCGATTTTGTGCCATGAGGTACTGCTCCGCCTCGCGGACCGCCCGGATTGCGCTCCCGTGCATCCGGCGGCGTTCATGAGCTCGGTCCAGAGGTCCGGGCAGACCGCGAAGCTCGACAGGTTCGTGATCGGGCGGGCCGTGGAATCGCTTGTCGAGAGGCCGGACGCGCACCTCTCCATCAATATCTCCGGGAGTTCTTTTGCCGACGAGGATTTCGCGGATTTCGTGGAGGCCACGCTCGCGAAACATTCCGTGGGGCCGGAGCGGATTATTTTCGAGCTGACCGAAAACGAGGTGATTTCCAACCTCCCCCAGGCGCAGTCGGTCATGACCGCGCTCCGGAAGCGCGGGTTCCGGTTCGCGCTCGACGACTTCGGGACCGGCACATCGTCCATGAACTACCTCAAGTCGCTCCCGATCGACATGATCAAGGTCGAGGGCACGTTCGTGCGAAACCTCGATGCCGATCCCTTCAACCAGGCTGTCGTCCGGGCGGTGCAGGCCCTGGCGTCCGCCTTGAATATCCCTCTCGTCGCGGAGTATGTGGAGGCCCGACCGGTTTTCGACCTGCTGGCCAAGATGGGCGTGGGGTATGTCCAGGGCTATCTGGCGGGGGCCCCGCGGACGACGCCCTACTCGGAACACGAGCTCTTCGAGTCGCAGGTTTTTATCGAGACGCACGGGAAGTGAGCCGGACGTCGCCCGCAAACTCAAGGGGCATCTCAACGCCACGGCCCCGGAAGCGGCCGCCCGGTCAGATCAGCTCGTTGATGATGTTTTCGATGAGCTCCTGGCGGCCGCTGCCGTGCTGGGCCGGGTCGTTGGAGGCGAGGGCGATTTTTTCGAGCGACTTGAACGTGTGTTTTCCGGATTCGATTTCGGTGCCGAGTCCGGCGTCCCAGCTCGCGTAGCGGGTTTTCACGATGTCGGCGAGGCGGCCGTCTTTGCGGATCGCGGCGGCGATTTTGAGCCCGCGCGCGAAGGCATCCATCCCGCCGATGTGCGCGTAGAAGAGGTCGGCCGGCTCGAACGATTCGCGGCGGACTTTGGCGTCAAAGTTGAGCCCGCCGGTTTTGAACCCGCCGGTTTTGAGGACGGCGAGCATGATCGCGCTGGTGAGGTAGAGGCTGCTCGGGAACTGGTCGGTATCCCAGCCGACGAGCTCGTCGCCGGTATTGGCGTCGATCGAGCCGAGCGCCCCGGCGGCGGCGGCGACCTCGCACTCGTGGTGCATCGTGTGGCCGGCGAGCGTCGCGTGGTTGGTCTCGAGGTTGAGCTGGAAGTGTTCGAGGAGGCCGTATTCGCGGAGGAAGTTCAGGCAGGCGGCGGCGTCGCTGTCGTATTGGTGGCGGGCCGGTTCCTTCGGCTTCGGCTCGATGTAGAACGCGCCTTGGAACCCGATCTCTTTTTTGTAGTCCACCGCCATGTGGAGGAACTTCGCGAGGTGGTCGAGCTCTCGCTTCATGTCGGTGTTCCAGAGCGTCGAGTAGCCCTCGCGCCCGCCCCAGAACGTGTAGCCTTCGCCGCCGAGTTCGAGGGTGACCTCCATCGCCTTTTTCACCTGGGCAGCCGCGTAGGCGAACACGTCCGCGTTCGGGCTCGTGGCGGCACCGTGGAGGAAGCGGGGGTTGGCAAAAAGGCAGGCCGTGCCCCAAAGCAGTTTGATGCCCGTGCGCAGTTGCTCTTCCTTGAACACCTTCACCACGGCATCGAGGTTTTTGTTCGACTCGGCGAGCGTCGCTCCCTCGGGGGCGATATCGCGGTCGTGGAACGCATAGAACGGGGCCCCGAGTTTTTCGATGAATTCGAAGGCCACCCGCGCGCGCTTCTGCGCGTTCTCCAACGAGCTCGACCCGTCATCCCACGGGCGCAGCATCGTCCCGGCACCGAATGGATCGGACCCGGTCCCGCGGAACGTGTGCCAATACACGACCGAAAACCGGAGGTGGTCGCGCATCGGCTTCCCTTCGACCAGCTCGCCAGGATTGTAATGCTTGAAGGCAAGCGGGTTTTTCGAGGACGGGCCTTCGTAGGGGATGTTCTTGATGTCGGGAAATGCGCTCATAGGAAGACGCGGATTCCATCACGAATTTTTTTCTTTTACAAGATGGACAGTTCGTTCCCGCTCTGAGAGGGGATGTTGATGCCGGTTCAAGCGATCCTGTTCGACCTCGATGACACGCTGATTGTGGATGAAGCCATCTCGAAATCCGCGATGGAGCAGGCGGCTGCCTTGGCGGCAAAACTTCACGGGGCGGAGATCGCACGTTTTCTCGCCGACGCAAAAAGGCTTTCGCAATCCCTGTGGCGCGACAACCCCTGCCTCGCCTACTGCAAAGAAATCGGCGTCACCGCCGAGGAATGCCTGTGGGGAAACTTCGATTCTCCCGGCCTCGACACCCTGCGGGCCTGGTCATTGGGATTCCGGCGCAGCCTGTTCGACGCGGTCCTCCGCGAACAGGGGCTGCCGGATGACGACGGGGCGCTTGCCGAAGAATTCGCCTCGGCCCGCCGCAAGCTCCAGCGGCTGATGCCGGACGCCAAGGAAACTCTCGCCCGGTTGAAACCCTCCTTCAAAATCGGACTCCTCACGAACGGCACCCCCGACATCCAGCGCGGGAAACTCGCCGACTCCGGGCTCGCCAATTTTTTCGATGCGGTCGCGGTCTCCGGCGAATGCGGGATCGGGAAGCCGAACCCCGGGATTTTCCACATCCTTCTCCGGGAACTCGGGACGGTGCCGGATGCCGCCGCCATGGTCGGCAACAGCCTCGCCCGAGACATCGCCGGAGCCCGGGCCGCCGGAATCGCCCGCACCATCTGGCTCCGCGTCCCCGGATCGGAGGAATTCGCCGACGTCACTCCGGACCAAACGATCGACGCCCTGCACGAGCTGCCGCCGCTTCTTCTCGGGCCGGTCACCCCTTGATCCAGGGCGAGGCTCCGTCCGAGTCGTAATGGATGGGTTCGGACGGAGCCTCACCCGAACACGGAGGTTCCCGTTGATTTCCTCGGGTCCGCCCCCTCGATGCGGCGGGTGATTTCGAGGGCGATGTCGAGGGCGGCGGCGGCGGCCTGCCCGGTCACGCGCGGTTTGAGCCCTTGGCGGGCGCACTGGACGAACGACTCGAGCTCGATCTTGAGCGGTTCGCCTTTTTGCACTTCGACCGGTTCGCGCACGATCCGGCGCCCGCTGAAGTCGGTCACGATTTTGGAATCCGTGGCGAGCCCGATGAGCTTGCTGATGCCGGAGGATTCTTTTTCGTCGTCGCGGGCGAGGCGCAGGAGGTAGCCGGACTGGTTTTTGTAGTCGAGCGAGAGGTAGGCATTTTCCTGGAAGACGCGGATTTTGCGGACGCGGTCCTGGCTGATCCGGCTGGCGGTGAGGTTGGCGACGCAGCCGGTTTCGAAGTGGAAGCGGACATTGGCGATGTCCTCGCCGCGGCCGAGGACCGAGATGCCGACCGGGTCCATGCTGGTGATCGGAGAGCGGACGAGGTGCAGGATGATCTCGATGTCGTGGATCATCAGGTCCAGCACGACGCCGATGTCGGTGCTGCGGTTCGGGTAGGGCGAGAGGCGGGTAACTTCGAGGAAGCGGGGGTTTTTCAACTGGGATTCGAGGGCGTCGAGGACCGGGTTGAAGCGCTCGACGTGGCCGACCTGGAGGACGCAGCCTTTCGCGGCGGCGAGTTCCGCGAGCTCGCGCGCGTGGGCCGGGGTGTCGGCGATCGGTTTTTCGATGAGGAGGTGCTTGCCCTGGGCGAGGAGGGTTTTTCCGATTTCGTAATGGGTGACCGTCGGGGTGCAGATCGTGGCGGCATCGACCAACGAGGCGAATTCCTCCAGCGAGGCCGCGGCCCGGGTGTTGTATTTCGCGGCCGCCGAGCGGGCGGTCGCGCTGTCGGAGTCGAAGACGGCGGCGAGCGCCGAGCCCTCGATCTCGCTGTAAATCCGCGCGTGGTTGACGCCCATGTGGCCGACTCCGACCACGCCAGTTTTGAAGTTTGTCATAATCCGTAAATCGTGATGGCCAGGGAATCCGCCGCACGGGCGACTTTCGGGCGGTCGAGCAGAATCGTCGCGCCGGCCTCGACGCCGATCGCGTGGATCTGCGCCTCTGCGGCTGCCTCGAGGGTTTTCGTTCCCACGACCGGCACATCGAACCGCATGTCTTGCCCGGGTTTCGAGACCTTCACCATGCACGAGCCGCCACGCCCGAGCTTGCCGCCGCGCCGGATGGCCTCGTTTGTGCCTTCGAAGGCCTCGACCGCGAGAACGGTCCCGTTTTTTACAACGACTGTCTGGCCGATTTCGAGCCGGCTGGATTCCTTGGCGATGCGAAACCCGAATTCCATGTCGGCGATGTGGCGCGGTTTCAAGCGCGGCCCGGCGAGATGGCCTTTGCCCGCGATATGCTCATCGAGGAAGGTCGTGGCCGGCAGAAGCTCGACCCCGGCGGAAGCCAGTTCGGATGCCACCGCGCCGAAAAGCGTCCCGGCATTCCGCTCCTTCAGGCGGGCGAGAAGGACCAGCGCGCGGAGGTCCGGGCGCAGATCGAAAAGATTCCCCGGCGCGATCTGGCCGGCCATGAGCGCATGGGTGGCTCCCGATTTTTTTGCCGCGGCAATCAGCTTGCCGAGCTGTCCGACCTTCATGCGAAAGACTTCGTCCGCGAGCGGTTCGACCTCGGGCGAGGTCTCGCCCTCGAATGCGGCCAGCGCCACCCGCCGCACGCCAGCAGATCGCGCGGATTCGATCACCAGGCGCGGGTAGCCGCCGCTCCCGGCTATCAGGAAAAGTGAATCAATGGCCTTCAACGGGTCCGATCATTAGCGGTTTGGGAAGTTGCTGACAAGCGTGCCACAGGGCAAACGAATCAAAATGCGCGTGCGAACCGCAATTGTCCGGGGAGCATACCCGTCGCGGGTGTGGTTTCCGGCGTCCCGCCGGAAAATCGGGTCGGCGAGACGCCAACCCGGACACGCGAGACGCGTGTGCTCCCCAGCAAAAGAACTTCGCGCCCTATTCTTTTTTGCTTTTCGCTCTCTCGATCTCGATGGTCAGTGATTGGTCGCCAACCTTGAGAATCGAGAACGGCTCGCCCAAATTGGCGATGAAGCTCCCTCTCACCGACGAGTCGCGATATGATGCGCTGGTGGCGTTGTCCTGCACCAGAAGCTGAACGGAAATGGCATACGAAACCGAAAAGACCCCATCCTTCTCTTCGACAGAAACATAAATTGTCCCTGGCGGTTCGGCCAATACGGTTTGAAATTGCGGCCCGACCCCGCATAAAGTCACGTCGAGTGGTTTGGAAGACCCCAGGCCGCCCTTCACCTTGACAGTGAAATTTGAGTCGAGCCGGGGGGCGTCTGTTGTGTCCATCGGATCGGCGGCTCCACCATGAATCCTCCGTCGCACCATACGTCCCGGAAGCGCCGCTCCAGGTGCTGAACCAGTGGCGGTCGTCACACTTTGCGGAGCCGGAGCTCCTGGAGGCACCACATCTTCTCCCTGGCTTGAAATCAGCGTTGCGAGCAGGGCGACCAAGATGGCAGTGGTTTTCATATGAAAGTGGTGGGCTGCTTCTTGAATATTATGTTGGCGTGAGGGATCAATGACAAATTAGAAAAGTGCCGTGCGGCCATGCGGGTCTCGGGCAGGGTGGGCGTCCTGACGGAACCATCTCCAGCGCGGCGACTCAAGATGCACGTAAAGGGGTTCTTTCCTATTTACATTCGGAGACGGATAAGGGGAAGGTTCGGAACCTTACCCACCGTTGATCACTCCCCCAGCTTTTTACGGAGCAAGGTTCCTGTTGTTTCGCGGCGCGAGTCCTGATAGCGGATTATTTGACAATTTTCGACATGGAACCAAAACCACCCACCCTGCAAACCCTGCCGTCCGACGAACTCCGCGCGATCCTCTGGCGGTTTTCCGAGCGCTACGACCTCCAGATGCTGGTGCAATCGGTGCGGGCGGTGGCCCGGGGGCCGGTCGCCCGGCTGGTCGCCAACGGCGCGCGCAACAGCCACGAGTGGACGGAGGAAAAAAATTCGCTCCTCGAGGTTTTCGACGGTTCGGGGATCAGCGCGGTCTTTTTGGGGCCGGAATACGGCGGGTTCATCGAGGGCCCGAAGAACCTGGCGATGGCGCTGGTGGCATTCGAGCTTTCGTGGGTGGATGCTGGCGCGGCGACGTTCAGCCTGGCCGGCAACCTGGGGCTCGCCCCGATCCATGAGCGCGGGACGCCCGAGCAGCGCGAGCATTACATGTCGCTGGCCGCTCCGGCCGAGGGACGGGCACCGATCCGCGCCGCGTTCGCGCTGACCGAGCCGATCCCGTTTGTGGGTGTCGAAACCGGGCTGCTCGGCGGCAAGCTGCGCGTCGTTTCGTGGAAAGACGGCGAGGAGCCGGTCCTGCACGTGGACAAGCGCGGGCGGTTCATCACGAACATGGGGTTCGCGGATGTCGTGACCGCCGCAGTGGACTCCGCCGACGAGCGGATCAAGGGAAGCTGCCTCGTGATTTTGGAAAAAGGCGACCAGGGGATCTGGGACCGCGGGATCCCGACCCGCAAGCTCGTCCACCAGCTCTCTTCGACCCGCGACCCGGTGTTCAGTCTTCAAGTTCCGGCGAGCCGGATCATCGGCGGATACACGGTCAAGGACGGGGTCATCATTCCCAACTACAGCCACGGCGAGGTGATCGAAGCGGTCTTCCGCCGCACGCGCGTGACCGTCGGCCTGATGACAGCGGCCAAGCTGCTCTCCGCCGTCGAGCCGGTCATCCGGTATCAACGCGCACGATTCCGCGGCGGCGAAGCCGGCGAGCCCGGGTCCCCGCGATACGATCTCGGCCTCCAGACGAAACAGGATGTCCTCCACCGCTTGGTCGATGTCTGGGCGACCGGCGAGGCCAGCGCGGCGCTCGGCTTCGAGGCCGCGAGGATGTTCGACGCCCTCGACCCGCTCGAAAAAGCAAAGGACCGGATTTTCGCGGAGAAGAAACTGGTCGGCCGCGCGGCGTTCAAGGCGCTCGCGAAGCTGGGCGACGAGGCGATCGAGTTCCTCAACCTTTCCCGCGAGTCCGCGCCGGACGAGGCGAAACTCGCCGCGCTCCGCGACGACCCGCTCGTCCAGTTTGCGCTCCTCGACGCGCAGGCGAACGTTTTCTGCCCGGCCTGCAAGCTTTGGAATACCGGCTACGGTGCCACCATGATGCGCGAGGCCGTGAGCCTGATGGGCGGCTACGGGGTCACGGAGGATTGCCCCGGGTTCCTCGGCCACAAATGGATGGATGCCCAGCTCGAGGCCACGTATGAAGGCCCCGAGGCCGTCCAGCGCCGCCAGATGTCGCTGACGATGACGAACCCGGTCTTCCTCGCGCTCTTTGAAACCTGGATCAAAGACCTGCGCGCGACCGCGTCCGGGCGTCCGGAATCCGGCGCCTGCCTGCTCGCCTCGGCGATGCAGCTCTGGCTCTGGACCCTGCGCCATTTGCAGTCCGCCACCGATGCCAACGGCCAGAAGCTCTACCAGAGCAACCGGCAGGGGGTCACATTCCCGCTGGCCGACGCGCTCTGCTGGCTGCTCGCCTCGCGGCAGCAGATCCTCGACGTGCTCAACCTCGAGTCCTCCGCCGCCGCCCACCCGGCGGTCGCCGAGGAATTGCCCGGCGTCCTGTCGTTCCTCATCTCGCTCTGCCATGTGCAGGCCGCGCGGGCGGCGGGCGAGGTCTCGCGGATCTGCGCCGATTTGGTCTTCGGATACAACAGCCATCCCGAATGGACGGAAGAGGCGTGCGCGGCCTGCTACGGCACTTCCGAACTCGACGAGCTCGAAGGAATCATCCCCGGCATCGCCAGCGCCGCCCGCGGAACCGGGGCCGTCCGCGAGGACGCGCAGAAACATCCGGTCAAAGCCGGCCCGTGCCCGGAGGTGTCGGCCTTGCAGCCGTTCCTGCGCCTGAACGGAAAACTGAACACATGCCTCACCGGATCACGCCTCGCCAAAGACCGCGCCGCCGTCGCCCTGTCGCAGGTCATGATCCCCGAGGCACTAGATTACCCTCAGTGACAAATTGACCGACTGGCCCTCGCTCCGAAGAAGAACTCGACCGTGAGAGATGCGGGTTAGTTTAACCTAAATGCCGACATGGAACCTCACGCAGAGGCGCAGGGACGCAGAGGAGAGAAAGTTACGAAAAACGGGTCACACATCTTCCGGGTAATTGGTGATCTCCCTCCAACTCTCTGCGCCTCAGCGGCTCTGCGTGGACCCCTCCCCCTGCATTTTCCTTTTCGGGTTTAACGCCCTAATTTTTCATTCCTTGGATCGGGGCCGGGATTCTGCCGCCCCGGTCAATGAACTCCTTGGAGCTGAGTTTGCTCACAGGGATCACCGGAGCTTCCCCCAGAAGACCGCCGAAGTGCGCGGTGTCCCCGACGGTTTTGCCCGGCACCGGAATGATTCTCACCGCCGTGGTCTTGTTGTTGATGACTCCGATGGCGGCTTCGTCGGCGATAATGGCTGAAATGGTCTCGGCCGCCGTGTCCCCTGGAACCGCGATCATGTCCAGGCCGACCGAGCAGACCGAAGTCATCGCCTCCAGTTTATCCAGGGAGAGAACACCCTCCCGAGCAGCCCGGATCATCCCTTGGTCTTCGCTGACCGGGATGAATGCGCCGGAGAGTCCGCCGACGTAGGACGAGGCGAACGCGCCCCCCTTTTTCATCGCGTCGTTCAGCAGCGCGAGCGCCGCTGTGCTGCCGGGGGCACCGACCCGTTCGATTCCCATCGCCTCAAGGATTTCAGCCACCGAATCGCCGACGGCCGGGGTCGGGGCGAGGGACACGTCGAGGATGCCGAACTCGACATTCAGGCGTTTGGAAATTTCGCGCCCCACCAGTTCTCCCATCCGGGTGATTTTGAACCCCACTTTTTTTATGATCTCCGCGATCTCGCCCAAATTTTTGCCCCTGGCGTCCGCGACGGCAGCGCGCACCACGCCGGGGCCGCTGACGCCGATGTTGACGACGCATTCCGGCTCGCCAACTCCGTGGAAGGCTCCGGCCATGAATGGGTTGTCATCCACCGCGTTGGCGAAGACCACCAGCTTGGCGCAGCCCAGGCCATCGCGATCGGACGTGAGCCGGGCGGTTTCCTTGATGACCTGGCCCATGATTTTCACGGCGTCCATGTTAATCCCGGCGCGCGTCGAGGCGACGTTCACGGACGAGCAGACCCGTTCCGTGCGGGAGAGCGCCTCGGGAATGGCTTCGATCAGGGCCCGGTCCTGGCGGGTGAATCCCTTCTGCACCAGCGCGCTGAAGCCGCCGATAAAATTCACCCCGACCCGCCTGGCCGCCTCATCCAGGCAATCCGCGATATAGACAAACCCCGCCTTGTCGCCTCCCGCCACCACTTGCGAAATGGGGGTGATGGAAATCCGCGTGTTGATGATCGGGATGCCGTAGTCCATCTCGATTCCGCGGGCGGTATCGCCGAGTTTCCCGGCGAGCCGGTCGATTTTGGCGATGATGTTTTTTCCTGCCACCCCGACGTCGGGATGGGAGCAGTCGAGGAGGGAGATCCCCATGGTCACGGTGCGGACATCCAGGCATTCCCGCTCGATCATCTCGATCGTCTCTAAAATCTCGTCGGACGAAATGGCCATAAAATTGTTTTTTTGAACTTCGCGAAGCCCGGCGCGCGCCGCTCCCGGAGCGGGATCAAATCCGGTGCATGAACTTGAAAATATCTTCGTGCTGGGCGTGGATTTTCAGCCCGAGTTCGGCTCCTTTTTCCTCGAGCAACCGCTTGAGTTCGGCGAAATCAACCGTCGTCATTTTCATGTCCGTCAGCATGGTCATGGCGAAGATGTCACCGCCCATGACTTTTTGGTTGATATCGAGGATGTTGGCGTTTTGCCTGGCCAGGAGCGTGGCGACATCCGCCACAATTCCAATCCGGTCCGGCCCGATCACTGTCACGACAACCCTTGATTCACTCATCAGAATTCACCTTTGAGAAAAGGGTTGGGGTTCAAGCTGGTTTTCACCGCGCGATCTTGTGAACCGCGTCACGTCCGGTCAAGGGGATTGTGGCGGTTTTCCGGGCGGCGGCGACTTGCGCGAGCCTGGCCCCGGTCCCGGAATTTTCCCGCAGCGCGATTTCCGGTCGTGAACCTCCTCGACACGTGAGCGTGCGGGCGCTTAGCTTTTCGGGATGACCAGCATGACCGGACACGGGCGCGGCGAAGCGCGGACCAAGACGTGGGCCGCCGTTGTCGAGTGCTTTTCCGTGAACCGCAAGACGGCGGAGATCGTCTTTCACGCCGAGCGCGGGGCCGCCTGGCTGGAGCCGGTGGTGCGCGAGCGGGCGCTGGCCCGCGTGGCCCGCGGCCGCGTGCAGGTGAACCTCGCGCTCTCGCATGCGGAGGGCGCGTCCGGCGGAATTCTCGACAGCGCGCGGGCGGCGGTCTTTTTGCGCGAGGCGCGCTCTCTCCAGAAAAAGCTCCGGCTCTCCGGGGAGATCTCGATCGCCGATGTCCTGCGCGCGCCGGGGGTCGTCCGGTCGGCGGAGCCGTCCGGCGAAGGCGTGAAAGAAACCGTCGTGGCCGCGCTCGACCGCGCACTCGACGGGCTCGTCGCCACGCGCGGACGCGAGGGCAAAACTTTGCAGGCGGTACTGGAGAAGGCGATCGGGCGTCTCGGGGCCATCGCCAAAAAAATCTCTCCGCTGGCGAAGCGCGCGACGCTCCAGCAGCGGGAATCGCTCTTGCGCCGCGTGGCGCGAGCGGGGATCGGGATTTCCGGCGACGACCCGCGTCTTCTCACCGAGGTCGTCCTTCTCGCCGAGCGCGGCGACATCACCGAGGAGCTCGACCGCGCGGCCAGCCACATCGGGCAGTTCCGCGAAAAGCTCGCCGGCGACGGGCCGGTCGGACGCACGCTCGAATTCCTCGCGCAGGAACTCGGCCGCGAGTTCAACACCATCGCCTCGAAGTCCTCCGACGCGGACCTCGCGAGACTGACCATCGGGGCCAAAGCGGAGCTCGAAAGAATCCGCGAACAGCTTGCCAACATTGAATAAGATCCAACGCTCCGGAATCCTCTTCGTCCTTTCCGCCCCGTCCGGCGCGGGCAAGACGACATTGACGGCCGCCCTGCGGCAGAAGCCGGATTTCGTCTATGCGGTCTCGTGCACGACCCGCCCGCCGCGGCCTGGCGAAATCGACGGCGAGGATTATTTTTTCCTCGGGCAGGACGATTTTCAGCAGCGCGTCGCGGCCGGGGATTTTCTGGAATTCGCCGAGGTGCACGGGCGGTTCTACGGCACGCTCCGCGCCCCGGTCGTTGACAATCTCTGCAAAGGGGTGGACGTGCTCATCGACATCGACACCGCCGGCGCGACGAGCATCCGCAACTGCGGCGACCCCGTGATCGCCGGCGCGCTCGCCGACGTCTTCATCATGCCGCCCGGCCTCGACGAACTCGCGCGCCGCCTCCGCCGGCGCGGCACCGAGAGCGAAGACCAGATCGCCACCCGGCTCGGCAACGCGGCCGCCGAGATGCGGCACTGGCGCGACTACCGGTACACGCTGATCAGCGGCTCGATGGAGGAGGACATCGAAAAATTCCGGGCCGTCATGCGCGCGGAGCGCTACCTCAGCAGGCGGCTCGATATTCCCGGATTATGAAAACCATCCTGCTCGGCGTCACCGGTTCGATCGCCGCTTACAAGGCCGCGGACCTCGCGGGCCGCCTCGTCAAAGCCAGCCATGACGTCCATGTCGTGATGACCGCGAACGCCACCGAGTTCATCGCCCCGCTGACATTTCAAACCCTTTCCCGCAACGCGGTGACCACCGGAACATTCGACGGGAAGGAATCGTGGAGGCCGGGCCACATCTCGCTTGCCGACCGCGCGGACCTTCTGCTCATCGCCCCCGCCACCGCAAACGTCATCGCCAAACTCGCCAGCGGCATCGCCGATGACGCGCTCACCTCCATCGCGCTCGCATCGCTCGCGCCGCTGCTCATCGCGCCGGCGATGAACGGAAAAATGTGGGCGCATCCCGCCACGCAGGAAAATGTCGCGCGGCTGAAATCGCGCGGAGCGAAATTCATCGGGCCCGAAAAAGGTCTTCTCGCCTGCGGTTATGAGGGTCTCGGGCGGTTGTGGGACGTCGCGGAAATCGCGCGCGAGGCCTGCGCGATGCTCGAAAAGTCGCCGCGGGAAATTGGGGCTCCTGCAAAACGCAGAAAAAAAAATCAAGAAAAATTATAAAAATTGTTGACGCCTGTCAGCGGGGGACTTATTCACAACACCAGTGAGTTATTCACAACATGTTCACAAACCATTTCCCGCAGATGCGGAAAGAAAGGGGGGATATTAAATGCCAGTTAAGAAAAAAGTAGCAGCGAAGAAACCCGCCGCCAAGAAGGTCGCCAAGAAGGCACCCGCCAAGAAGGTCGTCGCCAAGAAGGCGGTCGCCAAGAAGAAAAAATAACCCGCCGTCCGTTTTGAACGGATAGCAAAATCAAATTGGGAGAAGCTCCAACCAGCTTCTCCCAATTTTTTTGTGCCGGAAGATCAGGTCGTGAACGCTTTCGGGGGGCCGAGGATTTCGCGGAGGACGACCGCCTGGCGGATGCCGTCGTGCGAGCGCAGGGCGGCGTCAAGGGGAGAGCCGGGGACGGCCGCGGCGGGAGGCGTCGCGGGAGCCCGCGTGCCGGGGCTTTGAAAGCGCGGTTTTGGTGTGGCCGGCGGCCGGTAAGCGGGCAGAGGCGGGAGCGCGGGCGAGGCTTCGCGAACGACCGGCCTGGGAGGAAGCTCTTCTTCCGCAGGCGGCAGGCCGAGCGCCTCCATGAGCCGTCGCATGTCCGGTGAGGAATCGTCGGCCGACCGGCGCGGGGCCGCAGGGTTCTCCGCCGGATGAAACGGGTCGCCCTCGGGGATTCCCAGGCGTTGCCGCTCGAGCTTCCGCTGCTCGCGGATTTCCGCGGATCGCTTCATCACCCAGTTCACCAGGCTGATGAGCCCGATGATTGCGATGATGACAAGTTGTTCCATGGCGCGGGGTGGTGGGGGCGGAAAAACTTCAGTGGCCCGGATGTTTTTCCGGGCCCGCGATGCTTTCGCGCATCTGGGTGTCGGACTGGATGTTTTTCATCTTCACGTAATCCATGATCCCGAGGTTGCCGCTGCGGAACGCTTCGGCCATCGCCTGCGGGACCTGGGCTTCGGCCTCGACGACCTTCGCCCGCATCTCCTGGGTGCGCGCCTTCATCTCCTGCTCCGGCATGTCGAAACCCTCGCCGAAGAACTCGAGGTTCTCGGTGATCGTCAAATCGCCGTACAGGCTGAAGCGCTGCGCCAGGTAACCGATGTGCTCGCGCGCGTGTTCAACCTGGCGCGGAATCTCGTAACCCGCCACTTTAATCTTACCGCTTGTGGGTTGCAGTCCGCCGCACAGCAGGCGCATCGTTGTCGTCTTGCCAGCGCCGTCCGGCCCGACCAGCCCGACCATCTCGCCGGCGTGCACGGTCAAGTCGAGGCCATCAACAGCGCGAATCTCGCCACGATTCCGATCGCCAAAAATCTTGACCAACCCCTGTGTTTCCAACAGAATGGGTTCGCGTGTGCTCATGTTATTTGGTCTGGAAAGTGACATCGGCAGGCATACCAGCCTTCAGCGCCAGATCGGCATTGTCGATGCTCAGTCGCACGCCGTACACGGTGTCCTTGCGCCCCTCGACTGTGGAAACGTTGCGCGGGGTGAACTGCGCCTGGTCGGCAACGCGCAACACTGTGCCTTTGAACGTCCTTCCTGGATAGGCATCCACACTCACGCTCGCCTGGCTGCCGGGAGTGATCAGCGCAAATTGCGATTCGGGGATGTACACCGTCAGTTCGAGCGCCGTGAGTTTGCCAACGATCAGCACTGCAGCGCCCGGAGATGCCAGTTCGCCTGGCTCATTGTTGCGGGTCAGGATGACGCCATCGGCGGGTGACTTAAGCGTCATCTTGGCGAGATTTATTTCAATGGCCTTGAGCGCGGACTGCGCCTGTGCCACCTGTGCTTTCGCAACGTCGATCTGCTGCTTGCGCGTGCCTGCCTTAAGCGCATCCAACTGCGCCTGCGCCAGATCGATCTGCGCCTGCGCCTGAACGACATCGAAATCGCGCGCAGGGTTCTGGGCGCGTTCGAGCGCGGCTTGCGCGTTTGAGAGAGCCTGATACGCAGTCGATATCTGCGCGTTGTCGGGGGTCATAGTGAGTTTGTCATAGGCGGACTTGGAAGCGTTGAAGTTGTTCGTCGCCTGCTCCAGCGCCGTCGCTGCCGGGCTTGCGCCGATGGCGGCCGGGTTCTGGCGGTTGGCGTTATCGTAAGCGTACTGCGCCTGGCGCAGCGCGACTTCGGTATTGTGATAGGCCGCTTCGGCAGCAGCATAATCTTCCTTCAGCGGGCCCGCCTTGACCTTGTTGTAGTTCTGTGCGGCGGCATTCACAGCCGCCTGGGCAGCCGCAATATCGGCGGGACGCGTCGCAGCCACGGTGCGGCTGTAGGCAGCCGTGGCTGCCAGCACCGATGCCTGCGCCTGGCGAATCTGTTCGGGCGTAGCCCCGACAGACACCAAGTCAAGGTTCGCCTGCGCTACAGCCAGCGTTGCCTGCGCCTGTGCGTACTGCGCCTGCAGCGCAGAGTCGTCGAACGTCACCAACACTTCACCGGCGGTGACCTTCTCGCCTTCATCCGCCTTGATATCGAGAATGCGCCCGCCCAACTCGGCAGACACGTTGACATTGCGCGACTCAATCGTGCCCGACGCACTCATCGCGCCGGTGACCGTAATGGGCTTCGGGGTGGATGGTGTCGTCGTGACAGGATGGTTAAAGTAGGCCCATATCTGGTACCCGCCGAAGAAAACCGCGATCACCACGATGAAGGTGACCAACGTCCGTAGTCGCGCTTTAGCGCCTGATGATTTCATATGACTCTCCCTTATTCCTTTCGCAATTCCTAATTACTTTTAGCCCTGATCAATCCAGCGACTTCTTAAAGCGTGTCGCGGCAACGCCGAGCAGCACAATCGAGAAAACCGTCAACGCGAACACCTGCGGCATCAGCAGTTCGATGCCCGCGCCTTTGATCACCACGCTGCGCACGATCACCAGGAAATAGGTCATCGGGAGCAATGAGCTGACGAACTGCAACGCCGCCGGCAGCGCCGCGAGCGGGTAGAAGAATCCCGACAGCATCATCGACGGCAACATGATCGGCATGATCAGCATCTGCGCCTGACGTTGCGTCTTGGCCATGGTTGAGACCAGCAGCCCAATCGCCAGGTTTGGCACCAGATACAACCCGGTCAGCGCAAACAGCAGATAGAAACTGCCACGGATGGGCACATGGAACCACAGCGTGCCGACAAGCAGAATGACGATCACGTTGACCAGCGACACCAGGATATACGGGACCATCTTGGCGATGATCAACTCGTAGTTGCGAATCGGCGTCACGATCAACTGCTCGATCGTCCCGATCTCGCGCTCCTTGACGATCGCCGCCGAGGTCAGCGTGGTGGTCGTTTGCATCAGGATCATGGCAATCAGGCCAGGGATCATGTTGTAGCTGCTTTCCAGGTTGGGGTTATACAGCACGCGCGACTGCACCTCGACCGGCGTCGTCGCGCCGACGGATGTCCCGCGCGCCGCCAGTTGCTGCAGCCTGATACTTGCGCCGTGCGCCTGTCCCACCAGTGTGGCATTGGCCATCGCGGTGCTGGCGACCACGGGATCGGAACCGTCGATCAGCACGGCTATCTCTGTGCCATGTCCGGAAGACAGGTCGGAGCTGAAACTCGGCGGGATAATAATGCCGACTTTGTCCTGGCCGCCCTCGATCAGCAGATCCAGTTCCTGCTCGTTATGCACGATATGGTCGAAGGTGAAGTACCCCGTTGCAGAGTAGGCATCCAGCAGTGATCGGCTGGCGGCGCTGTTGCTCTGATCGTAGACCGCCGTCGGCACGTTCTTCACTTCGGTGTTCGTGGCGTAGCCCAGCAACACCAGTTGCAATATCGGCATGATCAGAATCGTCACCACCGTGCGCGGGTCGCGCCGCATGTGGGTGATTTCTTTCTTCAGTAACGCGCGAAATCGTCTCATCTCTTCAATACTCCTCTTAACCGAATTACGCTCCCTCTTCTTCCAACGCGGTTGCCAGCTTGCGCATCAAGGCGAGCAAGTCCATGCGCTCGCCAGGGGTAAAGTGTTTCAGCAGCTTTTCGATGCGTTTGCACATGTAGTCGCTATGGATGCGCAGCATATTCTTCCCGGATTCCGTCAGCTCGACGTGCACGATGCGGCGATCGTCGGCGTCCTGCCGGCGCTCCACAAAATTCGTCGCCACCAGCCAGTCCACGATCCGCGTCGCCGTGCTGAGCGGCACATCAAGCGTGTGGCCAAGATCGCCCATGGTGACACGCCCTTTCTGCGACAAGATCATCCCCACGCTGAAAAGCAGGTTATAGTCGCCCTTGGTAGCCTGACGCCCGGACGGGTTTGACTCGTCCAGAAAGGCCATGATCCTGGTCAGGTCTTCGGGCTGAACTACGTTCAGGCGCGCGCGCATCCGCACAAAGCGGCGAATGACCTCCGCGAATTCTGTGGTTTGGGTATGCAGCGAGGGTTCAGACATTATTCCTTCCAAAATGGCATATTTCCATTTCGGAATGATTATAAGACGTAAAGCGGCTTTGTCAAGACATTTACGCAACGGCAGCGGCACTGCCTCCGCACAGGATAATCCCAGGCGATTTACTGGTTCGTTATACTCGCCTGCCCATTCATGCCCGGCAGCAATTGCTGTGGTGTGGGGTCAAGATCAATGAGCACCGTATAGTTTGCTTGGCCGTTTGACGCGCCGGAGGATTGCGGCAGCAACGCGGCGACCTTGCCCTTGAAGAGTTGCTCATAGGCTTTTAGCCGGATCGACACAGCCGCGCCGATCTTGATTTTCGCCACGTCTCGCTCGGTCAGATTGGTGGTTTTGAACTGCAAGTGCGACAGGTCGACCAGGATGAAGGCCGTGGCGGGCGCCACAACGCCGGGGACTGCATCGATCTCCTGCACAATGCAGTCGCAGGGAGAGACGAGTTTCGCTTTGTCCAGACTGGCTTTGGCGGTATCCAGCGTAGCCTGCGCTTGCGCGATTTGCGCCGCGTCGATTTTGGCTTGATCGGCTGTGACACCGGTCTTGAGCGTGTCCAGCTTGGCCTGGGCAGACGACACCGCAGAATAACCCTGGATCAACGCGCTCTGTGCGACCGGTTCGAGCAGCTTCTGGTAACTGTCCTTCGCCGAAAGCCAGCTCTCAAAGGCATTGCCGTAGGAAGCCTCTGCCGATTTGCACCCCGCGGCCTTAAGACCTTCCTTTGACCCACAGGCAATATCGCGCGAGATTTGCACGCTCAGGTAACCCTGCCACGCAGAGTCCACGCTCTGTTTACCAGCATCGATTTTGGCCTGTGTTATGCCGGCTTTGGTGACGTTGTAGCTGGAATACGCAGCGTTCAGCGCGGCTTGCGCAGCGTCGATGTCCTGCTGGTTAGATGGAATATTCTGCAGGCCGATGTTGGCCTGCGCCAGTTTCAGCGCCAGTTGTGCGTCGACAACTGCGTCCTGCAGTGCTAGGTCGTCGACCGTCGCCAGCACGTCGCCCTTCTTCACAGCCTGGCCGAGCTTTACCGTGACCGAGACAACAGCAGCAGAGACATCGAAGCCCACGGATATCGCGGGCGTCGCCAGCGCCAGTTGGCCGTCGACGGCAACCACAGACACGACTTCTACGGCGCGCGTGGATAACGGGGTCGGGGTCGCCCGGCGTTGCTGTTGATTTGGGCTGGAGGTCTGCTGCGCCGGTTGCGGGGTGGCAGCAGTACAGGCCGTCAGGCAGCATGCCAGCGCGATCAGGATAGCTTTGGGTTTAAGGTGTGTCATCATTATTGCCTGCAAGGTCAATTCTGGTTGATTGCTGCCTGGCCGGTCATGCCCGGCAACAGCGCTGCTGGCGTGGGATCAATATCCAATACGGCCGTATAGAGCGATAGTGTTCCGGCCGTGCCGGATGAAATCGGCAGGATTGCGGCGACCTTGCCCGTAAAGCTCTGGTCAAACGCCTTCAGACGGAACGTGACCGTCTGCCCGACTTTCAGTTTCACCACATCCTGTTCGCTCAGGTTCGACGTCAGGAACTTCAATTGCGCCAGGTCCAGCAGTGTGACGCTGCCGCTCGCGTTTGAACCGACGCTGAGTCCTTCTATGACCTGCACAGCGCAATCACAGGGCGAGATGAGCTTTGCCTTTGCCAGGTCGCGCCTGGCGCGATCAACCGTCGCCTGCGCCTGCTGTAACTGCAAGTCGTAGACCACCTTCTGCTCAGCGCTCGCGCCGTTCTGGAGCGTTGTCAGGCTGGCCTGCGCCTGGACAATGCTCGACCAGGCTTTTGCGAGTGCGTCGTCCGTCGCAGGCGCTTGCGCATCCAGGTAGGCCTGATAAGCAGAGCGCTCGCGCACTACTGCCGATTGCACGCTTATGTCAGCCTGCTTGCACTTAGGATCGCCCATTGCTTTCTTCCAATCATCATCGCTCGAATACCCGGGTTTGATGTTGCAGGCGCCATCACGTCCGAGCTGTGACGAGTAGAGCGAGTTCTTGGCCTGATTCCAACTGCGCAACGCGATATCGACGTCATTGGCGTTGGGGCCCTTCTTTAGCTCGTTATACGAGGCGTACGCCAATGAAAGGGCTGTCTTGGCGTTATCTATGTCGGACTGCTTTCCCGGGCTGAGGCTGCTGGTGATCTGCGCCTGTTTGAGCGTAAATTGATCCTGCGCCTGCTGTACGGCGGTATTTAGCGCGGTCGCATCCAGCTCCGCCAGCACATCGCCCTTCTTGACGGTCTGACCGGGTGAGACATGCACCGCAGTGACCTTGCCGCTGCCCGTAAACGCAGCGCTGACCAGCGGACTGGCCAAAGCCAGTGCGCCATCGACGGC
>Ga0118677_10005492_pt1 | contig 22126 bp, 16 predicted proteins | sample AliMusrvi5mmetaG_FD_86154 | JGI IMG/M metagenome (GOLD analysis project Ga0118677, IMG submission 86154)
GACCAACTGCGCCCACTGACTGCCATTGGCCGGCACCCGAGCTAGCAGAAATGCTGCGGCCCCGCGGACCAGCGGATCCTGGCTGGCAGCGGCCCGATCCGCACGCTGGGTGACCCGTGAATCCGCCGACCACGGTTCCATCAAACGCAGCAAGGTCGCTTGCCACGCGCCATTGTCCTCGGCGTCAAACGCCGCCAACAACTTGCCAATGGCCTCCGGCTTGCCACCGAACGCCGCCGCCACCGCTCGTGTGCGATCCCGTGCCACCGGCTTTTTCGTCGGCCCGTACCACTTGTCGGTCCACTCAATCTGCCACTCCAACCCTTTATCGGCATGGCAGGTGTTGCAGGCGTTAGGGATACCCAATTCCTTTGTCAGAATGGGATCGGGACTCGGAAACCGGTGGTCACTCCGTGCATCGCGGCCCATGTAAATGGATTTTGGCATGTGGCAGTCAACACAGCGACCGCCTGCACCGCCCGGTTTGTGAAACGTATGGACCTGCGCATCGATAACAATTGCACCGCGCACACCGGCGGCATGGCACTGCATGCACAACGTGTTGGTATCCACCGCAGGCTTGCCACCCTTGGGCGTGGCGGCGTGGGAATCGTGACAATCGATACAGGAAATCCCCTTGTGACCCATCCGAGAAAGCAGCAGGGATGTAAAGTTGTAGTCCTCATCGATCTGCTGCCCATCCGGGTGATAGAGACCCGGCTGGCTCGGCAACGCCAGACTGTAGTGGTCAAAGAAATTGTCGCCCGGCTGAAACTCCTCGTCCAACTCCTCACGCCGACTGTGGCAACTGGCACACACATGCATCCACTGCTGCGACGTGTACTTTTTCTTGAAATCAATGATACATTCGTTAGATCCGCGCTTTTCCCGTGACGGCCCGTGGCACTGCGCGCATCCGACGCCCTGCTCTAGCCAACCGGTGGCATAGCCGTCCGTCTCCGACTGGTAGTTTTTCCGATACCGGGTGAAGTGGCAGTAGGCGCATTGGCTGTTCCAGTTCATGCCGCGCTGCGTCCAATGCCCCCATTCCTGAGGCTGGCGCTGGTCGCTGCCAAACATGCTGAACCATTCCTGTTTGGACGGATCCCATGCGGCGTCCGGCACCTGATAGCGGCCCTTGCCAAAATCCAGCACATATTGGATCAACGGCCGGTGGCCGATCGCCATCTGAGGGGTCAGCGAGATGGGTTTCACCCCAGCGCCCTCATCCTGCCACTCGATGCGTGGGGCTGACTCGCCGCCAGAGAACTGCCAGCGCACAGTGCCGAGGTCCAGCGGCTTGGCCCGAAATGCCCAGGTATCCTCGACGGCCCCGAGCTTGCGATGGGCCAAGGCGTGCATGGAGCTCTGCCAGACTTTGTCCGCTTCCTGATGGCAGGCACGACACTCGGCCGACTTCGCTATGTGCGGCAAACCTGCTGGACTGGCCTCCCCCACCCCGCCATTGGCAGATTTCCGCTCGCACGAGCCCAGCCCGAGTGCCAGCGGAAGCACCAACACCAGCGTCCGGATGATCCTCACGCAGCAGATGTGCGCCAATTCACCCAACCTCGCAAGCCTCAATTCTTCAACCCCAACGTCGCCTAACAGCTACCGCAACCGTTCATTCACCTTGGCCATCACTGCAAAGGCATCTGCGACGTAAAGCACATCCGCCTTGCCGCGGGCCCAGCCGCAATTGGCGTCCAGCGAGATGGCGCGACGTTCACCGATGAATCGCCAGCCGACGGTGTGGGGTTCCTCGCCGTGGCAACAGGTAGCCAACCCCTTGGCGTGACGCGGGGTGGAACCCGTCTGGCCAACCTGATTGAGATGACTGAGAAACGGCAGAATCGCCTGCCCCTCGCCGCCGAGATCGACCAACGACTTGGTGCTGCCTAACGAAGCACGGGCACCCCGCAAAAAGTCAAGGATGAGTGTCTCCGCCTCGCCGAGCTTGATCTGGCCATCAGCTTGCTTCTTGGTCCAACCCGCACCCGTGACAAATAGCAACTCCGCATCCGGACGGATCGTCTGCTGGTCCGCAGCAGGTGCCTCAAAGCCAACAACACGGGTCCGGCACTCAGGTTGTGTTAGAGCAACGGCTTCCAGATGGGCTGAGCCGGCGGCGCCTTGCCAAGCCGGCGCGATGCCGCCTTCCAGCGCCAACAGCCACGGGCGGGTGCTGCGGGTGAAGACGGCTTCCATGCGCTGGCGGTAGAACCATCGGGAAATGTGGGCTTGGCCGCTACTCGCATCAATGCCGGTGACGTGGGTATCGGCTCGGCCGCCGAGGCGATGGGCGACGCCGGGCAGCACCCGGTTCCAGCGCGATGTGGCTGGAACAGTGATAAGCGTGGCACCTGCAGCGCGGCAAAGTGCTTCGGCAGCAGCGGCGTCCGTCGCATAGCGGGCCTGCGAAAATTCGCCGCCAGAGACGCTTAGAAACCTGCCGGCACCGCAACCGGCGATCGCGTCGGCGGCGGGTCCGGGGTTCTCACCGATCAAACCGACGCTCAACGGGGTGCCGAGGGATGCAGCCAGTTGCACGCTGGCGGCGAGGGCTTCAAGGGCGGCTTTGGCGAGGCTGCCGTCAGCTTCAGTGTGGGCAAGAAAAAGGGTGCTCATGGGGGGAGAGTTGAATCTTATTAGTTAGAAGTTATTGGTAAAAAGACAGAAGACAGAAGACTGGAAGACAGAAGAAAAGAGGACGGATTCGACATATCTTGTCTTCTGTCTTCTGTCTCCCAGTCTTCTGTCTCTCTTTCTTCATTCGCCTCTGATCCAGGCGACGAGTTCGGCGGCAATCTGTTCGGCTGGCTGGTCCTTGATGATCTGGGTGGCACGGGCCTGCTTGGGCAATGATACCGAGGCAAACGTGATGTCGCCGGTACCCACCGCCGCAGCCTTGGCTTTTTGCAGCGCCGGCATGATGCCGCGCATGTTAGCCATGCCCACCTGTGGGTTGTTGCGCGGCTCGGGCAGGTTGCCAGTCGCCCAGCCAAGCACGGCGGGCGGCCCACTGCAAACCGACACTTGGTGCTTGCCTCCCTCCACACGCTCCAAAATGCGCAGGCTGGCGTCGTCGCCAATGGTTAGAGAATCGACGCCTTGGAATTGCTCGGTGATGCCGAGCTGCTCGCCGACGAGCTGCAGGGTGGCTCCGGTGCCGCGCGAGGCGCTTTCCCAGCCGCCAAAAAGCAGCACATTGGCCAGCTCGAGGCCGGGGATGGTACCGATGGCCTCTGCGAGAGCGGCGGCGGTTTCCGCGGCGTCGGTGAAGCCGCCGGCCGGGCCGTCGAGGGCGATGAGTTCGAAGGGGACTTTTTGGGCCACGCTCATCATCACTTGCTGCAGCTTGGCCTTGGGGCCGAGGCTCACCAGCCAGACTTTGCTGCCGGGATGCTTGGCGGCAAGATTGGCCGCCTCATAAAGCGCGTGGCCCGCCCAGGGATCCAGCGACGAGGGCAGCATCATTTCATTTTTCAAGGCCGGTCCGTTCGCGCCGACGATCGGCTCAAGGGTTTGCAAGGGATCAGGCACGAGACTGCCGCAGACGATGATTTGGAAGGGCATGTGATTGGTTATGGCTTAGAAGTGATCAGGGAAGACAAAGAGGCATGGAGACCGAGGGCCGGACGCAAGCGGAAAAAACGCCCGTAGCCACCAAGACTCACGGCTGAATACGCATGACCGGGCGGAAGGCGCGCGGAAAATACGGGACCACGGGCCCCGAGGCAAGCCAAGTTATTGGGCAGAAGTTTCTTCTACAAGTGGCTGGGTGCTGCAATCGCAGCAGAGGGTTCCGTCAACCCTCGGCTTTTCCTTTGAAACGGAGCGTGTATTAGGACGGATCCGGGCGAAACTCCTTGCCACTGCGGTTCCAGGGTGCCAAAGCCAGAAAAATGGCAAGGCCACAAATGTCAGTGATGCCAGCGAAAACCAAACCGCCACCGACAAATGCGGATAATATAAAAAACCCGGGATGATAGAACCAACCGAGGCTCACTCCTGTTAGAACAAGCAGACCGGCCCCGATGCGCACTTGGCGTTCGATCGAAATTGTCTTGCGGCCCCTCAGCACGGGCAGTCCGGCAGCGCTCCATGCTTGGGTGCCGCCTTCGACCACGCGAAGGTTGTCGAGTCCGGCACTCTGCAGGCGTGCGGCCGCCTTGACGGCCCGGATTCCCGAGGCGCATAACAAGTGGACCGGCCCGGGGTTGCCACCTAGCGCGGCCTCGACCCGTTGTCGGCTCAACACATCGAGCGGGATGAGAATGGCACCGAGGGCGTGGACTTCGCGGAACTCGCCGGGAGTGCGCACGTCCACGAGGATTCCCCGTCCGCTTGCCACGGTGGCCGAGGCTTCGGCGGGATCAATGGTTACGTATGACATAGGAGTTGTTGGGTCGAGATTGCGATTCTCCGAAATTCGGCTAGAAAATCCAGCCGACGCTGACGCCGAAGGAGTCCTGCTGCATGCTCAGATTCGCCACTCCGAAGGGCGGGCCGGCACCGTGAACCGTCTGCTCAAATGCGTGGACGTAAAAGGCCGAGAGTTCCCAGTTCGCACGAAACTGCCACGTCAGACCCGCGGTTGCGTGTTGTTGGACCACCCCCGGCGCGAGAATGTTGAAGTACGTTTGATTACTGCTGATCGGCTGGGTGCTGTAATTGTAACCAACCCGCAGCGTCAGGGTGTCGCTCGCCTGATAGGCGATGCCAGTCTTGATGGCCGTGACATCCCGCCAACCGAAGCCCGGACCGTTATCCTGCCCCAACAGCACACTGTTAGCCGGGGTCAGGGAGTTGCCGACTGACGCCACTTCACTGTAGAGAATGCGCTCCACATCGAAGGCGAACGTGAGCTCCTTCGTCGGATGCAGTGCAAAGCCGAGGGCAAAGTTGGACGGAATGTCAAAGTGCCCGTGCTCGGCAAAAAGCCCTGCATAGCGCTCAAACCGGCTGGCGTAAATCCGGCTTTGGTAGGTCGCCCCAACCGTCAGCCAATCCGTCAGATTGCCGCTATAGCCGAGCCGCACACCGCCGCCGTAGGAATCATCGTAACCGGCATCGGGGACGCCGAATTCCTGCAAACCATGCGCCTTGAATCGTTGATAGGCGAAAACCGGAGATATCCCAATGGCGTGGTCGGCATGGATCTTGTAGGCAAGCGTCGGAGCGACGAAAAGTTGGGTCAAATCAATGCCGGCATTTGACGGCACCCCAGGCAGCGGCGTGTCAAATAGCGGTGCGGAGTAATCGGTATTCATTCCGCCGTTGCCAAAGACCGTCACCGCGAAGTCGAGGTCCGGATTGAGCGTGTGCTTGTAGCCGACTTCAGGGATGAAAAAATCAGCGCTGCCATTGCCGTCATAGGTGGTTCCTCCGATAGCTGCGGAGCGGTCGGGCCGAAAATAACTCAGCCCAATGTCCAAGCGGTCTGCTAGGAACGCCGCTCCGGCTGGATTGGTAGCTGGGGCGATGGAGTCCTGCGGAAACGCCACCCCGGCTCCGCCGATCCCCTTGGACTTGATGCCGTAGCCAAAGTCAAAATAGCCGTCGGTGCCATGCGCGGAGGGAATGGCCAGCGCGGCGAGACCGGCAATAGCGAGACGGGGCGCAACATTGCTGGCGGGCGTGAGAGATGAATGATGTTTCATTGCGGGGGGGGGATGGCTTGATTGATGCGGTTCGTAAACGAAGAGTCTGCTCAACACGTATCGCAGACGAGTTCAATTCATATAAGGGAAGTAGGAGATAGTCAAGCGATTTTAAAGCCAGTCTTCGATATATTTTTTAATTCCGTCTTGACTAGTTGTATTTAAAAAGATTCACTTTGCCTGCCGAAGGAAATTTGATGGTTTGAGGCAGCGGAGGAAGCCGGTATTAAAGAGCGGTCATTTCCGGACTGGAGCCAGGGAATTTCGGGACGGTCAGACCACGAGGAGCAGTCCAATACCCTCCAACCATAGAAACCCGAGTTCCCCAGCCATGAAACACACAACCAAACCCGAAGTGAGAGAGGATCCGCCAGATGCCAGATTGCTGCGTCACGTCATAACGAGGGCCGTCATGAACGACGCACCTGCGGCTTTCTAACCCTCATCAAGGAAACTGCCATGTGGATCACACTCATCGGGGGAATTGACCGGCTCGGCCAGCATTATCAGGAAGTGGCTCGGGAGGCCGGGGTCAAACTGCGGATTTTCAACCGGGCAGAAGCCGGTCTCTGCAAGAAGATCGGCCACAGCCGAGCGGTGGTGATCTTCACCGGCAACATCTCCCACCAAGCACGGATTCTAGCTGTGGGAGCTGCCAAGGCCCGTGGGATTCCCATTTACCAGTACCATAGTTGCGGGGTTTGCACGCTTCGCAAATGCTTGGGTTGCCTCAAGCTCGGTGGGACGGCGGCTGGTCCCGCTGCGATCGGATCCCTAAGGATGTAATGAATCACCCGAGCACGGACTCGAGCGGCCGTTCGGTGTCGAACCCGTGATCGAACAGCCATTCGGGGTTGTAGAGTTTCGATTCGTATTTCAATCCGGAGTCGCAGAGGATGGTCACGATGGTCAGGCCGGGGCCGTGTTGCACAGCATACCGCACAGCGGCGGCGATGTTGATGCCGCCGGAAAGTCCGAGGCAAAGCTCTTCACCTAATGGTCAAGGCTTGAATAGACTGGGACGGTGCCCATGATCGGACAATGGGCCGCGGCGTCAAATCGACCAGTCGAGTTCGGCAGCTACCCGGTTCTGCTTGGTGACGATGGAGAGACTTTTCTCCTCATAGATCACCAAAGTGTCAGAAGGGATGCTGTGCATCAGGAACACATTGGCTCCAATGGTGGTGTTCGATCCGATGGTCGTCTCGCCGCCAAGGATGGTGGAATTCGGATAAATGGTGACGTTGTCGCCGAGGTTCGGGTGTCGCTTGAGCCCCTTGATGACGTGGCCGGCCCCGTCCTTAACGAAAGTCCGCGCCCCAAGGGTGACTCCGTGGAAGATTTTGCAGTGATTGCCTATCTTGCAAGTTTCCCCGATGACCACACCGGTGCCGTGGTCGATAAAAAAGTGGGACCCGATGCTGGCACCGGGGTGGATGTCGATGCCAGTGCGGCCGTGAGCCCATTCCGTCATCATCCGCGGGATCATCGGTGCTCCGGCGCGATAGAGCCGGTGGGCAAGGCGCTGAATGGAAATGGCCTCAATGAACGGATAGGATAGGATGATCTCCTCGTGGCTGCGTGCTGAGGGGTCGTTGTTATATGCCGCCTCAATGTCGGTCACCAGAACCTCGCGAACCAAATGGAGTGCTTTGCAGAATTTTTGGATGATTGGCTTGGTCTTGCCGGTGGGTCGTTTTGCATTGCCGACGCGCACACTTTTTCGGACCTGGTCTTCCAGCCGGGCGATCACGTCGGTCAGACGCCTTGACGTCAGATCTGCGAGCGAGGCACCGTACACGACATCACTGTCATGAAAGCCCGGGAACAGCAGTTGCAATAATTTCTCGCAGATCTCTCCAATGGCGTGCTTGGAGGGAAGATTGAGTGACTCGCTGTGATTGAGACCTCCAAAATTCTGATAGGACGCCAGCATCTTGGCGACCATATCATCGTATTGGGAGGATTCACCAGGCTCATAGGCCGTCAATGGCGTCGGAATCTTGTTCATTAAATTTCGTTCGACTCAATCGTTGTCCGCGCAACAAACACGGGAAATTGGCAGCCAATTTGCAAGCTGTCGGCGGACCTCCTTAGGATTGATAAAATTCATCAGGGATGGCCTAAATCACCTTCTTGCAATCTGACGCAGGGCTTGGACCATGGCATCAACTTCCGCATAGGTATTATAGAACGCCAGGGATGGCCGCACTGTGCTCTCCAGACCGAAGTGCCTGAGGGTCGGCAAGGCGCAATGGTGGCCAGCACGCACGGCGATGCCGTTTTGATCGAGGTGCTTGGCGATTCTGTCATTGTCGATTCCCCGAATGATGAATCCGAGAACGCTGGCCTTGTGCCGGGCGGTGCCGATTGGACGAAGCCCTGGCAACGATGCCATTGCGGCGGCCGCGTATTCCAACAATCTATGCTCGTAGGCGGCAATCGCTGGAAGGCCGATGCCGAAGAGATAATCGATCGCTGCGGCCAGACCGACAACACCGGCAATATCGGGTGTGCCAGCCTCGAATTTCTCCGGCGAGTTTTGATAGACAGTCTTGCCGAACGTGACGTCGCGAATCATGTGACCGCCGCCCTGCCATGGTGGCATGGCCTCCAGAAGGTGGGACTTGCCATACAGGGCACCGATGCCGGTGGGGCCGAAGACCTTGTGGCCGGAAAAGGTGAAGAAATCCGCGTCCATGGCCTGCACGTTGACGGGAATGTGGGGAGTGGATTGCGCGCCATCCACCAGCACGGGCACGCCGAAGCCATGGGCGATAACGATGATTTCCTCTACCGGATTGATCGTGCCCAGAGCATTGGAAACCTGGGTGATGGCAAGCATCTTGGTGCGTGCATTGAACAGCTTCGGCAGCTCTTCGAGCAGCAGTTCTCCGCGGTCATTTGCCGGGATCACACGGATCTTGGCACCCGTTTGTCCGGCAAGTATCTGCCATGGAACGATATTCGCGTGGTGCTCCAGAGTGCTAAGGATGATCTCGTCGTCAGGGCCGATGTTTGGTTTGCCATAACTCTGGGCGACCAGATTGATGGCCTCCGTCGTCCCCCTCACAAAGATAATCTCCTTGGCATCGGCCGCTCCTAAAAATTGGCGGACCTTTTCCCGCCCGGACTCGAACAGATGGGTGGAACGGTCGGATAGTGTGTGGGCGGCGCGGTGAATGTTGGAGTTGTCGCGGCCGTAAAAGGCGGAGGTCGCGTCAATGACGCTCTGCGGCTTGTGGGTGGTGGCCGCGTTGTCGAGCCAGATGAGCGGCTTGCCGTTCACGTGCTGGTGCAGCGCGGGGAAATCCTTGCGCACCCCCTCAACATCAAAGGTGCCACTTGGCGCGACGATATTGGCGACAGGAAACTCCAAGCTTCCAGGAAGATCCAAGCCACCAACCGATTCAATCCCCTTGAGGAAATAGAACCGAGACTCGTTCCCGGAAGGCCCGCTGCCAGGGATGTCCAAGGAATTGCCGACCTCCGGATGCGGGGACGCGGGGGCAAAGGATTTTGAGCAGAAGTACGGCTCACCGAACTCATGTGAATCGCTGGAACCCGGTATGTGGCCACCCTGCGAGGGGGCGGCTCCGCTCTGCTCAAACTCCGCCCCAACCCCCTTCGGATGCACCGGTGGTGGCGCGTCCGCAGAGTGGGTAGAGGGAAATCCGCCCGATAGATCGATTTGGCTTGAGCTGCCAGTTGCCGCCCGGGATGGAGTGACAGGCGTGACCGGAACGTGACCGGGTACGCCCGCCAGGGTGGCAGGCGGTGTGGCCGGTATCGCGTGTAATGCAGGCATCCGGATCGGCTGACTGGCAAAAAATTCGTTTGCCAGACGCGAAATTAGATCCGTGCCGAATGGATCGCCCGTTCCCGGATCGGCGGGCTCGCGCACGCCGGGATCTAGGAAGTTGTTAGGCATATTCGTGGGGGGCACTCATGGGGTAGATGCGGGAAAGAATGGAAATGAATCGGTGGAGAGGGTCCTCAGATCCACTTATCCCACCGCCACAGGGAGTGCGGATAGCGGGAAGGTCGGTCAATTGGACCCATATAGGAACATGACCTCCTGAGATCAGGTCGGTGAATGTGAAGCCAGGGCTGCTCACATGAGCTGGCCAAGACAGGAAACTCTGTTGATGGCGGGCGAAATTGATTCCTTCAAAGAGGGTTGTCAAACAAAAACCCTCGTATTGCGCCGGAAAGAAACATTTGCCCTGATGCCCCATGGAGACATCGGCACCCGTGGCATGGGACCCACTCCGAACAAAATAGTAAGACAGTTAAGACCCGTGATTTCCTCGACGGTCCGCTGCTGCTCAGATGCGCGGAAAGAGAGTGGCAAGCGAGATTTTTTATGTCATAAGTCGTTTAAAATAAGTTACAAACAAATATTTCGAAGCGGTTTCTTGATTTTTTTCTTGAAGCGCTGGTCTAATCTATACATTTTTATCTGCCTTCCCGAAATGCGCCTTATCAATCCACTAGAACCATTCATCTGGCGGCCGCCGAGCCAAGCGCTCGCAACTTGCAACCATCATTCAAGAGACTCATGGACTCAAACACATCTAATCGCTCTGATTTGAGCGGTCCGAGGGCCGACTGGCTGGAGGTGGTTCTTGAAAAATTAGCCAACCTTCGTTTCGGCAGCGTGCAGATCACCGTTCACGATGGTCAGGTGGTACAAGTCGAAAGTACCGAAAAGACTCGCTTCCTAGCGGCCAGTCGTGAAGATGGAAGAAGCAAGAGACCGTAAATATTTAGATCCCGAAATCTCCAATACCCACCAATGATATGACCCAGAACACCAGCTCTGAAACCATCCTCCAGCAAGATTACCTCACCATTGGGCAGCTAGCCGCCTACCTCGGTTGGTCCCCCCGCTTCATTGAGGGCTTGGTGCGAGGCGAACATCTGCCAGGACTAACCATGAACAACCAGTGGCGGTTTCGCCGCGATGATGTCATTGACTGGTTGGAGCAGAAAATCCAGACCTTGGACACCGCCCGGGTGTCGGAGCTGGAGGCGAAGATGGAATCGTCACTGCTTACTGAGGGCATTTTCCGCAGCATCCGGACCGACCGGCTTGCATCACGGTTGCCGCTGAAGGGCATTGTTCTCGATGTGCCGCTAACGACAAAGTCTGAAGTGCTGCGTTCCATCGCATCACTGGCGGAAGCCACCGGCCTGCTGTTTGACAAGGAATACCTGCTTGCCTCACTGGTGGACCGCGAGTCGCTTTGCAGCACCGCCATGCCGGGCGGTGTCGCCCTCTGTCATCCCCGCCGACCCATTCCCGCAGTCATTCAGCGGCAGTTTCTGTGTTTTTTGCGTAGCGCCACACCCGTGGATTTTGGAGCTGAGGACGGCGAGGGCACTTCAATTTTCTTTCTGTTGTGTGCCCCGGACGACCGCTCGCACTTGCATGGTTTAGCCCGCCTAGCGCGAATTCTCCATGGCGGCGGCCTTCAGGAACTCAAATCAGCAACCTCCACTGAGGGAGTCTTGGCGGCGCTGGCCGCAGCCGAAGCCGCCATTCAAATCAAGGATTGAGTTTGGTTTCTTGAGTGGCTGGAGATGGGTCTTCGCTGTCATCTGCCCATCCCACTGACAATGTGTCGCCACTGTCACCACCAAATAAAACCGGGGCCGCCGATTGGTATCGGCGACCCCGGAGTGGAGTTATTGGTAAAATCCCTCGTACAGGCCCGAACTCAGGGCTGCAGGGCTGCCACGCGTATAAACCATACCGGCGTCTTCAGGAGGCCAGCACTAACCTGTACCACCACGGTTTGGACGTCGGCAATCACATCCCCTGGTGTCTGGATCGCGCCGAGGTCCTCACTCCACGTCTGCAGGTCCGTGGATGTTAGCACGGAGTAGGTGATCCCGGTGAGCGTTGGATCACGCCGGGTGTAGGTGAATGTTCCGTTAGTCTTATCCAACGGTACGCTGATCGGGTTGGCCGACGCTCCACTGACTGGATTGAGACCGAAGGCGTATTCTTGGAAATTGCTCAAGCCGTCGCCATCCGTATCGGCGGCCGGGTTTGAGACATCGGCGGGCAGGTATCCCGCAGCCCACGCCGCATAGTCCGCGCCGACGACGATCTCAAACGCTACGGTGGCCCGCTGCGGGATGACCGAGCTATCGGATACATCGGTGGCTTCAAATACATCGGTGCCACCAGTGGTCGAACTAACGGTGAACGTGACGACGCCCGCGCCATTGGTGATGCCCCAAGGAGGTGTGATGACAGGCGATCCGCTGCCGGAGACCTGACCCAAGCTTACCTGTTTGCTCGCAACGGGGAGATTGAGCCCATCCTTCAAGGTGACGGTGATCGTTGAAGGGGTGGATCCGTCGGCCGGCACCGCAGCCAAACTGGCCACCACCGTGGAGAGTGCCGGATTCAGCGGTGCTGGAGTGGCGTTGACCTCAGCCGTGTAGCTGCTCACACCCGCCGTATTGGTGGCCGCCACGATATAAAAGTAGGAGGTCCCGTTGCTAACCGTTTTATCCGTATAAGACACCGTGAACGGCGTTGCTATCTCGGTGTAGGGCCCACCTGCGGTCTCCGAACGCTTGACGCTGTAACCGGTGGCTCCCGTTACCGCAGTCCAACTCAGGCCTATGGCGTCATTTCCGGCGGTCGCCGTCGGGTCCGCCGGTGTCGTCGGTGTGGTGATGACATACAGTGTGCCGGAACCGGTGAAATGGATATCATCCACATAATCGGGGGCTGGCGTCGTCGTCGATGTGCCGTAAGTCCCGCCAGGCTGGGCAGCGCCGCCAAAGGCCAGACCGCCAATCGAGACTGGCTTGCTGAAATTCAAGTCCAGAATTGCTCCGTTGGTTAGATCCAGATGAGTCGAGACCAAATCTGGAGTGGTGGCCGTGCCCATGAAGTTGACGTTATCATAAGTGCCGGTGCCGACGGTCGGGCTCACTCCGACGGCGGAAATCGCCAGCCCGAGATAGGTGGTTGCGCCCCACTGGCCATAAGGGTAGGTGTGGGTCTGGACCGGAGTCCAATTGGTGCCGTCGCCGCTTCTGAAGGTTGTGAGCAAGTCGCCTGCTCGGGTGATGCGCAGCCAGTTGCCCGTGCCCGCAGCCGTCGATTGAAGGGTAGCGCCGTTATCGCGGTAGGCCGATATATGGTTGGCCCAAATTCCGGCCCAATTGCCACCGCCGCTCAGATTCACATTGTCGCGGGCAATGATGCCAATGGCACCGGCTGAGCCCCCCGTGACATGGCCACTGATATCAAAATCGCCGGTTGGCAAAGCCATGTAGTGCCAGACGTGATTATCGGGCTGACCAAGACCCACGTTGCCGACGCTGTTGATATTGGTGCCGCTCACGGTCCAAGCGCCGTTGCCGCTGAACACCGCCGGATAGGCCGTCGGCAGCGTACCGACGCCCTGGCCCATGCCGATGACCCCGTCGTATCCCGTGGTATTGAGATCCAGCGTGCCGCCGTTGGCGGTGAGCGTGCGGTGTTGCGCCAGGGTGGGATGGACAAAATCCCCGCCGTCCTGGTTGCTAAGGCTAAAGTGACTGCCTCCAGTCAAGGTGACTGTCAGACCGGTGAGTTTCGCACTGGTGGTTACGGCCAGCGGATTAGCGGATGCATCCAAGCTGCTGGACAGGGCATTGAGGTCCAGCGTAGTCGTCTGGACACCGGCGGCATGGATGGCCGCTGCGGCACCGTTGGCCACGCTCAGGTTCGTCAGGGACTGGCTGGCACCAACCTTGAGGGTGCCACCACTCACAAGCGTCGGGCCGGTGTAGCCGTTGGTCACGGTCAGTTCGAGCGATCCGCTGCCGGTCTTGGTCAGGCCACCGTCTCCGCCGATGGCAGTGCCGAAGGTGACGTCGTAGCCATTGGTGTCAATTTTTGCCACTTGGCCGCTGAGGACCGCCGCGATCTTGCCGGAGACGTCGATAGCGGTGGCACCGGCACCGGCCGGATACTGCAAGGTACCACCTTCGAAAGTGAGGCTAGCGCTGCCCAGGCTACCGGGCCCGGCAACTTGAAGGGTGCCGGCCTTGAGGAATGTGCCGCCGCCATAGGAATTGGAAGTGCTGGTGAGTTCAAGCCTGCCGACACCGTCCTTGGTCAAGCCATGGCTCCCGGTGACGAGGGAATCAATCTCTGCGGTTGCCGTTCCAGTGGAAACGCTGATGGTGTTAGTCGGGGTATCCGCTCCGGCGAGGTTGAGCGTGCCCCCCGTCAACTGATAGCCATCGACTGAAAACGCAAGTCCCGAGTGGGCGTCAACGACACCAGTGACAGTCACTGCACCAGGAGTACCTGCAAAACTCAACCCGGCCGAGGTGGATTGGGCCAGCGTGCCCTGTTCGCCAGGGTTGGCTGCCCACAGATTCGATGACGCGCTCCAAGTGCCGGCACCGCCACCGGTTGGGCTGGCTGCCCAAAAGGTTCCTGTGGCAGCAGCATCAACCCCACCGATGACTGTGTTGAAGGAAGTGGCCAGGCGGATCTCATCCACAGCATAACGCGCTCCGGCCACGGATAAAGTGGTGAAAGTCGTCGGATCGAATGAGAACGTGTTGGTCACGGCTCGGGCAGTGAAATTCGCCTCATTGAGGGTCTCTGTGTTATCGAAGGCCGCGACCTGCATGGTATGCGGACCGGCAAGTGCCGCACCCCAGACGAACTTGACGATCAGAACCTTGGGCTTGTTGTCCCGGGTCCACTTGGCGTTCGGTGCCACGAGGTCCACCGAGTTGCCTGCAAGTGACACCGTGTTCGCGCCGTTCGTCCAGATGTTAGCTCCAAAGTCAGTGGCATATCCAAACGAATTCGTGCCATCGGTATATTTAGAGGCCAGACTCCCGACGCCGACGCAATTGCCGTTGGCATCCGCGCCCACGCCGCCACCACTGAGATCGGAAGCCACCCGGCCGGCACCAATTGCCAGCGAGAAGGCCGGGAATCGTTGGTGATTCGCCAAGGCCACGCAACTCAACCATGTGGGCTTGGTCGGATCACCCAACTGGGCCGGGATGGATGGATCCAGCGTGATATAGGCAGATATGTGGTCGGGCGTGTTGTTCCAATTGCCGGTGCCGGCGTAGTTGCCGCTGCTCGATGCCAGCAGCGCGCTCGTCCCGGTGTACCACTGGGTAAATGCCGCTTGCACCGCGGAAAGCCCCGGCACTTCCGGACCGGTGGGTTCGATCCGGAAGCCGTTGGTGCTCGGTGAAACATTGTTGCAATACGTGGTCCACGACCCGCTCGTGCCGCTATTGCCTGACAAGCCGGATACGACCGGTGGCGTTTGGCCATTCAAATAGGTAAATGCAGGATAGGTCGCCGAGGCGTAATTAAATCCCTCGTACAAGAGCAACTCTGCCTGGGCGATGGAGGAGAGCCCAGCCAACCCGAGGGCTAGGGTGGCTAGACCGGCGGAGCGCCGCCAAGGCACTGCGGTCGCCAGAGCGGCAAAGCGCGCGGCAAGGGAAAAGGAGGGTTGAATAGGTTGGTTTGAAGGGAACATGAATTTCGATAGATTTGATTTTTTGTATATGATTTCTTTGTGGGGGCTTCTTTGGCGCTGGATCGGCGGGCGGTGATTCTCACGTGTTCTGCGTGCGCAAAGGGAATGCACACCATCCACCGCAATCATCACCGCCCGCGTTATGCAGCAACCACCAAAACCAAATATGCGTTTCGCACTAACTGACAGCGCTGGCGAGTGCCTGATCCAGATCCGCCAGGATGTCCTTGATGTCCTCGATACCGACGGCGAGCCGGACATAGTCCGCTGTGACGCCGGTGGTTTCCTGTTCTTGCGACGTCAATTGTGAGTGGGTGGTGGAAGCGGGGTGAATCACCAAACTCTTGGCATCGCCGATATTGGCCAAATGGGAAAACAGCTTTACACTGTTGATGAAGCGAATGCCCGCTTCCAAGCCACCCTTGATGCCAAAGCCAACGATGCCACCAAATCCCGTCTTCAAATATTTGGAGGCCAGCCGATGATGTGGGCTGTCTTCCAAACCGGGGTAATTGACCCAGGCCACGGCCTTATGGGCCTTGAGGAAGCGGGCGACGGCCAGTGCATTTTCGGAGTGTCGAACGATTCGCAGAGGCAGGGTTTCGATGCCTTGCAGGAATTGGAATGAGTTGAACGGACTGATTGCCGGGCCAAGGTCGCGCAAAAGTTGCACCCTCACTTTGATGATGAAGGCGATGTTGCCCGCACCGGGCACGTTGCTCAGCGCATCCCAGTAAACCAGCCCGTGATAACTCGGATCAGGTTCGGTAAACTCGGGAAACTTGCCGTTGTTCCATGCAAACTTCCCGCTGTCAACGATCACCCCCCCTATCGAGGTGCCGTGGCCGCCAAGATACTTCGTGGCTGAAATCACCACAATGTCCGCGCCGTGATCAATAGGCCGAACCAGGCCGACACCAACGGTGTTGTCCACCACTAACGGGATGCCAGCCTCGTGGGCAATGGCTGCGAGGACCTCAAAGTCTGGCACGTCTAGTTTGGGATTTCCGACGGTCTCCGCATAGATGGCCCGAGTCTGCGGCGTGATTGCCCGGCGGAATGCCTCAGGGTCCTGTGAGTTGACGAATTTCACCGAGCGCCCGAGTTTCGGGAAGGTGTAATGGAATAGCGAATAGCTGCCGCCATATAGATTGTCAGCGGCCACGATCTCGTCGCCGGGCTGAGTGATGGATAACAAAGCCAGGCTGATTGCGGCTTGCCCTGAAGCAAGCGCCAGCGCGCCGCTGCCGCCTTCCAGCGCCGCCACGCGCTGCTCAAACACGTCGGTGGTCGGATTCATCAGCCGCGTGTAGATGTTGCCAAACTCTTTCAGCGCAAAAAGATTGGCCGCATGCTCAGTGCTCTTGAACACATAGGAAGTCGTTTGATAAATCGGCACCGCCCGCGATCCAGTCGTCGGATCGGCCGTTTGGCCCGCATGCAAGGCGAGAGTCGCCAGATGGTTGTTGGATAGGCTCATGAGAATGTTGCTTGGTTTTGATATATAGGGATAAGGCGGCAGTGCCCGGGCCGGGTACTGGGCTGCGACGGCGGGCTAACGCCGCCGCAACCCTCCCGAGTCGGTTTTTTCGTTAGAACTCGTTCTTGATGGTGACTCCGATCGACGAGTTGGCATCGTGGTTCAAGACGCCGCCAAAGTGGCCATAGCCGAGCGCCACGGTGAAGTGGTTGCTCACGACGTAGGCCAAATCAATGGTCCACCAGTCCTGCGCGGCAGCGATGAGCCCCGGGATCGCCTTGTAATCGTTAGGCTTTTGCCGGTATTCGCCGGCCAGAATCAGTCTGTCAGTTAGAAACACGCCGACGCTGCCCTCGAAGTTGGCGGAATAATGGTTAGTGAAACCCAGCAAACCCAGGTGGGCAGCCTCGGTCTCGCGAACGCCCACATTGACCAACACGGGGAGCGGCAGGTTCTTGAACAATTTGGTGGCATAGAGGGTGTAGTCCACGCCGCTGTTGCTTTCAATCCCGATGGCCTTCAACGTACCAGCCAGCTCGCGGTTGATGTCATCGACCGAAGTGTTCACCTTATAATGGGCACCGAAGGTCAGGGCGGGCAACCAATCCTGGCCATATTCCCCCTCATTGAGCAGTGCCAATCGAGCGTTGAAGTTATGAAGTTCCACCCCTTTCTCATTGATGCCAATGAGGGTGGCATTCTGGATGGCTTGGGGCAGGTCGCCGATGTCCAACCGGTCATAGCCATATCCCAGTTCCAGCCGTTGCCACGGAGATTCAGTTAGCGTCAGGGCCTCAAGGTTTCGACCGTTGCCCAGATCCACAATGGCCGCTCCAACGCTCGGACGCCCGAGGGGCTCGCCGTTGCGCGGAGGATTGACGAGATACGCCGATAGCGTGGAAAAGATCCCTCCGTTGCCCTCAATTTCATGCAAGGGTAATGGTGGGCCTTTTTCCGCCGCCGGAACAGCTTCTGTTTTGGCCGGCTCACCGCCGGCGTACAATGCACCTCCACTGAGCAGTGCGAGGGTGACTGCCGCCTTGAGCGGCACCAATCGGTGTTTTGGATGCTTGAGTCTCTTCATGATTCTGTAGGGTTGGTTCTGTTGGATTCGGCTTGTTTGCTTTCATCGGACGACAATAGAGCGTCCCGGGGCAATTATTATTATTTTTATCCCGACTTGTAAAGTCTTATTTAGAAAAAATATTTATTTCTAATCTCCATGTTCGACCCCAAGCGTACCATGGGGCCGAGCAAGATCCATTCCCTCTTTGTCACTTGATCCAGTCGCAACCATTTATCTATCACCCCGAAATCTTGCTATGAATCACGCATCAACCGACGTACTCACGGCAACCTTACCGGAGTAGGACTCCTACCTCCTCCCCCGGGGGGTAGCCAACATCCGCCCGCCCCTTCCTCACACGCATGAATATCGCTTGCCTGATCACCCTGCTTGCCGCTGTGGCGGCCTTCGACGCTGCGGCCCAGACAGAAGCCAGTGCCGAGCCCGCGTCGAGTGTCTTCGAGAAGGCGGTCCCTCCAGTCCCGATAGAGCCGATTGACCGCTTGGTGGCGGCCAACTTGGAGCCGCTGGGGATTCATCCGCTGCTGTGCACCGATGCGGTATTCGTTCGCCGCGTCTATCTGGACGTGATCGGCACCTTGCCCAGCGCGCAGGAAGCCCGCGATTTCATCCTGGATGCCGACGTCGTGAACAAGCGCAGAATCCTCATTGACCGGCTGCTGACACGCGACGAATTTGCCGATCTATGGGCGTTGCGCTGGGGCGATGTGTTGCGCATCAAGGCGGAGTTTCCGGTCAATTTGTGGCCGAATGCGGCACAGACCTATCACCGCTGGCTGCGCTCCGCCATCGCAGCCAACAGGCCCTACGACCAATTCGCCCGCGAACTGCTCACCTCCAGCGGTAGCAATTTCCGCGTCGGACCAGTCAACTTCTACCGCGCCATCCAAAATCGCAAGCCGGACGGTCTGGCCACCGCCGTCGCCCTGGCGTTCATGGGGACCCGCGCCGAGACGTGGCCAGCGGAGCGACTGGCCGGAATGGCGGCGTTTTTCTCCCAACTTGGATACAAACCGACCAGCGAGTGGAAGGAAGAGCACGTGTTCTGGGATCCGTTAGGCACCAGCACCACTCCCGGGAACACAGCCCCAGGCCGCGCCGACATCGCGCCGAGCACGCCGCCGCCGAGCACGCCGCCGCCTGGCATCTCCCCGGCACCTGCGGCCGCCCCCGAGCCGGTTCCCAGCCATCCGCGATTTGCCACCTTCCCAGATGGCCAGAAAATTCAATTGGCCCCGGACCGCGACCCGCGGCAGGTGTTCGCCGAGTGGCTGACCCGACCGGATAACCCGTGGTTTGCCCGCAATCTTGCCAACCGGCTATGGGCCTGGCTGGTGGGGCGCGGCGTGATCCACGAGCCCGACGACATCCGGCCGGACAACCCGCCGAGCAACCCGGCCTTGCTGGCGTATCTCGAACAGGAACTCGTCGCCAGCCACTACGACTTGAAACACCTCTACCGGCTCATCCTGAATTCCCAGACGTATCAATTTTCCTCGGTGCCGCACTTTCCATCACCTGCAGCGGCGGCCAATTTTGCCAGCTACCCGCTGCGCCGCCTGGATGCGGAGGTGTTGATTGACGCGATCAACAAAATCACCGGCGCATCAGATCTCTATACCAGCGCCATCCCAGAGCCCTTCACCTATATCCCGGAAAACCAACCCGCCATCGCCCTGCCGGATGGCAGCATCACCAGCCCATTCCTGGCCCTCTTCGGGCGCTCAGCACGCGCCACTGGTTTGCTCAACGAGCGCGACAACAAGCCAGTGCCCGCTCAATGGCTCCACCTCCTCAATTCCAGCCACATCCAACGCAAGCTTGAACAAAGCGCCAAACTCAAAACCATCCTGGATCCGTCCCGTCCACCGGCCGCAATCATCGAAGAACTCTATCTAACGATTCTATCGCGATTCCCCTCCCCCGCCGAAGTGCAAACCATCGAGGCATACGGCCCGCAAAAACCCTCCAAACCGGCACCGGCCGCCAAGCCCGGCCAAGCGGCCAAGCCACCCACCCCCGTTGTGGTGAAACGCCGCGAAGACTGGCAGGACATCGCATGGGCACTCCTCAATAGCTCGGAATTCCTATATCTCCATTGAACCATGAGCACTCAACCTCGGATCCACCCGAATCCCGCCTATCCCATTGGCCTCAACCTCAGCTTCGGCCACTCCATCAACCGGCGCGACGCCCTCCGCGTCGGCTTGTTCAGCACCGCAGGCATGCTGTGTTCTAGCCATTTGTTAGCCGACAGCCCGGCGCCCACCCCGGAGCCAGCACCCGCGATCCCCACCCCGCCGCGTGCCGCCAAAGCCAAGTCGGTGATCCAAATTTTCCTCTGGGGCGGCATGTCTCACATCGACACCTGGGACCCGAAGCCGGACGCCGGCTACGATTATATGGGCGATTTCCGCACGGCCATTCCCACCAACGTGGACGGCATCCAACTCGGCGAGCTATTTCCCAATCTAGCCAAACAGGCTGACAAGTATGCGCTGATCCGCAGCATGACCCACCGCAACAACGGCCATGAGACGGCGGCCTATCTGATGCAGACCGCCCACGCCCCCGGCGAGCGTTTGGCCTATCCGAGTGTTGGGGCGGTGTTCGCGCACTTCAAGAGCCCGGGCTACAAGGGTCTCATCCCGCCATACGTGGTGCTGACCCAGCCGCAGGGGCGGTTTTGCGAGGAAGGGTTTCTGGGACCCAAAATGAAACCTTTCGCCACCGGCGGCGACCCCAACGCCACTCGCTTCGAAGTCGAGGGCATCGTCTCTCGCGGCATTTCCGACACCCGCCAAGTGGCCCGCCGCGAGCTGCTCAGGAAAATGGATACGCTGGGTGCCGCCATGGCCGCCAGCCCGCAACTGGCCGCTGCGGAGGAGGCCAAGCAACAGGCGTATGAGTTGATTCTGGGCCAAGGCCGCGATGTGTTCGATCTAACGAAAGAGAAACCGGACCTGCGCGACCGCTACGGCCGCCATACATTTGGCCAGGATTGCCTGGCCGCCCGCCGCTTGGTCGAGGCCGGAGTTCCCTACATTGTCATCAACTATCCCGGCGGCTGGGACACCCACAGCAATCATTTCCCGACCATGCGTCGGCAATGCCCGCAATTGGACCAAGGCCTCGCCATGTTGTTGCAGGATTTGCAGGACCACGGGTTGCTGGAGACCACCATCGTCTGGTGCTGTGGCGAATTTGGCCGCGGGCCCAAGGTTGACTGGCAGCCACCGTGGAATGGCGGCCGCAACCACTACGGCAATGTCTTCACCGCACTGGTCGCCGGCGGCGGATTCCAAGGCGGCCATGTCGTCGGCTCATCCGATAAACGCGCCGAGGAAGTCCAGGACAGGCCCGTCTATCCGGTTGATTTGTTAGGTAGCATCTATGCCCTGAGCGGCATCGACCCCAACGCAAGGCTGCCCCATCCAATGGGCAGCGAGGCCCATGTCTTGCCCGCAGCGGCGGAAGGCGCAAAATCCGGTGGCATTCTAACTGAAATCATGGGATGAACCCACCACCTCACCGATCCCATCTCCAGCATGGACTTATTTTAACACATTCATTTTCAAAGAGTTAAATAAAATAGCCATTTTCCCCCTGCCGTGCCCAGCGTCCTTATGAAGAAGTCAAGTTTCCCAGGACCGAATTGATTGACGATTGACGATTGTTGATTTTGGATTTTTGAAGTGAGCTTGGTTCGTGCGGAATCTCGTGTCCAAGCTCACATCAGAAATCAACGTTCATCAATCAGCAATCAGCAATCATCAATCGTTCGACTGAGCTCACGCCGAAGTCCTCTTCACCTCTCGCTTGGTTTGACGCTCCACCTCGCTAAATTTTTATGACTGCCTGCTCCATTACTCGCCCCGGGTTCCTGTCCTGCGTCTTCCGAGCTTGTGTCTTCTGTCTGAGGCGCAGCCTCTCCGGTATCATGGCGCTGTCTCTTGCTTTGGCCATGGCTCCGGCAGCCCAAGCGCAAAAGCGGCCCTACATCGGCTATGCCTATCCGGCTGGCGGCCAGCAGGCCACCACCTTCCAAGTCAAACTCGGTGGCCAAAATCTCGATGACGTCAACGCAGTGCTCGTCACCGGCCCGGGTGTCAGTGCCCGGGTACTCGAGTATTTCCGCCGCTTGGGTAACCAGGAGGTCCAGTTGCTCAACGAACAATTGAAGGAGTTGAAACCCACGCCCCCCGCCGCTCCAACGACGGCTCCAACGATGGCTCCAACGATGGCTCCAGCAACGGCTCCGGCCACCGCTCCAGCGACGGCTCCAACAACGGCTCCAACAACGGCTCCAACAACGGCTCCAACAACGGCTCCAACAACGGCTCCAACGACGGCTCCAGAG